>Ga0070666_10002631_pt1 | contig 10849 bp, 13 predicted proteins | sample KBSS23metaG_FD_64677 | JGI IMG/M metagenome (GOLD analysis project Ga0070666, IMG submission 64677) | Switchgrass rhizosphere microbial communities from Kellogg Biological Station, Michigan, USA - KBS S2-3 metaG | ecosystem: Host-associated > Plants > Roots > Rhizosphere > Soil ... | reverse complement strand
CGTCGAAAGATAGCTGATCACGCTCGAAGGCGGGGACCCGAAACAGTTCCGTTGGCCCAAGCAAACGACTCGCACTCGATCCATGAGAACCCCGAATTCTCACTCGCTGTGCGTGAGACTTTGAGACAGTTGCCTGATATGTATCAGGATGTCCTACTTCTCAAATATGTTCACGGCTTGTCTGCCGACGAGATCGCAGCCGTTCTCGGAAAGTCGAAGATAGCGGCACGAAGTCTCGTCCAACGATCGCGCGAAGCATTTGCGGAAATCGGCGCCCACCTTGCGGAGGACTTCAGGGCATGAAGGAGAAACGCGATATGAACGAGGAAACTCTCAAAGCGATTATCAATACGCCCTTTGCCGGAATTGAGGCAACAAGCACCACGCGAGACAAAGCGGGCGACATTCTTTTGGCGAGAAAGCCACGGCCACGTTCACGTGTGGCAGTCACTTTTGCTCTTGCCAGCGCGATGGTCCTTATTGGCGTAATCGCGCTGTGGCCGAAACCCAGCGCGGCCGCTGCGTTCAAGCGTATGCAAGAGGCGATAAGCAATGTTCAAACCATGAAGGTCACAACTTATGGGAATTTCAGGAAGTCGACTGATAAGCCTCTTCAACAATTGTTCTACAAAGATGGCTCATGGCTCATGCATGCGCAAATGCAAGGCAAGACCTTTTGGTCCTTGTTCAAGAGCAAGCGCGTTTATCGTTGGGATGAGGGGAGCACGGAGGCGAGTTTCGAGCCCTACACTGAACCCATCTATGGGTTGAAGAATGGTAGCACCGCATTGGATTTTGTGAAGACCCAAAACGGGTTTGACGGCGAACATTTGAGAACCACCCTGAAGCCCAACCCGGATATTAACGGCAAACCCAGTTACCTGTTGATTATCGAAAGGAATCTTGCCCCCGGCGCGCCACGGAGCGATGGCGGCACGTGCGAAATCGTCGTTGACAAGGCGACGGACCTTCCAATTAATTCAAAGACGATTAACCCTCGCAGGGACGGTGGAACCTATGTCACCACCTTCGACTATCAGTTTAACCAGCCGTTCCCTGCCGCCCAGTTCGAACCTTGTGAGGGTAGGGCGAGTGTCGTTCGCGACCTCGCGAAGGAACGAAAGGATCTCAAATCTCTGTGGGCACAGACTTCTCTTGGGGCGGCCAAGCGTGGCGCTCACGAGTGCGTCGTGCATGACGTGACGATAAACTCGGACGGAAACATTCTGATGGCGTACTCAGGTGCACCCGGAGATTCCTGGAGTGCCATTCCGGCCTTTGCCCCCACTACCATCTCCGATGCAAAAGGAACAAACTACGTGCGCATTCGCGACTCGGCTCCCGGCGGTTTACGAGCCGCCGAAATGGTCATTAACGGACATGCGCTCTCGACATGCATGTGGGTTGCTCTCGAACCCAATAGCTCTCCACACGATACCGACATCACTGTTGGATTCATGATGCGAAACTACGGCCGCGACGTGATTGAGCCAAAAGACGACCAAAAAGCCGTGCTTTTGAAATTGACCGCAAAGGCGATTCGAACTGTCTATCCAGAGTGGTCGCTTCCTCTCCATCTCGATAACACTCGGGGGCAGCAGCCGATGCTAGAAGACTTGGCGCGAGGTGACTATTACAAGGCGCATGAAAAGTATGACCGTGCAGGATATTGGTACAAGCAAGCATACGTCGAGGAATCGAAAGTGATCTCGATCATCGCCTACCGAAAGCTCCCTCCTGCAATCGAGTGCTTCGAGAAAGCAGGAAATGTCACTGAAGCCCTTGCGACAAAGAAGCAAATGCTTCAAGACAAGGCAGCCGACACGAATCTGTCAGAAGTCGAACGCGCAAAGGCGGCTGACGAACTGAAAGCCTTGGGTTGACATTCATAGTGAGTCTTCCACTTCGGTGGAAGACTCACTATGCCTTGGGAAATCGTGGATCCATGCGATAGATCCAAATCTGTCCCGTGTGATAACCCGCATGTTGGACGATCCGGAGCAATCCCCCCATGCCCGTCACTTCCGGGCCGAGTGGGCTGATCATTTTCATCGTCAGTTGTTTCTCTGTTGGATTTTCTAGAATGGGTCGCAAGGCGCTTCCAGAGAATTCCAGGGCTTTATCGATGAGATGCAACTCCATATCTTCAGGAGCGAATGGCGAAAGCGTGCCCTCAAGAAGAAATCCTTCGCGGACGGCCTTGTCAAGTCTTTCCTCGTACGGAGTTGCGTGGGGGTCGCGGTCAGTCATTCGCGACGCCCAAAAGTGCTCAGCGCCCGCCATGTGATAGAGAAGCTCGCCAATGCTGTGAGCGTTCTCGTGTGGCCGCCAGAGAAGCTGGTCACGAGTGAGGTCTTTGTAGGACTGGTCGAGCCGCTCGCGGGTGAATTGCCAGACTTCGCAGAGGTGGCTCATGAGAGCAAGTTTAGACTTAGTCCACTATGGTGCGCACGCCCTTTGCTTCTCTCTCAATATATATTTTGCGGGCTAGGTTCACCATCTCTTCTAATTGTTTGATTCTTTGATCAAAAGTCGTATTTCTTGCAATGTAAAGAATCTGTTCACGTTCATGGACGGCGAACATTGCGTCGATTGCTTCTTTGTCAGGCTCTATCTTCACGAATGATCTCCAAGTTTCTCACGTCTTCCAAATCCTTTGGCCTGCCAGCTTCCAACTTGATGCGGATGAGGTCATCGATACTACAAACTCTCGTCGGAACCTCCAAGCTTTCGCTGACCACAGAATCGGTGTACATCTTTTCAAATTCAAGCGGGTACTTGACGAACACATCGACACTCTGCATTGGGTCGGATGGGAGCCGAAAGTTGAGCACCATCATATTCTTTTCCGCAATCCACCCTTCGCGTGTGGCGGCATCGGCAAATTCCTCCGCCCTGACTGGAACGGCGGGAACGAAGCCTACGGAGAGGATCGCTTCAAACGCTTTCCTGGCATTTTCTGTATCTAGCGCAACGACCACGTCTGCGTCCGATGTAAATCTTATGAAGCCATGAGCGATAGTGGCCAGCCCCCCAACGACCACGTATCGGACCCCTGCTTGGTTCAGAGCTTTGATCGCTTCAAGACTTGGCAACACTAGACCTCATAGTACCGACGGCACTAGGGTCCCAGGAAACTTGACTTTTTTGTACACATTGAGTTCAAAATAGAGCGTAATACAAAGTGGGTGAGCCCACTTCCCCCTATTCTTATGCTAGAGATTCGAAACCTACACGCCAGCGTTGAAGACAAGGAGATCCTGAAAGGGCTCGACTTGAAGGTCGGCAAGGGCGAAGTCCACGCCGTCATGGGCCCGAACGGCTCCGGAAAGTCGACCCTGGCAAGCGTGCTGGCTGGCCGAGGCGGCTACGAGGTTTCGAAGGGCTCGGTGGAGTTCGACGGACATGACCTCCTGGATCTCGATCCCGAAGAGAGAGCGGCAGAAGGCGTGTTTATGGCCTTCCAATATCCCGTTGAGATTCCAGGCGTCACAAACAGCTACTTCCTCCGAGCGGCCCTCAATGCGGTGCGACGACACCACAACCAGCCCGAGATGCCGCCGATGCAGTTCCTGAAGATGGTCAAGGAGAAAGCCAAGCTTCTCGAACTCGATCCGGAGTTTCTGAGCCGAGGCGTCAATGAGGGGTTCAGCGGCGGCGAGAAGAAGCGAAACGAGATCTTCCAGATGGCCGTTCTCGAGCCGACTCTCGGGATCCTCGATGAGACGGACTCAGGTCTGGACATCGACGCCCTTCGCGTCGTCTCTGCAGGAGTCAACGCATTGCGATCTGCGGATCGATCGTTTCTAGTGATCACCCACTATCAGCGATTGCTCAACTACATCGTGCCGGACTTCGTGCACGTGCTGGTCGAAGGACGCATCGTGAAGAGTGGTGGCAAGGAACTCGCGCTGGAACTCGAAGAAAAGGGTTACGGCTGGATCGAAGAGGAACTCGCCTCGAAGCGATAAAAGATTTACCACTTACCACTTACCACTTACCATTTACCATTTACCATTTACAAAACGTGTTGACCGAAGAAAAGCCAAATAGCCTGATAGCGAATCACGAACAGCTCCGCGGATTGCTGGGCACCTATGGTCCTGCCAGCCTGCAGTGCCTGCGCGATGACGCGCTTGAGCGCTATATGCGAGCCGGCGTTCCGACCACGCGAGATGAAGAGTTCAAGTACACGCCGCTTGCCGATCTGCGCGATATCGATTTCCGCCCCTCTTACGGTTCGATCGTTCATCGCAAAGATCTTCTGAACACTCCGGTAGGAGAGATCGAGGCGATCACCCTCGCGTTTGTGAACGGTGAATACGCGCCGGAGATCAGCACCGAAGGCGTGCTACCCGATGGCGCGGTGTTCTGCACCCTTCGCGAAGCCATGGAAACGCACGAAGAGATCGTGCTCAAGCACCTCGGCAAAGTACATCAACTCAAAGGCAAGCTGGGAACGACCAACGACGAGCGATTCCGCGACCTCAACACCGCTTACCTCAGCGAAGGCGCATTCCTTTACGTTCCTAAGAATGTCGCACTCGAACACCTTGTTCACGTTTTATATGTCAGCCGCGCTGACCACGGCCCGTTCGCCGCATACCCTCGCACGCTTGTCGTTCTCGAGGAAGGCTCGGAAGCGAAGATTCTTGAGTCTTACGTAGGCTTGGGTGGTCGCTACTTCACCAACGCGGTTACTGAGCTTTCGGTCCACAAGAACGCGCACCTTGAGCACACTCGATTTCAGGCCGAAGACCTCGAAGCGATTCACATTGGTCTCGTCGCTGCGGATCAAGAAACCGACTCGGTTTTGACTTCGAACAACGCGATGTTCGGCGGAAAGGTCGCGCGACTAGATTCTAATTTCTGGGTTGGCGGCCAAAACGCGGAGACGTGGCTGAACGGCGCATACGTCGGAACAGGCGATCAGATCGTGGACAACCACACGCGAATCGATCACGCGGTTCCGAACTGCAACTCGTTCGAAGTCTATAAAGGGATCATCGGCGGCGAAGCAACCGGCGTTTTCAACGGCAAGATCTTTGTCTACGAAGATGCGCAGAAGACCGACGCGAAGCAGACGAATCAAGCCATCCTTCTTTCGCCAACCGCACAACTCAACACAAAGCCGCAGCTCGAAATTTTCGCGGACGACGTGAAGTGCACTCACGGTGCAACGGTCGGACAACTGCGAGAAGATGCGCGGTTCTATCTTCGCTCGCGCGGAATTCCAAAGCCGGAAGCCGATGCGCTTCTCGTTTACGCATTTGCAGCTGAAGTGCTCGAAAAGATTTCGATCAAGTCGGTGCGCGATGCACTCGAACGAGTTCTGTACGAGAAATTGAATCCGGGCCAGCGGCCTCCGGGAGAGTGACGTGGGCAGCACCCTTCGCGAGAGGCTCTTGCGGCTGGTGGTCTTCTTCCTTTGCGTGATCGTGTTGTCGATCAGTCTTGGCATGTTGCTCTCGCAGATGCACATGTCGGTTCGAATCGCGAAGGACGTCGCAGTTGGCGCGACGACGGTTTGCGCGGTGTTCAGTTATCTCGCATCGTACAAGCCAGGTTGGATTTTCAACTCGTTGCTCGAGGCATCTAAAGGAGATTGATGAAAGCGGTAGCAGCTCAAGAATTAGACGTCGTGAAGACCCCTCAACTAGGGGAGGCAATTCGGGGCGAGTTCCCTATCCTCAGCGTTACCGCGCGAGGCAAGAAGCTGGTTTATCTCGATAATGCTGCTACTTCTCAAAAGCCCTTAGCGGTTATCGAAGCGCTGGACGAATATTGGACCGAAGCGAATTCGAACGTTCACCGTGGCGTCCACTTTCTCAGCGAGCGGGCCACGGAAGGGTTCGAAAAAGCGCGAGAGACCGTACGACGATTTCTAAACGCACGCGATGCATCCGAAGTTATCTTCACGAAAGGTTGTAGCGAAGGAATCAATCTGGTCGCCACGTCCCTCGGCCGCTACTCCATGGGCGCATCGTCAACCGGAACGCAAGGGGGCACCACGAATAACGGGCTGCCAAAGATCGGCAAGGGCGATACGATCCTCGTCAGTACGATGGAGCATCACTCGAACATCGTGCCGTGGCAGATGCTCGCCGAGCTCACCGGAGCGAGCGTGAAACCGATTCCGATCAACGACGCAGGTGAAATCGATCTCGATGCCTACGCGACGCTCTTGAAAGAGAATCGAGTCAAGGTCCTTGGCATCGTCCATATCAGCAACAGCATCGGCACGATCAACCCTGTCAAGCAAATGGCGAAGATGGCTCATGATGCTGGCGCCCTCGTGTTGGTGGATGGAGCTCAAGCGGGACCTCATTGGCTCGTCGACGTGCAGGACCTCGACGCAGACTTCTACACGCTGAGCTGCCACAAGATGTACGCACCGACCGGCATCGGAGTCCTGTATGGAAAGCGCGCCCTCCTCGAAGCGTTGCCCGCATATCAAGGCGGTGGGTCGATGATTCGAACTGTGTCGTTCGAAGAGGCCACGTACGCAGAAATCCCGGCGAAGTTCGAGCCGGGCACACCAAATATCGCAGGCGTGATCGGTTTGGGTGCGGCGATCGGATACGTCGAAAAGCTTGGAGCGCCAAACTCGGATCGCAGATCACTTGAGGAAGCGATGCACGGAATCCATGCACATGAACGACTGCTCGCGGGCCGAGCCGAACAAATGCTTAGCGATATCCCCGGCGTACGGATCGTTGGCACCGCGAAGGACCGCGCTGGGATCGTCTCCTTCGTGATCCAAGGTGTGCATCCACACGATATCGGGTCCGTGCTCGATAGCGAAGGCATTGCGATCCGAACGGGCCACCATTGCTGCATGCCGCTCATGAAGCGATTTGGCGTCCCCGCTACAGCTCGAGCGTCGTTCGCCTTCTATAACACGCTTGGTGAAGTCGACGCTCTCGTCGCAGGCGTCAGAAAAGTGAAGGAGATGTTCACTTGAGGAAAATCTTGGCTGAGAGATCACCGGTAGTCGATCTCTGTCTCGCCGTTCTATTTTTTTCTGGATTCTTCGGCTTGCTGTTTGAACTGGCGAATAGCTTAAGACCTGCGTACGGAATCCTGTGGTGCTGCCCCATGATCGCTTCACTTGTTGTTCAACAAGTTCTCAACGTGAAAGATTTTTGCGAAAATCCTCGGGACTCATCGAACGGAGGGTTGATCTGAGCAAGTTCATCGAAGACGAACAGATCAAGCCGAACGGCTATCGCCAGGCGACTCGATGGGTGCTGGTGCCGATCATGCTCTATTGTGTTTACTTGATCGGGCAAGGACTCTACGGACTCAAGCACGGCAACGCGGTCAATTCGATCTGGCACATGATCGCTGGCACATTCTTCTTCATGATTTGTTATGCGGCGCACTGGCTGCTGAGGGACTCTTAATCGATGGATCTACAAGAACTCTATAAAGAAGTGATCCTCGATCACAACAAGAACCCGCGAAACAAGGGTCGCGTTGCAGACGCGAATCGGCATGCATCTGGTTACAACCCGTTGTGCGGCGATATGGTCGCGTTGACTCTTCATACCGAAGGCGACAAGGTTACCGAGATCGCGTTCGATGGAGAAGGTTGTGCGATCTCAACTGCCTCCGCATCCATGATGACGGAAGCGATCAAAGGCAAAACGATCGAAGAAGCGGAAGAGATTTTCCGTGCGTTTCAGAAGATGGTGACATCGCAAGGCGAAGAGCCGGAAATTTCGGAAGCGCTCGATGAAGAGTTACAGGCTTTCGCCGGCGTTCGCGCATTGCCAGTGCGGATCAAGTGCGCGATCCTTCCCTGGCACGCGCTGCACGCCGCGCTTGCAGGCGAAGAGAAAGAGGTGACGACTGAATGAAAACAAACTTGGAACGCGGAGCGCGGAACTCGGAATTACGGGGGCAAAATGCCTGAGCCAATTCAGACGCCCTCAACCGAATCACAACCGATGAATTCGATTCAGAAGTCGATGTTCGAGAACGAGGTGATCGAACAGATTCGCACTGTCTTCGATCCGGAGATTCCAATCAACGTCTACGACCTCGGTCTCATCTACGAGATTCGAATCGACGACGATAAGAACGTGCACATCATGATGACGCTGACGTCGCCCATGTGCCCAGTAGCCGGCATTCTCCCAGGCCAGGTAGAGACGGCGGCAAAAGGCACGCCCGGCATTGGCAACGTTACCGTTGAGCTGACTTGGGACCCCCCATTCACGATCGAGCGAATGAGCGAAGAAGCACGGCTCATGCTGGGGTTCATGTAATGAAATTTTCTTCTCAAGAAGAATACGGTCTGCGATGCCTTCTGCAAATCGCGCGCCTCGGTCCGGAAGGCAGCTTGACCATCCCCGAAATTGGCAAGCACGAGGGGCTCACCTCGACCCACGTCGCAAAGCTCATGATGATCCTTCGCAAGGGCGGCTTCATCACGAGCACACGCGGACAGGCGGGTGGATACACCCTCGCCAAGAAACCGGAAGAAATCCCCGTCGGTCAAGTGCTCGAAGCCCTTGGCGGAAAGCTCTACGACGCAGAGTTCTGCGAAAAGCACGCCGGACAGAATTCGATCTGTACCCACGCCGTCGATTGCTCAGTGCGATCGCTCTGGCAAGTGATCCAGCAATCGGTCGACCAAGTCGTCGACCGCCTCACCCTTGCCGATCTCATCAAGGACGGCGAGAAAGCAAACGTCCAAATGTTCGACAAGCCCCGCCGCATGGAGGCGATCAAATAATGGAACAGACCTTCCCTATCACCGTTTCTTCAGCCGCTGTCGAGCAGATCAAGCGCCTGCTCAAAAAGGATGGACGCGAAGGCGCATTCCTAAGAGTCGGAGTGAAGGGCGGTGGCTGCTCTGGATTCGAGTATGTTCTGCGGCTGGATGTTAAACACACGCAATTTGATCTGACTCTTGATGTCGACGGCGTCCAGGTCGTAAGCGACTCAAAATCCGCTCCCTATTTGGATGGTTCGAGCCTGGAATACACCGGCAACCTCATCGGCGGCGGTTTTAAGATCGAAAACCCCAACGCGGCCCGATCCTGCGGATGTGGCTCCAGCTTCACGCCGAAGTCCAGCTAAGCGGAAATTGCTCCGAAATTTGCTGGGACCCGCCCTTACGCCGGACGGCTGCAGAGCCGATGATTTCCCTAATGGGGATCGAGGCAGTCAAAGAGCGCTACCTACGCGAACTCAATCTGCCCTTTAGCGAGGAGACGGAGGGCTATCTCGTCGCGATCCTTGCCGTCATCATCTGTACCCTCGCGCGATATCCCCTGCAGAGCGTCATGGAGACGCGCGCGCCTTACGCCTTCTATCTGCCTGTCGTGGCCTATGTGGCGTGGCGATACGGGCTCAAGGCGGCAATCGCATCCTTTATGCTTGGCGCGGCGATCGGCACCTATCTGTATGTGCAGCCGATCACGATGATCACCCATAAGCCTGAGGCGATCTCCCTCTCCATATTCCTGGGAAGTTGTACAGCGGTAGCACTCATTGGTGGCGCAAATCGCAAAGCACACACCCAGCTCGCACAAGCGCGAGAGCAGTTGCGCGTCGCAAATCAGCGTCTTGAAAATCGCGTTGAGGAACGCACGGCAGCTCTCGTAGAGAAAAACGAGGAACTCAGCAGCTTTACCTACACAGTGGCACACGACCTACGCAGTGCAATACGCAGCATGGTCGTCAACGCACGCGTCCTCATGGAAGACGAGGGCGAGAAACTCGGACCCGCCGGCTGCGAGCAGACGAACCGACTTTACAATTCAGCGATTCGCCTTTCAACCTTCGTCGACGATTTGCTCCAGTACGCTCGGACCGGCAATCGCCCCCTCGTCAATCAGCGCGCTGACCTCTCCAGCATTCTGGAACGACAAGCGGAAACGGTCAGATCTGCGGAAGAAGCTGGCCCCTTCGAGATTCGAATTGAGAAAGACATTCTCGTCGAGGGCGATCCGACATTGCTTGCGCTAGCAATGCACAACCTTATCGAGAACGCAAGCAAATACAGGGCAGAAGACAAGCCACTGCGGATCGAGTTTGGCAAGACAGAAATTCACGGTGAAAAGTGTCTGTTTGTGCGAGACAACGGCATGGGCTTCGAGCCAGAATTTGCCGAAAAGATTTTCAAACCTTTCGAGCGACTGCACCGATATGCGGATATTCCTGGCACCGGTATCGGACTAGCCAACGTGCGAAGGATCATTCAGCGCCATGGCGGACATATCTGGGCGGAATCTACCCGAGGTAACGGTGCAACGTTCTACTTCACGCTCAATCTAAACCCGGTCTATCTGGAAGAAGCGACGCCAACATCGGCCGTCGTCGCAGCTTAAGCAAGAGGCGCATACAGTTCTGTCTTCAACTGGTCATCCGGCACTTCACCCGGCATGTTCCGATATTGCTCGAAGCAAAGATCTGCCTTGGTTTTCAATCCTTGAGCAAAGATTGCTCCGTAAAATTCTTCCCAAGCTTTCGGCAACTCGATGTAATCGCCGATGAACGTCGCCATCGCGTACTTACCCGCAGGGATCTCAGCGTTTTCCAAGCCGGCAATCTTTTCGCCATCGGAAACGATGATTCCTGCTAGTGAACGTAAGGCCTCTTCGGGTGTCGAATGTGGATCGTCGTAGTAGAGGGCAACCGTTCCCATCCGCTTCTCGGGAGCGGGCGCCAAGCTTTGCAGCTGGGCAAACTTCTCACCAATTCCGTTGTAGGCGCCCCTATGAGCCAGACCTGCAACCTGCATTTTATCTTTCTCTACAACTTGAACATCCATCGCTAAAACAATTTTGCTCCATTCGGAATGGCGCGATCGGGCCGCGCAAGAACAACTTCTCCA
>Ga0070666_10002625_pt1 | contig 10855 bp, 8 predicted proteins | sample KBSS23metaG_FD_64677 | JGI IMG/M metagenome (GOLD analysis project Ga0070666, IMG submission 64677) | Switchgrass rhizosphere microbial communities from Kellogg Biological Station, Michigan, USA - KBS S2-3 metaG | ecosystem: Host-associated > Plants > Roots > Rhizosphere > Soil ... | reverse complement strand
CTCAAGCAGATGGTGACCGCCGGGAGGCTGGGGAAGAAGAGCGGGCGCGGGTTCTACGACTACGGGAAGAGGTAGGGGGGCCGGTTTCGCCGATCCCACAGGAGGGGAGGTGCGGGCCGTTCGTCGCGCCGCCGGGCCCTCATCACCCCGACCCTCTTCTCCCAGCCTCCCCCCCTTCCGGCCGGGAGAAGAGGGAGTGGTTAGCCAAAAGCAAAGACAACCTTCTACCCTCTCCCTCCTCTCCCGGTCGGGGGCGAGGGAGGTGGGAGAGGAGGGCCGGGGAGGTGAGGGGCCCGGGGCGGCGAACGCGGCCCGGGTAACCTGGACGGCGGACGTCACAAGGCAGGGGGGGATTAGCGAGCCCCCCGCCTCTGTTACACTGGGTACCCTTCCGGGACGGCCCGCCTCAGGGCGCCGTTCCGGAGCCATGCTGATTCACTTTCGAGAATTCACACCGCGATGACCCAAGTCACCCTCGCCGAGGAAGGTCTCGACACCCTCTTCGGCACCCAGGACGAAAACCTGCGGCGGATCGAGCGCACCTTCGGGGTCGCCATCACCGCCCGTGGCAACGAGCTGCACATCAACGGCGACCCCGAGCGGGAGCAGGTGGTGGAGCGGCTGCTCTCCGAGCTGAACGTCGTCACCGAGCGTGGCTACCGCCTCAAGCCCGGCGACGTGCAGACGGCCATCCGGGTGGCCTCCGAGTCCCCCGAGACCTCGCTCGTCGAATTCTTCCTGCCCGAGGGGATGCTCGCCTCGGTGCGCCGGCTGGTGGCGCCGCGCACCTACAAGCAGCAGCTCTACATCCAGTCGATGATCGACCACGACATCGTGATCTCCATCGGCCCGGCGGGAACCGGCAAGACCTACCTCGCCGTCGCCATGGCCGCCGCCGCCCTGCTGGAGAAGCGGGTCAAGCGGATCATCCTGGCCCGGCCGGCGGTCGAGGCGGGCGAGAAGCTCGGCTTCCTGCCCGGCGACCTGGTCGAGAAGGTCAATCCGTACCTGCGGCCGCTCCACGACGCGCTCCACGACATCATCGGCTACGAGAAGGTCGGGCGGATGATGGAGCGGGGGATCATCGAGATCGCGCCGATCGCCTTCATGCGCGGCCGCACCCTGAACGACAGCTTCATCATCCTCGACGAGGCGCAGAACACCACCACCGAGCAGATGAAGATGTTCCTCACCCGCCTGGGATTCAACTCCAAGGCGGTGATCAACGGCGACGTCACCCAGGTCGACCTGCCGCAGGGGCGGATGTCGGGCCTGCGCGAGGCGCAGGAGGTGCTCGCCGGCGTCGAGGGGATCAAGTTCTTCTACTTCGATCAGCGCGATGTCGTGCGCCACTCGCTGGTGCAGAAGATCGTCACCGCCTACGACGCGCACGACAAGCGCAGGAGCGAACGGGAGGCCGAGGCGCGCGCGGCGCGGCAGCAGGCCGCGCAGGCCGCCGCGGCAGCCCATTCGTCTTCGTGAGAGCTCCGGCGGCCGGCCGTCCTGCCGAAGAACCGGCGCGGCCGTTCCCGAACTGACTATGGCTCGCGACAACGACGCGACGTCCACCCACGAGATCCGCCCCGTCACCGGGGCGATCCGGCTGCGCAAGCGGCCGCGGCCGCGCGACCTCTGGGAGCGCGCGGTCGAGATGCCGTGGCTCTGGCTCGGCCTCTTCCTGGTGGTGGGGACCTGGTGCCTGCTGCCGGGGGCCTTCCCCTTCTCCCGCCACGCCCAGCCGGGGGCCATCGCCGACCACGACTACGTGGCCACCCGCGACCTGCTGCTCAACGACGACGAGGCCACCCGCCAGAAGCAGCGGGACGCGCGCAACGGCGTTCTCCCCGTCTACGACTTCGATCCGGGGGCGGCCGCCCAGCTCGACCTCCAGATGGCCCAGCTCTTCGCCCGCGGGCGGAACCTGCTCGGCGCCAAGCCGGCCGGGGCCAGGCCCACCGCCGAGGCGGTCGAGGCGGCCGCCCAGCAGCTCGTGCCCAGCCCGCCGCCGCCGGACGGCGTCCGGCTCACCCGCGAGCAGGCGGCGCTGCTGGCCCGCGAGGAGTTCTCCTCCGACCTCGAGGAGCGCCTGCGCGGCGCCCTCGGCCAGGCCCTGCGCCGGGGGGTGGTGGGCAACAAGGACCAGCTCCTGGAGAACCGCATGCGCGGGATCGCCCTGCGCAACCTCTCCACCGGCGAGGAGCGGGTGCGCTTCGACCTCTTCGACTATCTCGGCTATCCCGGGGAGGCGCGCGACTTCTTCGACGCCGAGGTGCGGGGGTGGCGCGGCTACGCCGCCGAGGATCGCCGGCTGCTGACCGACCTCCTGCTGCAGAACCTGACCCCCGACCTGCTGCCCAACCGCAGCGAGACGCTGGCGCGGCAGGACGCCGCGGCAGCCGGCGTCGGGCAGGTGTTCAACCAGGTGCGCAAGGGGCAGGTGATCGTCCGCAAGGGAGACCCGATCACCGTGGGGGACGCCCGCATCATCGCCCTGATGCGGGGCCAGCGGCAGTTCCGCAGCCAGCTTCCGCCGCTCGGCGCCACCCTGGTCCTGCTCACCCTGGTGGCCCTGGTCGTCTGGCTCGCCGAGCGGACCTACCGGGTGCCGAACCACAGCCGGGTGCGGCTCTTCTCGGAGACCCTGATCCTGCTGCTCCTCTCGCTGCTGGGGGCGAAGTTCTGCTTCGTGGTGGCCAACGCCATGTCGGGGGCGTTCGACGCGGCGCCGCTCAACTCGGCCCAGAGCTACGGCTACGCCATCCCGTTCGCCGCCCTGGCCCTGCTGGCGGCGCTGCTGCTGGGGCGCAACGCCGCGCTGGTGCTCTCGGTGCTGTTCGTGGTCCTCGCCTCCCGCCTGGCGGTCGACGGCGAGGGGCTGCGGGTGATCTTCTACGGCCTGGCCGGCTCGCTCGGCGCCCTCTACGCCCTCGACTCCTTCCAGTTCCGCCACCGGCTGGTGGTGGCGCGCGTGGGGCTGGTGGTGGGGGCGGTGAACCTGGCGATGGTGCTGGTCCTGACGGCGCTCGACCCGGCCCCCCGCGGCCTGGTGCAGGTGGCGTTCGACCTCGTCTGCGCCCTGGCCGGCGGCCTGCTGGTCGCCGCCGCCGCCAGCTTCGCCCTGCCGATCCTCGAGTGGGCCTTCGGCATCACCACCGACATCAAGCTGGTCGAGCTGTCGAACACCAACCTGCCGCTGCTCCGGCGGCTCGCCTTCGAGGCCCCCGGCACCTTCCAGCACTCGCTGATGGTGGCCAACCTGGCCAAGGAGGGGAGCGAGGCGATCGGCGCCGACCCGGTGCTGGCCTACACCGCCGGGCTCTACCACGACGTCGGCAAGGTGCTGCGTCCGGACTACTTCATCGAGAACCAGCGTCCCGGCCACAACCGGCACGACAAGCTGCTCCCCTCGATGAGCGCGCTGATCCTGATCAACCACGTCAAGGACGGCGTCGAGCTGGCCCGCGAGCACCACCTGCCGCAGGTGATCGAGGACGCCATCCTGCAGCACCACGGCACCCGGTTGATCAAGTACTTCTACAGCAAGGCCCAGGAGCAGAAGGACCCGGACGCCACCGACGTCACCGAGGAGAAGTATCGCTACCCCGGGCCCAGCCCGCAGAACAAGGTGATGGGGGTGCTGATGCTGGCCGACGCCGTGGAGGCGGCGAGCCGCACCCTGGTCGAGCCGTCACCGGCCAAGATCCGGGGGCTGATCCGGACCATCTTCGACGACTGCCTGCAGGACGGCCAGCTCGACGCCACCGACCTGACCCTCTCGGACCTGCGCAGCGTGGGGGAGTCGTTCAACCGGGTGCTGGCGAACATCTTCCACCAGCGGATCGACTATCCGGGCTTCGACTTCAACGCCGGTCCCAAGCGGGAGAAACGCCCCATCCAGCGGGCGTCGTGACACTCAATAGATCGTGAGCGATCCAGAGATCGTCCTCCTCAACCCCAATCACTACCCGGAGGCCGGCGCGCGCCGGCTCCGCCCCTGGCTCGCGAGCCTGGTGGCGGCGCTCGCCCCCGAGGCCGGGAGCCTGGGGGCGCGCTTCGTGGGGGACCGGGAGATGCGGCGGGTCAACCGGCAGTTCCGGGGGAAGGACAAGCCGACCGACGTCCTCTCCTTCCCCGGGGAGGAGGGGCACCTGGGGGACATCCTGATCTCCGTGCCCACCGCCCGGCGCCAGGCCGCCGAGGCCGGCCACGGCCCCGATCGCGAGTTGCGGGTGCTGCTGCTCCACGGCGTGCTCCACTGCCTGGGCTACGACCACGAGACCGACCAGGGGGAGATGGAGCGCCTGGAGCGCCGCCTGCGCAAGACCTGGATCGGGAAGGACGCCGATGCCTGAGGCCGGTCCCCTGATCTCCCGCGGCGTCCTGATCTGGTCGCTCGTGCTGATCGCCCCGCTGGCGATGGCCTGCGCCACGCTTTCCGCCCTGATGGAGCGCAGCGGTCCCATCCGCCTGCGCCACTGGGCGGAGGAGGCGGGGGAGACGATCCGCAAGCTGGTCGAGAACCCGCTGCGCTTCGGGATCTTCCGCTACCTGCTCTCGCTGCTGGGACGGACCCTGCCGATCGTCCTCGCGGCGGTCCTCTCGGCCCTCCTGGCGAGCTTCCACCGGGCCCACCCGACTCTCTGGGCGCTGGCGATGGTGCTCGGCCTGGTCGCCGTCTTGGAGGCGGTCAACCGCACCCTGGTGGGGCAGGACCCGGAGCGGGCCCTGCGGGCGCTCACCCGCGTCTACCGGGCCGCCTACTGGACCCTCTCGCCGCTGGTGTCGGTGCTGCTGCCGCTGGTCCCCTCGGAGGCCTTCGAGCGCCACGAGGAGGAGGAGAACGGCTCCGCCTCCGACGAGGAGATCGAGGCCTTCATCGACGTCGGCACCCGCGAGGGGATCCTCGAGCCGGAGGAGGGGGAGTGGCTGTGGGGGATCGTCGGCCTGGGGGACACCCAGGCGCGCAGCGTGATGACCCCGCGCATCGACATGGTCTGCGCGCCGGTGGACTCCCCTCTGGAGGTGCTGGCCGAGCGCTTCATCGAGTCCGGCCACTCGCGCATTCCGATCTACGAGGACTCGATCGACCACATCATCGGCATCCTCCACATCCGCGACGTGCTGCGGGCGGTCCGCGCCTCCGAGCCGGCGGCCGTGCGGGAGATGGTGAAGGCGCCGCTCTTCATCCCCGAGACCAAGCTGCTCAGCGAGCTGCTGAAGGAGCTCCAGGCGCGCTTCCAGCAGGTCGCCATCGTGGTGGACGAGTACGGCGGCACCGCCGGCCTGGTCACCGTCGAGGACCTGCTCGAGGAGATCGTCGGCGAGATCATGGACGAGCACGAGGCGCTGGCGGCCGAGCTGGAGCTGATCGAGGAGGGGGTCTACCGGCTCGACGGCCGCGCCCACATCGAGCTGCTCGACGAGCTGTTCGGGGTGGAGATCGAGGACCCCGAGTACGAGACGGTCGCCGGGCTGATCTTCAGCGAGCTCGGCTACGTGCCGCAGGTGGGGGAGACGGTGGAGAGCCACGGCCTCCGCTTCACCGTCGAGGCGGTGGCCGACCGCCGCATCCAGACGTTGCGGGTGGAGAAGATCCCCGCCCAGGAAGCCCAGGAAGTGGAGACCTGATGCCGAAGTCCGGAACCGTCGCCCTGGTCGGCCGGCCCAACGCCGGCAAGTCGACCCTGATGAACCGCCTGCTGGAGGAGAAGCTCGCCATCGTCTCCGACAAGCCGCAGACCACCCGCCACCGGATCGTCGGCATCCTCTCGGGGGAGCGCGGGCAGATGGTCTTCTACGACACGCCGGGCATCCACCGGCCGCTCCACCGGCTCAACCGCCAGATGGTGCGCTACGCCCTCGACGCCATGAACGACGCCGACGTCACCGCCCTGCTGGTGGACTCCTCCGAGAAGTTCGGCAAGGGGGACGCCTACATGCTCGACCTGGCGGGCAAGGCCGAGGGGCCGCGGGTGCTGATCCTCAACAAGGCGGACAAGGTGCGGAAGCCGAAGCTCCTGCCCCGCATCGAGCAGTACGCCAAGACCGGGCTGTTCGAGGAGATCGTCCCCATCAGCGCCACGACCGGCGAGAACTGCGACCGGCTGCTCGACGTGCTCTGGAACCTTCTCCCCGAGGGGGAGCCCCTGTTCGACCCCGAGCTGCTGACCATCCACCCGGAGCGCTTCCTGGTCACCGAGCGCATCCGCGAGAAGGTCCTCGAGCTGACCAGCGACGAGCTGCCGTTCACTACCGCGGTGGTCCTCGAGCGCTGGGAGGAGGAGCCGGAGAAGAACCTGGTCCTCATCTACGCCTCGATCCTGGTCGAGCGCCCCGGCCAGAAGAAGATCGTGGTCGGCCGCCAGGGGGCGATGATCAAGGCGATCGGCACCGCCGCCCGGCTCGATCTCGAGGAGTACCTGGAGAAGCGGGTGTTCCTGGACCTCAACGTCCGCCTGGAGCCCGACTGGCGCGAGGACCAGGCGCTGCTGGCCCAGATCGACCGCGACGTGGATCTGGGGACGGAGTAGGGACAGGACCAAGGCCTTTCTGGGAACTTTTCCCGCCGCCCGCCGTTCAACATCCGGCGGGACCGATCCGTATACCTCTCGGGGCTGGACAGGAATGTCCGGCTGACGTATACGTTTTAAACAAAATGATGAGACTTCCCCTCGCCGCCGCCTGCCTCCTCCTGGCCTGCCTGGCCCCTCTGGCCGGCTGCTCGGGGACCGGGGCGCGCGCGGAATCGAAGGAGGAGGGGCTGACGGTGCATCGCGGCCCCTTCCGGCAGCGGGTGATCCTCTCGGGCGAGCTGGCGGCCGACCGCGGGGAGGTCCTGGTGGTGCCGCGGACCAGCTCCTTCCAGGTCCAGATCCGCTGGCTGGCCGAGGACGGCTCCCTGGTGCGGGCCGGCGATCCCGTGGTCGCCTTCGACAACTCCTCCTTCGCCTCGGACATCGAGGAGAAGCGGCTCTCCGCCTCCCAGGCCGGGAGCGAGGTCGAGAACGCCCGGGCCGAGCAGAAGACGAGCCTGGCCGAGCGGGAGTTCGACGTCCAGAAGGCGCGCTCCGCCGTGGAGAAGGCCCGGCTCGCCGCCGAGGTCCCCCGGGATCTCCTCCCCCTGCGCGAGTACCAGGAGCGCCAGCTCGCCCTGAAGCGCGCCGAGACCGATCTCGCCAAGGCCGAGGAGTCGCTCGCCGCCCAGAAGCGCTCGGGGACCGCCGACGTCGAGGTCCAGAAGATCTCCCTGGAGAAGTCCGAGCGCAACATCCGGACGGCGGAGGAGGCGATCGAGGCCCTCACCCTCAAGGCTCCCCGCGACGGCATGATGCTGGTGGGCGAGCACCCGTTCGAGGGGCGCAAGCTCCAGATCGGGGACACGGTCTGGAGCGGCATGCCGGTCGCCTCCCTGCCGGAGCTGTCGTCGATGATCGTCGAGGCCAGCCTCTCGGACGTCGACGACGGCCGGATCGCCCCCGGCTCGGAGGTCCTCTGCACCCTCGACGCCTATCCCGGCACCACCTATCGCGGTCGGGTTTCGGACATCTCGCCGGTGGCCCGGGAGTCCCGGCGCAGCCCGCTGCTGCGCTACTTCCCGGTGCGGATCGCGCTCGAGCGGACCGAGCCGGCCCGCATGCGCCCGGGGATGTCGGTCCGCGTCGAGGTGCTGGGGCCGGAGAGCCGGGGCGTCCTGCTGGCGCCGCGGGAGGCGATCGACTTCTCCGGCGATCAGCCGAAGGCCCTGCTGGCCCCCGGAGGCGCGGCGGCGGTGAAGCTCGGTCCCTGCTCGGCCACCGAGTGCGTGGTGGAGTCGGGAGCCGCCGAGGGGACCCGCCTCCGCCGGCGCGACCTGGCGGACGGGAGGAGCGGATGAGCCCCCGCCAGCGGCGGTACGCCCGCTTCGTGGCCGGCGGCGCGGTCCTGATCGCCCTGGCCGCGGTCCTCTGGCTGGTGGCCGGCCGGGCCGGCGCGGCCGGGACCGGCGACTGGGCCGAGGTGCGGCGGGACGACCTGGTGATCGGCGTGCCGGTGGCGGGGACCCTCTCCTCGGTGCAGTCGGTGCGGATGGGGCCGCCGACCGTCGCCCAGGTCTGGGACTTCAAGATCTCCTTCATGGCCCCGGAGGGGAGCCCGGTCAAGGCGGGGCAGCCGGTGCTGGGCTTCGACACCTCCGAGCTCGAGCGCCAGCTTCTCGACAAGCAGGCGGAGCGCGACTCGGCCCAGAAGGAGCTGGAGAAGAAGCAGGCCGATCTCGAGATCTCCCGCCGCGACCAGGAGCTGCAGCTCGCCGAGGCCGAGGCACGCCTGCGCAAGGCCTCGCTCAAGGTCGACGTGCCCCCCGAGCTGGTCGCCTCCAAGGAGCTGGCCAGCGCGCGCGAGGACCTCGCCCTCGCCAGGCGCGAGGTCGCCTATCTCAAGGAGCACCTCCGCCTCCAGGACGTGCAGGCGAGGAACCAGGCCGGCTCCCTGGCCCGCAAGCGCGACCGCGCCGCCGCCCGCGTCCAGGAGATGGAGGCGGCGATCGCCGGCATGACCGTGCCGGCGCCCCGCGACGGCACCGTGGTCTACTCGGCCAACGACGAGGGGGAGAAGAAGAAGGTGGGGGATTCGATCTGGCGGGGTCTCTCGGTGATCGAGATCCCGGACCTGAGCCACATGGCGGCCGAGGGGGAGATCGACGAGGCCGACGCCGGCCGGGTGGCGGTCGGCCAGCGGGTGACCTTCCGCCTGGACGCCCATCCGGACGACCTCTTCACCGGCCGCGTCAAGGCGATCGGCGGCTCCGTGCGGGCCAAGTCGGACGTCAATCCGCTGAAGGTGGTACGGCTCGAGCTGGACATCGACCGCACCGATCCGCAGCGGATGCGGCCGGGCATGCGCTTCCTCGGCACGGTGGAGATCGAGCGGCTGCCCCGGGCCCTGGTGGCGCCGGTCGAGGCCGTGTTCAACCGGCCCGACGGCCCGGTGGTCTACCGCAAGGCCGGCTGGAGGAGCGAGGAGGTGCGCCCGGTGCTCGGCCTGCGCAACGACCGGCTGGTGGAGATCCGCAAGGGGCTCGCCCCCGGCGACCTGGTCTCCCGCCGAGATCTCGCCGGCGCCGGCGCCGCCGGCGCGGAGCCGGGGCGATGACGCCGGTCGCGAGGAGGCGCTCCCGGCTGGGGCTGGCCGCCGCGGCGATCGCGGCGCTGATCGCCCTGGCGGCCTTCCTGCCGCTCGCCCGCCCGGGCGCCGAGGGGGTGCCCACCCTGAAGGTCGTCCCCCAGGAGCTGGCGCGGCGGGTGCCGGCCCAGGGCAACCTGCGGGCGGTGAAGGCGACGCCGATCTCGGTTCCCATGGGGACCAACGGCCCGATGCGGATCGGTTGGCTGGCGCCCGACGGCTCGCGGGTGAAGCAGGGGGACGTGGTGATCCGCTTCGACGCCAGCGCCATCGAAAAGCAGCTCGTCGACGCCGAGGACGACCTCCGCGAGGCCCGGCTCAAGATGGACAAGGAGCGGACCTCCGGGACGTCGGAGATCCGCAAGCTGGAGAAGGATGCCGCCATGGCCCGGGTCGAGCTGGAGAACTCGCGCCAGTTCCAGAAGAAGGACGAGACGATCTTCTCGCGCAGCGAGATCATCGAGTCGGACATCGACCAGCAGCTCGCCCAGGAGCGGGAGAAGCACGCCGAGGGGGCCCGGCGCGGCCACCAGCGGCTCACCGGCACCGAGACCGCCCTCCTGGAGATCAAGATGCGCCAGGCCGACGCCAAGATCCAGCGCGCCCGCCAGGCCCTCCGGGCCCTCGCCGTGACCGTCCCGCACGACGGCGTGCTGATCCTCAAGCGCAACTGGCGGGGCGACCCGACCCGGGTGGGGGACACGGTCTGGGACGGCCAGCCCCTGGCCGAGATCCCCGACCTTTCGACCATGGAGGCCGAGGTCTACGTGTTGGAGGCGGATGCCGGCGGCCTGAAACCCGGCAAGACCGCCACGGTGACGGTGGAGTCGGCGCCGGGGGTCTCCTACCCGGCGCGGATCAAGCGGGTCGACGCCCTGGCCAAGCCGCGCATCCCGGGCTCGCCGGTGCAGTACTTCGCCGTCACCCTGGAGCTGCCGGAGACCGATCCGAAGGTGATGAAGCCGGGGCAGCGGGTGCAGGCCACCCTCCTCCTCGACGAGAGCCGGGACGCCCTGCTGGTCCCCCGGCAGGCGGTCTTCGACCGCGAGGGGCGCTCGATCGTCTACCGCCAGCGCAAGGGGCGGGGGGGCTTCGAGCCGGTCGAGGTCAAGCTCGGCGCCTCCACCCTGGGGCGGGTGGTGATCGCCTCCGGCATCGCGGCCGGCGACGTGCTGGCCCTGCGCGACCCCACGCGCCCCGCCGGGTCCCCCGCCGACAACCAGCCGGCCCAGCCCAAGCCGCCGTCGGCCCTCTCCCGCCCCTCGCCGCGCGGCGGTGGCGTGATGATCACCATCCACGGATGACCCCTCCGGAAGCCTTCCGCTCGGCCCTGGACAACCTGGCGGCCCACAAGCTGCGCTCGGCGCTGACCATGCTCGGCATGATCTTCGGCGTGGCCGCCGTGATCGCCATGATGTCGATCGGCGCCGGGGCGGAGCGGCAGGCCATGGCCAGCATCGAGCGGCTGGGGCTGCGCAACGTCCTGGTCCGCGCCAAGACCTTCAAGGAGGACGAGCTGCGCGAGATCCGCCAGAAGTCTCTCGGCGTCTCGACGCGGGACGCGGCGGCGATCGCCGAGGCCGTTCCGGGGGTCGAGATGGTGGCGCCGCGCATCCGCATCGACCCCTACAAGGTGATCTCGCCGGCGGGCAAGAGCGAGGGGACGTCGGTCTTCGGCGTCACCCCCCGGCACGCC
>Ga0070666_10002624_pt1 | contig 10856 bp, 11 predicted proteins | sample KBSS23metaG_FD_64677 | JGI IMG/M metagenome (GOLD analysis project Ga0070666, IMG submission 64677) | Switchgrass rhizosphere microbial communities from Kellogg Biological Station, Michigan, USA - KBS S2-3 metaG | ecosystem: Host-associated > Plants > Roots > Rhizosphere > Soil ... | reverse complement strand
AAGGCCATGCGCATGCCGGCTCTGTGGAACGCCACGCCGATGGTCTTCAGTATCTAGAGAGTCGCGCTCGATGATTGTTACTTCTTTATAGAAATCTGATAGAACCCGGGCGGCCAAAAGGCCTGCAAGACTTCCACCCATTATAAGAGCTTTGCAGTTTTGCGATTTATAATCCTTCATCATCTTATTTACATCGTCTTGTTTACATCCGCTGCGAGCTGCGGGGATCGGCCTATAATTCGGACGTTAGTCTATTTCGGATGCGCGATAGATGTATTTAGAAAAATCTGAATTTTTTATGAAGGAGCGATGTGGCAGACCGGCTTTTTTCGCGAACTTTTCGCAAGAAATTAAAAAGACCACCCAAATTAATGAGTAGTCTTTGCAAAATCAACCAACAATATTACTTTATTCTGCTTTGCCCACGGCTTTTAGTGCTGTGTCATGTTCCTCTGCACCCCGCGGAGGAGCGAGTCCAAGCTCCGGCGAACGCCAGAGGTTGGAAACAAGCAGCTCGCGCATGAAGGTCATCTCCTTGGGCAACCGGTCATAGAGTTTGAAGAAAAGGTCGTCGTGCATTGCGATCTCTTTCAGCCAAATGTCGCGGTCGAGGTTCATCACCTGTTCGAATTGCTCGCGTGTGAAATCCAGTCCACGCCAATCCATGTCCTCATAACGCGGCATCCAGCCGAGCGGTGTTTCGACGCCGACGGATCTGCCGCGCGAACGCTCTACGACCCACTTTAGGATACGCATATTCTCGCCGTAGCCGGGCCAAAGGAATTTGCCGTCCGGTCCTTTTCGAAACCAGTTGACCGAAAAGATGCGCGGCGGCTCGGGTATTTGGCGGCCAAAGTCGAGCCAGTGTCCGAAATAGTCGCCCATGTGGTATCCGCAAAAGGGAAGCATTGCGAACGGATCGCGGCGAACCTCGCCGATGTTGCCGAAGGCAGCCGCGGTCATTTCTGACCCCATCGTTGCTGCCATGTAAACGCCGAACGCCCAGTTAAATGACTGCTGGATCAGAGGAACAACGCTGTTGCGGCGGCCGCCGAAAATGAATGCAGAAACGGGAACGCCTTTCGGATTATCAAAATCTTCATCGACAACCGGGCACTGCGTGATCGGGGCAGTAAAGCGAGCATTTGGATGAGCAGCTTTTGTTTCGCTCGCCGGTGTCCAGTCGTTGCCTTGCCAGTCGATCGCATGTGCAGGCGGTTCGCCGTCCATTCCCTCCCACCAGACGTCGCCGTCGTCGGTAAGTGCAACGTTCGTAAAGATCGTGTTTTCCCGGATCGACTCCATCGCATTCGGGTTGGTTTCATAATTGGTTCCTGGAGCGACACCGAAGAAACCGTTTTCCGGATTGATCGCATGAAGTTTGCCGTGTTCGTCAGGTTTGATCCATGCGATGTCGTCGCCGACCGTTGTTACCTTCCAACCTTCTTCCTGAAAAGGCTTTGGGGGAATAAGCATCGCGAAATTGGTCTTGCCGCAAGCAGACGGGAACGCTGCGCACACGTAATCCTTGCGGCCATCCGGGGATTTTACCCCGACGATCAGCATGTGCTCGGCGAGCCAGCCCTGCTCACGGCCCAAGGTAGAAGCAATACGAAGTGCGAGGCATTTCTTGCCAAGCAAAGCATTACCGCCATAACCGGAGCCATAGCTGACGATCGAGTTCTCTTCAGGGAAGTGAACGATGTACTTATCTTTCGGATCGGGCGAGCACGGCCAAGCAACGTCCTGTTGGCCGGCTTCGAGCGGCATGCCGACTGAATGAAGACAGCGTGTAAAGTCGCCATCGCCAAGAGCTTCGATCGCTTTTGTCCCCATGCGGGTCATGACCCGCATGTTTACAGCGGCGTAGGGCGAATCGGTAATCTGTACGCCAAACTGCGAGATCGGCGAACCGATCGGGCCCATGCAAAATGGCACGACATACATCGTTCGGCCTCGCATTGCACCCTCAAATTTCTTTTTCAGAATTGCTTTCATTTCGACCGGTGCCATCCAGTTGTTGGTTGGGCCGGCATCGCCTTTGGCGCGCGAGCAAATATAGGTGCGGTCCTCCACGCGAGCAACATCAGACGGATGTGAACGTGCGAGAAATGAATTTGGGCGCTTTTGTTGGTTAAGTTTGATAAAGGTGCCGGATTCGACCATCTCTTGGCACATCCGGTCATATTCTTCCTGTGTGCCATCGCACCAGTAAACGGTTTCGGGCTGGCAAAGCTCGACCGCATCCGTCACCCAACGGATCAATTCCTCGTTTTTTACGTTTGCGGGTTGATTAATACTTGGCATAAAAAGATTTCAATTCTGCTCAAAAAGTAATTAATTAAAAACTGTTGATTAAAGGATGAAACGCTCGATAAAAGGCGTTTCTAAGTACTATTTGTGTAGCTTATCACACTATAACAATCATGTTAACCGCAGTTGGGTTAAGCGGTTACACGGAAAGCGATTGGCGTGAGCTAGTTTGAAGGGAAAATCCGCGTTAGTGGTTGGAGAGCGGATAAAGATCTTATCGGTCCGCCAGCAAATCCACCGGAGGAGATGAAGCCATGTCAATTTTTAATAAGATCGGAGGGGGATTCCCGCCGAACGTGCCGACTGCACAAAACGTCAGGAATCAGCAACAACAGAATACGGATACCATGAACGGTATCATTCGTTCGGCCGTTTGGCCGCAACGAGCGGGGCTCGGCCAGCGGGTACCGTTCAGCATAAAACTCAACAGGCTTCCGATCGCTAAAAGTGCTATCGTCGAGATCTTGTTCAATATTCCAAATTTTCCCCCGCAGGTCGTGGGCGTCCCAATTATCTTGCAGGCAAATAGCCAGCATCTCGAAGGCCAGTGGCATGCGACCGCCCCGCGGTCCGGTAATATCTCGCAAGGATTCTTTACATTCCGGGTCCGCGTTGACAACCAGTCAAAAACATCAAACGCACTGACTGTATCAAACCAGCCTGTGCCGCAAGTTATGCAAAAGCTCAATAAAGACGGTTGGGACGGCTAAACGATGATTTTGATCTGGTTCGGAATTTTGAAAGGCTGCGATACGTGTCGCGGCCTTTTTACGCGAGTGCGGGCACCGTCTTGCGGCTGTTTACAAAGGTGTGAACTGCGACCGTCGCGATGATTATCGCGCCGCCCAGTAGGGCCCAATCGGATGGTTGCTCGTGGTAAAAAATAAAGACCCAAACAGGATTGAGCAGCGGTTCGATGAAGCCGATTATGCTCGCATCGAGCGGGCGCGTCCCACCAGTAACGCCCTTGATAAACAAGATATAGGAGATGCCGATCTGAAAGATGCCGAGAAAGCCGACATACACCGCATCGGTCCACGCCATGGCCGGTAAGGCATCGATGCCGTTTGGCAAGGTCATCAATGCAAGCAGGAAATTGCCGTAAATAACCGTGATCGTCGAATTCATCGCAGCCGCTTTTTTGTGGCGAAGCAGCATAATGTAAAGACCGAGAAATATTCCGGATGCAAGAGCTGCGATATTACCCTGGTAGTCCGATATCTCTAGCTTTCCTACAAAGAACAAACTCATTCCGCCAATGCAGAAAATGATCGTTACCAGATCACGCCAGTGAAATTTCTCGCCTATGACAAATGGAGCGAGGATCAGTATGTATATCGGAGCCGTGTATTGAAGGAATATAGCGTTGGCTGCGGTCGTGTGCTTTGTTGCCCAAACGAAAAGAAAAAGAAGGATGGCATAGATAAACGAAGTTCCGACTCCAAAAAGATTTATCTTCAGTCCGTTTCGCCATGTCAGGACCAAAACGGTTATACCCGCAAGCAGGGATCGAAAAAAAGTAACCTGATACGCATCGAGCGACGTGAGCTTGATGAAAAGTCCGCCAGTGCTCCAGAGGAGAACGGCTATGACCACATACCAGACGGGATTTACTGTTTTCTCGGTAGTTTCTGTCATTTGGAGTAAGGAAGAATTTTCATGCAAAGGCGGCAGAGAACGCAAAGGATGAAAGTATTTTAGGAAAGGCTTGACAAGAATTGAAATGTATCGTATAAAGTAACAGTTATGCCGGTCAACACCCAGTTCTCAATTGCGGTTCATTTGATGGCGGCTCTTGGCTACGGAGCTGCCGACGAAAGAACTTCCAGCCAGCTGGCTGCCAGCATAAACACGAGTCCAAGCTTTGTCAGACGTGTACTTGCCAAGCTGTCCAAGGCAAATCTGGTAAGCACCTCGATGGGTAAGACGGGTTCTTGTGCGTTGGCAAAGAAGCCAAAGGACATCTCGCTGCTAGATATTTATAAGGCTGTCGAGGCTCCAAAGGCTTTTGCGATCCACGACTATCCCGAACAGAAAATGTGCATGGTCAGCTGCACGTTCAAGTCGGCGATGGAGAAGGTTCTGGATAAAACTCAAGGTTCAATGGAGAAGAGCCTGGCCGGAATAAGACTGGCAGACGTTATCGAGGATCTGCCCGGGTAAAATTTTTTGACTCAAACTGTTACGATAAAAGTAACAATAAATTAACACAGGGAAGGGGAATGGTAATGACACAGAAAAAAATTGCATTAGTAACCGGAGCGAATCGCGGCATCGGTTTTGAAACGGCAAGACAGCTTGGCCGGGAAGGCATCAAGGTTTTGCTCGGCTCCAGGAGTGAGGAAAAAGGCCGAGAAGCTGAAGAAAAACTAAAGAATGAAGGACATGATGTTGAATTAATTCGCTTGGATGTTGATGATCCGAAAACTCACCAATCAGCTGCGAAGTTCATTGAGGCAACCTATGGAAGGCTGGATATTTTGGTAAATAACGCCGGAATTCTGATCGACATTAACGGCAGCGGGGAGCCTGCTCCGGCGAGCAAGACCTCGCAGGATATTTTTCGAAAGACGTTCGATACCAATTTCTTTAACACGATCGCTTTGACTCAGACGTTCCTGTCGCTGATAAAAAAATCGGATGCCGGACGGATCGTGTTTCTCTCAAGTGCCTTGGGTTCTCTGACTTGGCACAGCGATCCGAAATCGCCGATCTATAACTACAAATTGCCGGCGTACGACATTTCAAAGACGGCTCTCAACGGTTACGCTGTCCATCTCGCGCATGAACTGCGTGATACGCCCATCAAAGTGAATGCAGCTCATCCGGGCTCAGTCGTGACCGATATGAACGTGAATGGCGAGATCCCGGTCGACCAGGGAGCAAAAACATCGGTAGCTCTGGCGACTTTACCGGCTGATGGGTATTCAGGACGTCTCGTTTATCTGGGCGAAGAATTGCCCTGGTAATCATTTAGGTCAGCGGGGAACGGTCAATAGCTATCCCTGCTATTGGAATTATTAAGAAACGAAAAAGAGGGAATCATGAAAAAACTACAAGGAAAGGTGGCAGTAGTAACCGGGGCGTCCAAAGGGATCGGGGCTTCCATTGCAAAACATTTTGGCGCAGAAGGAGCATCCGTGATCGTGAACTATGCTTCGAGTAAAGAAGGAGCCGACAAAGTCGTCGCCGAGATCGAGAAAGGCGGAGGCAAGGCCACCGCAATTGGCGGTGATGTTTCAAAGATCGAGGAAGCTCAAGGCATAATTGAAGCGGCTCTAAAAACGTACGGCAAGTTGGATATTTTGGTGAACAATTCCGGAGTTTATGAATTCGTACCCATCGAGGGCGTCACTGAGGACCATTTTCACAAGATCTTTAATGTAAATGTTCTCGGCCCAATCCTCACAATACAGGCCGCCGTGAAATACCTGACCGAGGGCGGAAGTATTATCAACGTCGGTTCGGCCGTAACGAAGCTGACTCCGCCCAGTTCGGCTGTTTACACGGGTACAAAGGGAGCTCTTGATGCCATAACTGGCGTTCTGGCTAAGGAACTCGGCTCGAGAAAAATCCGGGTAAATTCGATCAATCCGGGAATCGTGGAAACCGAAGGCTCACGAGCAGCGGGATTCATCGGCTCTGATTTTGAGACAAATGTTGTTGGGCAAACACCGCTCGGACGGACCGGCCAGGTGGACGATATTGCGCCGATAGCAGTTTTTCTCGCCTCTGACGATTCCGCATGGCTAACCGGCGAACAGATCACCGCTAGCGGCGGCCTTCGTTAAGTAAAATCACTTGAGAACGATCGAAAAGGACATCCGCGACATCGCGATGTCCTTTTTATTCAACCTACTTCCACGTTAAGGTAAATTCTGATCTGTTATAAACTACCAATCTCCATAGTTGTAAGGTCATTGACGGCGTATGTCATGAGAAACGCGTTTATTGTAACTATCTGCATCTTGTTCTGCGGCGTAGCGGCGTGCCGCGATGTTACCGAGCCGAGGATCGAGTTTACGCGCGTTCCATATCCTGAACGTGGAGGCTCATCAGCACTGGCTATGATCGAAGGGAGAGCGGTGGGGGCAATGCCGGGTCAGGCGATCATCCTGTATGCAAGGAGCGGAGACTGGTATGTGCAGCCATTTGTCGAACAGCCAGTCACAGAAATTCAGCCGGACTCAACGTGGGGTAACCCCACGCATTTGGGAACGGAATACGCGGCCTTGCTCGTCGATCAAGAGTTCACGCCACCAACCGTGACCGGCGCGCTTCCGCAGGTTGGCAACCTTATCTGCGAGAGCTTTGCATTTGATGTTGGTCTGCCGCATCTGGTACAGCTGGCGCTCGAGGGCGTAGGGAAGATTGCTCCCCATGTGCATGTCTTTTCATTAAATAACGCCGATTTTTCGCGAGATACTGCAGCCGTCGAAAGGATGAACAACGATCCTCTGATCGCGAAGGAATCGCAGCCCGCCGAAACCGCGAGAGTTCTTTTGCTGGCGGCAGATGGGTTGAAGAAACGGATGCCGGAATTCAAGGTTCCGGTCCTGATAATTCACGGGACTGCCGACAAGGCGACTCGTTACCAGGGCAGCGAATATTTCTATGAGCATGCCGGTTCGGCCGACAAGACGCTTAAGCTCTATGAGGGCCACTACCACGATCTTCTAAACGATACGGGCAGGGAAGAGGTCATGGCTGACATCAAAGACTGGATCGACGCTCGGATTCCAGCGGAAGCATCTGCTGTGACCGGCGCATAATTTATACTCTCTTTCCTGAAAGCTCGGGGCCGCGGCTTCACGCGGCTCTTTTCGATCACTTTGGTCTTACACAGGAAGTTAATGGTCGAGGAAAATATTCCGTTGGTTGACGAAATTCTCTGGTCCTTTAAAAAGAGTCTAAAGGATGATCTCCCGGGTTATCGAAACCATGTTTATCGTATGATCAATTTTTGTTTCGCTCAGCGTGATCTCACCGAAGAAGAGCGAACAAAAATAACTATCGCCGGCTGTTTTCACGATCTTGGTATTTGGACCGGCGATACATTTGACTATTTGCCGCCTTCGATCGAATCCGCGAAAAGGTACTTATCTAATACAGGTTTGGAGAAATGGACCTCGGAGATCGAATTGATGATCGATCAGCATCATAAGCTCAGAAAGTTTTCCGACAAAAGCCATCCTCTTGTGGAAATATTTCGTCAAGGAGACCTCGCAGATTTTTCTCTAGGATTGATAAAGAGCGGAATTTCCGGCCAATATGTACGCGAGGTGAAACATAGATTTCCGAACGCGGGATTTCATAAGATGCTGGTCAGGCTCGCCGGTCGATGGATATGCCGGCACCCCTTTGATCCGATTCCAGTTTTGAAGTGGTGATAAAGCGTAAATTTCGTCGCTTTGCAGGAGGTCAAAAAAGCTGGCAACTTAGACGTACATTTTCTGCTTCTTAATGTCGTGCGAATCAGAAACAATGCAAACGACGCCTTGATTTTGATAAACACCGCCCAGAAAAACAAAATTTAGACGTTTGAAGAATCAGTCAAGTTTTTCACCTATTGGACACGGCAGAGTTCTTCCACAAGTGAGAACTATGACTATTAGAGCATTACGCAATTCCTTAACCGTTTTGATTGCGGTGGTTTCCTTGTCGATCGCCGCATTCGCGCAAACTTCACCCTCGCATTTTGACGGGATCAAAATTAAGAATTTTGGTCAAATGGATGCAAATTTCTATCGCGGAGCACAGCCTGACCCGGACGATTACCAGGCGTTAAAAAACCTCGGAGTAAAGACCGTGGTCGACCTTCTGGACAGTCCAACCGAGTATGAAAAGAGAACGGTGGAAGCTCTTGGAATGAAATACGTTAATATTCCGATGAGCGGTATGGGCACTCCAAAAACGTCCGATATCAATACATTTTTGGCATTGTTCGATAATCCTGACACAGGGACGATCTACCTACACTGCCAAGCGGGAATACACCGGACGGGCGTCTTAGGAGCCGCCTATCGTTACACCAAGTCCGGATGGGACTACGACAAAGTATATAAAGAAATGAAGAACTATAACTTCTCCGCGGGTCTTTTCCACGGTGGTTATAAGTCCTGGGTAGAGGATTGGGGCAAAAAAGTAGCCACCGAAAAAGTGGCTTCTCCGGCGACGAATACAGCGAGAACCGCAACCGCAAGCTCCGCCAAGACTTCCAACTAAGAAAAGGAAGTAGTTAGATTTTCCACGCTGACCTGAAAAGGCAGCGTGTTTTTTTATTGATAAATATCAGTTGCACCCTTTGATCTCGACCACTGTATACCCTCAATGTTATGTGTGTCGGCATTCAGGATCCGCTCGCTGATATAGTCAGTCGATAGTTTTAGCCTTATGTTCATGTAGTAAACGATGGATCCGATCCCTTTTTTCTCGTCCGGGGGGTCCAGTTCGCGAACCTCGGCGTCGATCTTCATCCGGAGAAAGATCTTCTTTAGTATCTCCTGAGTCCGGTCAGTATCTTTCGTCTTAACTGTCAGTTCCATTGCACGAACGACCTGCTCGAATTCGTTGTATTCAAGGACCCAGAGGAGACAAAGGGCAAAAAGGCACAGGCCGGCACCCAACTCCCAGCGACCAACGCCAGCGGTCAAACCAAGTGCGAGACTTATCAGCAAAACCGTTATTTCCTTGGGATCGCGAATGTTCGTTCTGAAACGTACCAGTGAAGCTGCGGCAAAGATCGCGAACGCACGAGCAGTGTTATCCCCTACGACCATCATTAATGCAGCGGCGACAACCGCGAGCAGGATCTGCGTCTGAGATACAAAGAGGCTCCGTCGAAATAACGGTACGTCTTTCCGCGGCCTGAAAGCTAAAACAGTGGATAAGATCACCGCGATCAGCAACCGTCCCATGATCTGCATCGCGGACTCGGCCCACGTAAGAGGGCCAGTATCCTGGGGTAGCGACGTACTGACGGCATTGGTAATAGGGTTGTCATCCGCAACAGCCGAATTATTTGCGGCCTGAGTAGCCGCCGGTTTCGGCGTCGCACGATTCGTTTGTCCGAAAACGAGTGGTGCAGCGAAAGAAACTGTGAACACCAAAATGACCGCGGCGATCATAGCGATTACGACGCGCTTGGGGCTTTTCATATTATTTATTTACCGGCGAGATTCCGGTCACCCACAGCTTGGTTAAGTTCGTTCACACGACGTTTGAACGCCTGCGACATGATCTCGATCTCTGCAGGCGAATAATTGGCGGCGCGGAAAGCATCGCGGACTTGGGAATCGCTCAGCCTGTTGAGAAGGTCAGCGAGCCAGCGTCCCTGTTCGACAGTTATCCCTCGCATAATTCCGCGGCTTTTGCCTCCCGTGTAGGCCATCCGGAGTTCACCGTTCTTTGTGCCTTTGATGAATTTCGCCTTGTTCCAGGCCTTGGGACTATCGGCTATCCGGCCAAATCGATAGATGACCGGCAAGTTGTTATTGCCGAGACGGCCGAACGTCGAGCCAAGATCGCTGATAACATATTGAAGCTTAGGAGGGGAACTGTCCTTGACCTTCAGAACTTTGTTTTGCATGTCCAGAAGATCGTAGTTGGTCATAAAAACCATCATCATCTTCAGGCCCTGAAGTTCGTTCGTTCCGACGAACGGATTGTCCCGCCATTTCCATGGGTCGAGTCGCTTCACGTTTTTTGGCCGGGCTTCCAAACGAACGTTCGTAAAAGTCCCTTTACTCGGGATCGTCAGATTCGGCACAAGATAGTTGATCTCGGTCGCGTATCCAAGTCCCCAGAGCAATCGGACGGCGGCGGTTTCGGGCCGGGCCTCTCTTCCGAGCTTGGCCACCCAGACATTTCCCGATCCATCACTGATCTTATATTTCTTGTTATGTCCGCTCTTGTCGTCCTCAATGAATTTAATGCTGCTCAGATCAGGCCGCATCGCGTCCCCGCCCGGGCCGGTGAAAAGATCCCGATTTTCGACTTTGACCGGTTCCCATAGAACGGCCTGGCCCGCAGACGTTGCGTCAGCTTTGGTTTTTTTGGATTTTGATTTCTGCGCGTCCACGCCGGATGCGGCGAGCATCAGCAGAATCAGCCATAAAAAGGCTCTCGTAATTCTTGTATTGTTAAGCATGTCTCCCCCTGCACGATCTCTCGTTCTATTCAAAATTAGTCTATAAATTTGCGGGTCCGAAGGTCCGCTGCAATTCCTCCTGGGCATTAACGAGAGGTTCATCCGTGCTGCGCTCGATCCGCTCGTATCGTCCATTAGGATTTAGAAGGCGGGCCTTTGTGTTGTCCCGCAGGTAAACGTCAAGATATTCGTCGATCAAATAACGTTTTATTGGCTCAGAGGTGATCGGCGACAATACCTCGACGCGTCGATCGAGGTTTCGCGGCATCCAATCCGCACTGCCCATAAAGACTTCCTCATCACCGCCGTTTTCGAAGTAGTAAACCCGACTATGTTCAAGCAGGCGGCCTACCACGCTTCGCACACGTATGTTTTCCGATAATCCCGGTACCCC
>Ga0070666_10002618_pt1 | contig 10870 bp, 8 predicted proteins | sample KBSS23metaG_FD_64677 | JGI IMG/M metagenome (GOLD analysis project Ga0070666, IMG submission 64677) | Switchgrass rhizosphere microbial communities from Kellogg Biological Station, Michigan, USA - KBS S2-3 metaG | ecosystem: Host-associated > Plants > Roots > Rhizosphere > Soil ... | reverse complement strand
TAAGATTCGGCTGCTTTTGACATCCGGTCACCGACGCCTTAAGGACGACTCTCTTCCGGGGCAGGGCAAATTCCTGCCCAAGCCATGGTCGGAGGAAGCGCTTGTTAACAAAGTGCGCAGCCTGCTTGTCGCTTAAGTGCGCCGGTTCCTTCGAACCTTTGGCAGTGCGGCGCAGAATTCGATTGTAGTCGCAGATCAGCACAAGGCTTGGTTCAACTTTCGCAATTCATAACTCTGATTCGACAGAGCGTAAGCGTAGGTTCCCTTTGAAGCTTTTTTCCTATGGCCACCATGGCTGCAGGAAAAGCGGCACGAATTATCAGAATTTGATCCCGTCGCTAGCGAACGAGCCCCATGAAACGCGGGACGAAAGGTCGACGCGAAGCGCGCGCTCAAGCCCGTCAATCTGGGCACTCCGTTTCACTCCTGATCAGCACGATCGGCTTCGAGATCGAGCGCTTTTCGATCTGGCGATCGACAGCAAGCTGCGATTTGGTGAAACATCGGATCAGCGACATCACTTGCGATCGAAAGGTCCAGACAAGCGACACCGTCGTCCAGCAAAAAACCGGTGGATCGGTTTGCGTTAAGCTGTAGACGGATCAAAGTCTGGATTGCCCCTTTAAAGTTCAAGTTGCTGGCGAGAGGCACCGGGCGGCACGGTGCAGGCGTCATCAATGCTCCAGCCCCTCTGTAGCCTGCCAACCAACGCGGCCATGCTGATCCCATTTTCCCGCGCTACAATCACGGCAAGCCGTTCATCTTTCGTTCGCAGGCCTTTCATTTTCACCATTCGGCCGTAACTGGTAGACAACAGGATCGTTCCCGACTGATAGGCGATGTGACTAGCGTCGCTTAAGACAATAATTGGCTGAGCGTCCGGGGAGGTGCCGGGCCATTAAAAGCGCTACCAATCATAACACCCCGGGTCGCATACGCCCGATCCTACACCTAGGGGCGACGCGATCGCGGAAGGTCATTGCGGAAATTTGGGTGCCATAGTTTGCAAGTACCGAAGGGCGCTATGGATCCGTCGTTTTCGCCGTCATGGGTGCGATCACCTCGCGGCACCTGATAGATCTGCGAGCGCAAGCTGCCCACATTGCAAGAGGTAGGTCCGGTCAGGTTACAAGAAAGTGCCTGGCGATTGGGCCCATGCGTGTCGCTACATGACAGAAGCCAAATTGTCAGGCAGCAACCGCGCGATCAGGCGCTAGTTCGAGCATCTGCCTTCAATAACCTTTAGCAAGGCCCGCATGCATCAGCGTCGGGTAAGGATCGAGGCAGTTATGCGCTTTTTCAATCTTCTCTCACACGACGCTCATAATACGCACGATCGATCTATCGAACATGTACTCTCTCCATCAGTTCGCCACGAAGCGGACAGGACTGGGTCGCATTCCTGCCGACCGTCGATCTAGGATAGCGGCGAGCATATATTTACTAAAAGCGCCTGATCCGATTTACGAGCGTGAGGTAGGCCAATAAACCTCACGCCCCGGTTTTATGGAGAGCAACCACTGGCTATTCATCTACAAAATACAAGGGCGCCGTAATATTTCGTTTAAGTAAGAGCGGCGGCTATTAAAGAACGGAAGAAAAGTGGTTACAAACAACGGGAGAGAAGCGACCAGCCCTGATTTTCGTTAAAAGCACGACTTCAACATGGCCAAGACATTTTCGGGCAAGTAGGAATTGGTCGAAGCTATGTGGGTAACGTGCGGGATCCGCAAGCCGGACGTCTTGTAATCTCACTGAGCGCCTACACTTGTTGTGAGAGATTTTTGGAACCAAATTGAACAGGAAAGGCGCAAACTGTTCTGCATCGGCTATTATGTCGCTAATAAAGCAGGGGATAGCATGGCACGGGATAATTTCTTCGATGGCTATATCGATGGATGGCAATCGGTAAGGCCGGAATCTATTCCAAGCTTAAGTTCGGCTAAAGCGAAGAATGGCGCCTCGAGCTATCGAGATGGATTTGTCCAGGGGAAAGCTGCGGCACTTGAAACAGGCACAGCTAATAATGAAAATTGACGCCCGCTTACAGGCTGGTACTGATCCGATTGCATGGCCGGATGCAGCACTGGAGAAGGCTTGCGATCCCGCCGAGCAGCGGTAGATAAGTGTGTAATCGCTTCGTTTGTTGGGTCCCCCGCCTGACTCCTGATCGTTGAACAACGCAACAGCGCAGCGCCTTATCGCAGCTTTCAGATGTTGGTGATACTTTGCGGTGCGGTAAAAGACTTTCACCTCCGGGCTCATTCCCTTCAATTCATATAAAATAGTCGCTATTGAATTGCCCAACTCGCTGCGAACGCTGGTGACGCCAAGAAACTTGAAGGCTGCGGTGAAGTAGGCGGAGGATCACATACGCCTTCCTCGATATATCGTAAAGCCGACTGCAGCCCGCTTCGGGAAAACGGCTTTGAAATGACGCCATGTCCGCCCGCAAAATCATCCGGTATCTTCTTGGGATTGGCGGTGACGAAGATGATAAAAGTTCTAGGCCACCGCAGCGTGATGAGCCGAGCCACATCAAGGCCGCTGGTTTGCTTGGCAAGATGCAAGTCCACGAAGGCGAGATGAGGATCAAGCGTATCGGAAAGCGCTTCGACGTCGAACAGTGACGCCGCTTCTCCGACTACATGATGCCCGACATCTTCGATCATTGCCTCGATATCCATGGCGAGCAGCGCTTCGTCCTCGACGATCAGGACGGAAAGCGGCGGCTGGGGACGGTGCAAGATTATATCTCCATTGGAAAGATGATGCGCACTAGCGTTCCTGGGTCCGCCGATATCCACTCGGCCCGTGCACCCACTTGCCGCGAAAGGCGCTTTATAAGCACGCGGCCCAGACCATCGACAGTGTCCGTGGAGCCGATGCCCGGCCCGTCATCCTCTATAGTGATGGTCACCTGTCCCTCGGATTTTCTCGCCGACACCTTAAGCGTTCCCGGCCGGCCGTCGGCAAAGCCATGCTTGATCGCATTCGTGACGACCTCGTTGAGGACAAGACCAAGTGCCGCGGCATTGCCGGAGGGGATATCGATCGGCTCTATGTCCGTTGCGGTGTCGATGTCATCGCGCCCGCTTGCGCCGACCAAATCGGCGACCAAGTTCTCGGTGAAAGCGCCAACATCGAACTTTGACACATTGTCCGACTGATAGAGGCGGCGATGTACGGTCGCCAGCGCATCGATTCGCTCGAGCATCGCTTCGATCTTCGCAGTAATTGTCGGATCATTAATCGTCCGGGCCTGCAGCCGCAGTAGCGAACCGATCATTGTGAGGTTGTTTTTCACGCGATGATCGACTTCGTGCAGCAGCAGGGTCTTGGCCTCAAGCGCTTCGTTCAGCTCCGCCGTCCGGCGTTCGACCTCGCGTTCGATCTCGTCATGCCGCCTGTGAATTTCCGTCTGTGCGTCGACACGCGCGGACACATCGAGCTGGGAGGCAAAGAAGAACTGGATATGTCCGGCCACATCTCGAACCGGGCTAAGGTACAAAGCGTTCCAGAAGGTCGAACCGTCTTTGCGGTAATTAAGGAGGTCGATCTCGATATTGGTGCCGTTTTCGATAGCGCTTTTTATTCGTATGACGGACTGCCGATCCGTGCCTGGCCCTTGGAGAAAGCGGCAATTGCGCCCTACGATTTCTTCCCGTTCATAGCCGGTCAGATTCTGAAACGCCTTGTTGCAGAAAATGATGGGATTATCGGCCTGCGCGGGATCGGTGATGACCATCGGCATGCGGGTTGCCCGAACGGCTGCGGCGAATGGGTCGCCTCGGCCCAACTCGTGCTTGATCGCCTCGGTCAAATGCCAGTCGTCGCGCTGCTCCACACCATCTCCTTCCCGCGACAAAAGTCGCCCTGCAAAGGGTAACCTAGGCTTTTCCTAAACGTTCCTATCGTTTCGGCTGACAGCGAAAACGAGCAAATGAATTGAGGTATCACCATCGCCTAAAAGCGGGCCAGTGTCCCTACCAATCGCCGATCGGCCGCCGGTATTGCGCTTGCCCCTTTTTGACCTACAAAGGCGCTGGTCGCGCTGTTTGTTACACATCACCGCCTGAGCCCGCGTACCTGTCGCCTTCGTCGATTAGATCGCGAACCTTGTTTGCGATCGCTTCTATTCCAAAGGGCTTGGTGATGACATGCATGCCCTGTCCCAGAAGCCCGTTGCCGACCACGGCATTTTCGGCATAGCCCGTGATGAACAATATCTTGAGTAGGGGGCGGTTCACCCGGCCGGCGTCCGCGACCTGCCGACCGTTCATCCCGCCGGGCAATCCGACGTCAGTGATTAGGAGATCGATCCGCAGGTCCGACTGGAGCACCTTGAGACCGCTAGGGCCGTCCGCTGCTTCGATGACATGATAGCCGCCGTCGGTGAGAACGTCGACGATGAGCGAGCGAACCGAGGCCTCGTCATCGATCACAAGCACGGTTTCGCCATGGCCCCCGGCCTCGATATGGGTAGGCTCGGACTCCTGTGTTTCTGCCGCAGGGCCCAAATGGCGGGGCAAATAGATGCACATGGTCGTGCCGGCACCAACCTCGGAATAGATTCGCACCTGTCCGCCGGACTGGCGCACGAATCCGTAGATCATCGAAAGGCCCAGGCCCGTGCCTTCGCCGAGGGGTTTGGTCGTGAAGAAAGGATCGAAAGCACGGGCGATCACGTCGGACGTCATGCCTGTTCCGGTGTCGCTCACGCACAGCGACACATATTGACCCGGCGGCAGCTCGCGATCACGCGCCATGCGATCATCGAGCCATTTGTTGGCCGTTTCGATCGTCAGCCGACCGCCATCCGGCATGGCGTCGCGGGCATTGATGCACAAATTGAGCAGCGCATTTTCAAGCTGATAGCGATCGACCAATGTCGTCCACAGCCCGCCGGACCCCACCACCTCGATCTCCACCGATGGGCCGACGGAACGGCGCAGCAGATCTTCCAATCCTGCGATAAGCTGGTTAACATTGAGAGGCGTAGGATCGAGCGTCTGTCGCCGCGAAAAAGCGAGCAGCCGCTGCGTCAGCGCCGCGGCCCGTTTTGCCGCACCCTGCGCCGTCTCGAGGTGCCGGCTGATCGCCTCAAGCCTACCCTGAGAAATACGTAGCTCCAGCAATTCGAGATTGCCCAGGATGCCGGCCAGCAAATTATTGAAGTCATGCGCGATGCCGCCGGTCAACTGTCCGACCGCTTCCATCTTCTGGCTCTGGCGCAGGGCTTCTTCGGCAGAGGCAAGCGCCGCAGCAGCTTCTGTCTCGGCCGTTATATCGCGGCCGAACAGATAGAGCATCCCTCCCTCAGGCACAGTAGTCCATGCGAAACGATGATGGCTGCCATCATGTGCGCGAAAAACGCTTTGAGATTCGACAACCGCTGCATCGGGCTGGGAAAGCCTTTCCAACCGCTTGTGGGCGGCGTCCTGTTCTTCCGCCACATAGTCAAGAATATTGCGTCCGACAGTGCCGGCTTCAGTCCAGCCAAGCACCTTGGTCCAAGATGGATTCACAGCGCTGATATTGCCTTGGGTCGTCGCTACCACTTTGACGATCGGCGAGATCGCCCAAATCCGCTCGCGGTCGCGGGCAAGTTGGCGTTCCTGGGTGATATCGCGGCCTACCGCGTGGATGCGGCCGGAGTCCGGCACCGCGTTCCAGTCAAGCAATCGATAGCTGCCATCGCGACAGCGATACCGATTCTCGAAGGAGAGTGTGGTGATGCCTTGGGCAAGTTTTTCAACCTCGATGGCGGTGCTTGACAGATCCTCGGGATGGACGAACTCTGCGAGGACACGACCGATCATTTGATCCTCCTGCCATCCCAGGAGCCGAGTGGCCGATGGATTGACGGAACGAATAATGCCCTCAAAATCGCAAACCAACATAAGGTCTTGGCTTAAGGACCAGAGGCGATCGCGGTCGCGCCGTTGCGCCGAGACAGCGTCAATCGTGGCAAGCGCTCCCGCGATCTGAACGGCGATCAAGCCTGCGAAATCGCGGGTTCCATCGTCAAGGATGCGGTAAGGGTTGAGGCCAAGGACTAGCGCGCCGATGGCGTTGGACTCTCCTGGCTGCTCAACCGCAAGCATTAACGCCTCGCGTGGAGGGATCTGCCATGGCCCGGCTCGCAAATCAGGGCCGAAGCTTTCAAGCGAAATAGCCTTTTGCTTCTCGCCTTGCTGGATTGCGGCGATGGGCCAATTTCTTGCGTCATCGGCAGAAGTCAGAGAGCTTGCGGCCGTATCGAATAATATAAGATCAGCGAATGGAAAGTCCCTGCCACCGCGAGCGAAGACATCATGCACAGCGTCGGTGACATCCGCTGGGATTTGCGCCTTGAGCAGTGCCGCTGACAAATCATTGAGCTGCTTTATGCGTCGTTCGCTGATGACCCTGTCGGTCTCCTCGCTGACCACGCACATCAGTCCCTCGACGGTGCCGACCTCCCCAATTAGCGGACTGTAGGAGAATGTATGATAGGTTTCTTCCGGATAGCCATTGCGCTCGAGGAGCAAAAGCAATTGTTCGTCCCAGGTCGCTACGCCGTCACGCATGACGGACAGTATGCGATCCTTGACGTCCTCGAACACTTCTTTCCACACACGCGACATAGGCTGCCCCAGTGCGGTCGGATGTTTTGATCCGAGCGTCGGGATGTAGGCGTCATTATAGAAGAAGATCAGATCATCACCCCAGCCGAGCCACATTTCAAAACGCGACAGAAGCATGAGTCGAAGCGACGCCTTTAATCCGTCTGGCCATTGGTCTGGTGACCCGAGCGGGGTTGCATCCCAATCATGCGCGCGCATGAGGGCACTCATTGTGGAATCACCTGGAAAGATGTCAGACAGGCGGTCGGTCATGTTCCCCCAAGCTGCCCGTCAAAAAAATTGGGCTAAGCCGTAATGGCTCTATTGGCATTAGGTTCCTGCAGATAATTTGGCGAAGCAATAGTTTGAGCGTTTACCTTGACGCTCGTAATCGCGGTCGGCTTCGATCGTGAAAGCGTATGCTTGAAGGATTATTGTTCCTGCGCACAAGCTTCGAACGGTGTGAAGCCGCTGTTTGGCGAAACGACCTTATTACCCTGGATCTGGCCTTGATCCGTTTGACCAGTCTGGCCTTACTGAAGCAATCGGCGCAATCTGCGTGGGACGGTAAAAAGGCCAGTCGAAATGATGGTATCATAGGTAATTGAAGGAGGGGCTCAATGTCATCGCTTTTTGGCAGTGGCGACGTTGTCCGAATTTTCATCTCGTGCGGAATGCATTTCCTACGCAGAATGCAAACATTTTAGGGCTTGCTTGGAAAAAAAGGGAAATCTGACGAACCCAAACGGTAAACTATGGATGCCTGCGGTAGCGGGTAGACAGCCTTTACTACACCGTCCATAAGATGAAAATTCGCAGCAAAGTTGATGTGTTGCGGATGCGCGTGGTATAAAGTGTGGGAATGAAAATGGCGGTCAGGAAGTATTTAAGTCATTAGAATTGTTTGCTTTCTAACGTAATGACTCCGGCGTCTCCGCCAGAACTTCTTGTTATTATTTGATAACTAGAATTTTTGGTGTGTTGTTCTCACTCTCACCTCCAGTTTGAGTACGGCTTCAAGCGGTCAAAGAAAAAACACCTTATCTTGGCGCCAAACTGGCGGCACGCTACGGTATCCATGAGTGTTATTCTGAGCCCGCGAATTCGGTTTGCAGAATTGTCCAGCGACGCATTGTGACACCATAGCGTAGCGACCAGCCAAATCGGCTGCGTGTGGACCGCGTAAGAAGCGACGACGTGCCAGAGCGGGAGGACAGTGATGGCAGTCAAAACCAAAGCTTCGGCGCGCGCGCAGAGCTTGGCCACGAAGCTTGAGGACTTCATGGCCACATATGTCTATACTAATGAACGTAGCTTCTTCCTGGAAGCCGAAACGCTGGGGCCTTGGGCTTTAAACCCGACCGTCGAACGCTTGAAAGCCATCGCTCGCGACGCTGGTCTCTGGAACCTGTTCCTGCCTGCCAAACTCAGCCCTGACGGCCTGACCAATGTAGAATATGCGCCCTTATGCGAGATTATGGGTCGTTCGTTTCTGGCTCCCGAGATATTCAACTGCAATGCGCCCGATACAGGCAATATGGAAACGATCCTGCGCTATGGCACGCATGAGCAGCAACGCCAGTGGCTCGACCCACTCCTGGCAGGCGACATTCGCTCCGCCTTCGCAATGACAGAGCCGGAGGCGGCATCGTCTGACGCTACCAATATCGGAGCCAGCATCGTCCGTGACGGCGATGATTATGTGATCAAGGCGCGTAAATGGTATACCACGAATGCTACGCACCCCCGGTGCGAAATCTTTATTTTGATGGGCAAATCCGATCCAGAAAACCCCGAGATTCATAAGCGGCAGTCCATGATCCTGGTGCCGCGCGACACGCTAGGGGTCGAAGTGCTTCGCTCTCTGCCGGTGATGGGCTTCTATGGGGTTCCCGATCGTGCTTCTGAAGTGCTTTTCAACAATGTGCGTGTTCCGGTTTCCAATATGCTGCTGGGCGAAGGTCGGGGGTTTGAGATTGCTCAGGGCCGCCTGGGGCCCGGCAGGATCCATCATTGCATGCGCCTGATTGGTCTCTCCGAGCGCGTGCTGGAGCGCATGTGCCGCCGGGCTGCGATGCGCACGCCTTTCGGCGTTCCGCTGTCTACCCAGACGGTGACGATGGAGCGGATCGCTGAATCGCGCATCATGATAGATCAGGCACGCCTGCTAACCATGCGCGCTGCCCACCTAATGGATACCGTGGGGAACAAAGCGGCGCGGCAGGAGATCGCCGCGATCAAGGTCGCCGCCCCGGTTATGGCGCAGCAGATCGTTGACTGGGCAATACAGATGTTCGGCGGCGGCGGCACCAACAACGATCATATGCTCGCTTATGCTTTTGCGATGACGCGGCTGTTGCGCCTCGCCGATGGTCCTGATGAGGTTCATCGAAACCAGATCGCGAAGCTCGAAATGCGCAAATATCGCGACATCGATCCCTTACGCTCCGGAGGTTCGGCCGATGTCCTTACCCTTGATGAGGTTCGACGCGTGGCAACGGAGGGGCCGTGGCCTCCGCCGGCGCGATCTACCGCAAGGGTGCTGGCATGAGCCGCCTTGTGGGGAAGCTAGCCCTTGTAACTGGAGCCGCACAAGGGATTGGCGAAGCCATCGCGCAGGCGTTCTCGGCCGAGGGCGCTCGGGTGCTGCTCACCGATATCAACGCGGAGGGCGTCGCCCGTGCTGCAGCTGCCATAAATGCGCAATATGGTTCTGGCACGGCGTTTTCGGCCAGGCACGATGTAACAAGCGAAAAAGATTGGGCCGCCGCAATCAAGACGGCCGCCGCCGAGTTGGGCGGGCTTTCCATTCTCGTCAACAATGCCGGGATCGCGCCTATCGGGAGTATCGAGGACATTTCCCTCGACCAATGGCGAACCTGTATGTCTATCAATTCCGATAGCGTATTTCTGGGCTGCAAGGCAGCGCTACCGTTGATGCGCGAGAACCAGCCCGGTTCCATCATCAACATGTCGTCGATCGCCGGCTTAATCGCTGCGCACAATCTCGCGAGCTACAATGCCTCCAAGGCGGCGGTTTGGTTGCTTTCCAAATCGGTTGAGCTGCACTGTGCGCATTTTGGATGGGACATCCGATGCAATTCGGTGCACCCTACTTTCATCAAGACGCCCATATTGGAGCAGCTTGTGGCATCCGGCGATCGCGAGGCCATCCTGGCAAAGTTGGAACGTCAAGTTCCCTTGAAAAGGCTGGGTGAAGTGAGCGACGTCGCGAAGGCGGCGGTGTATCTTGCGTCTGACGAAAGCCGGTTCATGACTGGCTCGGAGATCAAGCTCGACGGCGGTATATCCGCGATGTGAGCGCGAACTGTGACATCCATGCGGCCAAATCTGCAAGCGTGGATCGCATTTTAGCGCGTTGCCCGCGCCCGCCAAGACCTAGCATGACGTGATCGAGGCACTAGCTTTGGGCTTGGTTGCATGTCGCCCCGATCGCAGGTCCGATATGCGTGACCGCGGCTGGATCATAGACGTGGAAGAGGGAAACAGCATGCAGGTTGTAATATCGACTGGCACTCCAGATCTTTATGCGCGTTTGGATCAGGGCGTCCTTACCCTGACCATGAACCGCCCGGCGGCTAGAAACGCGCTGACCAAGGAGATGCTGGAAGCACTGGCCAAACAGCTGGCGAACGCCGAAGCGGATGATTCCGTCAAATGCATTGTTCTGACCGGGGCCGGGGCTGGCTTTTGCGCGGGTGGTGATGTCAAGCGTATGGCGCAATCCGATGGGGCGCCTATGAGCGCGGGCGCGGTTGATCGGTCCATTCAACGGCAGCGCCGTGTGCAACAGGCTACGGCAGGTGCTCTGTTTAAAATTCCCAAGCCGACAATTGCCGCGATCAATGGCCCAGCGGCGGGCGCCGGCCTTTCTCTGGCACTAGCCTGCGACTTTCGCATCATGTCTTCCCAAGCAATTCTGACGACGGCTTTTGCCAAGGTTGGCGTCGCGGGTGATTTCGGCGGCACTTATTTCATGACCCAGCTCGTTGGCGCGGCAAAGGCGCGCCAGCTGTATTTTCTGTCCGAGCGCGTTGACGCTGCTGAGGCTGTGCAATTGGGACTGGCGAACTGGACCTGCGCGCATGCGGAATTCGAGGCTCGGGTGGATGCGCTAGCATCGAGTCTCGCGGCCGGCCCCGTGATCGCGCTGCGCTACATGAAAGAAAATCTGAATCGCGCGATGAGCGGATCAGTCGATGACTGCCTGGATATGGAGGCGACCCACCATATTCATTGTT
>Ga0070666_10002616_pt1 | contig 10875 bp, 8 predicted proteins | sample KBSS23metaG_FD_64677 | JGI IMG/M metagenome (GOLD analysis project Ga0070666, IMG submission 64677) | Switchgrass rhizosphere microbial communities from Kellogg Biological Station, Michigan, USA - KBS S2-3 metaG | ecosystem: Host-associated > Plants > Roots > Rhizosphere > Soil ... | reverse complement strand
GACGGGATGGAGCCGCTCTCGAAGCAGGAGTCCGACCGCCTCAAGAAAGACGCCGAGAAGGTCGACATGAAAGTTGCCGCTGAGAATGTCGGGGTGGCGCGCTTCATCTCCGACGATCCGTTCACGATGCTCAAGATGCAGCAGTACGGCATCTCGTTCAACCTCGATGGCATCTGGGGCGGCAACATGTACGCCGGCGGGGCCGGCGCCATCCTGCCCAACAAGATCACCTCGAAGCACAACATCCGCTACGTGCCGAAGATGAACGGGCTGGAGATCGTCAAGCGGATCCGCGAGCAGCTCGATCGCAACGGCTACAAGGACGTCGAGCTGAAGATCGTCGGCGACGTGCCGTGGTCGAAGATGTCGTACGACACCGATATCGGCCGCGCGATGAACACCACCTACGAGATCTTCGACATCCCGCACGGCAAGCCGGCCGACTACGCGTCGATTCTCGGCGGCTACTGGCCGGCGTATTTGTTCTCGAACCAGGAGGTCGGGATGCGCGTCGCCCCGGTGTCGATGCCGATCGGCATCGGCGGGGCCGGACGCGGCGGCAACGCCCACGCGGCGAACGAATATTTCGTGATCGAAGGCGCCGGCAAAGTCTACGGCATGGCCGGCGCTGAAAAGGCGGCGGCGACGATCATCTACAACTTCGCCGGGAAGAACGGGCCGCCGAGCCAGGTAACGAAAACGGCGCAACGGCAGTAGAATCCTGCGGTATGGCCACAGTATTCGGCGGCTGAGGTCATCGTCGTATCTGACCAGTAACAGGGGTGCATCCGATGCGCGCGCGATCGGCTCCAACGCTGTGGCTCGCCGCAACGGTCTCCGTCTTCAGCATCGGCGCCGCCTCGACCGCCGCGCCGCTCGCTGACGCCGTTCAGCACGGCGATACGGCGCGGGTGGCGTCGCTGTTGAAGGCGCACGCCGACGTCAACGCGCCGCAGAGCGACGGCGCCACGGCGTTGCACTGGGCCGCCTACCTGGACGCGGCGGACACCGCGGCGCTGCTCGTCCGCGCCGGCGCGACCGTCGATGCACCGAACCACTACGGCGTCACCCCGCTGGCGCTCGCCGCCGCCAACGGCAGCGCTGCCATCGTCACCCTGCTCGTGAAGGGCGGCGCCGATCCGAACCGCACCGTTCGCGCGGGAGAGACGCCGCTGATGCTCGCGGCGCGGACCGACCGCGCCGACGCCGTGAAGGCGCTGCTCGAGGCCGGCGCACAGGTCAACGCCAAGGAAACCTGGAACGGGCAGACGGCGTTGATGTGGGCCGCTGCAGCAGGACACGCGCCGGTCGTGCAGGCGCTGATCGATCGCGGCGCCGACGTCCATGCGCGTTCCAACGGCGGCACGACGCCGCTGTTGTTCGCGGTGCGCCACGGCGATGCCGCCACCGTGCGGGTGTTGCTTGCGGCAGGGGCGGACGTCAACGACAAGCGCCCCGACGCGGCGACGCCGTTGCTGGTTGCGGTCGTCAACGGCCATGCCGACCTCGTCGATCTGCTGCTCGAGCGCGGCGCCGATCCTAATGTCGAAGGGGGATCGACCGAGCTCACGGTGCAGGGCGTACACGCCAGGCCGATCGAGCTCAAGTACCGCAAGCTCACCAACAACGAACGCGATTCCGAGGGCGTCACCAAAGGCAACATCTTCGGCAAGCCGCTGCACGCCGCGGTGCATGTCGCCAACTGGCACACCAGCGATCAGTTCATCGCCGTCAAGCTCGATCGCATCCGCGTGATCACGTCGCTGCTGGCGCACGGCGCCGACGTCAACGGCCGCATCACGATGGAAGAGCCGCGCTGGTCCGGCGCGAGATATCGCCGCCATCTCGCCGGGGCGACGGCGTTTCTCCTCGCCGCCAAGTCGGCCGACGTCGAGGTGATGCGCCTGCTGCTCGCCCACGGCGCCGACCCGATGATCGGCACCGAAGAGCGCATCACGCCGTTGATGGCAGCGGCCGGCATCGCGTGGGCCTCGAACCAGGATCGCGCGTCCGAGAGCCAGGTGCTCGACGCGGTCAAGCTGATGGTGGACGAGCTCGGCGCCAACGTGAACGCGGTCAGCGATCTGGGCGAGACCGCGATGCACGCGGCGGCTTATCGCGGCGCGAACAGCGTCGTCCAGTACCTGTTCGACAAGGGCGCGACGCTCGACGTCGTCGCCGTCGACGGCCGCACGCCGCTGATCGTCGCCGACGGTGTCGAGTACGGGAACTCGTTCGCGGCCCAGCCGCAGACGGCGGTCTTGCTGCGCAAGCTCGGTGCGAAGGAAATGAAGTGCCCGCCGCCGTGCGCCGCCGCGATCGAAGAGAAAGGGATCAAGCGATGACCGGGCGCCGCCTGGCGCTGGCGGCGGCATTGTGCGCGATGGTTCCGAGCACGCACGCAGCGCAGGAGCGATCCACGTCGCCGGCGCCGGCGAGCCCGCCACCTCGTGCCGTGTTCGACAAGTACTGCGTCACGTGCCACAACACGCGCATCAAAACCGCCGGCCTCGCGCTCGACGCGCTGGATCTCGAGCGCGTCGCCGACCACGCCGAGACGTGGGAGAAAGTCGTGCGCAAGCTGAGGACCGGCGCGATGCCGCCGGTCGGCCGGCCGCGTCCCGGCAAGGCGCTGTCGGACAGCGCAGCGTCGTGGCTCGAAGCGAGCCTCGATCGCGCCGCGCTCGAACATCCCAACCCGGGCCGCCCGACCTTGCATCGTCTCAACCGCGTCGAATACCGGAACGCGATTCGCGATCTGTTTGCGCTCGAGATCGATTCGGCCGCGCTGCTGCCGTCGGATAGCGCCGCCTACGGCTTCGACAACAACGCCGACGCGTTGTCGCTGTCGCCGGTCCTCGCGGAGCGGTATCTCGGAGCGGCGAGGACGATCAGCCAGATGGCGCTCGGCCACGGTGCCGGATCGCCGGCGTCGGAGACGGTCTTCGTGCCGACCGATCGCAACCAGGGCAGCCGCCTGAGCGACGACCTGCCATGGGGATCGCGCGGCGGCCTGGCGATCCGTTACGCCTTTCCCGCCGACGGCGAGTACCTGTTCCAGCTGCGGCTGAACGAGAGCGGCGCCGACGGCGGCATCATGGGGCTCACCGCCGACGCGCAACAGCTCGACGTGCGCCTCGATCACGGGCGCGCGTGGACGACAATTGTCGGCGGGCCGGACACCGTCAAGGAGTCGGCCGACGAGCGGACGAAAAGAGTGTTCGATGCGCTCCAGTTCCGCGCGTCGGTCACGGCGGGCTCTCACGTCGTTCAGGCCTATTTCGTGCAGCGCACGTCGGCCGTTCTCGAAGACCTCTTCGACCCGTACTTGCGTCGCGATCCGTATCGAGCCGGCAACGGCGAGCCGGGAATTTCCAGCCTGACGATTACCGGTCCGCTTGCCTCCGATGCGACGCCGATCGTCGAGTCGCCCAGCCGCCGGCGACTGCTGGTCTGCCAGCCGACGTCGGCGGCGGACGGGAGCCACTGCGCGAAACAGATCGTCGCAACGCTCGCGCGGCGCGCCTACCGCCGGCCGGTCACCGAGGAAGATCTCCGGATCCCGATCGCCCGATATCGCGACGGTGCGCGCGAGGCCGGCGGCGGTGCGGCCGGCGTCGAACATGGTCTCGAGCTGGCGCTGCGCAGCATCCTTGTGAGCCCGAACTTCCTGTTCCGGTTCGAGGGTCAACCAGATGCCGCTGCGCCCGGCACACCGTATCGCATCACCGACGTCGAGCTCGCCTCGCGGCTGTCGTTCTTCCTGTGGAGCAGCATCCCGGACGACGAGCTCCTGACCGTCGCGGAGAAGAAGACGCTTCACACTCCGGCTGTCCTCGAACAGCAGGTGAAGCGGATGCTCGCCGATGCGCGGTCGGATGCGCTGGCGAGCGACTTCGCCGGCCAGTGGCTGCACGTCCGCAACGTGCCCGGCTTCAGGCCAAGTCCCGAATTGCTCTTTCACTTCGACGACAGCCTGCGCCAGGCCTTCGAGGCCGAGACCTCGCTGTTCTTCGCCAGCATCGTCCACGAGAACCGCAGCGTGCTCGACCTGCTGGATGCCGACTACACGTTCCTCAACGAGCGTCTGGCCCGGCACTACGGGATCGGCGGCGTCTACGGCGAACGGTTCCGACGTGTTGCGCTTCCGCCTGACAGCCCGCGTCGCGGTCTCCTCGGCCAGGGTTCGATCCTGACCGACACCTCGCGGGCGAACCGGACGTCGCCGGTGATCCGCGGCAAGTGGATCCTCGAGAACATTTTCGGCACGCCGCCGCCGGCGCCGCCAGCCAACGTGCCGGAGCTGAAGGACGAAAGAGATCCGGCGAAGGTCCTGCCGATGCGCGAGCAGATGGCCCAGCATCGTGCCAACCCGGTGTGCGCCAGCTGCCATGCACAGATGGACGAACTCGGTTTCGCGCTCGAGAATTTCGACGCCATCGGCGAATGGCGCGATCTCGACGCCGCCGGTGCGCGGATCGATGCGACGGCAAAGCTGCCCGACGGCACCAGCTTCAGCGGCCCGGCAGAACTGCGAAAGGTGCTGCTGAACCACGCCGACGATTTTCTGACGACGCTGACCGAGAAGCTGTTGACGTACGCGCTTGGACGAGGCATCGACGCCGCCGACGCGCCGGCGGTCCGCCAGATCAAGCGCGACGCCGCGCGCAACAATTACCGTTTTGCCGCGCTCGTTCACGGCATCGTCAGCAGCACACCGTTTCAGATGAGGATGGCGCAGGACCGCATGAATTAGTCGGGAGCGCGAGCCTTTCAGGCGAGCGAGAAGGTGTCGAGATGATTATCACGAAGATGGCGTTGCCCCGGCGGACGTTCCTTCGCGGCATGGGTGCGACGCTGGCGCTGCCGCTCCTCGACGCGATGGTGCCGGCGATGTCGGCGCAGTCGAAGAGCGCGACGGCCGCGCCTCGATTCGCGGCGATCTATTGCGGCAACGGCGCGAACATGAACGACTGGACGCCGGCCGGCGAAGGCGCCGGCTTCACGTTCTCGCCAACCCTCAAGCCGCTCGAGCCGTTCCGCGATCGGACGATCGTCTTCACAGGCCTCGACAACTTCCCGGCCACCGATCAGGGGGACTCCGGCGGCCAGCATCCGCGGGCCGCGCCGGCGTTCATGAGCGGCGTCCACCCGAAGCAGACCGAAGGCGCGGATGTTCAGGCCGGCACGACCATCGATCAGTACATCGCCGCACAGATCTGCCGCGACTCGATGCTCAGCTCGCTGGAAGTGGCCGTCGACCGCAACGACGTCGTCGGCGCCTGCGATCACGGATATGCGTGCGCGTACATGAACTCGATGTCGTGGAAGAACGCGACGATGCCGCTGCCGGCGGAAACCAGTCCGCGTCTGGTCTTCGAACGGCTGTTCGGCAGCGGCGACAGCGCGGCGACACGGGCGGCGAGAAGCCGGGAGGACCGCAGCATTCTCGACGGCGTGGCGGAGGAGATTGCCAGCCTGCGACGCAAGCTTGGCCGCCGCGACGGCGTCAAACTCGCGGAGTATCTCGACGCGGTTCGCGAGGTGGAGCAGCGCGTCGCCAGGAGTGAGTCGTCGAACCGCGATTTCGAGATGCCGGAACGTCCCGTTGGCGTGCCGGACACGTTCAGGGAATACGCCGAGCTGATGTTCGATCTCCAGGTGCTGGCGTTCCAGGCGGACATCACGCGGGTCAGCTCGTTCATGATGGCGCGCGAAAACGTCAACCGCTCGTATGGCGAGATCGGCCTGCCCGAGGCGCACCACGCGATGTCACACCACGGCAACAACCCGGACAAGATGGCGTTGTATTCGAAGCTGAATACCTATCACGTCGCCACGCTTGCCTATTTCCTGAAAAAGCTCCAGGCGATTCCCGACGGCGACGGGACGCTGCTCGATCACTCGGTCGTGCTCTACGGCAGCGGGATGAGCGACGGCAACACCCACAACAATTACAACGTCCCGGTGGTAGTGGTCGGCGGACGCGACCGGCAGTTGAAGGGCGATCGTCACCTCAAGTACCCCAAGGGAACGCCGCTGGCGAATCTGTCGATGAGCCTGATGGAAAAGTTCGGCGTCAACCTCGAGAAGTTCGGCGACAGCACCGGCAGGTTGCTGTCGATGTAGCGCGACGTCGTTTTTCTTGTAGTGTCCGCCTTCAGGCGGACCGGCGCCGGTCCGGCTAAAGCCGGACACTACGAAGTGTTGGCAGGCCTGAAGGCCTGCGCTACGAGCGTTGGTTGACGCGGCGTTACCGAACGTCGACGTCGAAGGCGGCGGTGCGGACCTGGCCGCCGCGTTTCACCTGTACCCAGATCCGGTACGCACCGGCATTCGGGAACGCAAAGGGAATCGCCACCGCTCCTGACATCGGCATCTCGTGCCCGGCGTGCGGATCGCCGCCGGCGCCGCCGAACCGCTGAAGCGCGGCCATCGAAATGCTGCCCGACGGATGGAGGTGCGCGAACACCGATCCGTCGCGGCTCGCCACGATCGCGTGCGCCGCCATGCCCATGTAGGGCTCGACGTCGACGACGGCACCGGCGGCGTCGCGAACCGAGAACTCCAGCAACGTGTCGACGCCTTTGGCAATCGACGTGTCGCCGCGCCGCCACTCCATGCGCGTTCCGTCGCCGAGATCGACTGATGCCCGACTCGATTCCGCCGCGGCGCCGGTGAACCATGAATCGTCCGCGTCCGTGGACGCCGACCCGTTCCGGACGTTCGGCACATCGACGCTGGCGACGAGCGTCTGGGCGTAGCCGCTCTCGTGAACGATGTCGCCGTAGACGCGATATCTGCCGCTCGGCACGGCCGGCACGAGGACGTCGAAGTCGAGCGCCTGCGGCGTCCGCGCAACCGGGTGCAGATGCGCCATCGAATCGAGGCTTCCGTCCCGGACCAGGAACAGGTGCATCAGCTTCCCATGGTCGGGGATCAGCGCGTTGTAGGCCGACAGCGGATTCGGCTCGCCGGTCCAGCGCGGATCGCGAATCGACAGCGTCAAGGTGCGCGGAGCGTCGCCGTCCGCCGCCGGTTGGATCGTCGCCTGCGACGCGAACGGCCGATAGAGGACGAACCTGGCGTAGCTCGCGGCCTCCGCGCCCCACCACACGTTGCCGCCCCACAGAATCACCACCGCGAGCACCGCCGCAACAGCGACGCCGATGCGGGCGCGGCGCCGCCGCGTCTGGTCTGGCTCGGCGCCTGGAGCGAGGACGCTCTCGCGCACGGCCGCGCCGATGATCGTCAGCATGCCAAGCGTGAGAAACACGCCCAGCCCCGCCAGCAGCCATCCCAGCCCGGGCACCATCGCCCGCTGCGCGGTGGCGAGCGCCGTCACCGGGACGATCGCTTCGCCGTGTCCGGACGGACCGTCGACGGAGACCGCGAGCTCATAAGAGCTCGCGGTCATGAACCAGAGCTCCGCGGCGTGGAGCGCCGGATCGCCAGGAACGGGCGCCGCAGGTTCGGCAGGTGGCGCGCCCTTCATGCCGACGTTCCATTGGCCGGCGCGGATGGTGACGACGTGGCCGCTGTCGGCGGTCGCCCCTGCGACGCGCACGGAAACCTGCGCGCGGCCGGGGATCACCCCCGGCAGCCGAACGCTGATGCGAACGTCGTACGGTCCGGCCTTGCCCGCAAAGAACGTGTCGGGGCTGCCGACGTGCGCCATCGACAGCGCGGCGAGCAGGATCGCCGCCGCTCGCGAGCCTCGCGCCATCAGCGCTGAACCCGCGACATCCAGTTGCCCCACCACAGGCCGCAGCGCGCGGACACGAACCCGATCGCCGCGGCAACCGGCAAACCAAAGGCGAGATTGTCCGGTGGATTCAGCCGATACCAGCGCGCCTGCATCACCGGAGAAATGCTGTACTGCATCTCGGCGCTGACGAAGAACCGGTTGCGCGCCCACGGCGTCATCAGGAAGTCGGCGAACGGCCACTGCACCGCGAGGAAGACCGCGACGAAGGTTACGCCGATGACCGCGGCGAGTATCCAGTCGCGGCCTCGGACCCGCTGCATCAGCAGGTCGATGCAGAACGCCGGGACGACGATCAGGATCGGGAAATCAGGCGGCACGAAGTGATCGACGGCGACGTAGATCGGCCCGAGCAGCGGCCGGCCTTCGAACAGCGGCAGGAACAGCAGCATCAGCAGCGTCAGCGCCGTGTAGACGAGCGCCGCCGTGGTTGCCGGCCAGCGCGCGATCGAGGCGCGCGCGGCGCTCGTCAGGAAGAACAGAAAGACGCCGGCGCTCACCTGATAGAACAGCGACCGGTGCATGTCCCAGCGCTGCGTGTACTCGGTGGCGACGGTGGCGACGAGCAGGAGCAGCAATCCGGCGCCGAGCAGGTAGAGACGGCCCAGCGTCCGCCGATCGCCGGTGGCGCGGTTCTGCCAGGCGAGCGCCATCAGCATCGCGCCGTACTGAATCGCGGCGATCCCGGCGGCAAGCAGCATGTGCGGCGGGCTGACGATCTTGACGTCGAGGCCGTAGGCGTTGTGCCACCAGTCGTCGAACGGCGCCGACGTCAGCATGGCGAATGCGCCCCAGATGCACACCCACGCGCCGAGCGGGGCGCGAAATCCCCAGAAACGCACCGCCGTCGACGTGTCCGCCGGCGTGCCCGCGAAGGTCGTGCGCAGCGCGACCCACCCGCAGGTCAGCCCGGCGACGACGCCACCCAGATAGATCGCCATGTGGGCCGGCGTCCAGAAGGTGTCGCGGCCGATCGTCCGGTGCCACGAGATGTCCCACATCACGCCGAGGACCACGCTGGTCGAGGCGAACAACACCGCGTAAATCGACCACGGCGCGCGCGCCGATTGACTCGCGTCGCGATCAACAACCCGGGGGAGGTGAACGGCGTCGACTGCTGAAGTCGTCATAAATAATTCCGTTCATTGTCTCCCGGGCGGTGTCGGTTGTCGACGTGAGAGAAGAATCTGCAGGTGCGGGCTTCCGGCCAGCAGCGGCCGCCCTGAGAAGGCGACCCTCCATCGATCTACGGCAGCATCGTCAGCGTGCCGTCCGAGTCCTCGATCCAGGCGATCGATCGATGGTTGCGGGCGAGGGCGCGGGCCCGGCGGACGGCTTCGTCGTAGGCATAGGGACCGCCCTCGAGGGTGATCTCGCCGCGATCGAGCCGCTGACGGATCTCGTAGCCATCGTCCACGCGTCGGGCAATGATGTCGTCGGTCTGTACGCCAGGCATCGTCTCGTCGTCAAACGGCCGAACAGACGTCAGCCGGTCACGCGGGCGGCGCTTTCAGCGCGAGCCTGGCGGCTTCGATTTCCCGATAGATGCGCGCCGCCAGGTCGACCTGTTCGACCGTGTCGCCGCGGACCTTGGCGAGTTCCTCGGTGAGCTGCTGGATGCGATCGAGGCGGGCGATCAGTTCGTCGAGGTCGGGCGGGTTCGGCACGCGCGCGATTCTACGGATCGCGATAGTAGAGCTGACTGCAAAGTTGTCGGGAGTTGTCGCGGCGCCAGACGACGTCGTTCATATAGTTCGCCCGGCCGGGCACGTGCGTCAGTCGGCGGGCCACGATGTCCTATGGCCGATGACAGCCGCGACGATCGGCCGTGGGACTCGCTGAACGGGGACCCGCGCGCGTCGAGCCTATTCGAGGAGGAGCGGCTACTTTCAACTCGAACTGCATGGCGACCTCCAGGGATCACGACGGCGACGCGCGGTGGTTCGACAAGACCCGAAGCAGTACCTCGGGGTTCATCTCCAGCGCCGCCGTGTAGAGCACTCGATGCACTCGCGGAATTCCTGGACGCGTTGTGTGGCCTCAACCAAATCGAGCCGATGTTCGACCTCGACACATTTGAAGCACGTCGCAAAATTAACGTGGCGACCGTAATTTGAAACGTGCTCTCACTATTCGGTCATTCGATGGAGAAGCCGACAGATTGATGTCGTCCATTAGCCACATGCATCTCTGTCGAAGTGGACTTACGAACCGTCGTGATGCGAGGTGCTACACGTAAGTTCACAGTTAGTCGATGTACATACGCACTCAACATCGCCGACCACACGGATCCTTAGCGATAGGCTGCCTATCCATTGGTACGTGAGTTGCGGCCCGCCCACAGTCCACACAACTTGCGTCGAACAGCGGTTCTCGCGAACCGTCGGAGACTTCGGAACGCTTACATTTGATTCGCGCGATGCCCAACACGCCCGATCATCCAATACGGATCGGCATGAGCGGAGCACGCTCGACCAACGCGCGAATGGCAGAACCCGCGCCTTCGATCATGTTTGCGAGAGCACACGCGAGCTTCCGAACAACGCGTGATTAAGAGGAGGTCGAATGACACTCTCTCCGTTCAGCAACCAGGGGATTGGTACATTTCCAGGACAGGGAATCGGCCCTTGGCAATTGCACGGGTCGCCGCTGCAGCAGATTCTCCAGTCCCTGCACAACGTCCCGTATCAGCTCCAGCAACTGCAACAGCAACTGCTGCAGTTGCAGCAATTGCAGCATCTGAATCACCAGCAGGTGCAGCAGCTGCTCCAGATCGTTCCCGCGCAACTTCAGCAGCTCCAACAGGTGCTTCAGTTCATTCCTCAACAGATTCAACAACTGCAGCCACAGGCATTCGGGTCGCCGTTCGCGCTCAGCGGCGGCAGCGCGTTTCCGGCCTCAACGCTCAACCCGTTCGCGGTTCAGTCAGGCCCCGTGATGTAAGACGGCGAAGCCAGTAAAGGTCTGCGGTCGATCGGCGATCGGCCGCAGGCCGCGCCGGCCACCGATGCGACCTTCAAAGGAGAAAAATCGATGCATGAGTCACTTTTCGGATCGGCACCCCCAATGTGGACCGGGTCGCCAACACCTGGATTCGGATGGCCTGCGCC
>Ga0070666_10002615_pt1 | contig 10876 bp, 9 predicted proteins | sample KBSS23metaG_FD_64677 | JGI IMG/M metagenome (GOLD analysis project Ga0070666, IMG submission 64677) | Switchgrass rhizosphere microbial communities from Kellogg Biological Station, Michigan, USA - KBS S2-3 metaG | ecosystem: Host-associated > Plants > Roots > Rhizosphere > Soil ... | reverse complement strand
CTCGAGCGACTGCGCGATCCGGCCGCTGCGGCCGCGGCGTACGAACAGGTCCTGCGTCTCGAAGCCCATCACGGCGCGGCGTTGTCGCAACTCCTGCTGTTGCGCCAGCAATCCGCCGACTGGCACGACCTGCGATCGCTGCGTGACCGCTTCACCGCGGGCGTCGCGGCTGGCACGCCGTTGCTCTCGCCGTTCGTGTTGCTTTCGCAGCCCTCGACACGCGCCCAGCAGCGGCGATGCGCGGAGGCATGGGCGAAAGCGCTGGCGCCGCCTGCCGCGCCGGTGCCCCGCGCGCTTTCCGGATCAAGGATCAAGCTCGGATATCTCTCGGCCGACTTTCACACGCATGCGACGGCATTCCTCGCCGCCGGCATGTTCGAGCAGCACGATCGCTCGCGCTTCGAGGTCTTCGCCTATTCCACGGGGCCGGACGACGGCAGCCCGATGCGCGCACGACTCGTTCGCGCCTTCGATCGTTTCGTCGACGCCGCCGGATGGACGCCGCAGAGGATCGCCGAGGCGATTGGGCGCGACGGCATCGACATCCTGGTCGATCTGAAGGGCCATACGGAGGGCGCGCCGCCATCGGTGCTCGCGTCGCGCCCCGCGCCCATTCAGGTGCATTACCTGGGCTATCCGGGCACGCTCGGAGGCGGGCTCGTCGATTACCTGATCGGCGACGATGTCGTCACGCCGCTCGACCATGCCGGCGACTACGCCGAGACGCTGGCGATTCTGCCGGGCAGCTACCAGATCAACGATCGTACGCGCCCAATCGCGGAACCGCCGTCCCGCGCAGAACTCGGTCTTCCGGACTCGGCCACCGTTTTCTGCTGCTTCAACAATACGTACAAGTTGAATCCGGAAGTCTTTGATGCATGGTCGGAAATCCTCGCGGCTACGCCGGGTTCCGTGCTCTGGCTCCTCGCACCTGCCGGTCAATTGCCGATCGTGGCCAACCTGCGCGCCGAAATTGCTCGTCGCGGAGTTGACGCGCAGCGGATCGTGTTCGCGAGCGCCCGACCCAACGCCGACTACTTGGGCCTGTACCGGCACGCCGATCTCTTCCTCGACACCTGGCCGTACAACGCCCACACGACTGCAAGCGATGCGCTCTGGGCAGGCTGTCCGGTGCTGACCTGGCGCGGGGAGACCTTCGCAGGACGCGTGGCCGCGAGCCTCTTGCAGGCGGTGGGCCTTCCCGATCTCGTCACGGCAACGCGTGACGGTTATGTGCGCAATGCCGTCGATCTGGCTCGCGACCGTACTGCGCTGGGTCGTTTGCGGACGCATCTGGAGGGCCCAGGACGCGCAAGCGCTCTGTTCGACACCGCGGCGACCACGACCGCGATCGAGGCCGCCTACCTGATGATGGCGGACCAATACCGCCGCCGGATCCGGGCCCCTTTTCGGGTCGTGCCTTCGGCTTAGCCGGTGTTATTCGCGTAAATACTCGATTGCCGCATCGACGCGGTCCACGGCGACGATGGTGATGTCCTGCATGGCCTGACGCGGACGATTCGCCGTCGGCAGGAGCACCGTGCGGAACCCGAGCTTGGCGGCTTCGCGGATACGCTCCTGTCCCCGCTGCACCGGCCGGATCTCACCCGCCAGCCCGACTTCTCCGAACATCAGAAGCTTGTTGGGCAATGCCTTGTTTCTGAGAGATGAATGGACCGCCATCAGCACGGCCAGATCGACGGCCGGCTCCTGGATTCGCACGCCTCCAACCGCATTCACAAAAACGTCGAAGCCGCTGGTTTCGACGCCGCCGTGACGGTGCAGAACGGCGAGCAGCAGCGCCAGTCGTTGCGCATCGAGACCCACTGCCACGCGCCGCGGCATTCCGCCTTGCACCGGATCGACCAGCGCCTGGATCTCGACCAGCAACGGACGCGAGCCTTCGAGCGTCGCGACGATAGCGGACCCTGGCACGGGCTCGGCGTGGTGCGACAGGAAGATCGCCGACGGATTGGTGACGCCTTTGAGCCCGCGCTCGGTCATCGCGAAGACGCCGAGCTCGTTGGCGGCGCCGAAGCGGTTCTTGATCGCGCGGACCAGCCGGAAGCTCGAATGCGGATCGCCTTCGAAATACAGCACGGTGTCGACGATGTGCTCCAGTACGCGCGGACCGGCGATTGCGCCTTCCTTGGTCACATGGCCGACGAGCACGACGACGATCCCCGTCTGCTTCGCGAGGCGTGTCAGTTGTGCCGCACATTCGCGGACCTGGGCGACGCTCCCCGGCGCCGATGTCAGCGCTTCGGTATAGACGGTCTGGATGGAGTCGATGACCACGAACTCGGGGGTCGCGCTCTTGATCGCCTCGGTGATCGCTTCGAGTCGCACTTCCGCCAGGAGCTCGACGGGCGCGTTGACGAGGCCGAGCCGCTGGGCCCGCAAGGCAATCTGATCGACCGATTCCTCGCCCGTCACGTACAGCGAGCGATGCGCTGCGCCGAGCGCTGCGGAGGCCTGCAGGAGCAGCGTCGACTTGCCGATGCCGGGATCGCCGCCCAGAAGCACGACGCCACCCGCGACGAGACCGCCGCCCAGCACGCGGTCGAACTCCTCGAGACCCGAGGCGATCCGCGGATTTTCCTTCGCCTCGACCGAGGCCAGCGTCGTGACCACGCTCCGCGCGCCCGCCATCGTCTCGAAGCGTGCGCCAGCCGGAGCTGCAATCGCCTCGACGAGCGTATTCCACGCGTTGCACTGGGGACACTGCCCCTGCCATTTAGGGGCCTGCCCGCCGCATTCCGTGCACTGGTAGAACGTCTTCGCTTTGGCCATGGTCAGCGTTCGCGGGACCACCGCTCGGGCGGATGCGCGAGGGCGTACGCCCCAGCCGGGCGAGTCCCGACCCGCATCGCGCGGGACATGGGGTCAGTCAAGCTCGGACGGCAGCGCGACGGCCGTGCCCAGCTTGCCGACGACCACGCCTGCGGCATCGTTTGCGATTCGCATGGCGTCGGAGATGGGCGCTCCGGCGGCGATCAGGGCACCGAGGACGGCGATCACCGTGTCCCCGGCGCCGGAGACGTCGAAGACCTCGCGTGCCCGCGCCGGGATGGACGTCGCGCCCTTGTCGTCGAAAAGGCTCATGCCCTCCTCCGATCGCGTCACCAGCAGCGCGTCCACGCCGAGCTCGCCACGCAGCCATTGCGCCTTCCGCGCGAGCTCGGTCTCGTCGTGCCAGCGGCCGATCACCTGGCGAAGCTCGCCGCGGTTGGGCGTGATCAGCGTCGCGCCGCGATACTTCGCCCAGTCCTCGCCCTTGGGATCGACCAGCACGCGCTTGTGCTTCGCGCGAGCGCGCTCGATCATCGTCGCGATGTGGGCAAGGCCGCCCTTCCCGTAGTCGGACATCACGACGACGTCGGCATCGTCCAGCATGCGCTCGTAGTCGGCGAGCTTGGCGGCGAGCAATTCGCGCGACGGCGCGGTCTCGAAGTCGATGCGCAGGAGTTGCTGCTGGCGCGCGATGACGCGGAGCTTCACGGTCGTGGTGAGGCTGGCATCGCGAAGGAACGACGTGCGGATACGCTCGCCGGCGAGGAGCCGCTCAAGCGCCAGTCCGGCCTCGTCGTCGCCCGTCACGGACAGGAGCGTCGCCGACGCACCGAGCGCGGCCACGTTTCGTGCAACGTTGGCGGCGCCGCCGGGCCGCTCTTCCATCCGCGTTATCTTCGCGACCGGCACCGGGGCTTCGGGAGAAATACGCTCGACGTCGCCGAACCAGTAACGGTCGAGCATCACATCGCCCATGACGAGCACGCGTGCTGCGGCGACGCGCTCGCGCCAAGTGGAGAATTTCGTGGTCGGGGCCTCCACGGCGATGGGCGTCAGGGACGTCCGATCGAAACATATTCGAGGCCCGCGGCGCGCGCCAGGGCCGGATCGTAGAGATTGCGGCCGTCGAAGAGCAGCGGCGCGCGAAGCCGTGCGCGCATCATCTCGAAATCCTGGCCGCGGAACTCCTTCCATTCGGTCACGATGACGAGTGCGTCCGCACCGGTGCACGCGTCGGCGGGCGACGCGGCGAACGAGACGTTCGCGGCGCCGCTATAGATCTCCCGCGCCGCATCCATCGCGACCGGATCGTACGCGACGATGGTCGCGCCCCGACGGACGAGCGCGTCGATGATCACACGTGACGGCGCTTCGCGCATGTCGTCGGTGTCCGGCTTGAACGAAAGTCCCCAGATTGCGACGCGCCGTCCCGAGAGATCCTCGCCCAGGCGCGCTACAACCTTGTCGACCAGGATGTGCTTCTGGATTTCGTTGACGGCCTCGACCGCCGCGAGCAGCTGCAGGTTGATGCCGTTCTGCTGCGCAGTCGATTGCAGTGCTTTGACATCCTTGGGAAAGCAGCTGCCGCCGTAGCCTGCACCCGGGTAGAGAAAGTGATAACCGATGCGCGGATCCGAGCCGATGCCCTGGCGCACGGCCTCGATGTCGGCGCCGAGGCGATCCGCCAGGTTGGCGATCTCGTTCATGAACGAGATGCGGGTCGCGAGCATCGCGTTCGCGGCGTACTTCGTGAGCTCGGCGGAGCGCACGTCCATGACGATCAGGCGCTCGTGGCTGCGCTGAAACGGCGCGTACACGGTGCGAAGCGCGTTGATTGCGCGCGGATCGTCTGCGCCGATGACGATGCGGTCGGGTCGCATGAAATCGTCGACCGCGGCGCCCTCCTTCAGGAATTCCGGATTCGATACGACGGCGAACGCGATGTCGGCGTTTCGCGATTTCAATTCGTCCGTGATCGCCGCGCGCACACGGTCGGCGGTACCGACCGGCACGGTCGACTTGTCCACGATAACGGTCCAACCTGTCATCCGGCGGCCGATGTTCCGCGCCGCCTGCAGGACGTATTGCATGTCGGCGCTGCCATCCTCATCGGGGGGCGTTCCGACGGCGATGAACTGCATGGCGCCGTGCGCAACCGCCGCATCGATATCGGTGGTGAAGCGAAGGCGGCCCGCCACGACGTTCCGCGCGATCATCGGCTGCAGTCCGGGCTCGTGGATCGGCACACCTCCCCCGCGGAGGATGTCGATCTTCTTCGCGTCGACGTCGAGGCACAGCACGTCGTTGCCCACTTCCGCGAGGCACGTCCCCGTGACGAGTCCGACGTAGCCCGTCCCGATCATCGTGATCTTCATGCCGCCACTCCGAGCGAGCGATTGACGTCGGCGAGCGCGCCCACCGGGTCGGCAGCTTGCGTGATCGGCCGGCCGATCACGAGGTAGTCCGCGCCGTTGGCGACCGCTGCGACGGGCGTGACGATGCGCATCTGGTCGTCGGCGCTCGATCCGGCGGGACGGATGCCGGGGGTGATCAGCTTGAACGCGCGGCCCAGCTTTTGCCGCATCGCGGGAGCTTCGACGGCGGAGCAGACGACGCCGTCCAGTTCGCAGTCGCGCGCGAGGGTGGCGAGGCGTACGGCCTGTTCGGTCGCACCCTCCGCATGGCCCAGCTCCTTGAGGTCGGCGTCGCCGAGACTCGTGAGCACGGTGACGGCAATGAGAAGCGGCGCTGGACGGTCCTGCTCGCGTGCGGTTCCGCGCACGCTATCGCGGGCGGCGGTGAGCATGGCGCGCCCGCCCATCGCGTGAACGTTCAGCATGAACACGCCGAGGCGCGTCGCCGCGGCGCAGGCCTGTGCCACGGTATTGGGGATGTCGTGGAACTTGAGGTCGAGAAAGACATTGAAGCCGCGCGCGACCATCCAGCGGACCGGTTCCGGACCGGCAACGACGAACATTTCCTTGCCGACCTTGAGGCCGCACTGCTGCGGGTCGAGACGGTCGGCGAGCGCGAGCGCGCGCATGGGATTCTCGAAATCGAGCGCGACATAGACGCGGGGGTCAAAGCGAGGCACGGGACGGATCCATTCGGGCGACAACCCATTTCGGAAGATTGCAGATGAGCGGCGAATGCGCTTCAAGCATAGCCGTCGGGCGATTCGGTGCGTTTCGGGACGTACGTTTCCCATTTCTGGCACCCCGGACAGCGCCAGTAGTATTGCTTTGCCCGAAAGCCGCATTGTTCGCAGCGGTACATCCCGAGGCGCTTGATGTGCTGGCCGACGAGCCCTTTGACGAGCTCGAGGTCGTGGCGTCGCTCCGCGGGCGCGGCGAGAAGCTGTGCCTCGAGCAGGCGGTCGAGGCCGATGAGCGTTGGGCTCCGCGCGAGCTCTTCCTTGACGAGCGCCGCCGCGGCCTCCGGACCTTCATGCTCGAGCACCAGCGAAAAGAGTGCATTCAGGATGTCGAGCGACGGATACTGCGACTCGTAGTTGCGCAGGAGCCGGATGCCCGTGGGCAGGTCGGACAGCTTGCGATAAGCGTCCGCAAATCGATCCGCGGCGAGCGCGAGATAGGCCGGGTTCTGCGACTCGATCCTCTGCCAGGCATCGACGGCGCCCTTCGCGTCCCCGCGCTGGGCGTGGATATCACCCGCCAGGAGATTGGCGCGCGCGCAGGCGCGATGCTGCGCCAGCGCGATGTCGATCTCGCGCTGCGCGGTCTCGCTGTCGCCGCGCAGGAGCGCGGCCTGCGCGATCTCGCAGTGGTACTGCGCGATTTCCTTGAAGTACGGCTGCTTTGCCAGCGTCTCCATCCGCTCGGTCGCGGCGATCGCTTTCGCCCAGTCCTTCTCCGTCTCGTAGATCGAGATCAGGTGCCCGAGCGATGGATGCTCGAACGGCGTACCGTCGAGGCGGCGAAACAGCTCCTCGGCCCGGTCGAGCAATCCCGCGCGATGGAAATCCTGCGCGAGCTCGTAGGTTGCGATCGTGCGTTTGTCGGGCGCGAGATCGGGGCGGTCCAGCAGGTTCTGGTGCATGCGGATCGCGCGATCGATTTCACCCTGACGGCGAAACAGCGACCCGAGCGCGAAATGCAGGTCGATCGTCTGCGGATCGACCTTGACCACCTCGATGAACGATTCGATGGCCTTGTCAGGCTGCTCGTTCAACAGAAAATTGAGGCCGCGGAAATACGACAGCGGCAGCGCGCGGGACTCGCGCAGAAGGTGTTTGATGTCGATCCGCGCAGCGATCCAGCCCAGCGCAAAAAAAATCGCAACGATCGGCAGCAGCCACCACAGCTCGAAATCCATGCGGCGGCTAGGCCCCGGGGGCAGCGAACGCAGTGTGCGTGCGGGTCGTCCAACCTTGCGCCGGGCTTTGGCCTCCGAGGAGCTGCGACGAAACTTGCCTCGCCGAGTGTCGGCCTCGCGCGACGACTCGCAATAGCCGTCGATCCCCGCTGCGCGGGGCCCCTCGCCGGTTGCTCGCGCCGCCGTGCCAAGGAATGCTTGCTCCCCCTTCGGGGGCAGCGAACGCAGTGAGGTTGGGAGTCGTCATCTACCCGTCGTCGCGATACGACCGCTCGAAGCCCGGTCCCGATGCGGGCGCGGTGCCCGGCACCGCTCCGTGCGGTCCCGGAGCTCCCGCATGCACGCGATGCTCGCGCCGCAGGCGATTCAATTGGCGCTTCAGGCGCGCGACCTTGATTGCACCGGCCAGCATGCCCAGTGCAACGCCGATGGCGAAGGCGACCAGCACCACGAAGATCAGCGGCGCGTCGAAGGAAATTACATTGAAGAACCGCAGGTGCGCGGGCTCCGAATTCTGCATCGAAAGCACGAGAAGCGCGATGAAGACGGCGACCCCGATGATCCAGCGTACGATCTGCATCGACGTGTGTCCAGGTCAGAGGCGCATGGAAAAGCGATCAGCTTGCAAGCGTGTGTCGACGTTGCCGCCTCGAATCGTCTGGCTCCGCCGGCGATTCGAGGGAAACCATGGTCGGACAAAAGTAGGTTTCTACTTTTGTCCGGTTTCCTCGAAATCCACCCGCTCGCGCAATTCCTTGCCGGCCTTGAAATGCGGCACGTACTTCTGCGGCACGCTCACCTTTTCGCCCGACTTCGGATTACGTCCCGTTCGCGGCGGGCGGTAGTTGAGGCCAAAGCTGCCGAACCCGCGGATCTCGATGCGTTCCCCTTTCGCGAGGCTTTCGGCCATCGCGTCGAGAATCATCTTCACCGCCAGTTCGGCATCCTTGGCGACCAGTTGCGGAAACTGCGCCGCCAGGCGGTCGATCAGCTCCGATTTGGTCATCGCTGCCCCGCCTTTCAGCCGTTGTTCTTGTTGTCGAGCTTGGCCTTCAGAAGCGCGCCGAGGTTCGTCGTACCGGTGCTGGCACCCGAATTCTCGGTAGTGATCCGCTGCATCGCATCGGTCTCGTCGGCATTGTCCTTCGCCTTGATCGACAAATTGATGCTGCGGTTCTTGCGGTCGACGTTGATGATCATCGCCGACACGGCGTCGCCCTCCTTCATCCGCGTGCGCAGGTCCTCCACACGATCGCGCGAGATCTCCGAAGCGCGCAGGTAGCCTTCGACGTCGCCGCCGAGCGCAATCACCGCGCCCTTGGCGTCGAGCGTCTTGACCGTGCCGTTCACCACGCTACCCTTGTCGTGCATCGCCACGAAGTTCGTGAACGGATCGCCCTCGAGCTGCTTGATGCCGAGCGAAATGCGCTCGCGCTCGACGTCGATCGCCAGCACCACGGCCTCGACCTCCTGGCCCTTCTTGAAGTCGCGCACGGCGGTCTCGCCGGGATTCGCCCAAGACAGGTCGGACAGATGCACCAGGCCGTCGATGCCGCCGGGCAGGCCGACGAAGACGCCGAAGTCGGTGATCGACTTGATCTGGCCCGCCACCTTGTCGCCCTTCTTGTGATTCATGGCGAACTCGTCCCACGGGTTCGGCATGCATTGCTTCATGCCGAGCGAGATCCGGCGGCGATCCTCGTCGATCTCGAGAATCATCACCTCGACTTCGTCGCCCAGCTGCACGACCTTGGTCGGGTGGATGTTCTTGTTGGTCCAATCCATCTCGGAGACGTGCACCAGACCTTCGATGCCCGATTCGATCTCGACGAACGCGCCGTAGTCCGTGATGTTCGTGACCTTGCCGAAAAGGCGCGTACCCGACGGATAGCGGCGCGACAGGCCGACCCACGGATCCTCGCCGCGCTGCTTGAGGCCGAGCGAGACCCGATTTTTTTCCTGGTCGAACTTGAGGACCTTCGCGGTGACTTCGTCGCCGACGTTCAGCACTTCGGACGGATGCTTGACCCGGCGCCATGCGAGATCGGTGATGTGCAGGAGACCGTCGATGCCACCCAGGTCGACGAACGCGCCGTAATCCGTGATGTTCTTGACGATGCCCTTCACGACGGCGCCTTCGGACAGCGTCGAGAGCAGCTTTTCGCGCTCCTCGCCCAGACTCTCCTCCAGCACGGCGCGACGCGAGACGACCACGTTGTTGCGCTTGCGATCGAGCTTGATGACCTTGAAGTCGAGCTGCTTGTTCTCGTAGGGGGTCGTATCCTTGACCGGCCGGATGTCGACCAGCGACCCCGGCAGGAACGCCCGGATGCCGTTGATCATGACGGTGAGCCCGCCCTTGACCTTGTTCGTGACGAGGCCCTGCACCACCGAGCCTTGTTCCATCGAGGCTTCGAGGTCGTGCCAGGCCTTGAGGCGCTTGGCCTTGTCGCGCGACAGGCGCGTGGTGCCGTAGCCGTCCTCGATCGATTCGATCGCGACCGTGACGAAATCGCCCGGCTTGACCTCGACGAGGCCACTGTCGGTCTTGAACTCCTCGATCGGAATGAACGATTCGGATTTGAGTCCGGCGTTGACGACCACCACGTTGAAGTCGACGCGGACCACCTCGGCGGTGATCAGTTCGCCCTGGCGCATTTCCTGGCGCGAGAGCGACTCTTCGAACAGTGCAGCGAAATTTTCGGCGGCGGCGGGCGCCGTGACTTGGGTTGCGGTTGCCATTGGGGTTGGTTCCTTTCGAAACGGTTGACCGTCACACGCGAGAACCCTTTTTCTCGCCCGGAACGGGTGGGTGGATAAATGTCCGTCCGCATCTCGCCGGCAAAGCGATCGCAGACGTCCCCTTGCGCCCGCACGTACCCTTCAGGGAAGGGCGCGCCGGCATGCCTACGTTCGTCACCTTCCGGCGCGCGTCTTCACCCGGTAGCGGTCGAGGACGGCGCCGATGGCAGCGTCGATCGTGAGATCGGTGGTATCCAGGATCGCGGCGTCGGTGGCCATTCTGAGCGGTGCTGCCGCCCGAGCCGAATCGCGTGCGTCGCGTTCGTGGATATCGCGCAAAAGATCGTCGATTGTAACGGAGATTCCTTTTGCGATCAACTGCTTATGCCGGCGTCTTGCACGCTCCTCGGCGCTTGCCGTGACAAATACCTTGATCCAGGCGTCCGGAAACACCACGGTGCCCATGTCGCGCCCGTCGGCGACCAGTCCCGGCGGCTGCCGGAAGGCCCGCTGGCGCGCCAGGAGCGCCTGCCGCACGCCCGGGTGGATCGCCACCCGCGAGGCGCCGGCGGACACCGGCTCGCTGCGAATGCCTTCGGTGGCGTCCGCCCCTTCCAGCTGCACCCCGCCATCGCCAAAAGCCACGTCGAGCCTGGCGGCAGCTTCGGCCAACGCTGGCGCATCGTCGAAGGCGATGCCTGCGCGCAACGCTTTGAGCGCGACCAGGCGATAGAGCGATCCGCTGTCCAGATAGCGAAACCCCAACTCGCGCGCGACGCCCGCCGCGATCGTTCCCTTGCCCGAGGCCGCGGGACCGTCGATCGCGATCACCTTGGGCAGCGCGTCGGTCATGTCGCGGTCACGCCGGTGAGCTTGGCCAAGGCGTCGAAGTACGCCGGGAACGTCTTTCTCACGCACCCGGGATCGTTGATCGTCACCGGAACACCGCCGAATGCGGCCAGCGACAGGCACATCGCCATCCGGTGGTCGTCGTAGGTGTCGATGG
>Ga0070666_10002612_pt1 | contig 10879 bp, 6 predicted proteins | sample KBSS23metaG_FD_64677 | JGI IMG/M metagenome (GOLD analysis project Ga0070666, IMG submission 64677) | Switchgrass rhizosphere microbial communities from Kellogg Biological Station, Michigan, USA - KBS S2-3 metaG | ecosystem: Host-associated > Plants > Roots > Rhizosphere > Soil ... | reverse complement strand
ACATCGTAGAAGCCCCAGGTCTTCGCCGACAGCGCGGACGGATAACCGACGCAGCCTTTGATCGCATTCAGCGCGTGGGTGACCGCGCGGCGGCAGGCGTCGCCCGCGGCCCAGCTCTTGCGCGGCCCGGTGTTCGGCGCGTGGCGGTATGTGCGCAGCACGCCGTTGTCGATCCAGCTCTGCGAGATCGCGTTGATGATCTCATCCTTGCCGCCGCCGAGCATCTGCGTGACGACGGCGGTGGAGGCGAGCCGCACGAGGATGACGTGGTCCAGGCCGACGCGATTGAACGAATTCTTCAGCGCATAGCAGCCCTGGATTTCGTGCGCCTTGATCGCCGCGGTCAGCACATCCTTGATCGTGAGCGCGTTGCCACCTTCGCGCATATTCCGGCGCGAGACGTAATCGGCGACCGCGAGAATCGCACCGAGATTGTCCGACGGATGGCCCCACTCCGCCGCGAGCCAGGTATCGTTGAAATCCAGCCAGCGCACTTGCACGCCGATGTTGTAGGCGGCCTGCACGGGATCCAGTTCCCAGCTCGTGCCCGGCACGCGCGCGCCGCCGGCGAGCGTCGCCCCCGGAACCAGCGGACCCAGATGCTTGACGCATTCGGGAAACCGCATCGCCAGCATCGCGCAACCGAGCGAATCCACCAGCATGTGGCGCGCCGTGTCGTACGCCTCTTTCGAATCGATCTGGTAATCGACGACGTAATCGGCGATGTCGACCATGGGCTGATCGGGAGACGGCCGCACGGCCGAGCGAATGTCGTGATGGCTCATGGGATTCAAGCTTGGGAAAGGGCCGCGCATTTTGCCAGAAAGCGACGCCCGGGACTGCATCTTATGGAACCCGTCCCAAAACGTCGCGAGCGACGGCAGATTACGCGACGCCGGCGCGCGAGCTGCCGAGCGCGGCCGTTTTGGGCGGCTTCCGGTCGCAGTCGGCGAGACACTGCTGCCATATCGTGTCAGCAGCCTTATCGCGATTTAACCCGTGCGGGAGCACAATTCGCCCATGCCTCTGGACCATTTCCACCCAGCCGTTGCCGCCTGGTTTCGCCGCGCGTTCGCGGCGCCCACGGCTGCCCAGTTGCGCGCCTGGCCGGCGATTCAGTCCGGCCGCCACGCGCTGATCGCCGCACCGACCGGCTCGGGCAAGACGCTTGCGGCATTTCTGGCTGCGATCGACGAGCTCGTGCGTCGCGGCATCGACGGCACGCTGACCGACACGACCAGCATCGTCTACATCTCGCCGTTGAAAGCGCTGTCGAACGACGTACGCATCAATCTCGACGCGCCGCTTGCCGGCATCCGCGACAAGCTGTTCGAACTTGGCCTTCCCGACGTCGAGATTCGCACCTGCGTGCGCACCGGCGACACGCCGCAGAGCGAGCGCGACGCGATGCGCCGGCGCCCTCCGCACATCGTGGTGACCACGCCGGAATCGCTCTACATCCTGCTCGGTTCCGAGTCCGGCCGGGCGCTGTTGGCGACGACGCGCAGCGTGATCGTCGATGAAATCCACGCCCTGGCGCCGAGCAAGCGCGGTGCGCATCTGGCGCTGTCGCTGGAACGTCTCGAAGCGCTGTGCGGGCGGCCGCTGACGCGTATCGGCTTGTCGGCGACGCAGAAGCCAATCAGCGAGGTGGCGAAGTTCCTGCTCGGCGCGAATCCGGCCGAGCAATGCGAGATCGTCGATGTCGGCTACACGCGCGAGCGTGATCTCGCGCTCGAGCTGCCGCCCACACCGCTGCAAGCCGTCATGTCCGGCGATGTGTGGATGCAGGTCTACGACCGGCTGGCCGAACTCATCCAGAGTCACCGCACCACGCTCGTGTTCGTCAATACGCGCAGGATGGCCGAGCGTGTCGCCAAGAACCTGAGCGACCGCCTCGGCAAGGAAGCCGTAACCTCGCACCATGGCAGCCTCGCGCGCGAGCAACGCCTGGCCGCCGAGCAGCGCCTCAAGCGCGGCGAATTGCGCGCACTCGTGGCGACGGCATCGCTCGAACTCGGCATCGATATTGGCGACGTCGATCTGGTCTGCCAGCTCTCCTCGCCGCGCTCGATCGCCACGTTCCTGCAGCGTGCCGGTCGCGCCAACCATGCAGTGGAAGGCACGCCGAAAGCGCGCCTGTTTCCGAGTTCGCGCGATGATCTGATCGAATGCACCGCGCTGCTCGACGCGGTGCGCCGCGGCGAACTGGATACGCTGCACGTCGAACGCAATGCGCGCGATGTGCTCGCCCAGCAGATCGTCGCCGAGGTCTCCTGCCGCGAATGGAGTGAGAATGAGTTGTTCGAACTCGTCACGCGCGCGTACCCGTACGCGCAGTTCGGCCGCGACGCGTTCAACGAGATCGTGCGCATGCTCGCCGAAGGCTATTCGACGCGACGCGGCACGCGCGCGGCCTACATCCATCGCGATGCTGTCAACGGCATGGTGCGCGCGCGGCGCGGCGCGCGCCTGACCGCGATCACCTCCGGCGGCGCGATTCCCGACACCGCCGATTACGAAGTCGTGCTCGAACCGCAGGCACTCAAGATCGGCACGGTACACGAGGATTTCGCCGTCGAGAGCATGGCCGGCGATATCTTCCAGCTCGGCAACGCCTCGTATCGCGTGCTGCGCGTGGAGCGCGGCAAAGTGCGCGTGGAGGATGCGCAAGGCGCCCCGCCGACGCTGCCGTTCTGGCTGGGCGAAGCGCCCGGGCGCACCGATGAATTGTCGTCGTCCGTATCGCGCTTGCGCGAAGAAATCTCATTGCGGCTCGATGGCGGATCGCATCCCACCGCCGCGTACGACTGGCTGCACAATGACGTCGGCTTGAACGAAAGTGCCGCCCAGCAGATCGTCGATTACCTCGGCGGCGCGAAAGCCGCGTTCGGTATGCTGCCGACGCAACATGATTTGGCGATGGAGCGCTTCTTCGACGAATCCGGCGGCACCCAGCTCATCATCCATTCGCCGTTCGGCAGCCGCCTCAATCGCGCCTGGGGGCTCGCACTGCGCAAGCGTTTCTGCCGCAAGTTCAACTTCGAACTGCAGGCCGCGGCGACCGAAGACGCGATCGTTTTGTCGCTGTCCACGAGCCACAGTTTTCCGCTCGATGAAGTCACGCGCTACCTGCATTCCAACAACGTGCGCGACGTGCTGACGCAAGCGCTGCTCGACGCACCGATGTTCGGGGTGCGCTGGCGCTGGAACGCGACGACTTCGCTCGCGCTGCCGCGTTTCCAGGGCGGTACGAAGGTGCCGCCGCAACTGCAGCGCATGAAATCCGAAGACCTGCTCGCGACCGTGTTCCCCGATCAGGTCGCCTGCGCTGAAAACATCGTGGGCGAACGCCAGGTTCCCGATCACCCGCTGGTTGCGCAGACCCTGTTCGACTGCCTGCACGAGGCCATGGACATCGGGGGCCTCGAGGCGCTGCTGCGCCGGCTCGAGAGCGAGGAAATCCGCGTCGTCTGCCGTGACCTCACCGCGCCCTCGCCGCTCGCCGCCGAAGTGCTCAACGCGCGTCCGTATTCGTTCCTCGACGATGCGCCACTGGAAGAACGCCGCACCCAAGCCGTGCTGTCGCGACGCTGGGGCGATTTCGAAACGACCGAGGATTTCGGCAAGCTCGATGCCGAAGCGATCGCCGCGGTGCGTGAAGAGGCATGGCCGCAGGCGAACACGCCGGACGAATTGCACGAAGCATTGATGGGCGTTGCCTTCCTGACCGAGAAAGAGATCGCGACGAATGCGGCTTGGGCCGCGTTGCTCGATGAACTCGTCGCGCAACGGCGGGCCACGTTTATTTGTCGGAACGACGAGAAGAAAATCTGGATCGCCGCCGAACGGCTGCCGCAATTCCAGGCGATCTACCCCGGAGCAGAATTCGATCCGGCGGTGACCGCGCCCGCGGAATTCGCTGAAATCGCCTGGACGCGCGAAGACGCGCTCGCCGAAATCCTGCGCTGCCGCCTGACCGGCGTCGGCCCAACGCTCCCCGCCGCGCTCGCGGCGATGCTGCAAATTCCACAAGTGGATATCGACGTCGCCCTGGTCGCGCTGGAACGCGAAGGCTACGTCATGCGCGGACAGTTCAGTCCGGGCGCGACCGAAACCGAATGGTGTGAACGCCACCTGCTTGCGCGTATCCATCGTTATACCGTCAAGCGCCTGCGCCGCGAAATCGAGCCGGTAGAGCCGCGCGACTTCATGCGTTTTCTGTTCGACTGGCAGCGTGTCGCGCCCGCCGCGCAGGTCAGCGGCCCGGATGGTCTTGCTGCAATACTCGCGCAACTCGAAGGCTTCGAAGCGCCAGCCGCAGCGTGGGAATCCGAACTGCTGCCGGCGCGCGTCGCCGGTTACGAAATTTCCTGGCTCGATGATCTTTGTCTCGCCGGACGCCTGGTGTGGACGCGGCTGCGTGCTACGCCCACGCGCGAAGGCGAGGACACGCGCGAGCGCGCGAGCGGACCGGTGCGCGGCACGCCGATCGTGCTGCTGCAGCGGCGCAACATGGGGTCATGGTCGGGCTTGAGCAAAACACAACAGGACGGCACGCCAGCCTTGTCTTCGCGCGGTGAGGCCGTGGCCGATTACCTGCGCGAACACGGCGCTTCGTTTTTCGACGAGATCGCGGGCGGTACCCGCCTGCTGCATGTCGAACTTGAGGACGCGCTCGCCGAACTCGTCGCCGCCGGCATGATCAACTCCGACAGCTACGCCGGTCTGCGCGCACTGCTCGTGCCGGCCTCGAAGCGGCCGTCGCCGAGTCGTCGCCGCGGTCGCCGCACCGCGCTGCTCGGCATTGCCGATGCCGGACGCTGGGGTTTGCTGCGTCGAGCCGGCAACCGCGAAGCAAAAGCCGGGAATCGGCAGAGCACCGATACCGAGGCGCTGGAACACATCGCGCGCACGCTGCTCAAGCGCTACGGCGTCATGTGCTGGCGCCTGCTCGCACGCGAGGCGCCGTGGCTGCCGCCCTGGCGCGAATTGCTGCGCGTCTACCAACGCCTGGAAGCCCGCGGCGAAATTCGCGGCGGCCGCTTCATTGCCGGCCTGACCGGAGAACAATTCGCGTTGCCCGAAGCCGTGGGCCTGCTGCGTAGCGTGCGCCAGCGCGCGCCGGATGGAACGCTGGTCGCGGTGTGCGGCGCCGATCCGCTGAATCAGGCCGGGCAGCTGCTGGCCGGCGCCAAGGTGCCGAATCTGACCAGCGCGCGCGTGTTGTATCGCGACGGCGTACCGGTTGCGACGCTGGTGGCTGGCGTATTCACGGCGCTGGAGTCGATGGATGCGGCAGCCGAATGGGCGGCGAAATCCAAACTGCTTCGCGGTCGAAGTGGCGACGCCGAGGCGATGCCTGGAATGGCATCGCCTGTCGCCGCTGAGGGCGAGGCAGGAGCCGAGCGGGGGTGAAACCATGGACGGTTCCGTCGTACGACGCCACAATCCAAGCATGTCGAATCATCTTTTCGAGCGCGTTCTCAATCTCAGTGCATTCGACGCCGACTCGAGCGCGGCGCTGCGCACATTACACGCGCATTTCGCCGGCGATTTCCCGGACTGCTCGCTGGCACTGCTGCTCGTGCGCGGCCAGAAGCCCGGACGTTGCCGTCTTGCCGGGTTGATTGGGCCCGACGGCACCGAGCACGTACCTAATATCGATCCGCTCGGCGAGCATCGTACGCTGCCGCCGTTCGACGATGAACTGGCCTCCCGCATCGTGCGCGGCACCACGGCGCATGTGATCGAAGTGCCTCCCGTCCGGCGTGCATCGCCGCTGGCCGAAGTATTGTTCGGGCCCGCTACCGTGCTGGCGATTCCGATCGCGAACGGCGGCGATCTCAGTCACTGGCTCGCGTTTGGCAGCACGGTCGCGCATCGCTTCGACCGTGCCGATCTCGAACGCGTGCTGCTGCATGTGAATCTCGCCGCGAACCTGATCGTGCGCCCGCTCGCGCTGCGTGCCCTCACCCAGGAAACCGAGCGCCAGCGCCGCGAGATCGAGGATCTCGCGGACATCCAGCGACTGCTGCTGCCGGACAACCCGCAAATCGAAGGCCTGCAATACGCCGCGCACTGGCAGCCGGCGGCGACGGCCGCCGGCGATTATTACGAACTCACCAACATCACCCGCTTCGCTCCGCCGGAATTTTCGCGCGACGGCGCTGACATGTGGGGCGTGATCGTCGGCGACGTTTCCGGGCATGGCGCGGCAGCGGCGATGGAGACCGTGCAGTTCGATGCAATCCTGCGCACTTACCAGGGCAACGGCGCACCGGGTCCGGCGCCGGTGATTTCCTACGTCAACAAATACTTTTTTTCGCGGCGTAATCGTGGACACTTCATGACGACTTTCGCGGCGTCATACCGGCCGGACCTGCGCAAGCTGCTTTATCTCAGCGCCGGCCATCCGCCGCTGCTGCTGCGGCGCGGTCACGCCGTCGAATTGGTCGGCGAAGGCGATCAGATTCCGCTGGGAGTGCTGCGCGACCACGAGTACCGCAACAACGAGATCACCGTCGAGCGCGACGACACGCTCGTGCTGTACACCGACGGCATTGTCGAAGCGCGCGATGCGCAAGGAACGATGTTCGGCGTCGAGCGCCTGCGCCAGCTCGTCGCGCACGGCGCCGAAGATCCGCAAGACCTGCTGCACAATGTCGTCGCCGAAGTACAGGCGCACCAGGAGGGGCCGGTCGGCAACGACGATCAGACGCTGGTGGTGTTGAAAATCGTCGGATAGGTTGCGAGTTCAGCCGATTCCGGGCATCGTGCGCGCATTCAAACGTCCGTTCGATCCCATGGCCGAAGCCGCTGTGTCGCCCTACCCGCACCTGCTCTCTCAGCTCGACCTCGGTTTCGTCACGCTGCGCAACCGCGTGCTGATGGGCTCGATGCATACCGGCCTGGAAGATCGTGCACGCGATTTCGACAAGCTCGCGGCGTATTTCGCCGAGCGCGCGCGCGGCGGCGTCGGTCTCATTGTCACTGGCGGTTTCTCGCCGAATATCGCCGGCTGGCTCAAGCCGTTCGCTAGCCGACTGTCGATGTCCTGGCACGTCGCGCGCCATCGCAAAGTCAGCGCCGCTGTGCACGACGAGGGCGGCCGAATTTGCCTGCAGATTTTGCACGCGGGCCGCTATGGCTATCAGCCGCTGTCGGTCGCGCCTTCCAAAATCAAATCGCCGATCACGCCATTCACTCCGCGCGCTCTTTCCGCGCGAGGTGTCGAACGCACGATCCGTGACTTCGTAACCTGCGCCAAGCTCGCCCAGGACGCCGGCTACGACGGCGTCGAAATCATGGGCAGCGAAGGTTATCTGATCAACCAGTTCCTCGCCGCGCGCACGAATACGCGCACGGACGCCTGGGGCGGTAGCGTCGAAAAACGCCAGCGCCTGGCCGTGGAAATCGTGCGGCGCACACGCGCAGCCGTGGGCTCGAATTTCATCATCATCTATCGCTTGTCAATGCTCGATCTCGTCGACAACGCGCAAAGCTGGGACGAGATCGTGCAGCTCGCCAAGGCGATCGAATCCGGCGGTGCCACGCTCATCAACACCGGTATCGGCTGGCATGAAGCGCGCGTGCCGACGATCGTCACGAGCGTGCCGCGCGCGGCGTTCGCCTGGGTCACGAACAAGCTCAAGAGGGAAATCGCGCTGCCGCTGATCACGACGAACCGCATCAACATGCCCGAGGTCGCCGAACGGATACTCGCCGATGGCGCCGCCGACATGGTGTCGATGGCGCGACCGCTGCTCGCCGACCCGGAATGGGTACGCAAGGCACAGGGCGCCCGCGCGGAGCGCATCAATACGTGCATCGCCTGCAACCAGGCTTGCCTGGACCACGTGTTCGAAAACGCGCTTGCTTCATGCCTGCTCAATCCGCGCGCCTGCCGCGAGACCGAGTTGATCATCGCACCCGCGCTGGCCCGCAAGCGCTTCGCCGTCGTCGGCGCCGGGCCGGCAGGTCTCGCCTGCGCGACGACGCTCGCCGAGCGCGGCCATGCCGTGACGCTGTTCGAGAGCGCGAACGAAATCGGCGGCCAGTTCAACATGGCCAAGCGCATTCCCGGCAAGGAAGAATTCCACGAGACGCTGCGCTACTACACGCATCGCCTGAGCGACACCGGCGTCGAGTTGCGCCTGAACACGTCCGCGGATGTTGCGGCGCTGCGCGGCTTCGACGGCGTCGTGCTCGCGACCGGCGTTACGCCTCGCGCGCTGGCGATTGCCGGCGCCGATCACGCCAAGGCGCTGAGCTATGTCGATGTCATCCAGCGTGGCCGGGCCGTCGGCAAGCGCGTGGCGATCATCGGCGCTGGCGGCATCGGTTTCGATGTCGCCGAATTCCTCACGCAAGCCGAGCCGTCGCCGAGCACCGACATCGCGCGCTGGTCACATGAATGGGGCGTGGATCAAACCTACACGAATCGCGGCGGCATAGCGAAACCGGCGCCGGAAGCCGCAGAACGCGAAGTCTGGCTGCTGCAGCGCACCCCGGGCTCGCCCGGCAAGCGCCTGAACAAGACCACGGGTTGGGTGCACCGCGCCGCGCTGAAAATGAAGCAGGTGAAGATGCTCGGCGGCGTGACGTACGAGCGCATCGACGATGCCGGCCTGCATGTCAGCATCGACGGAAATCCACAAATACTCAATGTGGATAATGTCGTCATCTGCGCAGGCCAGGAGCCGCGCCGCGATCTGTTCGATGCGCTGAAGGCTGCCAACATCGATGTCCATCTGATCGGTGGCGCGGATGTGGCCGCGGAGCTCGACGCGAAGCGCGCGATTGAGCAGGCCACGCGGCTGGCAATCACGCTCTAGGGTAGATCGAACAACCCGCGCTGATAGGTTTCGATGACGGCGCTGAACGGCACTTGCGCCGAGGTATACAGCACCGCGGTGTGGCGCAGCAGGTCGCGCGGCATCTTCGTGTATTGCGCAGACCGCCACAGAAGTTGCGACGAAAGCGTGCGCCGCTGAAATCCGAGCGGCTTCACCACCTTGCCGAACGGCTCGTCGCTGGATTCGAGCTGCCGGTTCATTGCCGGCGTCAGCCGGCCCGGCACATACCAATTGTCGGCTTCGGACAAGACGTGGTCGCCGCAGACGAGCTGCACGTGTCGATACGCGACCGGCTCTGCCGCGTCGATTGCGAGCTTCGCGCGCAATTCATTGGGCAACGTCTTCTGTGCACCGCGCACATGGAGCGCGACGATGCGCGCAGGATCGGCAAGACGATGCTCGCCACACCAGTGTTCGAGAGTCAGCGTCGCGCTATCGTGACTCAGCAAATCGGCATTGAGTGTTTGCAACAAAGCGAGTGTTTCCAAGCGCGCGGCGTGATCGCTGCGCGCGGGCGCGGAACTGCAATCCACCAATGCCAGCGGCGCCAGCAAAAATAGCGCACGCAGTCGCACGGAGCTGCCTTAAAGCGGCTTCTCGGACATCAGCCCGAGCAAATTGTCGTCCGGATCGGCGCACCAGGCCAACCAGACTTCGGCAGTTGGTGAACGACCGATGACGTGCGGCGGTTGTTCGAACCGCACCAGCTTCGCGGAAAGTTCGGCATGCACCGCGCCCACATCGGCGACTTTCAAGTAAACCAATGTGCCACGGCCAGCTGGTTCTCCGCCTTGCGCGCTCAACATGAGGCGCACGCCATCGATGTCGAAGAAACTCATGTTCGGCGCATCGAACAGATGCTTGAGACCCAAAGTATCGCGATAAAATGCGTTCGCGCGAGCGAGATCACCCACACTCAACGCGATTTGCGCAATACCGGTGACGAGATTCATGGCCCATTCCTGTGCAAGGATTGCGGTCGCGATAGACTAGCGCACCTTCGATCCGTTGCGGAGCGACGCCCGAATGCTTTCCTTGCGACCGCTGGGACTCGTCCTCACCTGCTTCCTTGCGGCCTGTGCGAGCACGCCGCCGCAGCCGACATTCTTTCAAATCGAGCCGGTGCGCCCGGTCGCCGAACTGCTGCCGCTCGCGCTCGCGGCGACGCCGCCAGTCGAGCCGGGCGAATTTCGCCCACCCGATCTCGTCGAACTGACTGCGCTCGACCCTTCAATCAAGCTCGACATCCGCTACGCAACGTCACGCAACTTTCTGCGCACGCCGTTGTACAACGAGCCGCGCGCGTTCCTGCAGCGGCCGGCCGCGGAAGCACTCGTGCGCGTGCAGCGCGCGATCGCACGCGATGGCTACGGCTTGCTCGTGCACGATGCGTATCGTCCGTGGTACGTGACGAAAGTGTTCTGGGAGGCCACGCCGGCCGACAAACACGAGTTCGTCGCTGATCCGGCAACGGGCTCGCGCCATAATCGCGGCTGTGCGATCGACCTGACCTTGTACGCACTGCGCGACGGTCGGCCAGCAGAAATGCCGAGCCTGTACGACGAAATGTCCGAGCGCGCGTATCCGACCTATGCCGGCGGCACTGCCGCAGCGCGTCGCCTGCGCGATTACCTGCGCGCGCACATGGAAGCTGAAGGGTTCAGCGTCTATCAGTCCGAATGGTGGCATTACGACTACAAGGATTGGAAAGCCTACGCGATCCAGAACGCCACGTTCGAACAACTCGATGCGAGGAGAACGCGCTGATGCAGAACCTGGCCCATATCGCCATCGTCGTGCGCGACTATGACGAAGCGATCGATTGGTACACTCGTGTGCTCGGTTTCGAACTGCTCGAGGATACGCCGCGCGAACCCGGCAAGCGCTGGGTCGTCGTCGGGATGCCTGGCAGTCGCGGCACATCGTTATTGTTGGCGAAAGCGGCGAACCCCGAACAGGCTTCGCGCGTCGGCAATCAGACCGGCGGCCGCGTGTTTCTGTTCTTGCACACCGACGATTTT
>Ga0070666_10002609_pt1 | contig 10882 bp, 11 predicted proteins | sample KBSS23metaG_FD_64677 | JGI IMG/M metagenome (GOLD analysis project Ga0070666, IMG submission 64677) | Switchgrass rhizosphere microbial communities from Kellogg Biological Station, Michigan, USA - KBS S2-3 metaG | ecosystem: Host-associated > Plants > Roots > Rhizosphere > Soil ... | reverse complement strand
CGCCAGCGCCCGCGCCGATCGCCGCACCCTTGCCTCCGCCCGCGATGGCGCCGATGATCGCTCCCAGCGCTGCCGTGCCGCCGATTACCTTGGCGCTCTTCCCTCCACGCGAAGCGCTCTCCTGCGTGATGGCCGTGGTGTCGATCTCGATCTGCCGTCCATCCACCCGCAGCGACAGAATATCCAGCGTCAGCACCGTGCGCCCTTCAATCTTGCCCGATTGCTGATCGTCCACCAGCTTCACTACCACGTCCGCCCCGCGCGGAACCAAGGTGCGCCCACTCGGATCCAGCACCGGTTCGTCGAGCGAAGCGTTAAAGGTCTGCCCCACGCGGTCGCGCTCCGAATCCACGCTATCCACCATGCGAATTGTAAGAACCGTTCCCGATGGAATCACCGGCCCATCAAAATCGTCCCGTCGCGGGTAATCATCCCGGCGCGCCGCAGGCGGCGGTGGCGGGGGCGCCTGCTCGAAACGCCTGTCGTCTTGACGATCACCCGGCCGGTCCCGCAGCACCGGAGGCGCCAGCGCCTGCCCGGAATCGCCAAACACAATGCGGTTGATATCGACCACGGGAATGGTTTCCACATGATCGCCCACCGCCACTCGTATAGTCCGCGAATCGCCACCCAGAAACGACCCGCTTACGGAGTGCCCGTCGCGGAACATCACCGTATCGGCCAGCCCGCAATTGGCCAGCAACAAAAGAACGCTCAAATAGCGCATGGGAAATCCCCTCCCTTATTCATTGTAGATGCCGCTTGCGAACGGCGCGTTTCAACTAGCTTTACTGTGGCGGAAATTCGCCAGCAGCATACTGGCAATCTGCTTGCCATGCTCGAAGGCTTCTTCGTATACCGCGTGCCGCTCGGCGCGCGTAAATCCATAGCCCATGCGATACAGGCGCTCGAGCGAAAGCCCCACCGCGAACGTCCCCGCGTAAGCAATTCCCGCCTTGGGGATCAGCCCGCCGCCGAACGGGACCTTGCCGATCAACTCACGAGCCAGCGCCCGCCACCCAAATGCCCCCGCCACAATCGACGCAATCTCTGACCGCTGCTCCCGGTACCCCAACGGCCGGTCGCTAGCCGCCGCAATCAGGAAAGCCATGCGGATCTGATTCATCGTCAGGAAAGCGGTATCGGAAGCAAACTCGCCCGCCGCCCAGGGAATCATAGCTAGGCTGGGAATCACGTCGGGCAACGCCGTCGTCAGACAGAATAAAGCGTTTTCCTTGGCGATCGAGCGGATCATACGATGAATCGCCGGCCTGCGGAACGGGTACAGCTTCCGCGCCAGCGGCAGCGCCAGATCCTCGCGCGCCTTCAAAATGCGTCTTACGCAGTTCTCCGGCGACTCCGCATCGAAGGAAAATGCTTTGGCTGGCCGTAGAATCGACGCGTCGTAGATCTGGATGTCGCAGTCTGGGCCGCCGCCCCGAATCAAGAGTTGGGCCGCCTGTGCGCGCCGCTCCGGCGAAAAATGGAACGGTGCAAAATAGGTTTCCATCTGCCCCAGTGCGTCGGCCGAGGGTGCGATCAGCCCCACTCGCACGGGGCGATCTGCTAATTCCCGCAAATCCCTAGGATTCAGGGTCGCGAGCGCCTGCTTGATTTGGCGGAGGACTGCAAGGGCCATGGTTTGCCAGAATACGTCTTGCCGGAATACGTCTTCCCCGGAGCTCGAAACATCACTCTGAGCTCCTGCCTCCATTGTACCCCTAAACCGACCCGCTCGACGGGGATCTCCGCCGAAAAAAAATTCAGGATGATTTCATTGGACGGATGAAACTCCAGCGCCGGCGCCACCAGCAGCAGCCTGGGCACCTCCGCCGTCAGCGGAATCCCTGTGAAATGCCCGCTTCCCGCGATCTCACCCCGATCCAGGTGCCATTTGACGCGCATCCAGTAATCCAGCGCCTGTAGCGGCAAGTGAATGTCCTGATCCACTTTCAGCTCAATCACCGCCAGCCGCCCGTCACGATCCACAGCCAGCAAATCGATGATGCCCCGATCGCCTCCCGCGAACTGCGCCACTTGCCCGTAGACCGGCTGCGTCAGCAGCGTGGCGTCCAGCGATTCGATATCCGCCCGCACCCGCGCCTCCAGCCACGCCTCCGGTTGTCCCGCCCGCGGCGCTCGCGCCTGCCTTCCGCCCGTGTCCAACCGCGTATCCAGATTTGTGTAATCAAATGGATCGACCAATTGTTCGAAACCCGCAGCATTGTGAACGAAAATCAAATATCGCGCAACGGCGGCGTCCAAAAACCGCACCCGGTGACAGACCGAATGCTCCGTCCCCGCCGGCGCAAAGATCGCCAGCCCCTCCACCACTAGCTTTGCTTCCCGCCGACGCAAATAATCCAGCCAGATCAGCCCAAAGCTCAGAGCGTTCGCCGGAGCCGGTGAATTTTCCGGAATACCGATAGCCGCCAGCGCCGTAGCCCCCCGCCGCAGCAGGGCCCGCGGATATGCCGGAGAAAAACTGTTATGCAGATCCTGCTCCGTGCTCAGCTCCACCACGCGCCACTCCGGAAACTGCCGATGCAGCGACTGCCGGAACCGCTCGCGATATTTCAGCCGCGCGCCCTTCCGGGCCGCATCCCGATGCGTCTCGCGATCCAGATCCACTAGCGTCAGGGGTCCAGTCCTTCCCCCAAAGTGTTCTACGTCGAGTTCCAGCCGCCCCGGCCGCTCCACCCGCACCGCCGCCACCCGCCGGACCAAGGTGCGCTTCTCATCCCAGCACTCAATCGTGAGCCCCGAAGTCCGCTCATTCACCGCAAACCTATCCGCCGCCAGTGCGAACGGATCTTCGCCGGGCTCAATCAATACTGGTTTCTGGCTGGCTTTGAGAAAGCGCTCAATCGCCAGGTAAGCCAAGTGCGGATCCCCGCGCTTCGCCTTCCCGGATGCAGGATACAACGCTCCTAGTATGACGCAATCTACAGCGGATTCACGTGCCCGCGCGGCATCGCATCGATCTCCGCCAGATCCTCCGCAGTCAGCGCCCACCCCGCCGCCCTCGTGTTAGCGTCCAATTGCTCCGCCTGAGTAGCCCCCGCAATCACGCTAGCCACCGTAGGCCGCGCCAGCAGCCAACTAAACGCCAGCTCCAGCAACGTCCGCCCCCGCTTCGCGCAAAACGCTGCGAGCTGCTCCACTAGCGCCCAATTCGTGTCAGTAGAATACCGCTCCCCCAGCCGCGGAATGCTAGCAAAACGCGTCCCCGCTGCCGCCTGAGCCCCACGCTTGTACTTGCCCGTCAACAGCCCGCTAGCCAGCGGAAAGTACGGCAGCATCCCCATCCCGTAAGCCTGCGCCGCCGGAATCTTCTCCGCCTCAATCTGCCGAGCCACCAGACTATACTCATCCTGCGCCGAAATAAACCGCTCCAGCCCGCGCTCACGCGAGATCCACTGCGCCTCCACCATCTGCCAAGCCGGCAAATTGGAGCACCCGATGTAGCGTACCTTTCCCTGATGCACCAAGTCATCGAGCGCCCCCAAAGTTTCCTCCATAGGCGTCACGCCATCCGAGAAATGCAGTTGGTACAAATCGATCCAGTCGGTTTTCAGCCGCCGCAAACTAGCCTCAACCGCCGTCATGATGTAGCCCCGCGAAGCATCCCGCTTCGTCCGTCCCTCGACCATGGGCCCCGCGAACTTGGTAGCCAACGCAATATCCTTGCGCCGCTCCCCCAGCACCTGGCCGAGCATAGTTTCCGATCCGCCCATCCCCCCGTAAACGTCCGCCGTATCAAATAGCGTGATGCCCAGATCCAGCGCCCTGCTGACGACTTTCCGGGTCGCCTCCAGATCGATGCGCATCCCAAAGTTGTTGCAGCCGAGCCCGACCGTAGACACCTCGAGCCCAGATTTTCCCAATGTCCGATAGTTCACGTTCTCATTCTAATCGCAGCATCCCATTCACCGAACCGCCATGCGCAGCATGCGGAAGACGTTAGTATCGCTCGCTGCTGCAGGCAATCGACCACGCTGATTCCAACCGCTCCAGTTTTCTCGAAAAGGCCGCCCGCGAATATCTAGCGGCCACCGCCAAGGCCCGCCGTGACGCCCAGGATGCGGCCATCCCTAACGCACGCGCAGAATCCTTGAATCGCGAAGCCCTTGACGTTCTTGAGTATCAGGATCTGAAATAGCCGCGCCGCCATGCAACGGGGCGAACTATACATTGTGCGCAAATCGGGGTCGAACGATCCCAGGAAGCAGCGCGTATTCGCGTTGATTAGCCGCCAAATCGTGGTCGATTCCAAATTTTCGACGGTGATTTGCGCGCCCGTCTATTCACGCCACGATGGACTCAGCACCCAAGTGTCTCTGGGCGCCGAACACGGACTCAAGCCCGAATCCAGCATTCATTGCGACGAACTGGTCAGCCTATCGAAGACGATGCTCACGCGCTATGTCGGACGGCTGGATGAATCTACAATGGGCCGCTTGGATCGCGCCCTGGCAATTGCGCTCGACTTGAGCTAGTGCTTCTCTTCGTCGATCGAAATCTTCAGCGCCCGTAGAAACTTCTGATCCTGCGACGTAAGCTTGATCTTACTCAGCTTGCGCCGCCCCGATTCCGGCGTCGATTCCAATTCGACGGTTTCGCCCTCGTCCTGGGCGTCGTCTTCGTTGTCCTCGCGCTTATTGAAGCCGATGGTGGCTTCCAGCACCAGGAACACGTCATACCCCGCGCGTTTGATCTCGCCAATCGCAGCCGCGATACGGTCGGAATCGGAAAGGGACTCGTTGATGGCATCGCCGAGTTCCTTCATCAGATCTTTGAGCCGGTCGTCCAAGTGCGCTGTCCTCTGCCGTCTCCAGCATATCATCTATGCCGCCGCCGCAAGCGGTTTTTCTCCAGGGGTTGCCCGAGCCCCCGTCTGTTAGGATGAAACCGATGGGTGAGTTGATTTCCAAGTTCCTGCGCCATGTCCTGCCCGGCGTAATACGCCCGCTGCATGCGCTGTGGAACGAGGTCATCGGCTTTCTATTCATCATTTTTACAGTGGTGGCGGCATTCTACGTGGTCCGCGCCGTGCGCAACTTCGACGGCGAAATCGAGGGCCTGTTTCGCATCGTTCTCCCCGCCCTGTTCGGCCTGGTGATGGGTTACTTCGGCGTCTCTTCCTTCCTCCGCGCCCGCAAAATCACCCGTTCATGACTGACGAACATCCCGGCCAGTTCCCCTACACCCGCGGCATTTATAAGGACATGTACCGCGCCCGCCTGTGGACCATGCGCCAGTACGCCGGCTTCGGCAGCGCCGAAGAAAGCAACCAGCGCTATCGCTACCTGCTTTCGCAAGGCACCACCGGTCTGTCGGTAGCATTCGACCTCCCCACCCAAATGGGCATGGACCCCGACCATCCCCTGGCCGCCGGCGAAGTCGGCAAAGTAGGCGTTTCGATAGCCTCGCTAGCCGACATGGAACAACTCTTCGATCAAATCCCGCTAGAAGAAATCAGCACCTCGATGACGATCAATTCGACAGCCGCCATTCTCCTGTCGTTGTACGTCCTAGTAGCCCGCTCCCAAGGCGCCGATCCCAAAAAACTAAACGGCACGATCCAAAACGACATCCTCAAGGAATACATAGCCCGCGGCACCTACATCTACCCGCCCCGCCCAGCGATGCGCATCATCACCGACCTGTTCGCGTGGGCCGCCGCCGAAGTCCCCGAGTGGAACACCATCTCGATCAGCGGCTATCACATTAGAGAAGCCGGCTCGACAGCCGTGCAAGAGGTCGCCTTCACCCTAGCCGACGCCATCGCCTACGTGGAAGCCGCCATCGCCGCCGGCCTGGCAGTCGATACTTTCGCCCCCAGGCTCTCCTTCTTCTTCAACGCCCACAATAATTTTCTAGAGGAAATCGCCAAATTCCGCGCCGCCCGCCGCCTCTGGGCAAGAATCATGCAGGACCGCTTCCACGCCCAAGATCCCCGCTCGCTGATGCTCCGCTTCCACGCCCAAACCGCCGGCTCCACCCTAACCGCCCAGCAACCCGATGTAAATGTAGTCCGCACGACGTTGCAAGCGTTAGCCGCAGTCCTCGGAGGAACCCAATCCCTCCATACCAACTCAAGAGACGAAGCCCTAGGCCTCCCCACCTCCGAAGCCGCCAAGCTAGCGTTGCGCACCCAACAAGTAATCGCCCACGAAAGCGGAGTCCCCGCCGTCCCCGACCCCCTAGGCGGCAGCGAATACATCGAAAATCTAACCGATGAAATCGAGCGTGGCGCTGAGTCCTACATAGCCCAAATCGACAAAATGGGAGGCACCCTAAGAGCCATAGAAGAAGGCTTCATCCAACGTGAAATCCAAAACGCGTCTTATGAATATCAGAAAAAGGTAGAATCCGGCGAAGCGATAGTAGTAGGCGTAAACCGCTTCCAAGAACCAGAACCCACCGCCCCAAAAGTTTTCAAACCCAACCCCAAAATCGAACAACTCCAAATCGACCGCGTCCGCAACCTCCGCGCCACCCGCCCTAAAGCCCCCCACGCCGCATCCCTAGAGTCCCTAGAAAAAGCCGCCCGCGCCTCAGACAATCTAATGCCCCACATCCTATCCTCCTGCGCCGCAAAAGCCACAGTAGGCGAAATCTCCGACCGCCTCCGCAAAGTCTTCGGCGAATACCGAGAATCTTAGCTCCGATTGATGCACAATGAGGATGGACTTTATTCTGCATGAGCAAAACGATAGCGTCGAGTAAGGCCGTCGAAGCCCAAGAAAATCGAAAGCGCGAATTCGTTAAACTCCTAAAGCGAAATCTCGCGATCGACGATCCTAAACAACAGGATCGCTTGGTGAATGAGTTTAGAACCCTGATCCTTGGCCGCTGACAGTTGCCAAGACCTAGCCGAAAATGAGCGTTACTGCCGCAGTCTTCAAGCGTCTCGAAGATGTCGTCCTTCCCGCGGGTGTGGATATGGATCATCTTCTGATTGATGAGTCGACCGGCCAAGTCTATCTAGACGATGCTTCCCAAGTGAGGCTCCCCCTAAGCGATGCTTTGGAAGTCGACAAGCCTCTCGGCAATATTGCACGGATTCGTTGCCTGCGCGATGAGATCAGTCAAGCATTGGGCCAAAACGCGGGCCGCTCATTGCTGTTGAACGCGATTCTTTACGATGGAACGCATTGCGGCGATTTGATCCAGATCGAAGATCGAGATCGTCTCAAAGAAGAAGTCGAATGGCTTCGAAATATTTCCTCAACGGGCCCGGAAGTCGCAATTTTTCTTTCAGACCTCGAAGAGCTCATACTCGCATCCCAACGCTGCGGCAACCCCATCGTATTTCTTTAGAACTTTATAGATCAGTTATCCTAAAACTAATGAGTGCGGCGCAAGCCACCACCAACCCCACCCAAACCCTGCGCGAGCGCACGTCCTACGCCGTGCTGGTCATGATCAGCTTCTGCCATTTCCTGAACGACATGATCCAGTCGCTGCTCCCCGCCATCTACCCCATCCTAAAAGGCAATTTCCATCTGGACTTCGGCCAAGTCGGCCTCATCACCTTCACCAACCAACTCACCGCCTCCGTCCTCCAACCAGTAGTCGGCTCCTACACCGACAAACGCCCGCAACCCTTCTCGCTCAGCATCGGCATGGGCTTCACGCTAGTCGGCCTGATCGTGTTATCCATAGCCTCCTCGTTCCCCATAATCCTCGCGGCCGCCGCGATGATCGGCATCGGTTCGTCCGTGTTCCACCCCGAATCCTCCCGCGTAGCCCGTATGGCCTCCGGCGGACAACACGGCTTCGCGCAATCGATTTTCCAGGTAGGAGGCAACGCCGGTTCCGCCACGGGACCGCTCTTAGCCGCCTTCATCGTCCTCCCCCACGGCCAAGGCAGCCTGGCCTGGTTCTCGCTAGCAGCGCTCCTAGGCATGGCGCTCTTAGGAAAAGTAGGCTTCTGGGCCAAAGCCTACCGAGCCGCAAGAGCCAAAGTAGCCAAGCGCGCCGCCGATCACGCCGGTCACGGACTCTCCGCGAAACAAGTGAACTGGTCCATCGCCATCCTGGTCGGCCTGATTTTTTCGAAATACATTTACATGGCCAGCCTGACCAGTTATTACACGTTCTACCTGATCAGCAAATTCCACCTGCCCGTGCGCAACGCCCAAGTCTACCTGTTCGTCTTCTTAGGAGCCGTAGCGCTAGGCACCATCCTCGGTGGCCCTATCGGTGACCGCGTCGGCCGCAAATACGTAATCTGGTGCTCCATCCTGGGAGTCCTCCCCTTCACACTCCTGCTCCCCTACGCAAACCTGTTCTGGACCGTAATCTTCAGCGCCATCATCGGCACCATCCTGGCGTCCGCGTTCCCCGCCATAGTGGTGTACGCGCAAGAACTGCTCCCCGGCAAATTAGGAATGATCTCCGGACTGTTCTTCGGACTAGCCTTCGGCACTGCCGGCATCGCCGCCGCGTTACTAGGCCAACTAGCCGATCACACCAGCATCGGCTTCGTCTACCGCGCCGTGTCCTTCATGCCCCTGCTAGGATTGCTGGCCGTCTTTCTTCCCGACATCGAAGGCGCCATGCGCCACACAAAATAACGCAGTCTCTAACTCCCCTCGATTCAGCCCTTTCCCACTCTGACTTTAGCTCCACCAGCACCAGACCCGTGCATACTCGAATCAGTTGGTAGCCTGCAGGCTAGTCGTCGTAGTTTATTGGAATCCGTGCCCGCCGTAAAAAAGCGGGCTAGCCGTCCTGGGGACATTGTAAAAAGGGCGGGACAGGATAAGAATCGCGATTCTTGGTTGATACGAACGCCGTGAGAGCGGCGCGAGGTAACCGCGAAGGATAAAGGGAGAAGGCATATCGGTTGACTCAATTACTTTTTAGAGACCGCTAGCCGCCCGTTACTTTCACCACTCCGGGGGCCTGTTAGCAAGAACAGCCCCCCGCGAGACGATTTTGCACAGCACACAGTACCGCAGGCGTCCACGCCTGCGTCCCACCGAACAGCCGAAGTGTGCCATTTTGTCGTCTAATAGTCATAACCATGCGCATCGCAGGGGCGGGGAGCGCCTTTCCAAAACACTACTATCCACAAGCAGTCCTCTTAGCGGCACTACGCGAATACTGGCGCGGCCAAATCGAAAACCCGCGCATGCTCGATCAACTCCACGCCCACGCCGGCGTAGACGGCCGCCACCTGGTTCTTCCCCTGGAGCGCTATTACGACCTTAAAAACTTCGGCGAATTCAACCGCGTCTGGATCGAAGCCGCGCAGGAGCTAGGCGAACACGCCATCCGCTGCGCCATGTCCCGCGCCGGCCTCGAGCTTTCACAAATCGGAGCCCTGTTCTTCGTCTCAGTAACCGGCATCGCCAGCCCGTCGATCGACGCGCGCCTCATCAACCGCATGAAGCTGCCCACCAACATCCGCCGCACCCCGATATTCGGCTTGGGATGCGTAGCCGGCGCCGCAGGCGTCGCGCGCGCCGCCGATTACGTGCGCGCCTATCCCGATCAAGTAGCCGTACTCCTCTCCGTAGAACTGTGCTCTCTGACGCTACAGCGCGAAGACCTCTCCCTAGCAAATCTGGTCTCCTCCGGCTTATTCGGCGACGGCGCCGCCGCGGTAGTCGTCGCGGGAGCCGACGTCCCCGTGAACAACGGCCCCGCAATCATCGCCACCGGTTCCGTGTTCTATCCCGACACCGAAGAAGTAATGGGCTGGGATATTTCAGAGAAAGGTTTCCGCATCGTCCTCTCCCGCGAAGTCCCCGAAGTAGTGCGCGAACACCTCGGCTCCGACGTCGACGCCCTCCTAGCCGAGCATGGATTCAAACGCGCCGACGTAGGCTCCTGGGTCATGCACACCGGCGGCCCCAAAGTTTTAGAAGCCGCCGAAGAATCGCTAGGAATGAAAAAGGGTGAGATCCAAGCCTCCTGGGATTGCCTGCGCCGCGTCGGCAACTTATCGTCGGCATCGGTGTTGTGCGTGCTAGAAGACGTAATGTTGAACCGCCGCCCCGAGCCCGGAACGCTAGGCGTAATGGCCGCGCTAGGCCCCGGATTCTGCTCCGAGGTAGTTCTGCTGCGCTGGTGAGATTTGTCTCTCCCTGACACGGACGTGCTGGTGGTCGGCGGTGGCCCCGCCGGCTTAGCCGCCGCCATCGCCGCGCGTCGCAAGGGTTTCAGCGTAGCAGTGGTCGACGCGGCAGTCCCGCCCATCGACAAAGCCTGCGGCGAAGGCCTGATGCCCGACGCATTGAAAGCCCTAGCCGAGTTAGGCGTAGAAATCCCCGCCGGAATCGGCGTCCCCTTCCGCGGCATTCGTTTCCTAGGCGAAGACGTTTCCGTAGCAGCCGATTTCCCCGCCGGCAGCGGACTCGCCCTGCGCCGCACCGCTCTCCACCAAATCCTCGCCGACGCCGCCGCCCAGTCGGGCGTAGAACTCCATTGGGGAACGCCGTCAGGCGAGCTCTCAGATGTCAAAGCCCGCTGGATCATCGGCGCCGACGGCCACGCCTCGCGCGTCCGCAAATGGGCCGGGCTCGACCGCTGGCGTCGCGTCCGCGAACGCCTCGGCTTCCGCGTGCATTATCAAATCGCCCCCTGGACCGATCACGTCGAAGTCTACTGGCACCCCGAATTTCAAATGTATGTTGCCGCAGTCGCCGCCGATCAAGTAATGGTCGCCGTTCTCTGCCACGACCCACAAATCCGCGTCGAAGAAGCCCTGGATTATTTCCCCGAACTACGCGACCGCCTCGGTGACGCCCCCCGCATCACTATGGAACGCGGAGGCCTTTCCGCGACACGCCGCTTGTGGGTAGTCACGCAAGGCAGCGTCGCTCTAGTCGGCGACGCCGCGGGATCGGTGGACGCGATCACCGGC
>Ga0070666_10002607_pt1 | contig 10886 bp, 10 predicted proteins | sample KBSS23metaG_FD_64677 | JGI IMG/M metagenome (GOLD analysis project Ga0070666, IMG submission 64677) | Switchgrass rhizosphere microbial communities from Kellogg Biological Station, Michigan, USA - KBS S2-3 metaG | ecosystem: Host-associated > Plants > Roots > Rhizosphere > Soil ... | reverse complement strand
CACTCTTTGAACCGGTAGCCAACGCCATATAGAGTCTCGATCACGTCGAAGCTCGAATCGACGGCCTTGAACTTCTTGCGCAACCGCTTGATGTGACTGTCGATGGTGCGATCGTCGACATAGACCTGATCATCATAGGCCGCATCCATGAGCGCGTCGCGGCTTTTCACCACGCCTGGTCTCGCGGCAAGCGATTGCAGGATCAGGAATTCCGTAACCGTGAGCGTCACCGGGCGGTTGTCCCATACGCAAGTGTGACGCTCGGGATCCATCTTGAGCTTGCCGCGCTCGAGCACCTTGGACTTGTCCTCGACCACGCCGGCTGCCGCATCGCGGGGCTGAGCACGCCGGAGGACCGCCTTCACCCGCTCGACCAAAAGCCGCTGCGGGAAAGGTTTGCGGATAAAGTCGTCAGCGCCCATCTTGAGGCCGAACAGCTCATCGATCTCCTCGTCCTTCGAGGTGAGGAAGATCACCGGCAGCTCGCTGCGCTGGCGGAGCCGGCGGAGCAGCTCCATCCCGTCCATGCGCGGCATCTTGATGTCGAGAATGGCAAGGTCGGGCGGGCTCTCTGCGAAGCCGTCCAGCGCGCTTGCCCCGTCGTTGTAGGTCTGGGTCTTGTAGCCCTCCGCCTCGAGGACCATACGCAAGGAGGTGAGGATATTACGATCGTCGTCGACAAGTGCGATTGTTGGCATTTAGAAGCCCCTTGCGGCGATTGACGTGGTTAAAGGGTGTGGGTTCAGGGCTGCCTTTAATTGTGGCAGCATTGGGGCGCGGTTCGCCACCCGTGATACCGCAATGCAACAAATATCGTTATGGCGCAAGTAAATAAGTCTCCGGGCATGCCCCTCAAATCCGAGATCGCAGCCTCTGCGCGCGGGCTGTTGCGGCGTGCCTTCAAGGGCTCCTTGGCGACTATCGACCGCAACAATGGTTACCCGTATGCGTCGCTGATCACGGTGGGAACGGATGTCTCCGGCGCTCCCACCATGCTCATTTCCAACCTCGCGCGGCACACGGCGAACCTCGCCAACAACCCGCGCGCTTCAATCATGGTTGACGAAACGGGGGCTCTCGCCGATCCGCTGCAAGGCGCAAGAGTCACGGTGTGGGGCCAGGCCGAGAAGGATGTGGAAGAAGGAATTAGGCGGAGATTTCTCGCGCGTCACCCTGAGGCTGCCTTTTACGCCGACTTTCCCGACTTCGCCTTTTGGCGGCTTGCGGTCGACGGCGCACATTACATCGGCGGCTTCGGGCGCATCTTCGATCTCTCTCCTGGCGATCTCATGGTGGAGACCGAAAGCGCCAAGCGTCTCATCGAGGCGGAGCCCGACATCGTCGAGCATATGAACAGCCATCACGCCGATGCCGTCGAACTCTACGCGATAGACGTAGGCGCCTCTGCCGGAGCTTGGCGCATGACGGGCATCGATCCGGAAGGCTGCGACATCGTTCTCAATGGTGCCACGCGCCGGATTCTGTTTGCCGTCACTGTGCGCACACCTGCCGAGGCGCGGAAAGAGCTGATGAGGCTAGCGGCGGAAGCGCGGTCTCGCGCCGGACAAGACTAGGCTCGCGCCAGCCACGGGGAGCATGGCGGATGAAGCGACTCCTCGTAGCGATGTTGGTTTTGGGTGCGATAAGCTTGGCTTTGGCCGTACGGGCTGAGACGTCGACGAACACGGAGAAGACGCTGCCGCCAGTGTTCGATCCAACAGCAATCGACCATAGCGTCAAGTCATGTTCCGACTTCTACCAATACGCTTGCGGCGCTTGGCTGAAGGCGAACCCGGTCCCGCCGGACCAGTCTGATTGGTGGCGCTTCAGCGAGCTCGACGAGCATATCCGCAAGGTCCTGGCGTCCATCCTTGACGATGCGGCGGCGGGGCCGGGCGCCAAGACCGAGAACCGCCGTGAGCTCGGAGACTATTACGCGTCGTGCCTCGATGAAGCCGCGATCGAAGCGAAAGGGCTAAAGCCCTTCACGCCTGAGCTTGAGAGTATCGCGGCGCTCAAGGACAAGCATGACCTTGCCGCCGAGGTTGCGCGCCTGCACCTGATCGGCGCGGCTCCAATGCTCTCTTTCTCGTCGATCCCTGATTATACCGACGCAACAATGATGATTGCGTCGGCGGACCAGGATGGCTTCGCGTTGCCTGACCGCGACTACTATCTCACCGATGATTACAAAACCGAGCGCGCCGGGTACCGGCTTCATCTCGCGCGCATGTTCCAGCTGCTCGGCGATGGTGCAAAACAAGCCAAGGCCGAGGCTGACACGGTGCGGCGCATCGAGACGGCACTCGCCAAGGCTGCGATGAGTGTGGTGGAGCGGCGCGAACCAAAGAACGTCCATCACAAAATGAAGCTTGAAGAGTTCGTGAAGCTGGCGCCGTCATTCGACTGGACAACTTACCTGGCCGGCCTCGGGACTCCCGCATTTGCGTCGCTGGATGTAGCTGATCTAGGCTTCTTCAAGGGCCTCGAGACCTCGCTCAACGCCTTTTCCCTCAATGATTGGAAGGCCTATCTCCGCTGGACCTTCATCGACGCATTCCTCTCTGCTGCGCCAAGGGCCTTCGTGGATGCGGATTTCGCCTTCTTCGACAAGCAGCTCGACGGCCAGAAGGAAATGGAGGTACGCTGGAAGCGCTGTGTCGACGCAATTGATGACCAGCTCGGCGACGCGCTAGGGCAGGCCTATGTGGAAAGAGCCTTCAGTCCCGAGGCGAAACAGCGCGTGCTCGGGATGATGCACCAGATCGCAAACGCGATGGAGGCCGACATCAAGTCGCTTACCTGGATGAGCGATAAGACGAAGGCGCGCGCTCTCGAGAAGCTCGCCAATGTCGGCTTCAAAGTCGGCTACCCCGATAAGTGGCTCGACTATTCGAAGCTCGAGATTGTCCGCGGCGATGCCTTCGGCAACATAGCGCGGGCGTCCGAATTCCATGTTCGGCGCGACCTTGCCAAGATTGGCAAGCCGGTCGATCGCGATGAATGGGGCATGACCGCCTCAACCAACAACTCCTATTACGACGAGCAGCTGAACGCGATCTACTTTCCCGCAGGCATCCTTCAGACTCCCAACTTCGACATGGCAGCCGGCGACGCGGAGAACTACGGCAACCTCGCTTCGCTCATCGGACACGAATTGACCCACGGCTTCGACGACGAGGGCCGTCACTACGACGCCAAGGGCAATCTGATCGATTGGTGGAGCAAAGAGGACGCCAAGGCCTTTGACGCGCGCGCCGCCGGTCTCGTCCGCGAATATGATGCGTTCGTCGCCATCAAGGGCCGGCGCGGCCGGTCGAAGGACGTCCATGTGGATGGCGAGCTGACGCTCGGCGAGAACACCGCCGACAATGGCGGCGCGAGGCTTTCATATTCGGCATTCCTGAGCACGCCGGGCGCCAAGGCGGGACCCGACGCTCACGGCTACACTCCGGCGCAGCGCTTCTTCCTGAGCTACGCCCAAGGCTGGTGCGAGAACCACACGGAGGAAGAGGCGCGCGAGGATGCCAAAACCGATGAGCACGCGCCGGGCAAATATCGGGTGAACGGCGTGCTCGTTAACCTAGAAGCCTTTCGCAACGCCTTCGCGTGCAAGCCGGGCGCACCGATGGCTCCCGCCAAGATCAACGGCGTCTGGTAGCTCACGACTACGCCACACTAACCGCGGAGGCGCGGGCGCGCGGGTCATGCCGCGCGCCCAGCTTTGCCGCTACTGAACCAGGACCCCGTAAACCGTGTTCTGCCGGCCGAGGTTGACGCTTCGACCATTGGCAGCGCCCATGACCGTCCCCGATTTGAGCGAGGCTCGTTACGAGCTTTGCCGCGATGCTTGTGCAAACGATCCGAGCTGCAGGGCCTACAGCTATGTTAAGCCGGGCATACAAGCCCTGAATGCGCGTTGCTGGCTGAAATCGAGCGTCTCCGACCCCGTTCCGAGCCCGTGCTGCATCTCGGGAGTGAAGCAGTGATGATACGCTTGCTAATATTTGTTGCCCTATGCCTCTGGGGCCGAGCAGCACTCGCGCAGGAGCAATGGGACACCTACTCGAATCCCCGATTCGGAGCCACGGCCGAGTATCCGGCGGACCTTTTTACGGTGCAGGAGCCGCCGCCCGAGAATGGCGACGGGCAGACGTTTCACACGGCGGACGGACGCGCCGAGCTGACCATCTATGGCACCAACAACCTCCACAGTGAGGAGCCCCAAGCTTACGTCCAGCACAATGTGAGCCTCCGCGACGTCACATACAAAAAGATAGGGGCGGATTTTTATGCCGTGTCCGGAACCCGTGGCGCGACCATCTACTACGAACACTGCAACTTTCCGAATATGGATGTGCTGAGTTGCTTTTACGTCTCCTACCCAGCTGCGGAGAAGGCCAAGTGGGACGCGATCGTGACGCGCATCGGCCAATCCTTGCGTTTTGCTCTGAGGGGCTCCCAATAGCCGGCGCCGCGAGCGCCCGGCGCGCGCTGCCTGCCTTGAAAGCTTTGCTGGATCGGTGCTAGGTGAGAGCGGCCTTTCGACATCCAATCCACCAATTTGCGCCAGGAAACCGCCCGCATGAGCGTACAGCCGAAGATCGCGCCTGAAGCAGCCAAGCCGAACAGGCACGATGTGCCCAAGACGACGAACAAGAAGGTGCTCGCCTTCGTCGAAGAGGCGCGCGCGCTGTTCAAGCCCGAGCAGGTCTACTGGTGCGACGGCTCCAAGGAAGAGTACCAGGCCATGCTGAAGGCCCTGGTCGATGGCGGCACAGCGCTTTGGCTCAACCCCGACAAGCGGCCGAACTCGATCCTGGTGCGGTCAGACCCCAAGGACGTCGCCCGCGTTGAGGACCAGACCTATATCTGCTCGGCAAAAAAGGAAGATGCCGGACCGACCAACAACTGGTTCGACCCGAAAGAGATGAAGGAGACGCTCCGCAAGTTCTATGACGGGGCGATGGCAGGGCGGACCATGTATGTCGTTCCTTATTCCATGGGCCCGGTGGGCTCGCCAATCGCGGGCATTGGGGTGATGGTGACCGACTCGGCCTATGCCGTCGCCAACATGCACATCATGACCCGTGTCGCCGACAAGGTGTGGAAGGCGCTCGGCGACAGCGAAGACTTCGTGCGCGGTATGCATACGGTCGGCTACCCGCTCTCCACGCCCATCACCGCAGACGTGCCATGGCCCTGCAACGAGACCAAATACATCTCGCACTTCCCCGAGACTCGGGAGATTTGGTCTTACGGCTCGGGCTATGGCGGCAACGCGCTGCTCGGCAAGAAGTGCCACGCGCTCCGCATCGCCAGCGTGAAAGCCCGCGATGAAGGTTGGATGGCCGAGCACATGCTGATCCTCAAGCTCACCAATCCCGAAGGCAAGGTAAAGTACATCGCCGCGGCCTTTCCGAGCGCCTGCGGCAAGACCAATCTCGCCATGGTCAATCCGACCATTCCCGGCTGGAAGGCGGAAACCATCGGCGATGACATCTGCTGGATGAAATTCGGGCAGGATGGAAGACTCTACGCCATCAATCCCGAGACCGGCTTCTTCGGCGTCGCGCCAGGCACCTCGAACGAGTCGAACGCGAACGCGATGAAGACGCTCCACGCCAATTGCATCTATTCCAATGTCGCGCTGACCGACGATGGCGATGTGTGGTGGGAGCAGATGGGTTACGTGCCTGAGCACACCATCGATTGGATGCGCCGCAATTGGACGCCGAAGTCGGGTCGCACCGCCGCACACCCCAACGCGCGCTTCACGGCGCCAGCCGGCCAATGTCCGGTGATCGCCAAGGAATGGGAGGACCCCAAAGGCGTGCCGATCGACGCCATTCTGTTCGGCGGCCGGCGCGCGAGCGTGGTGCCGCTCGTTACCGAGGCCAACAACTGGCAGCACGGGACGTTCCTCGGCTCGATCATGGCGTCGGAGAAGACGGCGGCCGCCTCGGGAGTAAAGGGCGACATCCGCCGCGACCCGATGGCCATGCTTCCGTTCTGCGGTTACCACATGGGTGACTACTTCGCCCATTGGCTGAAGATGGGCGAGAAGGGCGGCGCCAAGATGCCGAAGATTTTCTACGTGAACTGGTTCCGCAAGAACAAGGACGGCAAGTTCATGTGGCCGGGCTACTCCGAGAACAGCCGCGTGCTGAAATGGATCTTCGAGCGCTGCGATGGCACCGCCAAGGCCGTCGACACGCCTATCGGCAAGGTGCCAGCGGAAGGCGCCATCGATGTGAAGGGCGTGAAAGTCGATCCGGGCGACATGAGGGAGATGACGAGCGTCGACAACGAGGGCTGGAAGGCAGAGCTTCCGCTCATCAAGGAGCATTTCGCGATCTTCGGCGCAAAGCTTCCGAAGGCTCTGAGCGATGAGCTCTCGGCGCTCGAAAAACGCCTCGGCTGACCGAACGTGTGCTCAGTTCAACTGGTCGTTCCCGCGAAACCGGGAATCCAGCAACCCCGGCCTTCATTCTCTAGCTAGTGCAGGGGTTACTGGATTGCCCGGTCAAGCCGGGCGATGACAAGCGGTGTGAGAGCCAGCAACTCTCTTGCCGCGGCGCGGGCTTCGCCCTAGGCAAATTCCATGAGCAAGACCAAGGGCGTGGTTGCCGCGGGGCATGAGCTGACGGCGCGCGCCGCCTCGGAAATCCTGGAAGACGGCGGCAACGCCTTCGACGCTGCGCTTGCGGCCATCTTCATGACCTTCGTCGCCGAGGCAGTCTTTTCATCGCCAGGCGGAGGCGGCTTTCTCATGGGCCGCCGCGAGAACAGTGACTCCGTGCGCTTGTTCGATTTCTTCACCGAGACGCCGCTGAAGCGCCGGCCGATGAACGAGATCGAGTTCTTTCCTGTCTATGCCGATTTCGGCCCGGCTAAACAGGAGTTCCATATCGGTGTCGGCTCAAGCGCCACGCCCGGAGCGGTACCAGGGATTTTCCTGTGGCACGAGGCGCTGTGCACGCTGCCGATGCGAAGGCTGGTCGAACCGGCCGTGCGCGCCGCACGCACCGGTTTTGCGCTCACCGAGTTCCAGGCCTACCTCTTCACCGTTATCGCGCCGATCCTCACGGCAAGCTCCTTGGTCGCCAAGATCTTCGCGCCTGGCGGCAAGCTGATGAAAGCCGGCGAAACGTTTCGCAACGAGGGGCTTGCGGAGACGCTCGAATGGCTCGCCGAGGATGGCGCACGCCTGTTCGTTGCTGGCGACGTGGGCGAAGCGATCGTGGAGCAATCGCTCTCGCTTGATGGCCATCTCACCTATGACGATCTCAAGCAGTACCATGTCGAGCTGCGTGAGCCGCTTTATTGGCGTCACAGGGGCGCGACTGTGGCGCTCAATCCGCCGCCAGCGGCAAGCGGACCGCTGATCGCGTTCGGCCTCGCCTACATTGAGGCGCTCCAAGAGGCGGGCGGCAAGGTTGATGCGCTTGCGCTCAAGCGCGCCATGGAAGCGACCAACGAAGCGCGCATGATGCACGGCGAAAGTCTCGCCTCAAGACTAGCCGGCGGGGTGCTGGCGCGGGAGCTGCGCGAGGCGCAGCGCCATCCTCAAGCTTATCGCGGCACGACTCATGTGAGCGTCATCGACGAAGAAGGAAATGCCGCCGCGGTCAGCCTCTCCAACGGCGAGGGCAACGGCTACATCGTCGGCAATTTCGGCTTCATGCTGAACAACATGCTGGGCGAGGAGGACTTATCGGCGGGCGGCCTTGATGGCTGGCGCGAAGGGACACGGCTCTCCTCGATGATGGCACCCACCGTCATTCTCGAGCCTGACGGAGCGGTGACGGCGCTCGGCACCGGCGGCTCGAACCGCATCAGGACGGCGATCCTTCAGGTCGCGGTCAACCTGCTCGATCACCGCATGAGTCTGGAAGACGCTGTGGAAGCGCCGCGACTTCATGTCGAGCGTGACGGCAAGACGAGCTTCGAGCCGGGCCTGCCCGAGACGATGCAAGCGGATCTGCTTGCGCTTGGCGAAAAAGCCCACGCTTGGCCCGCGCGCAACCTGTTCTTCGGCGGCGTGCATGCCGCGCGACGAGATCCCAAGGGAGGCATGGATGGCGCGGGCGATCCACGCCGTCAGGGGGTGGCAATAGCCGTGTAGGCACGCCAATCCCTATGTCGCAAACTGTCGATTAGACGTCGCTAATCGTCAAATGGAATTCAACCTGCAGGCACAAAATGCGCTACTACGGGGAGCCTCTGAGGGACGCATCATGAAAAACGCCGTCGCCATTCGTCACATCGCGTTTGAGGATGCCGGCACCCTTGCAGGCGTGCTCGAGCACCGTGGCTTCGCGCTCAACTACCTCGAAGCTGGCGTTGACGATCTCAGTCCGGCAAAGTCCGCCGACCTGCTCGTCGTGCTTGGAGGACCGATCGGCATCTACGAGGTCGACCGCTACCCATTCCTGAAGCAGGAGCTCGCAACGATCGAGACGGCGGTGAAGAAGGGTGTGCCGACGATCGGTATCTGTCTTGGCTCTCAGGCGCTCGCTGCCGTGTTCGGCGCCCGCGTCTATCCGAACCTTCAAAAGGAGCTCGGCTGGGACGAGATGACGCTAACCAAGGAGGGCAGGGCGTCACCGCTCGGCGCCATCGAGGGCGTCAGAGTGCTGAATTGGCATGGTGACACGTTCGACCTGCCGCTTGGCACGACGCGACTAGCCTCGACCAAGATCACGCCGAACCAGGCCTTCGCCTACGGTCCCAAAATGCTCGCGCTGCAATTCCACGTGGAGTTGCCGCAGAGGGATATGGAGCGCTGGCTGATCGGCCACACGCTCGAGCTTGCCAATTCCAAGGCTGATCTTGCCAAAATGCGCGCAGACGCCGCGCGCTTCGCGCCCGCCGCCAATCAAGCAGGCCACCGCCTGTTCAACGACTGGCTTGACGGTATCACCGCTTCATCGGCGGCCGCCTGATCTTATAGTGGCGTTTGCGGCTTTTGCTGCAGAGGCGGCGTCACCGTCTCGCCTGGCTCGGTCGGCAGCTCCTTAGAGTCGGGGCTCGTCACGATCTCGCTCTTGGCATTCAGCCAGGTTGACGCGTAGGTCGCGCCGTTGCTCCGCTTAGTGAGATGAGTCCACACCACCTCGCCGGGGTAGTAGTAGACGGTCCACGGGCCATCGATGCTCTTCGGCACCGCGCGCCAGGTGACCAGCACCGACTCGCCGGGCTTGACGTCGCCTTTCTTGACTTCCTTCACCTCGAGCTTGGCGAGATAGCCGGGAAGATCTTCACCGGTCTGCGCATCCTTGGTGATGGTCGTGCAGGTCACCGACAGCACCCGGACCAGGGCCACGAGGTCGCTCTTGTCCGTCAGCTCCTGCTCGGACAACGGCGCAGGCACGGCGAGCGCCGCGGTGGCAATGCCGCTCGCGAGAAGTGCAAGACCGAGCAGCTTGAAGGGTCTGTTCATAGGACTTCCTTGGCAGCTTGCCGGAACATCGTCAATTGCCAGGGTGGCTGGTGCGGCGCGGGACCTCGACTGTCTCGCCGGCCTTGGTCGGCAGATCGGTGATGACAGCCTTGTTGACGAGCTTGCCGCGTCCGTTCCACCAGGTCGTGGTGTAGCCATCGCCGTCCTTGACGAGATGGGTAAACACCATCTCGCCCGGATAATAATAGACGGTCCATGGCCCGAGCATGTGGGTCGGAACTGCGTGGAAGGTGATGCTGACATCATCGCCTTTGGCTACGTCGCCTTTGATGACCTCCATCACCTCGGCATTCGCTTTGTAACCCGGCAGGGCCTCGCCAGTGCGCTCGTCTTTCGCGACGCCGGTGCACGTCACCGAGAGCACGCGGATGAGCGCGACAAGGTCGCTTTTGGCAAGAAGCTCATCGTCGGACATCGGCGCCGGCAGCGCGAGCGCCTGCGTGGCAACAAAGGAAATCGCTGCCGAAAGCATGCTAAGCAGTACGAGACGCATTGGACCTCCTCTAGGACCTTCCGAGTTCATTGTCCCGCGCACCAACATAAGGCTTCCGGGAGGAACGAACGATGGTGAATATCTATCTCTTCATCGAGCTGCTGCACACCGCAAACGCAGTGACGACCGTGGACTCGCTGAAGGCCCTCGCGCTCGACAACTGCAAATTCGCCAATGTCGTCGTTCTGTCCGACGAGAAGCTGGTGGCGCAGCTCATTGCAACGACTCGATCGACGGCGATAAGGCGATCCTGAATAAGATCGCCAAGGTCGACGGCGTGGTACAGACCAATATCATCGCCGTGGTCCGCCCCAAGAAGCGTTGAGTTGGGTCAGTCGCGGTCGCGCAGACCTTTGACGCCTTCATGCTTGGCGCAATGGACGCAGCAATAGATGGCGTCGCCGTGCTGCACGCCGTGGCCGACGATGCGCACGCCGCAATGCGGGCAGACTGGTGCGAGCGCCTGAATCGCGCATTCGAATGAATCGAAGACCAGAGTGCGGCCGCCCATCTTCACCTCGAAGCTCTTGTCGTAGTCATTGCCGCATTGCGCGCACTTGCCCATGGCTTGCCTCCAGAGTGGGGTTGCCTCGCTGATAAAATCGGTAAGGAACGATGGTCGTTCCTCACACGGCGGGCTAATGCGCGGCTTCCCAGTTATCGGCGGCGCGCGCATCGACCCTGAGCGGCACCTTGAGTTTCAAAGCTGGTTCCGGCGCCTTCTCCATGACCGCTTGCGCCAGCTCCATGGTCTTCTCGACCTCATCCTCGGGCGCCTCGAACACGAGCTCGTCATGCACCTGCATCAGCATGCGCGCCGATAGCCCCGCCTCCGCCAGTGCAGGGGCCATCCTGATCATGGCGCGGCGGATGATGTCTGCCGAGGTGCCCTGGATCGGCGCGTTGATGGCGGCGCGCTCGTAATTG
>Ga0070666_10002605_pt1 | contig 10887 bp, 7 predicted proteins | sample KBSS23metaG_FD_64677 | JGI IMG/M metagenome (GOLD analysis project Ga0070666, IMG submission 64677) | Switchgrass rhizosphere microbial communities from Kellogg Biological Station, Michigan, USA - KBS S2-3 metaG | ecosystem: Host-associated > Plants > Roots > Rhizosphere > Soil ... | reverse complement strand
GCATCGTACTGGCCGTCGGGGACGCAGTTCATCGCGCGCTGGTGCGCGCCGGCGTCTTCGAGGGTGGAGAACCAGACGCCCTTCATGTGCTGGCCGCTGTACCATCCTTCGGTCTTGGCGTTGCCCAAGCCGACGACGGCGCGACACTGGTCGCCGACGAGGTTTTCGGACGTGATGCCGACGGTCCAGCCGAGGCGGCTGGCCTGGCCGACGACCTGGTCGAGGGTGTGGACGTTCTGCGGGCGGCGGATACGGTCGATAGCCTCCATGTCGGCGCGGCGCTCGAACAGCTTCATCGCGAAGGGAATGGAGCGAAGCTTCAGGAGGTTCTGAAGCTCGGCGACGATGGCGGACCAGTCCTGTTGCATATGCTGCCCTCGCCCTTTGGTGCGATCACCCTGTATTATTGCACCCAAAGAGAGATCAGATGAAATACATCGTGAATGGCGGAAGCGGCTGGGATCACCGCCCATATTGGCTCTATCTGGAGTCGGTACGGGACGAGATGCCTTCTCATATCCATGCGTTCGCATCCGCCGCGGAGCATCACGACTTATCCAGTCCCAGTAGTCTTCACGACGCATGGCTTGAACAACTAATTGTCGAAGAGAGGCCGGCGTTGGAAAGACGTCGCGGCGTACAAATCTCCGCGCAATTTATCGGGCCGCATCACGATCGGCATATTACTTTGGCCTACAGCGAGGTTAGTTTCTACGAACTCCGTGGCCCAGAAGCAGCTTCAATCCATGGCGACATTCTCGTCCATGAGATGCGGGTCAAAGCTCCCGGTATATTCGAGCATGAAATCTTGTTCGCAACGGGCGCGCGATTTGTCGTCGCCTTCGCTGGCTTCGAACACCGAAACGAGCTTGCCCGTTGACCCAGCCACTTGCCATGACAACTCTCGTTTCTAATAGGCCGTCCATGACGGCTGGCCGACCTTGTTCAAACGCACGGCGCGGCCGTGGAGGGCGGCTTCGCGGAATTGGTAGAGCCAGGCGGCGGTGGGCGCGTTGACCCATTCGCCGTTGGCGAACATGCGCAGGAGCGAATTGCCGCCATCCGGGTTGGGGACGTAACGCGGCGCCTCTGGGTGGTCGAGATCGCTGAGCGGGATGAACCAGGCGGCGTGCACTTCGGTGGGATCGGGTGTCAGCGTGAGTTGCGCCTCGGTGAGCAGGATCACGGGCGTCACGACGTGGCCGCCCAAGGTGATGAAATCGTCGAGCAGGCCCAGGGCTGTGTCGCGCGCGGCGGCAACGCCGAGTTCTTCGCGCACCTCGCGGATCGCGGCGTCGACGACGGGCTCGTCGCCGTCGCAATTGCCGCCGGGCAGCGCGTAGTTGCCGGCGCCGCGCCGCATAGTGAGCGCGCGGCGGGTGAGGACGAAGGTCGGCTGGCCACCGTGCGGCGACAACAGGATCGCGACCGCGGCGCGGCGGTGGGACGACGGCTCGATCGCTACGCGTTCGAACCTGGCGAGGTTTGCGACGATGCGGTCCTTGAGGGCGAGCATGCTCGCGCCGGTTACTTCCCCAATGCGTCCCACGCCGCCATCGCGAGGCCGAAGCCGCGCATGTCGCCGGTCGTCGTGCCGTGCATCACGTTCATCACGTAGGAGATCGTGGTGCGGGCATCGTAGTCGATCAGCGCGATCGAGCCGCCATAGCCGCCCCAGTACATCGCGTTGGGATTGGGCAACGGCACCGCGCCGCCGGCGAGGCCGAAGCCGAGGCCGAAGCGGGCGGGGATGCCCATCACCTTGTCGCGGCCTTCGATCTGAAGCTCCAGCGCCTTGCGCGCGCCGGCTTCGGACATGAAGCGCTTGCCCCTGGCGACACCGCCATTGGCGAGGATGGTGTGGATCTCAGCCACCGAGCGCGCGTTGCCGGTGCCGCCGGCGGCGGGGATCTCGGCGCCGCGCCATTCGCGGCGCTTGGTCTCCGACACGTCGATGCCGGGGTTGTTCGCCATGTTGGCGACCAGCGGGTTCAGTTCGCCCGCTTCACCGACGGCCTCGCCGGGCGGGGGCGGGATGAGCTCGGCGACGCGGTGGTCCTCCGATGCGGGAAGGCCGATCCAGAAATCGGCGTTGAGCGGCTTCGCGATCTCTTCGCGGAACACGGTGCCGATGGACTTGCCGGTGACGCGACGGATGACCTCGCCGACGAGATAGCCCTGCGTCATGGCGTGATAGCCGGCGGCGGTGCCGGGCTCCCAGAACGGCGCCTGCGCGGCGAGCAGGCTGGTCGCCTTTTCCCAGTCGTAGAGATCGTCCTTGGTGATGGTCTCTTTCCAGCCGGAGAGGCCGGCGGAGTGGCTCATCAGGTGGGCGACAGTGACATTGGCCTTGCCGTTGGCAGCGAACTCCGGCCAGTACTTCGCGACGGGCGCCTTAAAGTCGATCAGGCCGCGGTCGGCGAGGAGCAGCGCGGTGAGCGCCGTCATCGTCTTGGTGGTGGAGTAGACGTTGATGATAGTGTCTTTCACCCACGGCTTGGTCTTGGCCGCGTCGGCATAACCGCCCCACAGGTCGACGACGGTCTCGCCGTTCTTGGTCACACAGACCGAGGCGCCGATGTCCTGGCCGGTGTCGAAATGGCCCTGAAAGACCTTGCGGACTTCCTCGAACCCGTCGTGAACGAAACCGCCAATGTTGGTGGCCATGTACGTCTCCCAATTCCCTGATCCCATACTGTCATGGCCCGCAAGAGCGGGCCATCCAGTTGGTGCGCCGCGAACCTCGCAACGGCTATGCAAGACTTCACCTGGATGGCCCGCTCTTGCGGGCCATGACAGCGAAGGTTAGGCGAACTTGAACAGATTGGTCACATCACCCGGCGTGACGGTACCGCGCTTGCCCAGAATATCTTCCCGCATCATCCAGTCGAGGGTCTGGTCGTCATCCTGGGTATGCGCGAGGAAGCGGTTGTTGTGGGCGTCGCGGCCGACGACGATGCCGAAGCGCTTGCCGCGGCGGTCCATGACGACGGTGTAGGTTTCGACGGTGGCGGCTCCCGACGGCTTTTCGATCACGGTGGGGTGCGCTTCGGCGTCGATGTCCTTCTGGTAGGACTTGGGGTCCTCGCGGCGCCATTTGCCCTGCGTTGGCGTGGTCGAATAGATGCCGGCGGAGTGCTTGGTCACGTACCAGCCGTTGCCGGTGGCAAGGCCGAACTTGCCGGGTTTTTTTCGAAGCTTGTCGGTCATCATCACGATGGAGTGCATCACGTAGTCGTTGCCGGCGCCGCCGAAATACGGGAGGCCGCCGGTGATCGTGAGGCCGCGCTTGTCGTCGGTCGCGATTCCGAATTCCTGGCAGCCGATCTCCACGGCCGACGGGAAGCACGAGTAGAGGTCAATGAAGGAGATGTCGGCGATCGACTTGCCGGCCATGGCGAAGGCTTTCTTCGCGATGGTGCGGATGGCGGGCGACGAGTGATAGTTCACGCGCTCGCTGACGTGCCAGATGTCGGACGCATCACCGCAGCCGTGCAGGAAGACCCACTTCGATTCCGGGATGCCGAGTTCGCGCGCCTTGGCGACGCTGGTCATCACAACGGCGGCGGCCATGTCGACCTCGATCACGGCGTTCAGGTACTTCGTGTAGGGGAAGCCGACGAAGCGGTTCTTGTCGGACGCCGTGGAGATTTCTTCGGGTGAGCGATAGGTGGGGAACCAGCTGTACGGATTCTCCGATGCGACCCTGGTGAAGGGCGAGAAGAACTCGCCGAGCCACTTCAGGTGTTCGGCGGGTGAGCGGTGCTTCTGGCCACGAAGGCCGTTCTCGAACAGCGGGTAGACGTTCACCGGGAATGCGAGGCCGTGGCGGCGTTCGTAGTCGTTGGTGCCGGCGCGCATGTCGCCGATCTCGGCCGGGTCGTCGCCGGGATCGCTGTCGGGGCCGGTGGCCCAGCCAAGATCGACGTTCTGCTTCACAGCGGCGAGCATCGAGGCGATGTACTCGGCGCCGGCGAGCAGCGCGACGTCGCATTCGCCGTTAGCGATCTCTTCCGCGGTGCGGTTGACCAGCCATTGGGGCGTGTTGCCGCCGGTCGCGGTGTAGAAGGTGCGGCGCGGCTTGGCGCCGATGCGGTTGGCGAGGCTGTGCGGCGGGTTGCGGAACATGCGCTTGGGCAGGCGGCCCTGGTCGCCGGGCGAGTCCGCGGTGAAGCGCACGACGGAGACGGTGTCGATCGCGGTGGCGACATTCCTGCCGCCTGTGTCGGCGATCGCCTGTTCGGCCACCTTCGCCATCATCTCGATCGGGTTGAGGCTCTCCTTGACGTTGGTCTTCGCCGTGCGCTGCGTGAACTGCGCGCCGCCGACCAGGATGGGCGTGCGGGGATCGAGAGTGCTCATGTTTCCTGCCTGTGTGTTTGGGGCGATGACAGCACGGGGGCGCGCGCTTGCAAAGCGGTGACGTGGGGGAAGCGGTTTGAGCTACGGATGGCAGCCTATCGAAACGTACAGATTGTGAACTGGTAGCGACTTCGCGTCAGTCCAGCGAATTCTCTGCAACGCTCGAATATCAGCGAGAAACCGACAGGCTCGGTCGTTGGGCAACACGCAAACGTCACGGGCGATATCTGACGCGTACTCAGTAACGAGAATTGTATTGTGGCCTGCATGCATCTTATCTCCAGCACAGCGGCGCGCATGCAAGAGGCCCAGAAACGCACCGTACTCGCCGGATGTCAGACGAGTCAGTTGATCCGGTCCACGTCGATAGAAGCTCTGCGGTGACAGCCAGACGATGGGCTTGGCTGAGTCGAAGGTATTCCCAATGACGACGAGCCTGACCCAATGCGTAATATTGCGGCTCGGTGGTGCGCCTGGAATCCAGTTGAAAAAGTCATCGCTCGGCGCTGACTTTCCCAAGGACGGCGACACAAATAGCGCCATCAGAACGAATAAGTGCAAAGATCGCTTAGCGTGCTTCACGAGCCGAAATATTTCTCCAAACGGGCAAGCGTTTCGTCGATGACATCGTGCTTCTTGCAGAAGGCGAAGCGGACCATGGTATCGGGCTTGCCGTCCTTGAAGAATACCGAGAGCGGGATCAGCGCGACCCTGGCTTCCTTTACGAGACGCTCGCAGAATTGCGTGTCGGGCTCGTTGGTGAGGCCGCTGATGCCGGCGGTGAGGAAGTAGGTGCCCTCGCAGGGCAGGACATCGAAGCCGAAACGCTTGAGGCCGGCGGCGAGCGTGTCGCGCTTGGCTTGCAGCTCCTTCGTCAGATTCAGCGTGAAGTCGATCTGGTGTTCGAGCCCGTAGGCGACGCCGAGCTGGAGCGCGGTGGGCGTGGTGAAGGTGATGAACTGGTGGGCCTTGCTCACGACCTCGACCAGCGCGCGCGGGCCGGTGACCCAGCCGATCTTCCAGCCGGTGAGGGAGAACATCTTGCCCGCCGAGCCGATGCGCACGCAGCGCTCGCGCATGCCGGGGAGCGAGATGAGCGGCGGGACGAGTTTGCCGTCGAAGGCGAGGTGTTCGTAGACCTCGTCGCAGATAACGACGGCGCTGGTTTCCTTCACCACACGCGCGAGAGTTTCGAGTTCTTCTTTGTCGAACACGCGACCGATGGGGTTGAGCGGGGTGTTGACGACGATGGCGGACGTCTTGGGACCGATGACGGCGCGCAGATCCTGCTCGGTGAGACGCCAGTGTGGTGGTTTGAGGATGACACTCTTCACCGTGGCGCCAACGGATTCTGCGATGGGGCGGTAGCAATCGTAGCTGGGTTCGATCAGCACGACCTCGCTGCCGGGCGCGGCGAGGCCCATGATCGAGGCGGTGAGCGCCTCGGTGGCGCCGGAGGTGACCAGCACCTCGGTCTCGACATCGAAGTCGAGGTTGTAGAAGCGCCTGGCGTGGGCGGCGAGCGCGCGGCGCAGCTCCACCCTGCCCTTCATCGGCGGATACTGGTTGGGGCCGTCGATCAGCGCGCGCGAGGCCGCTTCCCGTACGGCAAGCGGGCCGTCCTCGTCGGGGAAGCCCTGCCCCAGGTTGATCGCGTTGTGCTCCACCGCCAGCGCAGACATGTGCGTGAAAATCGTGGTGGGGAGCGACGCGAAGACGGGATTGGGCATGGGACCAGCTTTGCAAGCGGGCGTCTGCCTTTCAACTGCGCCGTTGCGCGCGGCCGGGATCGCCCTACACTTTGGTCCATAAGATATTCGAGGAAACGGCCATGGCTCACGACACAGTTATTCGCGGCGGCAAGATCGCCGACGGCACCGGCGCGGCGGCGTTCCACGGCGACGTCGGCATCAAGGACGGGCGCATCGCGGAGATCGGCAAGATCGCGGCGAAGGGCAAGGAGGAGATCGATGCCGAGGGGCATGTGGTCTCGCCGGGCTTCATCGACCTGCACACACATCTGGATGCGCAGATCGGATGGGATCCGGACCTGACGCCGATCTCGTGGCATGGCGTGACGACGGCGCTGATGGGCAATTGCGGCGTGACGTTCGCGCCGTGCAAGCCGCAGGACCGCGAATTCCTCGCGTCGATGATGGAGTCGGTGGAGGATATCCCGCGCCAGGCGATCATGAGCGGGTTGCCGTGGACGTGGGAGAATTACGGCGACTACCTGAACGCGGTGGAGAAGCTGCGGCCGGGACTGAACATCGCCGGCATGGTTGGGCACAGCGCGGTTCGCTACTACGTGATGGGCGACCGGTCGTTTGCCGACCAGGCGAGCGATGCCGAGAAGCAGCAGATGGCGGACATCGTGGCGAAGGCCGTCGATGAGGGCGCGATCGGATTCTCGACCAACCGCTTCGCGCCGCACAAGGCGCCGGACGGGCGCTCGATCCCCGGCACCTTCGCCGATCCGTCGGAGCTGATCGCGATCGGCAAGGCGGTGAAGGCGCGCAACGGCCTGATGCAGGCGGTGGGCGCGACGGGCGACGTGCTCAAAGCCATTGCGGACCAGGCGGGCAGCCGCGTGCTGTTCTCCTATGGCGTGGGATCGGACAAGGGCGCGGGGCTCAAGTCGGCGGAGGGCCTCGACCGGCTGGCGGAGGGACGCGACCTCACCGCGATCTGCCAGGTGAAGGGCACGGGCTTCATGTTCGGCATGCAGTGCTCGCTGCCATTCCGCGGCGAGGCGTGGGAAAAAATCCGGCCGCTTGGGCTGAAGGACCGCGTCGCGGCGATCAAGGACCCGGAACTGCGCGCCCGGCTGGCCGAGGAAGGCAAGACCGGCATTCCGCTGGAGCACACTTATTATATCGGCGACGCCGAGACGCCGAACCTGACGGCGCCGCGCAATGCGTCGGTGCGCGACGATATCGCGAAGACCGGCGAGAGCTTCGTCGAATATTTCCTGCGGCTGTCGGCGGCGACGGAAGGGCGCGCGCTCTTCAACTTCCGCCTGTTCTGCGCGGACATGGACGAGCTGGGCGACCTGTTCCGCAGCACCGCGAACGTGCTGCCCAGCCTGGGCGACGCGGGGGCGCATGTCTCGCAGATCATCGATGCGGACTGGGCGACGTTCACGCTCAAGTACTGGATCAAGGAACGCGGGGTCTATTCGCTCGAGGACGGCATCAAGCGCATGACGAGCGACGGCGCACGCGTGATGGGGCTGAAGGATCGCGGCACGCTGAAAGTGGGCCAGCGCGCCGACGTGAACGTGTTCGACATGGACCGCGTCACGCAGCTCCAGCCGCATATCGTGCACAACTTCCCGGGCGGGGCGCCGCATTTCACGATGCGGGCGCGCGGCTACAAGGCGACGCTGGTGAACGGCCAGGTGAATGTGCGCGACGACAAGTCGACCGGGGCGCGCGCCGGCATGGTGCTGCGGCACGGGGTTTGATCCTTCTCTCTTCTCCCTCGCCCCCGCTTTGGCGGGGGAGAGGGCCGGGGCGCTGATGCAGCGCATCTGGTTTCTTCCCTGCAACGCCACTGATGCAACGCGGCCAACAGCAAGCATCGCTTTACCGCCCCTCACCCCTGCCCTCTCCCCCACTGCGTGGGGGCGAGGGAGATTCTATTGGATAGAAAAACACCGCCCGGTGGCCACCGGGCGGCATCGTTCTGACCGGGCGACAGATCGCGCGGCGAGAAGCCCAATCAAGTGCTTCTCCCCGGTCGTCTTCGTTCCACTCGCCCCAGCCATCGTTGAATTCACCGGCCCCTGCGAAGGAGAAGCGTCGAGCGGGTAGCTACACCGCCGTAGCGGGCTATGCCGTCGTGCTCCTCGTCATTCGTCGAAGCCGGTCCAAGGGCGACACGAGCTGGCGCCCTGGCTTGTATGCACTCGCGTGCGTTCTGTTATGGGCGCAAAGCCCTGATCAAATGGCGCATCATGGCGCTCCTCCCTTTCCAGTGCCTCGGAAGGGTAAATAGGGTACAAAGTACGGCTTTCAAGACCTATTACAAGAATTTAATCTGAATAATTGTCGGTCCGCTTCTGTCGCCGTGCGGCGAGCGTCGGAAAATTGGCTCACCCGGACCCTCCCCGCCGGCTGATGAGGGGATTTGCGAAGACCGCCTGAAAAATAGGCATACAGAGCGCGTTTTGGGCAGAAGATGCCGCCCGCGTTCCATACTTCGAAGCAGACCACTGAAATGAAAGGGTATTTTTGCCAAGAGCGCTTGGCACAAACCCTGCTAAATCCTTAACGGATCGCAGCCGCCGAGGCTGCCGTGGAGATATGCATGAAGAAGATCGAAGCGATCATAAAGCCGTTCAAGCTCGACGAGGTGAAGGAGGCCCTCCAGGAGGTGGGCATCCAGGGCATCACGGTGACCGAGGCCAAGGGCTTCGGCCGCCAGAAGGGCCATACCGAACTGTATCGCGGCGCCGAGTATGTCGTGGATTTCCTGCCGAAGGTGAAGATCGAGATCGTCGTGGACGAAGCGCGCGTGGAGGCATCGGTCGATGCCATCCAGAAGGCTGCGCGGACGGGCCGCATCGGCGACGGCAAGATATTCGTCCTCAATGTCGAGGAAGCCATCCGCATCCGCACCGGCGAGACCGGCGCGGACGCCATCTAGCAATCCGTTGGGTCAAGCAACTTCTTGAAGGGGAAGACAACGCAACATGAGTACGCCGGCAAAAATTCTCGAACTGATCAAGGCCAAAGAGGTCAAGTTCGTCGACATCCGCTTCAGCGATCCGCGCGGCAAGTGGCAGCACGTGACCTTCGACCTGTCGATGGTCGATGAGGACTTCCTGACCAACGGCACAATGTTCGACGGTTCGTCGATCGCCGGCTGGAAGGCGATCAATGAGTCCGACATGACGCTGGTGCCGGACCTCGACACCGCGGTGATCGATCCGTTCTTCGCGCAGACGACGCTGGTGCTGATCTGCGACGTGGTCGAGCCGACCACCGGCCAGCGCTATGCCCGCTGCCCGCGCTCGATCGCCAAGGCAGCCGAGAAGTACGTGAACGCCTCGGGCGTCGGCGACACGACCTATTTCGGTCCGGAAGCCGAGTTCTTCGTGTTCGACGATGTGCGCTTCGACGTGCAGATGAACGGCTCGTTCGTCAAGCTCGACGCCGTGGAAGGCGCCTACAACACCGGCACGGAATACGACAGCGGCAACCTCGGCCACCGTCCAGGCGTCAAGGGCGGCTACTTTCCGGTGCCGCCGGTGGACTCGCTCCAGGACATGCGCGGCGAGATGCTCGCGATCATGGGCGACATGGGCATCCAGCCGGAGAAGCACCACCACGAAGTCGCGACCGCGCAGCATGAGCTTGGCTTCAAGTTCAACACGCTGACCAAGTGCGGCGACTACATGCAGATCTACAAGTACGTGATCCACCAGGTCGCGGCGGCCTACGGCAAGTCGGCCACGTTCATGCCGAAGCCGATCCTGGGCGACAACGGCTCGGGCATGCACGTGCACCAGTCGATCTGGAAGGGCGGCAAGCCGCTGTTCGCCGGTTCGGGCTATGCCGACCTGTCGGACACCTGCCTGTACTACATCGGCGGTATCATCAAGCACGCCAAGTCGCTCAACGCGTTCACCAACCCGCTGACGAACTCGTACAAGCGCCTGATCCCGGGCTTCGAGGCGCCGGTGCTGCTGGCGTACTCGTCGCGCAACCGCTCGGCGTCGTGCCGCATTCCTTTCAGCGCCTCGCCGAAGGGCAAGCGCGTCGAAGTGCGTTTCCCCGATCCGGGCGCGAACCCCTACCTCGCCTATGCGGCAATGCTGATGGCGGGCCTGGACGGCATCGAGAACAAGATCCATCCCGGAGACCCGATGGACAAGGACCTGTACGCGCTTCCGCCGGAAGAGCTGAAACAGGTGCCGACCGTGTGCGGCTCGCTGCGCGAAGCGCTGGAGAATCTCGACAAGGACCGCGGCTACCTCAAGAAGGGCGGCGTGTTCAGCGACGACTTCATCGACAGCTATATCGAACTCAAGATGGGCGAGGTGTACGCGTTCGAGCACACGCCGCACCCGATCGAGTTCAAGATGTATTACTCGGTCTGAGTTCGGCCGAGGCGAATGCGAAAGGGCGCGCCACCGGAGCGCGCCCTTTTTGTTTTCAGGCGCGCGCATTGCCCGCGAGAGCCCATTGGTAGTCCGCCATCGCGTAGGCAAACGCACGCGCCATCTTCCAGTCGCTCACCTGATAGACGGCAAGCACACTGTCGTTGCTGACGACTTCCAAATGGCCATAGCGAACCAGCGGAAATTCGCGATTGTCGCGGAAGCGGAGATCCGGTGAGCCGTCCTTGTTGGACTTCAGCCATGAGTCACCAAGACGCTCGGCATCTGGCGGGACCGTTTCCTGCTCAATGAAGTCCGAGTCCGCATATTCGACGCGACAGTCCGCCAGATCGATGAGCCGGAACTCTTCGGCGCCGCCGAGCATGAGGAACCCGGCATAGAAGCGCAGATCGCCGCCG
>Ga0070666_10002599_pt1 | contig 10895 bp, 6 predicted proteins | sample KBSS23metaG_FD_64677 | JGI IMG/M metagenome (GOLD analysis project Ga0070666, IMG submission 64677) | Switchgrass rhizosphere microbial communities from Kellogg Biological Station, Michigan, USA - KBS S2-3 metaG | ecosystem: Host-associated > Plants > Roots > Rhizosphere > Soil ... | reverse complement strand
CTGCGGCTCGACGCCGGCGACCGCGTCGAACACCGCGACCGCGCCGTCGAGGACGCGCAGGGAGCGCTCGACCTCGGCCGTGAAGTCCACGTGGCCGGGAGTGTCGATGATGTTGATCCGGACGAGGGGGGCCGAAGGGTCCCCGGACGCCTTCCAGAAGCACGTCGTCGCGGCCGAGGTGATCGTGATGCCGCGCTCCTGCTCCTGCACCATCCAGTCCATGGTCGCGGTGCCTTCGTGCACCTCGCCGATCTTGTAGTTGATACCCGTGTAGAAGAGGATCCGCTCGGTCGTGGTCGTCTTCCCGGCGTCGATGTGCGCCATGATCCCGATGTTGCGGGTGTCTTTGAGAGAGGTCGTGCGCGGCATGATCTAAAAGGTCTCTGGTCTCAGGTTTCTGGTTCGGTTCGGTTCGGTTCGGGCTACCAGCGGTAGTGGGCGAACGCCTTGTTCGCCTCCGCCATCTTGTGCGTGTCGTCCTTCTTCTTCACGGCTCCGCCCCGAAGGTTCGAGGCGTCCATCAGCTCCGCGGCGAGCTTCTCCCGCATCGTCTTCTCGCCGCGCTGCGACGCGTAGTCGATGATCCAGCGGATCGCGAGCGACGTCCGGCGGTTCGGGCGCACCTCGACGGGAACCTGGTAGGTCGAACCGCCGACGCGGCGGGACTTGACCTCGAGCGCGGGCTTGACGTTCTCGATCGCCTTCTTGAACGCCTTCATCGGATCGTCCTGGGTCTTCTCCGCGACGCGGTTGAGCGCGCCGTAGAGGATTCCCTCGGCGACCGACTTCTTGCCCTCCCCCATCACCGAGTTGATGAACTTGGTGACGAGCTGCGAGTTGTAGAGCGGATCCGGAAGGATCTCGCGCTTGGCGACGACGCGACGTCTCGGCATCTTCTTAAGCCTTCGGGCGCTTGGCGCCGTACTTGGAACGTCCCTGCTTGCGATTGGCGACGCCGACCGCATCGAGCGTTCCGCGAATGACGTGATAGCGGACGCCGGGAAGATCCTTCACGCGTCCGCCGCGAATCATGACGATCGAGTGCTCCTGGAGGTTGTGTCCGACTCCGGGGATGTAGGTCGTCACCTCGATGCCGTTCGTCAGCCGCACGCGTGCGACTTTGCGCAGCGCGGAATTCGGCTTCTTCGGCGTCGTCGTGTACACGCGCGTGCACACGCCGCGCTTCTGCGGCGAGCGCTGAAGCGCCGGCGACGCGGTCTTCACCGCGAGGCGCTCGCGCCCCTTACGAACGAGTTGAGAAATTGTCGGCATCGACTCTCCTGAAGTCTCCCCGCGCCCCCCGGAGCCGTGGAAGGGCCCGAGATCGACCGTTACCCTGCTTTGCTCTGAACCGGGCGAGACCGGCCCACCCGCTCGCCGGAGTCCTGAGGAAAAACCCGCGAATCGTACGCGCCGCGGACCGGCCTGTCAAGGCCAAACTGCTGTCAGCTCTCGGCTTTGCGCTTTCCGGTCTTCTCCGGATCGTCCGCCGCAACCCCGTCGCGGCGGCCCGACCGCACGCGCTGCCCTTCCGATCCGCGCCCGCCCGCGGCGCGCGACCCTCCGGACAAATGAAACGGAGGGGCCATTCGGCCCCTCCGCGTCAGAGTAAGTCTATGAGCGAACGACTGATAGCGGAGATCGGCGGCCGGAGCGTTACTCCTCGTCCGAAGCGTCCACCTCCGCGTCCGCCTCGGCGAGCGCCAGCTCCTCGGCCGGATCCGTGAGGAAGTCCTCGAGCGCCGGCTCCTCGGGGGGCGGAATCTCCTCCCTCTCGAGGACGACGTTGCGGTAGTACTCCATGCCCGTTCCGGCCGGGATGAGCCGGCCGACGATGACGTTCTCCTTCAACCCGCGCAGGCTGTCCACCTTGCCGGAGATCGAAGCCTCCGTGAGGACTCTCGTCGTCTCCTGGAACGAAGCCGCCGAGATGAACGAGTCCGTCGAGAGCGACGCCTTCGTGATGCCGAGGAGCATCGGCCGCGCGGTCGCGGGCTGTCCACCCGCGGTGATCACGCGATCGTTCTCCTCCTCGAAGCGGAAGCGGTCGACCTGCTCCTCGATGAGGAAATCCGTGTCGCCGACGTCCTCGATCTTCACGCTGCGCATCATCTGCCGGACGATGACCTCGATGTGCTTGTCGTTGATCGCGACGTTCTGGGAGCGGTAGACCTCCTGGATCTTGTCGACCAGGTAGCGCTGCAGCTCCTTCTCGCCGAGGATCGCGAGCACGTCGTGCGGGTTGATCGGCCCGTCGATGAGCGGATCGCCGGCGCGCACGCGCTCGCTCTCCTGGACGTTGACGTGCGTGTAGCGCGGGATGAGGTACTCGCGGGTCTCCCCGTCGTCGCCGGTGACGATGACCTTCCGCATGCCCTTGGCGATCGGCCCGTGGGAGACGCTGCCGTCGATCTCGGTGATGACCGCGGCGTCCTTCGGACGGCGCGCCTCGAACAGCTCGACGATGCGCGGCAGACCGCCCGTGATGTCCTTCGTCTTCGTCGTCTCGCGGGGGATCTTCGCCAGCACGTCGCCGGGAGAGACCTCCTGCTTGTCCGTAACCATGAGGTGCGAGCCGATCGGGAGAAGGTACTTGCGCTCCCCCGACTTGCCGCCGCGGACGATGACCTGCGGCGAGCGCTTCTCGGCGCCCACCGTCTCCACGATGATGTTCTGCGCGAGACCCGTGACGCGGTCCGTCTCCTCGCGGAGGTTCTCGCCCTCCATGATGTCGCGGAACTCGATCGTCCCGCCGACCTCGGTGAGGATGGCCGACGTGAACGGATCCCACTCGACGAGCTCCTGTCCCGGGACGACCTCCTGGCCCTCCGAGACCTTGATCGTCGAGCCGTAGACCACCGAGTAGCGCTCCTTCTCGCGCCCCTTGTTGTCCACGATGATGATCTTGCCGTTGCGGTTGACGACGACGAGGTTGCCGTCCTTGCGCGTGACCGTCGCGATCGAGAGGAACTTGACCGTGCCGGGATTCTTCGCCGCGTGCTTGGACTGCTCCGTGACGCGCGACGCGGTTCCACCGTAGTGGAACGTCCGCATGGTGAGCTGAGTGCCCGGCTCGCCGATCGACTGCGCCGCGATGACGCCGACGGCCTCGCCGATCTCGACCATCTTGCCCGATGCCAGCATGCGGCCGTAGCAGAGGCGGCAGACGCCCCGCTTCGTCTCGCACGTGAGCACCGAACGGATCTTCACGCGCTCGATGCCGGCCTCCTGGACGCGGGAGGCGAGGTCCTCGGTGATCTCGTCGCCGATGCCGACGATCTTCTCTTCGGAGAGCGGATCGAAGATCTCCTCCTGGCAGACGCGGCCGACGATGCGGTCGCGCAGGGGCTCGAGCGTGTCGCCGCCTTCCATGATCGCCGCGACCGTGATGCCGTCGGAGGTCCCGCAGTCCTCGTGGATGACGATGACGTCCTGGGCCACGTCGACGAGGCGGCGCGTGAGGTAGCCGGAGTCGGCCGTCTTGAGCGCCGTGTCGGCGAGACCCTTGCGGGCGCCGTGCGTCGAGATGAAGTACTGCAGCACCGACAGGCCCTCGCGGAAGTTCGCCGTGATGGGGGTCTCGATGACCTCGCCCGAAGGCTTGGACATCAGTCCGCGCATGCCGGCGAGCTGGCGCACCTGCTCCTTGGAGCCTCGCGCGCCCGAGTCGGCCATGATGTAGATCGGGTTGAACTCGTTGCCGACCTGGTCGGACTTCTTCATCTCCCGGAACATCTCGTCCGAGATCAACTCGGTCGTCCGGTGCCAGATGTCGATGATCTTGTTGTGGCGCTCACCGGCGGTGATGACGCCCGAGCTGCGCTGGGACTCGACCTCGAGCACCTCCTTGCGGGCGGCGTTGAGGTAGTCCTCCTTCTTGGCGGGGATGACCATGTCGTCCACGCCGATCGAGATGCCGGCCCGGGTCGCGGCCGCGAAGCCGAGGTCCTTCAGGTCGTCCAGCATCAGGACCGTCATGTTCTCGCCGAACGTCAGGTAGACGTACGAGACGAAGTCCGTGAGGCCGCGCTTCTTGAGGTTGCCATTGATGAACGGCACGATGTCCGGGAGCGCGCGGTTGAAGAGCACGCGGCCCACGGTCGTGTCGATGAGCGTCCGCTCGATGTCCTGGACCTCGGCGTGCGAGATGTCCTGGTCGTTGTACTGCGTCGTCAGGTCCATGTACTTGCCCGAGTACCGGACGCGAATCGGCGTGTGCGTCGTGACGTCGCCCTGCTCGAATGCGAGAACCACCTCGTCGAAGTCCGAGAAGATCCGGCCCTCTCCCTTGGTGTTCGAGCGGGACTTCGTCAGGTAGTAGATGCCGAGGACGAGGTCCTGCGACGGCACCGCCAGCGGGCGGCCGGATGCCGGCGAGAGGATGTTGTTCGAGGAGAGCATGAGCAGCTCGGCCTCGACCTGCGCCTTCGGCGACAGCGGCACGTGCACCGCCATCTGGTCGCCGTCGAAGTCGGCGTTGAACGCCGGGCAGACCAGCGGGTGGATCTTGATCGCCTTGCCCTCGACGAGGACGGGCTGGAACGCCTGGATGCCGAGGCGGTGGAGCGTCGGCGCCCGGTTGAGGAGCACCGCGTGGTCGCGGATGACCTCCTCGAGCGCGTCCCAAACCTCGGTGACGCCCGACTCGACGAGCTCCTTGGCCGCCTTGATCGTCTGGGCCAGGCCCTTCTTCTCGAGGCGGTTGTAGATGAACGGCTTGAACAGCTCGACGGCCATCTTCTTCGGGAGGCCGGCCTGGTGGAGCTTCAGCTCCGGGCCGACGACGACGACCGAGCGGCCCGAGTAGTCCACGCGCTTTCCGAGCAGGTTCTGGCGGAAGCGTCCCTGCTTGCCCTTGAGCGTGTCGGACAGCGACTTCAGGGGACGGTTGTTCGAGCCCTTCAGGACGCGGCCGCGGCGGCCGTTGTCGAAGAGCGCGTCCACCGCCTCCTGGAGCATGCGCTTCTCGTTGCGCACGATGACCTCGGGGGCGCGCAGCTCCAGCAGCTTCTTCAACCGGTTGTTCCGGTTGATCACGCGCCGGTAGAGGTCGTTCAGGTCCGACGTCGCGAAACGGCCGCCGTCCAGGGGGACGAGGGGTCGCAGCTCCGGCGGAATGACCGGGATGACGTCGAGGATCATCCACTCCGGGCGGTGGCCCGAGCGGCGGAACGCGTCGCACACCTTGAGCCGCTTCGCGGCCTTCTGGCGCTTGATCTGCGACGTCTCCGTCTTCATGATCATGCGGAGCTCTTCGGCGAGCATGTCGACGTCGACGCGCTGCAGGAGCTCCTTGATCGCGCCGGCGCCCATCCGCGCCACGAACACGTCGCCGAGCTCGGCGCGCAGCTGCCGGTAGCGCTCCTCCGAGAGGAGCTCCTTTTCCTTCAGGTCCGTCTCACCGGGATCGATGACGACGTAGGACTCGAAGTAGAGGATCCGCTCCAGGTCGCGCAGCGAGATGTCGAGGAGGTGGCCGATGCGCGACGGCAGCCCCTTGAAGAACCACACGTGCGAGACCGGCGAGGCCAGCTCGATGTGGCCCATCCGCTCGCGCCGCACCTTCGACTTGGTCACCTCGACGCCGCACTTGTCGCAGACGACGCCGCGATGCTTCATCCGCTTGTACTTGCCGCAGAGGCACTCCCAGTCGGTGATCGGGCCGAAGATCTTCGCGCAGAAGAGCCCGTCCCGCTCCGGCTTGAAGGTGCGGTAATTGATCGTTTCCGGCTTCGTGACCTCGCCGTAGGACCACGACCGGATCTTCTCGGGCGACGCCAGAGAGATCTTGATCGCGTTGAAATCCTTCAGCGTGGTCGGCCGATTCGCAAAGGCAAGCGTTTCCACTTAATCGCCACCTTTCTTGATTACGAACAGAGTCCAATTCATCGCTTGATCAGCTCCACGTCGAGGCAGAGCGACTGCAGCTCGCGGACGAGGACGTTGAACGACTCGGGCAGGCCCGGATCCGCCGGGACCTCGCCCTTGACGATTGCCTCGTATGCCTGCGAGCGGCCCTCCACGTCGTCCGACTTCACGGTCAGAAGCTCCTGGAGGGTGTAGGAGGCGCCGTAGGCCTCGAGGGCCCACACCTCCATCTCTCCGAAGCGCTGGCCGCCGAACTGCGCCTTGCCGCCCAGGGGCTGCTGCGTGATCAGCGAGTACGGTCCGATCGAGCGGGCGTGGATCTTGTCGTCCACCAGGTGCGACAGCTTCATCATGTAGATGTAGCCGACGGTCACCTGCTGCTCGAACGGCTCGCCGGTCATGCCGTCGTAGAGCACCGTCTTGCCCGAGTTGGGCAGGTTCGCGTCCTTGAGGAGCTTCTTGATCTCCCCCTCGGCCGCGCCGTCGAAAACGGGCGTCGCCACGGACAGGCCGAGCTCGCGCGCGGCCCACCCGAGGTGGGTCTCCAGGATCTGCCCGACGTTCATTCGCGAGGGAACGCCGAGCGGGTTCAGAACGATCTCGATGGGCGTGCCGTCCGGCAGGTACGGCATGTCGGCCTCCGCGAGGATGCGCGAGATGACGCCCTTGTTGCCGTGCCGTCCGGCCATCTTGTCGCCGACCGAGAGCTTGCGCTTCATGGCGACGTAGACCTTGACCATCTTGATGACGCCCGGCGGGAGCTCGTCGCCCTTCTGGAGCAGCTCGATGCGCTCGGCGTTCACGCGGTTCAGGACCTCGATCTGAGAGTCCTGCCGCCTCAGGATGATCTGGATCTCGTCCGCGATCTCCTCGTCCTTCAGCTTGAGCCGCTTGAGCTGCTGGGGCGCGAGGCGGGCGATCGACTCCGTCGAGAACTTGCCGCCCTTCTTGACGATCTCGCCGCCGTCGCGGTCGCTGACGTCCTCGGCCGCCACGCGATTGACGAGCAGGTCGCGGATCTTCTTGTTGGCCTCCTCGCGGATGATCCGGATCTCGTCGCGCGAGTTCTTCTCGATCTTCGCGATCTGATCCTGCTCGATGGCGAGGGCCCGGAGGTCCTTGTCGATGCCCTTGCGGGAGAAGATCTTCACGTCCACCACGGTGCCCTCGATGCCCGGGGGGCACTTGAGGGACGCGTCGCGGACGTCGCCGGCCTTCTCGCCGAAGATCGCGCGGAGAAGCTTCTCCTCCGGCGTCAGCTGGGTCTCGCCCTTGGGCGTGACCTTGCCGACGAGGATGTCGCCCGGCTTGACGGAAGCCCCGATCCGGATGATTCCGCTCTCGTCGAGGTCGCGAAGCGCGTTCTCCGAAACGTTCGGAATGTCGCGCGTGATCTCCTCCGGCCCGAGCTTCGTGTCGCGCGCCTCGATGTCGAACTCCTGGATGTGGATCGAGGTGAAGAAGTCGTCCTTCACGAGGCGCTCCGACACCAGGATCGCGTCCTCGTAGTTGTAGCCGCGCCAGGGCATGAAGGCGACGAGGACGTTGCGTCCGAGGGCCAGCTCGCCCTGCTGCGTGCAGGGTCCGTCCGCGAGGACCTGGCCGCGCTCGACGCGGGCGCCCTCCGCGACGATCGGCTTCTGGTTGATGCAGGTGTTCTGGTTCGAGCGCCGGAACTTCGTCAGCGGATAGATGTCCGCGCCGAACTCCTTGGCGCCGGCGGCCGTCGCGGCCTCGCCCGGGCCGCCCTCGACGCGGACGATGATCCGCTCCGAGTCGACCTGGTCGACGATGCCCCCGCGCTTGGCGAGGACGACCGCACCGGAGTCGCGCGCGACCGTGGACTCGAGGCCGGTGCCGACGAACGGCGCCTCGACCTTGAGGAGCGGCACCGCCTGCCGCTGCATGTTCGAGCCCATCAGCGCGCGGTTCGCGTCGTCGTGCTCGAGGAACGGGATCAGCGCCGTCGCGACCGAGACCAGCTGCTTCGGCGAGATGTCCTTGTAGTCGACCTTGTCCCGCTCGGCGGTGATGAACTCGCCGTTGAAGCGGGCGATGACCCGGTCCTCCTTGATCCGACCGGATGCGTCCGTCTCGGCATTGGCCTGGGCGATGACGAAGTTCTCTTCCTCCCACGCGGAGAGATAGAAGGCGAACGGCAGCGCGTCCGCGGCCCGCTTGTGGCTCTTCCGGACGCGCTCGTTCTCGTCCTCGAGCTCCTTCTTCTCGACGATCTGGCCGAGCTTGAACGGCGTATCGCCCACCTGGGTGACCTGGAAGTGGTCGATGACGCGGCCCTTCTCGGCCCTCTTGTAGGGAGTCTCGATGAAGCCGAAGTCGTTGATGCGCGCGTAGCACGACAGCGACGAGATCAGTCCGATGTTCGGACCCTCGGGGGTCTCGATCGGGCAGACGCGGCCGTAGTGCGTCGGGTGCACGTCGCGGACCTCGAACCCGGCGCGCTCGCGGGAGAGGCCGCCCGGACCGAGGGCCGAGAGGCGCCGCTTGTGCGTGACCTCCGAGAGAGGGTTCGTCTGGTCCATGAACTGCGAGAGCTGCGAGGACCCGAAGAACTCCTTGATCGAGGCGATCACCGGCTTCGAGTTGATCAGGTCGTGCGGCATCGCCGAGTCGATGTCCTGGTGGACCGACATCTTCTCCTTGATGGCGCGCTCCATCCGGACGAGACCGATGCGGAACTGGTTCTCGAGCAGCTCGCCGACCGAGCGCACGCGCCGGTTGCCGAGGTTGTCGATGTCGTCGGTCCTCCCCACGTCCTTCTTCAGGCGCATGAGGTAACCCACCACGCGGAAGATGTCCGCGGGGGTCAGCGTGCGGGTGTCCTCGGAGGAGTCGGCCTCGAGCTTGATGTTGAACTTGAAGCGGCCGACCCGCGAGAAGTCGTACTTCTTCGCGTCGAAGAACATGCCCTCGAACAGGTTCTTCGCCGACTCGTACGTCGGCGGATCGCCGGGACGCAGGCGGCGGTAGATCTCGAGGATCGCCTCGTTCTTGGTCTTGTGCGTGTCCTTGCGGATCGTGTTGACGAGGATGTCGGTCGAGAGATCCCAGTCCGGGAAGAAGATCTCGACTTCCTTGATGCCCCGCTCCTTGAGCGCCTCGACGGCCCCGGCGCCGAGCTCCTGCCCGGCCTCGAACAGGACCTCGCCCGTCGACAGGTCGACGATGTCGGCCAGGAAGCACGCCTTCTCGATCGCGGACTCGTCCACGGAGCGCTCGATCGAGCCCTTCTTGCCGATCTCCTTCTGGTCGTCCGTGGTCAGCTTGATGCCGCCGAAGACGACCTTCGTCTCACGCTTGACGCGCGCGTACCGGTCGCGCATCTCCTCCTGCTTGAGGACGTCGCGGTTGACCGTGAGGTAGGCCCGGCCGCGCTCGAAGCGCGCCGGCACCGCGGAGTAGAACTGGCGGAGAATCGACTCGTCCGTCTCCAGGCCGAGGGCGCGCAGGAAGATCGTCGCCGGGAACTTGCGCTTCCGGTCGATGCGGACGAAGAGGATCCCCTTCTGGTCGTACTCGAACTCCACCCAGGAGCCGCGGTACGGGATGATCTTCGCCAGGTAGCCGTGCGCCGACTCCTTCGTGAAGAAGACGCCCGGCGAGCGGTGCAGCTGCGAGACGATGACGCGCTCGGTCCCGTTGATCACGAACGTCCCGTGCTCGGTCATCAGGGGGATGTCTCCGAAGAAGACCTCCTCCTCCTTCGCGTCCCGCATCGTCTTGACGCCCGTGTCCGGGTCCTTGTCGTAGACGAACAGGCGGAAGGTGACCTTGAGGGGCACGGAGTAGGTCATTCCGCGCTCCTGGCACTCCGCGACCGAGTACTTCATCTGCAGGTCCACGGGGTTGCCGCAGACGTCGCAGAGCGTGACGCGGTTGGGGTTCTGGGTGCCGCAGCGGGGACAGGAGACGACCTCCTCGTGGGGATGGGCCGTCACGATCCGGGCGCCGCACTGGCGGCAGTCCATGCGCAGGTGCTCGAGGCCCTTCAGCCGTCCGCACTTGCACTCCCAGTTGCCGATCGAATACTTGACGAACTGGAGCTCGCAGGCGCCGCGGAAGTCCGCGAACGGGAAAACGCTCGTGAAGACCGCCTGGAGGCCGGACTCCTCCCGCTCCTCGGGGAGCAGGTTCATCTGCAGGAACCGCTCGTAGGAGCGGCGCTGCACGTCGATCAGGTTCGGAAGATCCATGAAGGAGCGGATCTTCGAAAAGTTCTTCCGCTCCCGAAGGGTAGAGACAGCCGTCTCACTCATCCACAAACTCCAGTTCACGCGGGGGCCGACTCGCGCCCTCGCAATTGAGCACCCGGAAAGCCGGCGGCGGGACGTCAGACACGACGACCCGCCGTCCTCGGGGGACGTTCACCAGAGACAACAGGGGCCTATTCCCGGAGAAGATCTACTTGATCTCCACCTTCGCGCCCACCTCTTCGAACTTCTTCTTGATGGCGGCCGCCTCGTCCTTCGAGACGCCCTCCTTCAGGACCCCCGTCGCCTCGACGAGGTCCTTGGCCTCCTTCAGGCCGAGGCTCGTGACCTCCCGGACGACCTTGATCGTCTTGATCTTGTCGCCCGCCGAAGCGAGGACGACCGTGAACTCGGTCTTCTCCTCTTCGGCCGGGGCCGCCGCCGCGGCCGGACCCGCCGCCATGGGCATCGCCATCGCCGCCGCCGAGACGCCGAACTTCTCTTCGAGCGCCTTGACGAGGGTGTTGAGCTCGAGGACGGTCATGCCCTCGATTTCCTTCACGAACGTATCAGCGGTCATCGCCATGGTCGTTACCTCTCCTCTTTTCTTTACGCTTTACGCTTGAAAACTCATTCAGCGGGCGCGGCGCCTTCCGGAGCCGGCCCCGACTTCGACTTCTGGTCCGCGATCTGGCTCATGACGCCGACCAGGTTCCGGACCGGACCGTTCAGCACCGTCGCCAGGCGCCGCATCGGCGACTGCATGACGAACAGGAGCTTCGAAACCAGCTCCTCCCGCGACGGGAGCTCGGCGAT
>Ga0070666_10002596_pt1 | contig 10905 bp, 9 predicted proteins | sample KBSS23metaG_FD_64677 | JGI IMG/M metagenome (GOLD analysis project Ga0070666, IMG submission 64677) | Switchgrass rhizosphere microbial communities from Kellogg Biological Station, Michigan, USA - KBS S2-3 metaG | ecosystem: Host-associated > Plants > Roots > Rhizosphere > Soil ... | reverse complement strand
GAGATCGCGATCGACGTGGTGCGTTACTCCCTCGCCGCGCTCACCCCATACGGTAGCGATACTAATTACACGCGCGACGAAGTGGATCGGTTGTACAACGCGGACCTCGCGAACGACCTTGGCAACGCGCTGAATCGCACGCTCGCAATGGCGCACAAGTTTGTGGACGGCAAGATCCCGGATGCAAAGATCGAAGACGACGCCGCAGCTGCGATCCAGAAAGCAAAGGGCGAATTCGATCAATACATGGAGACATTCCAGATCGACAAGTGCACGCAATCGGCGCTTGGTCTGATTCGCTTCCTGAACAAATACATCGATACACGCGCGCCATGGGCGCTTAACAAATCGGGAAGCAACGAACTGCCAGACGTGTTGTTCAGCATGCTCGCCTGTCTGCGCGCAGCAGAAGGATTGATTCGTCCGATCATTCCGACCGTCGCCGACGAGATGGCTCGCCAGCTCAATCTTCAGCCGACTAAGAGTTGGCAATCCATTGGGACCGCTGAGATGCTCGTCGCTGGTACCGCGCTCCAACAGCCCGAACCGATTTTCCCGCGGCTCGAAAAAGAGAAAGTCGCTCCTGCACCCAAACCTGTCAAAGAAAAGAAAAACATGGAAACCAAGCCTGACGCCCCTAAGACCCAAGACCCAACCCCCAACACCTCTTCGAATGAAATCACGATCGAAGACTTCATGAAAGTCCAGCTCCGCATCGCCCGCGTGTTGGAAGCCGAGCATGTCGAGGGCGCGGACAAGCTGCTCAAGCTGCAGGTGATGATCGGTCAAGAAAGGCGGCAGATTCTCGCCGGCATCAAGGCCAACTACAAGCCGGAAGAGTTGATTGGTCGCCAGATCGTGGTGGTCTACAACCTGAAGCCCCGCACGATGCGAGGCTTCGAGAGCCAGGGCATGATCCTGGCCGCCGTGGATGAGAACAATGGGGCGATTCTCCTTAGCCCAGAGAAGGAAGCTCCGGAAGGCTCGATCGTCCGATAGAGGTCCCCGTTTTCGCATCCTCCGGCAGCCTTCCAACGTAGAATCAACCAGGCCCGATGAGAAAGACGATTCCGCAGCAGATCGCCGCGAACCGCCGCGCGAGCCTCTATTTTGTTTTTGGCTTGATCGTCCTGTTGGCCGCTCTCGTCACGTCCATCGTCGGGATTTATTCGCCTCACAACTGGTATCTCGGCACCATAGGCGCGGTGGTGCTTGGCGTGTTGGCGGGAGTGATCGCCAATTACAGCGGCTCGGACATTCTCCTCTCCCTTTCCCACGCCCGCCCTGCCGACCAGCGGGAAGATCAAGTGCTCAACAACGTGGTCGAGGAGATGGCGATCGCGGCGGGAATTCCGAAGCCCCGCATTTTCGTGATCGACGACGCTTCGCCAAACGCGTTTGCCACGGGTCGTGATCCCCAGCACGCCACGATCTGTTTTACTACCGGCCTCATTGCAAAGCTAGATCGGGATGAACTCCAGGGCGTGGCAGCTCACGAACTTTCGCATGTGCGCAACTACGACACCCGATTCATGACGATCGTTTCGATCATCGCCGGGCTCATCCCGCTCATCGCCGATGGATTCCGAAGATCGATGTGGTACGGGGGTGGCCGTCGCAGTAGTCGTGATCGAAATGATAACGGTTTAGGTGCGATCTTCATGATCATTGCTCTCGTTCTGTCCATCATCGCGCCGATCTTCGCTTATCTGTTGCAGATGGCTATTAGTCGTCAGCGCGAATTCCTGGCCGATGCGAGCGGGGCGGAGTTGACGCGATATCCGGAGGCTCTCGCTCGCGCTTTACAAAAGATCGAGTCCGATCCGGCCCCGCTGCAAGTGGCGAACCGTGCGACCCAAGGGATGTACATCATCAATCCGCTTAGCGCGCAGGGCCTGTCAAATCTGATGAGCACGCACCCTTCAACGCAGGCGCGAATTGCCGCACTGATGGGATTGGCGGGCAACTATCCTCAACATCAGATCGACAATCCGATGGGCACCCAGACTTTCGCAGATATGCCGCCGGTGGCCGACCAGACTCTGATAGAACCGCCACCTAGACTCGGCAATTGAGATCAAGCCTACGAATCTGGACTGAACGCAGGTCGGGGTTTCAACCGTCGTCTGGCTAGGACCTCCTGCTCAATGAAAGTTGACTTGTCTCCTCCCAAGCTCTCGTTTTTCCGCCGTCGCAAATTGACGATGACAACCGCGGAGTCTCGTAGAGCTAACCTGGCAAGCATTCAGGCGCCCGAAAAACTTGAAGCTACACGACCGCCACCACTTCCTTGGCTTCACCAAATGCTCTTGGAGAACAGAACCGGCCAAATCGAATGGCTCGTTGCAGAAGGAAGAAGCGTTCATGTCTGTGACCACCTTGGCAGAAACGCGCTTCATGCAATGCTCGATCGCCCGGATTTTGTCGGATGTTGCGGCTCGAGTGACTTCGATTCGCCGGCGCTGTATGCCCTTCCAAAACTCGTAGCTGCTGGTCTTAATTTGGACGAGCCTGATGGCGATGGGCGCACGCCGCTCATGCTCGCAGCTAAACATGGCCGCATTAAGACATTCCGATACTTGTTAGACGCTGGTGCCGATCCTTATGTCATCGATCATCGCGGTCGCACTGCCCTCACATTCGGTGCCGGTCGCGACACAAACAGTCAAGAAATAGTGAAGCGGCTGACGGATATAGGTTTGCAAATCGGAATTACCGAAGCGATCTACACACGCAATGACTTTCTAGATATTTCCGATCTGATCCAATCGGACTTGTCGATCGAAATACCTGACGGTTACGGTTGGACGCCTCTTGCGATCTATTGTAAATGCGGATGGGATGAAGGCGTTCGACTCTTGCTGCAACGCGGTGCGGACGTCAACGCTCTCGCGGACGAAAACTATACACCGCTGATGGCAGCCCCTGCAGGAACTTCGTGGTATCCCATCCCGAAGACCTGGCGCGAATTTCATAGTGCGAGACCATACGAACCACGAGTCAAGATCGTCGAAATGCTCCTCGACGCTAAAGCAGAAGTAAATCCAGCCCCGCACGAGATTTGTGGATCACCGCTCGATCACGCGGTGGCTGGAAAAAACGTTGAGGCTGCCAAATTGATTGAGAGCGGAGGGGGTAGCCATGCAACTACCCGTTACAGCGAGGAGCCGAAAGTGGGATGGGCCTACTGGCGGAGCGAACGAGGCGAAAAGTCTCCGGAAGAAATTGAATTTATCAAGCAATGGCAGCTGCGACAGGAAGCAATTGCGCGCGGAGAACATGTCATAGAGACGCCAAAAAAGAAGAATAAGTGGAGACTCTGGTAAGCGAATCAAGACCGGAAAGCATCGATGTGGTGGCGCATGCCATCGAAGTCGAAACAAATCAAATCGAAACGGATTTCGCGTTCTGGTTCTTCCACTGACTGCAGGTAGTGCCGCGCGGCTCCGGCTAGGCGGCGTGCTTTTGCTGCGGTGACAGATTCTTCTGGCCGAGCGCCGGGTTTCGTGCGCTCTTTCACCTCAACGACGACGAGAGTGTCGCCGTCCATCGCGAGGATATCGATCTCGCCGCGCACGCTCCTATAACCGCGCTTCACGATCACGTAACCAAGCGAGGACAAGAATGCTGCCGCGCGGTCTTCCGCATCGGCGCCTAATCGGCGAACGCCAGACAACCCTGCAACGCCTCCTGCACCGGCGCGAAGGTCCGACGGTGGATTGCGCACGGACCCAGCTCGCGCAGCATCTTGAAATGGAGAGGACAGCTGTATCCGTAATGCGACTCAAAGCCGTAGCCCGGATAAATCTCGCCGTAGCGTCGCATCATGCGGTCGCGCGTTGTCTTCGCGATGATGGACGCGGCCGCAACGCAGGCGAGTCGATCGTCACCACCGACCACCGCTTCGATCTCGCAACCCAACTTCATGTCGGGTGGGATGCGGTTGCCGTCGACAAAAACTTTGGTCGCTTCTACAGGCAGCGAGTTGAGGGAGCGTCGCATCGCCATCATGCTTGCCCAGAAGATGTTCAGGCGATCGAGCTCTTCGACCTCGACCACGCAAAGTGCCCACGCAGCCTCGGCCTTGATGCGCTCAGCGAGCTTTTCTCTTTGTTTGGGGGTTAGTTTCTTGGAGTCGCGGATGCCGTCGCGATCGAAACCTTTCGGCAGCGCAACCGCGGCGGCGACCACTGGCCCCGCCAACGGACCTCTTCCCGCCTCGTCCAGGCCGATCGCGCCGGGAAAATGTTTGAGCTTCCGTGCTGGCTCCGCCATTTCAGAATTTTAGTCGCAAATCTTGATTCAAACGACTGGATGTGGAAAACCCGTCTGATAATGAAAGCACAACTGCAATGAAGCAACGCGGATTCACCCTGACGGAACTCGGGTTTGTGGCGATCATCTTAGCGATCTTGGGAATCGTTGCACTCGTGCTTTTTCCAATCTTTGCCAGTACAAGACGAAGGCCGCACTATGGTGCTGCAAGCCCACAGAACTGCCGTCAAATCGCCTTGGCTGCAATTATGTACGGCTCGGATTTCGACGACACGATGCCCATCACCACGAACGGATGGTTGAGTCGAATCCAGGATCGGAAGGATAAAGAACTCACTCTAAACTGCCCTACCACCGGGACACAAGCGATCGCCGCCCCTGATGCCGCCGGTGCCCGACGGACCGATGCATGGCCTCTCTTGCTGTTGCCGTACATCAAGTCACGAGGCCTCCTCGTTCAACCGGAGCGGCCCGACACGTACAACATCTGGTCTGCTCCAGCGCACGCCATTTCCGATAAAGACTACGATCCGAACGGCGCAACATTCCGAAATCAAAACCTCTTCCCAATGTACGGATACAACTACATGTTCTGCTCGCCGCTCCGCATCCCCGCATCGAAGCGAATGAACGTAAACGCAACCAACTACGCGGAAAGCGAAGCGCACACTTTCACAGAGGCAGACGATCCGTCCGGCACGATCTTCTTCATCGAGTCACGAGCAGGCATTGCAAATCCAGGCAAGGGATTCTTCGTCGTGAACGCGCCGGGAATGTGGAATGCATTCAAGGATAACAATCACGGTCTTGTCGCGTATTGGACCGGTGGCGCGGGTTCAGGCGATTGGGTCGGCTCTGGTACCGCTTGCGCCGATGCGGCCTGTAAAGATCAGGGAATGTCAACAGGTTTCGTTAGCACGATGATGAACGATGGAGCGAGTCCAACGTTTATCGATGGCCACGTGAAGTATATGAAGTCGATGGCGATTGCCGCAGGCACGGATTTCATGGCCGCGTCTGCCACTGCAGACGGTGGCGGCGCCTATATCACGGACAAGAAACATTATCTTTGGAATTTGACCAAGGACTACCATGGCCTTTAAGAATCGGAAATCCGCCTTCACCATCGTCGAATTGATGATTTGCATCGTGATCGTCATGATCTTTGTAGCGGTGCTCGGCGCCTATATTAAATCTCACAAACCTCATCCGCGACATACAGTTCCTACAGCGATCATGAACTGCCGCCAAATTGCCCTTGCGGGCATCATGTACGGCAGCGATTACGACGACATGATCGGAGTTACGACGAACGGGTGGCTCAGCCGAATGCAAGACGTCACAGACAAGCAACGGACGGTCAACTGTCCCGCAAAGGGAACGCAATCAGCCATCGCACCTGACGCGGCAGGAGGAGCGAGAACTGACGCCTGGCCCCTTCTCTACCTTCCCTATATCAAATCGCGTGGGCTCTATCTGTCGCCTAACAGACCAGATGTGCACCAGATCTGGTCGTATCCCGCCCTTGCCGCAACCGAACCGACCTACGATCCCGACAAGAACACATATCGAAATCAGAATCTACACCCGGCTTTTGCGTTCAACTATATGTTTCTTTCGCCGCTTCGCATCCCTGCCTCAAAGCGCGGCCTTCCCAATGCGGCCAACTATGCGGTGAGTGAGCCGATTAGCTTCTATGTTCCGGACGATCCCTCGAACACTGTTTTCTTTGTCGAATCACAGGACGGTATCGATGACACGACCCGCGGCTTTTACGTTGCCAACGCACCCGGCATGTGGGATGCGTTTAGGAAACGAAATCATGGATTGATCGCTTACTGGACCGGCGGACCTGGCTCGGGCGATTGGGTTGGCACTAATACGGCGTCATCGGTGCCAGGCAAAGTTGTGCTGCAACGTTCTAGCGCCTTCACGTATGTGGACTCGGCCCGGCATGTTGCAACTTGCTTCCTCGACGGACATGTGAAGTCGATGCATGACGTGGATCTCGCAGCAGGCACTGACTATCAAACTGCGGTGGGGATAGCCGATGGCGGTGGCGCACACATCATCGACAAGTCGAAATATCTTTGGAACGCGACCAAAGACTTCCGCGGGCTTTGATGTCTTTGCGGAGTTAACCTGCGCTCTTTCGCTCAGGTGAGCTACTCGAGGTAGGGTCGCTCGGACTCGGATTGGGCGCGACCGGATGAGTCCGGTGTCTCCGCTTCTTTCTCGCGGTGATGCTGACGTCGGGCGGATCGATGTGACGCTTGCTCCGCACGTCCACATCCGGTGCCGCGAACTTCTGTTTCGACGTCCCCGCCGTGGCGACTGGCGTGACCTTGACGGGAGAGGCGGCAGCGCCCGAGAGAATCCCGCTCACTCGTGGCCCAAGCAAATAGAAACCGCCCACGAGCAAGATCGCTGGGATGACCAGCCACTTCAAAATCTTGCCAGCCGGAGTGAGAGAACGTCCCGCCATTCGCAAGAGTTTAGCGCAGGTAACCTCGGCTAACAATGCCCGCGGAAGTCTACGAAGACAGCCTCGAACTCACCGTAGGAATCCTTGAGGCGGTATTGCCCGATAGTGGGCAATATCTCAAGAGCGCATACCCCTTTCCTTCGCTCAAATCAACCGGCCGTTCCGAACGCCGCACGTTCCGAACCATCGTGTTGGAGAACGCTTTTCTCCGCGCAACGATCGTGCCCGATCTGGGCGGTCGCATCCTGCGGGTTTTTGACAAACGGACGAGCGCGGAGATTCTTCCCATCGAGCCAGTGACAACGGTCGACGGGGGAACACGCGGAGTCGAGGCGCCTCAGGGCATTCAGGTTCGCTACACAAACGCGGATCGGCCGAACGCCCTCAGCACGGTCAATTACCAACTCGTTCCGGCGGATGATGAAGAGGATAACGCAGCGGTTTGGATCGGAGAAGTCGGAATCGGCTTAAGTTTCAATGCGCTTATTTCTGTTCCGCCTGATTCTTCGGAGTTGAACATTGAGCTCCGTTTGTTTAACCGGCTGATTGGAAACACTCCGTACAACGGGGGCATTTCGATTTGTTTGCCCGATGCGAAATCTTATCTGTCCAGCATCCACCCCGTTGCCGATGAGCGAGGATTTGTTCTCTATTCCAAGTCTCGAGATTGCGGTCTGTCTGTGTGGACGGAGGCGGCGAAAACGCTGGCAGTGGCCGAAGAAAATAAGCGGCTGACTCTACATCGATTCGGATCAAAGTCGAAGTTCGCTCTTGGCCCTCGTCAACTCGATACGCTTAAATTCAGGATCGTCCCTCATAGCGGTCTCGGGCACCTGCCCGCAGTGTGTTCGCAACTCGCGATGGAAGTTGGATCGAAAGGGATCGCGTTGCAAGCCACGAAGCGACTTGAGAATTTCAAACTGCTCGTGCTGACGAAGGATGGTCAGTCATTCGAATCGCCTATCGACGCCTACGCTGAGCATCGAAAGGAAATCAGCTTTGCATCTCTCTCGTCGCGGGTTTCCGAGGTTGCAGTGATGGACGCGGATCGCAACGTTCTTCTGCGGCACATCGTGGGATCGAGATTTGCCCCCATTCGTATGCGGCATCGTGACGCGATGGATGCTTCCGCGAACGAGGAGACGAAGTTGCGAAGGCAAATGGAGAAGGTGCTTGTCACCAATCCGGAATTCGCGAAGACCCTTCCTTCGGTTCGTTTCGAAGCGCATTTGCTTTCGGCAATGAGGGGTGCAAGCGCTGGGTCAGACGCGCTGTTGGAGCAAGCGTTGATCTACAACGGTGAGGATCATCTCACGTGGTGGATGAAGGCGATCTACAAGCGCCTCGCTTCCGGCGCGCAGGAAGAGTCCGCCGAACTACTTAACGCGCATTATCTCGCGCCGCTCGAACCGGCGCTCCGTGGAGAAGGGTTTCTCACTCAACCCAGCGCACAAGGTCGCGGCGCGAATCCGATTCTTAAGCCGCTTGCCGAATCGCCGGAGCAATTCATCGAGGTCGCGTGCCTTTTGATCGACCTGGACCTGCATTCGGAGGCATCGCGTTTTATCGACGAAGCCCTACGCCACGAAGATATTCCGATGCTTCATTATTTGCAAGCGTTTCTTCTTATGCAAGGGACGCGGATGGCAGTGGAAGCAGCCGATCAGGTTCGCGCGGCAAGTTCGAAACCCTTTGCACCACCGTTCCCTTGGCGCAAGGCAGAGATCAACGCGCTCGAATCTCTGTCATCGTCGTTTCCGAACGATGATCGCTTGAGGCAGTATCTCGTTGCGACTTCACTGTACTCTGGGCCGCACCCGCTGGCGTGAAGCAATTTAGCAATATCGGACATGACTGCTCGGTACGCTGATTCTATAATCGCTCCATGACTGAAAGCGAATTCGTAGCTCTCGCGAAATCTGGCGATACCGATGCCGTGCGTGCTGCTCTAGATGCAGAACCCGGGCTGGCGAATGCTAAGGACGAAGGAGCATCCGCGTTGCTATGGTCTGTTTATTACGGTCATCCGACGGTTGGACGCATCATCGCGGATGCGCGTGGATCGATCGATGTCTTCGAAGCCGCGGCTCTTGGCGATCAACATGCCCTTGAGAAGGTTGACGCCGATCATATCAACAGTCATGCCCCCGACGGATTTACACCGCTCGGGCTTGCTGCCTATTTCGGTCACACGGAAGTGGTCAAGCAGTTGCTTGCCAAGGGTGCGGATCCTACGATCCCTTCGAAGAATTCGCTTGGCGCGATTCCACTCCACTCGGCTCTGAGCAACGGTCATAAGGAGATCGCGCGAATCCTTCTTGAATCCGGTCACACTGCGCTCCAGGTTAATTGTCCGAACAAAGAGGGTTGGTTTCCTCTTCATTACACGGCGCATTCGGGCGATTGGGAGACGAGCGATTTTCTCCTCATGCACGGTGCGAGCACGAGCCAGGTCAACAACATCGGTGAGACGCCGGCGATCGAAGCCCGTAAGTTTGGGTTTGACCATCTCGCCGACATCCTCGAATAGTCATTTCTTCGAGGCCTTCTGATAGCTGCGGAGGACCTTGATGTTTTCCTCGTGCATCTCGGCTTCGGTTTCCAGCGTGATCGGGATGCGATCGAATCGCTTGTCGTTGACGAGGAGTTCGAACGCCTTGGGGCCGATTTCGCCCTTGCCTATGTTCTCATGGCGGTCCACTTTTGAACCTAAGCCCTTCTTGCTATCGTTGCAATGGATTGCCCTTAACCTGTCAAATCCGACTAGGCGGTTATATTCCTCGAAGGTCTTCTTGAATGTGGCTTCCGTTCGAATATCATAACCGGCAACGAAGATATGACAGGTGTCAATGCAGACTCCGAGGCGGGGATGGCCCTTGGTCAGCTCCAAGAGTTTTGCCAATTCCTCGAATCTCGAGTTGAGGGAGGAGCCTTGGCCGGCGGTTGTCTCCATCAGCAGCATCACGTCGTCGGGGGTGTTATCGAGAACGCGAAGCATGCCATCAGCGGCTGATTCTGCGACCGCGTCGAACCCGGAGCCCTTGTGCGCCCCGATATGAGACACCACGGACTTGATCCCGTACAGATAGGAACGGAGGAGTTCGTTGGTCAGTCCTTCGATCGACTTCTCACGCATGGCGGGATCGTCCGCGCAGAGATTGATGAGGTAGCTGTCGTGGGTGATGACTTCGGTGATCCCGGTTTCCTGCTGAGCTTTCTTGAAGTCGGCGACTTTCTCCGGAGTAACGGCCGACGCCTTCCACATCTGTGGACTGCTGGTGAAGACTTGGACAGCAGTGCAACCGATCGCTTTGCCGTTGCGTAGCGCATTGCCCATCCCGCCGGATGTCTTCATGTGTGCGCCGATGAATTGAGCAGCCATTTGTTAGTGCCTGGGCTCGTTGAGAGTTGCGCAGTGGGGACCGCCACCGTTCCATGTAAAGGGAGTTGCATTCACAAACTCGATAGTTCTTCCGGGAAAAGCCGAGATCATCGAATCACGCACTTTGTCTTGAATCGCCTGAGGCGTGCCATCCTCTACGAAGCTCGGAACAAGAACATAGTCGTTCGTGATGATGAAGTTGAGGTAGCTCGCAGCGGCGACCACTGTGACCTTATCGCCCGCTTTTCTTCCTTCGCTCGGATGAAAGAAAACCTCGTTCCAATCACTTACCATGTCAGTCTTTGGAGCGAGTGTCACCTCTCGTTCCACCGGCGACGGCATCGGCACTTTGATCACTTGAAACGGCTTACCATCCTGATCGGTTGCTTTGGAAAGAATTTCGAAATTCCTTTTCATTCGCTCGTGGTTAATGCGATCAATCGGATGGTCCTTTGCACGCTCGTCGTCGACCCAGGCAAGGAGGATCGTGTTTGCATTCGCAAAGCGGACGAACTCATCGGTGTGGCCGCCAGCACCACGACCCACATACTTCCCTTCAATCGTTGCGATGCCGAGTGGATCCTCGGCGAGGCCCTCACCTAACCAGATCACTTTCTTGATTCCAGGAACTTTGAGCAACTCACTTTCGATTTCTTGTCGCGTCTGATTCGGGTGACGATCGTGAGCAAGCGCCTCTGTAATGAGCAACACGCCTTTGCCGTTGACTTCGAACGTTGCATTCTCAAGCATCAGGGGAGATTTC
>Ga0070666_10002590_pt1 | contig 10924 bp, 17 predicted proteins | sample KBSS23metaG_FD_64677 | JGI IMG/M metagenome (GOLD analysis project Ga0070666, IMG submission 64677) | Switchgrass rhizosphere microbial communities from Kellogg Biological Station, Michigan, USA - KBS S2-3 metaG | ecosystem: Host-associated > Plants > Roots > Rhizosphere > Soil ... | reverse complement strand
ATCTTCTTCTTCAGCGCCTTGAGCGCCTGGTCGATGTTGTTGTCGCGGACGATGATCTGCAAAGTTGAACTCCGGGCCGTTTTTAAGAGGCGCGGGTGATATCAGACAGGCCTTAACGTGTCCACCGCACTTGCATGACCCTGATCCAATTCCTATGCCGCTTGCCCGGACGGGGGGAAGGGCCCCCAAAAAATCGGGGTTCAATTCGTCGAATTGTGCCCTAAACCATTGGTCAGTCTGCAAAAAGGCCTCCGATAAGGCAAATAGAGGTTGAGGTTGAATCCATGGCCATCCTGAAAATCGCGAAGATGGGTCACCCGGTTCTGGCCCAGAAGGCGCAAGCCGTCACCAACCCCGGCGCGCCCGAAATCCGCCGCCTGGTCGCCGACATGGTGGAGACCATGATCGACGCCAATGGGGCGGGCCTGGCTGCCCCGCAGGTGCACGTTCCGCTCCGCGTGGTCGTGTTCCAGGCCCCGGATGGCCGCAGCGATCCGGGCCTGTCGGAAGAGGAGCGGTTTGAACATGCCGCGCCGCTGACGGTGCTGATCAACCCGGAAATCGAGGTGCTGGCGCCGGACATCGAAGGCGGCTGGGAGGGCTGCCTGTCGGTGCCCGGCCTGCGCGGCTTCGTGGAACGCCCGTTCCACATCCGCTACCGCGGCTACGACCTCGAAGGAACGCAGGTCACGCGCACCGCCAAGGGCTTCCACGCCCGCGTGGTGCAGCACGAATGCGACCATCTGGACGGGATTCTCTATCCCAGCCGCATGACCGATCTTGGTAAGCTGATCTTCGAAAGCGAAACCAGGCACTGGGTGCGCTGATGCCCGCGAAGAAAAAGCCCGACGATGCGACGCTGAAGGCCGCGGTCCTCGACGCCGCGCTAAAGCACGCGCCTTTCGACGGCTTCACCGACAAGACGCTGACTCTCGCCGCGAAAGACGCGGGTGTGCAGAAGGACGCGCTGCCGCGCCTCTTCCCGCAAGGCCCGCTCGGCCTTGTCGAACTGTTTTCGGACACCGCCGATGCGGACATGGAAAAGAGCCTCGCTGCGATGGACCTCGCGTCCATGAAAATCCGGGCCCGCATCGCCGCCGCGGTGATGGCCCGCATCCACGCGGTGCGCGGGCACAAGGAAGCCGTCCGCCGCGCCGCCGCGTTCCTGACGCTGCCGCCGCACGCCGCGCTGGGCGCCAAGCTGGTCTATCGCACCGTCGACAAGATGTGGCGCGCCGCCGGTGACACCTCGACCGACTTCAACTTCTACACAAAGCGCGGAATTCTGGCGGGCGTGTACTCATCGACGCTGATGCGCTGGTTCACCGACGACAGCACGGACGAGACGGCGACGACCGACTTCCTCGCCGCCCGCATCGACAACGTGATGCAGTTCGAGAAGTTCAAGGCCGAAGCCAAGTCGATGTTCGACCGCCTCCCGCCATTGTCCGATATCTTCGGTGCGCTGAACGTCCGCCGCTAAAGCAGGTACTCGGCGATCTGGATGGCGTTCAGGGCGGCGCCCTTGAGGAGTTGGTCGCCCGACACGAACATCGCGATGGAGTGGCCGGTCGGGTCGCTCACGTCGGCGCGGATGCGGCCGACCAGAATGTCGCCCTGGCCGCTGGCGTCGATCGGCATCGGGAAGTAGTTCTTCGCGCGGTCGTCGACGATCTTCACGCCCGGCGCGTCCGACAGGATGCGCCGCACGTCGTCCTCGGTGATCGGGTTCTCGCACTCGATGATGATCGCCTCGCAATGGGCGCGCAGCACCGGCACGCGCACGCAGGTGATGCCGACACGGATGCTGTCGTCCTCGAAGATCTTCTTGGTCTCGCGGATGACCTTGGTCTCTTCGCCGTTATAGCCGGTCGCCAGGTCGATCGTGTCGTTGTGGCTGAACACGTTGAAGGCGTAAGGATGCGGCAGCACCTTGGGCTCGTATGCGCGGCCCTCCAGATGGGCTCGAGTGGATTCCACCAGCTCTTCCATCGCTGCGGCGCCGGCGCCGCTCGACGCCTGATAGGTCGAGATGATCACGCGCTTGATGCGGTTCTTGCGATGGATAGGCCACAGCGGTACCAGCGCCGTGATGGTCGAGCAGTTGGGGTTCGCGAGGATGCCCTTGTGATCCTTGATCCGGTTGGCGTTGATCTCCGGCACGATCAACGGAACGGCCGGGTCCATGCGGAACGCGGACGAGTTGTCCACCACCACTGCACCGGCCTTCACCGCGATCGGTGCGTATTTCTTGGAGATCGAGCCGCCGGCGGAGAACAGCGCGATGTCGACGCCTTCGAACGAATTCTCGGTCAGTTCCTCGATGACGATCTTCTCGCCCTTGAAATCCATCGTCTTGCCGGCCGAGCGGGCGCTTGCGAGCGCGACCAGCTTGCCGACCGGGAAGTTGCGCTTCGCGAGCGTGGCGGCGAACTCGGCGCCGACCGCGCCGGTGGCGCCGACGATGGCAACGGTGGGATTCTTCTTCATTTCGGACTCCATGAAGCGCAGCGTCAGCTGCGCGACCAACAAATAACAACAAAAAAGCCCCGGACCTTTCGGCGGGGCTTCGGATCAGGCGATGCGGTTTGACTTACGCGCGCGCGATGACCGAAGCCCGGGCGGGCTTCTTCGTCTTCGTCGTGGCTTTCGTCATCATGTTCATCGGGCGCGGAAATTATGGGCGGCCTAGCGGCGCGTCAATGGGGCAAGCTGCGTAAAGTGCCCCATCTTCCGCCCGGCGCGGATTTCCGGCTTGCCATACAGGTGCAGCGCGCCCGGCCTGCACGCATAGTCGGCCCAATGGGCGGCTTCTTCGCCGATGATGTTCTCCATCACGGCGTCGGCGTGACGGGACGGGTCGCCCAGCGGCCAGCCCGCGACGGCACGGATGTGCTGCTCGAACTGGCTCACGGCACAGGCCTCGAGGGTCCAGTGACCGGAGTTGTGGACCCGGGGCGCGATCTCATTCACCAGCAGCGCACCGTCCATCATCGCGAACAGTTCGACTGCGAACACCCCGACATAGCCGAGGGCATCGCCGATCTTCTTCGCGATCTGCTTGGCGTCTTCGTTCTGCTTCGCCGTCAGCCGGCCCGGAACGGTGGAGCGTCGCAGGATGTGGTTCTCATGTGCGTTTTCCGGCGAGTCATATGCCGCGAACGATCCGTCATGCCCACGCGCCGCGATCACCGAGGCTTCGAACGCAAAGTCAACGAAGCCTTCGAGGATGCCCGGCGCCGATCCGAACCTGGCGTAGGCTTCGGCCAATTCGTTCCCGGATGCGACTTTCGCCTGGCCCTTGCCGTCATATCCCATGCGCCGCGTTTTGAAGATCGACGGCTCGCCGCACATCAGCAGCGCGCTCTCGAAATAATCGTCAGACGTCACGCTGAAATAAGGCGCGGTCTTGAGCCCTGCATCGCGCAGGAAGTTCTTTTCATCGACGCGGTCCTGCGTGATGCGCAGCGCCCGCGCGCCCGGATTGACCGGAACGAGGTCCGCGATGTGCTCAATGGTTTCGGCCGGGATGTTCTCGAATTCCAACGTCACCACATCGCACTGCCTGGCGAAAGCGGCGATGGCGCCCAGATCCTCAAACTTGCCGATGGTGTGCGCGTCGCACACCTGGAACGCGGGCGACTTCGGGTTGTCGCAGAACACGCGGCTCTTCAGTCCCAGCTTCGCCGCGGCCTGCGCCAGCATGCGGCCCAATTGGCCGCCGCCCAGAATGCCGATCGTGCCGCCCGGCGGGACCGGGGCGTCCAATGTCTTCGCCGCGCTCATTTGTCCGACGGCGTATCCGCGACGCTGTCCGTCTGTTTTGCCCGCCATGCGCCCAGCCGCCTGGCCAGCGCCTTGTCGTTCAGCGCCAGGATCGCCGCCGCGTGCAGCGCCGCGTTCCTGGCGCCGCTCTCGCCGATCGCGAAGGTCGCAACCGGAACACCACCCGGCATCTGCACGATCGAAAGCAGGCTATCCATGCCCTTCAGAGCCTTCGACTCTACCGGCACGCCCAGCACCGGCAGCGTCGTGAACGACGCGGTCATCCCCGGTAGATGCGCCGCGCCGCCCGCCCCCGCGATGACCACCTGTATTCCGCGCCCTGCTGCGGCTTTCGCATAATCGCGCATCCGGTCCGGCGTGCGGTGCGCCGACACGATCTTGCTCTCGTGCGGGACGCCGAGGGCTTTCAGGATTTCGGATGCGGGTTTCAGGGTGGGCCAGTCCGACTGGCTTCCCATGATGATGCCGACGGCAGGTTTCGGGCTGGGCATTGCTTCCGGTTGCAGACTCAAGGAAGCACCGGAGTATAGGTGCGGAACCCCGGAATGCCACCCGTTAACGCCGGAACTGTCCTATAAAGGTATTGTTAAGGTCATCTTCAGTATGTTGAGGCGCCAGAATGGCCGAAGGGACCGCTCATGAAGGTTGAGCGCACGAATACCACGCGCGCGTCGCGCAGTGTTGGCGCCAGTGTCTATGCGCGCGCCGCCGAAGCCGCGCCCACAACCACCAGTGCGTCTCCGGTGGGCGCCGCCGCCAGCGTGCTGGGGATACCCGAATCCGAATTCACGCCGCGGGTGCGCGACGCCATCGTCACCTTGATGGGCGAGGTCGACAACCTTCGCCGCGAGCTGTCCGCGATGAAGGGGCGCCTGGAAGAGGCGGAGAAGAACGCCGACCAGGACCAGCTCCTGCCGGTGCTCGGCCGCCGCGCCTTTGTGCGCGAGCTGACACGCTACATCGCTTTCACTGGCCGCTACGGCACGCCAGCCAGCCTGATCTATTTTGACCTCAACGGCTTCAAGACGGTCAACGACACGCACGGTCATGCCGGCGGCGATGCCGTGCTGAAGAACTTCGCGCAGGTCCTGGCCGACAACGTCCGTGACAGCGATTGCGTCGGCCGTCTCGGCGGCGACGAGTTTGGCGTGCTCTTGAGCCATGCCGACCAGGACCAGGCGCACAAGAAGGCCGACATTCTGGCCGAGAAGCTGCGCGCGGCGCCGACGCAGTGGAACGGCCGGGAGATCCCGATCAGCTTTTCCTACGGCGCGTTCGAGTTGAAGGCGGGAGACGACGCCGATATGGCGATGGCGCGCGCCGACGAGGCGATGTACGCGCACAAGCGCAGCTCGCGCTGAGCGTCCAGCAAACTCGCAAAACAACCTCCGCATTTTCGCGGATGAAACGTTTGATGCGGTTGGCAAAAAAGCTTTGTAGACGGTGCGTGGCGGCATCGGGGCGCTCCTCTCTCTGGTGTTATTTTTCGCGGCGCGAAATCGGCCGCATCCTGCAAGGGCAAAACACCAGCAACGCCGCGGCTTCTTGCGGAGCCGCAGCGGTCTGGTCGCACCTTGGGGGATTTACGAGAAATGGTGTTTCGACCGCGCGGTACAAGTGCGCAGATGACAAATCTTCGTGCTATTTTCTAAAGTAATTTGTTTGTAAATTACCCCGCGATGCCATGGCCCGCAGTCGCGGACCATGACAGTTGAGTGTGTAGTGCGGGCGGCCCCGTCTCGCGACGCTGCGCGTCGCGATCCACCTTCCCGTAAACGGGGAAGGAAAGGCGTCAGGCGATGATGTCGGGCAGCAGCTGGTCGTTGATCTTGGTGATCTGATCCCTGAGCTGAAGCTTGCGCTTCTTCAGCCGGGTAATCTGCAACTGATCCGGTGAACCGCGCAGCGCATCGATCGCGGCATCCATGTCGCGATGCTCCTGCATCAATTCGGCTAGCTTGGCCCGCAATCCGACTTCGTCGGGCCGTGTGACTTCGCTGGCCATCTAGTGTCCGTTCCAGCGCTTCCGGTTGGGCCAATCATAGCCCAGCAGATCCAGCGCGCGGCCCGCGATCTGGTCCACGAAATCGGAAATCTTGTGCGGCTCGTCGTAGAACGCCGGAACCGGCGGAAGGATGATCGCGCCCATCTCGGCCAGTTGCGCCAGCGTGCGCAGGTGACCCACATGCAGCGGCGTCTCGCGCACGATCAGCACCAGCGGCCGCCGCTCCTTCAGCGTCACGTCGGCCGCGCGGGTGAGAAGATTGGTCGTCACGCCGGTCGCGATCTCCGACCAGCTGCGGACAGAGCAGGGCGCCACGATCATGCCCTTCGTCCTGTAGGTGCCCGACGCGATCGCCGCGCCGATGTCGCCGATGGCGTAGGTCTTGTCGGCCAGCTTTGCGACCGCCCTGGGCTTGAGATCGGTTTCAAGGCCGATGGTCATCTCGGCGGCCTTGGTCATCACCAGATGCGACTCGCAACCGAGTTCTCGCAGCGCGGCGAGCAGCCGGATGCCGTAGGCGACGCCCGACGCGCCACTGATCCCCAGCACAACCCGTTCTTTTTCCTTGTTTTCTGCAACCCGCGCCATCGGTTCCGGTTTTAGAGAGTGTTCGCCCTATCCGAAAGAGGGACGTGACAGCGTGGGGACACAGTGATCTACTTTTGGGGCCTAAACCGTGAGGTGTAAGCATGGCTTTGCAGGGACATATTCAGGAACTGTCCGAAAAACATAAGAAACTTGAAGAGCGCATCCACGAAGAGATGGCGCATCCCGACTGGGACGAAACCCAGGTCGCGGCCCTCAAAAAAGAAAAGCTCCGAATAAAAGACGAACTGCTCCGGCTTCAATCGAGCATCCACTAAATCCAAGCAACGTCCGACCTGACCACCGGTGAGAAGGCCCGGCGTGCACTACTGCGCGACCGGCGCAGGCTCGGTGCGCAGGCGTGTGTGGACGGCGAAGAAGATCAGCAGCGCCAGCAGCTCGCAGATGCCGGCCGTCAGGAATGACGCGCCGGCGAAGTACACCGGCGCGGCCGGGCTGGTGAAGTACGAGAACAGCCCCGTCATCACGAGCGGCGCGAAGACGGATGTCGCGCTGCCGAGGCTCGCGAGCGCGCCTTGCAGTTCGCCCTGCTCGTTCGGCGGCACCTGCTTGGAGAGGATCGAGTTCAGCGCGGCGCTGCCGACGCCCGACGCCGCCCACACCACCATCCATGCGTAGAGCGCGACCGGTGAACCGGAAAACGCGTAGCCGGCGTAGCCCACCGCGCCGAAGAACAGGCCGACATAGACCGCATTGGTCTCGCCGATCCGCGGCACCACCACGCGCGGCAGGACGGCGAAGGTGACGGTGGTGAGCGCGCCGACCGCCACCAGCGACCACGCGACTTCGGCCGGTCCCCAGTGGAATTTCTCCATCGTGTAAAAGGTCCATGTCGCCGGAAGGGCGTCGTGGGCAAGTTGCCCCAGGATGATCATGCCGATCAGACCGAAGATCATCGGATAGCGCCGGATGGCGATCAGCGAGCCCACGGGGTTGGCGCGCCACAGCTCGAACGGACGCCGTCGCTCCGGCGGCAGCGACTCCTTGAGCACGATCAGGCCGAACAGCGCGTTGAACAACGCTACGGCCGCCGCGACATAGAACGGCGCGCGCGTGCCCCAGTGATCGCCGACCAGTCCGCCCAGGGCCGGCCCCAGGATGAAGCCGATGCCGAACGCCGCGCCGGTCAGGCCGAAATTCGCGGCGCGCTTCTCGGGCGGCGACACGTCGGCGATGTAGGCGTTCACCGTCGGATAGGTCGCGGATGCCATGCCCGAGAGCAGGCGGGCCGCGATCAGCCATCCGATGCTGGGCGCCAGGCCCGACAAGGCATAGTCGACGCTCAGCGCCAGCAGCGACGCGATCAGAACCGGCCGCCGTCCGAAGCGGTCGGACAGATTCCCCAGCACCGGCGAGACGAAGAACTGCATCAGCGCGAACAGGAAGAACAGCAGGCCGCCCCAGCGGGCCGCACCGGAGAGATTGTCGCCCGTGAGTTCCACGATCAGCCGCGGCGTAACCGGAATGATGATGCCAAGCCCCATCGTGTCGATCAGCATGGTGATGAAAATGAAGGTCAGCGCGAAACGGCTGACCGGCGGCGACACGGGCTCTGTTTGCTCACTCACGGACACATCTCGAAGCACTGCACCGCGAGCGTAGGAGTGTCCCGCCCGCCCGTCTTGTAGAAATTTCCCGTCGCCGCGCCTGGCAACCACCGGCGAGCCATGCCGTTATTCACGGCATGATCCGCAAGCTCACCTCGGGCGACTATCGCCTCTATTCGCGCAAGAAGGACCCGAAGACGGGAAAGCGCCGCAACCTCGGCACCTTCCGCACGCGCGCGGCGGCGCAAAAGCACGAACGCGCGGTGCAGTTCTTCAAGCACGGCGGCTGACGTGATGTTCGATTTGCCGCAGGAAGACGGCCCTTGGCCCGATGCGGCCGTCAAAATTGTGCGGCACGCATAACGCGGCGGCATGGTATCGCTGTCCCTGTGGCCCCGTTGCCACGCGCGCAACGGACGGTCCGTGGGGGCTTATGCGAAACCTGTACCTGCGTACCGCCCTGGCGGCCCTGATCCTGCTGGCGACGGCAGGAACGGGCGCCATCGCGGCGGACTTTCAGTCGCTCTACGATTATTGCGAAAGCGCAAATCGCAACACCTGCAACGACGGCGATGCCGCCTGTACCGCGAAGATGGATACGTATTGCCGGAGTTACGCCAACGCAGAGGTCACGCGGGAGAACCAGCCTGCGAGCGACGATACCCACTGCGGCGGATCGGCGTGCACGCCCAGACAGTGGTGTCGCTACGTCAATCGGGGAACGCCCAACGCCCTGACCTGTCCCTGGAACGCTGCCGGCGATGCTCCAGGCTGTGCGGCTCTGGACAAGTCCTGCGCATACCTGGGCTACTGAAGGCCGTGCGCATGACGGACGCGCGCTCGGAGCGCCGGCCGCTGCCGCGGGCGGCCTAAGGTTTGGCGCAGAGAGGCTGATCCGGCTGCCGGGCGCACAGCATGGCGGTGACCAGGGCGCGCTCGGCGTCGCTCTGGCAGGCCATCGGGAATGTGTAGGTGTGAATGTCGTCGTCGACCCGGACATCGAGCCGGCCGATGGCGTCGGCGGACGGCGTGCAGCGGGACGGATCGACGGGCGCGGCGCGGTCGCGCGGGCTGGCCGCCCTCACGCTGACCACCTTCCGGCACGTCTCCTGGAACGGGCCGTTCTATGCCCGCTATGGATTCGTCGAATTGGACAATCCAGAACCGCGCCTTGCCGAATTGGTTACGGCGGAAACCGGGCGTGGCCTGCCCAACCGCATCGCCATGCGGCTGACGCTCTAGCAACCGCGGCGTGCGAAACCGGAGGCGCAGCCAGCCGTTACCTCCTGCAACAGGAGGCCATCATGGCAAAATCGACGGCAGCGTCCGAAACCTCTCCCGATCCGCGGTTCCATACGCGGCGTATGAGCCAGCGCTTCGACGAGATCATCGATCATCTGCGCAGCGACATCGACACTGTGAATGAGCCGCAGTTCAAGGCGATGTTCGAAACCGCGGCGGAAGTCCTGACCGGACTGAAAACGGCGTTCCAGCACTATGAGGCCAAATCTGAAGCGGCCTGGAAGCCACAGTGATCCGCAAGCTCCCGTCGGGCGGCTATCGCCTCTATTCGCACAAGAAGGACCGCAAGACCGGCAAGCGCCGCAATCTCGGGACCTTCAAGTCCCGCGCGGCGGCCGAGAAGCACGAACGCGCCGTGCAGTACTTCAAGCACGGCTAACGCCGCTCTTCTGAGCGATTTCCATCAGCCAGAGGATGTGCGGTTTGGCGCGCTGCAATTCGCCTATCGACTCGTATTCGTATAGCAACAACTGCAAACGGCTCAGCAAGCCTTCGCGTGTGCGCGGTCTGGCGCGCTTCAATTTCAAAGCCATGGGTCCCCCTGAAGCCGGAAGAGTGATCCGATGCCCGATCTCCTCGCCATCCCCTGTATCGGGGATACGCGCCCGCGCGGGCCTAGGTTGCACACTGCAACTTTGAGGCTTGCGACGCGTATTCGAACGTCGCTAGTCCCACCAGAAGAACCACCAGTCATTGGCCATCAGCGTGGCGGCGAGCGCGCTGTAGGTCTCGACTCCCTGGTCGATGATATCGGCGCAATAGACGTATTGCTCCTTTGCCAGCGCCAGCGCGTCCTCGCGCGTGTGTGGAGGCCGCGTCGCCGTCAGGTTCAGTGTGTCGAACGCCAAGCCAACCAATTCGACGCCGTAACGATCGCGCCAGCTCCGCAACGCAGCGACGTGGTATTCCGGCACAGGGCATTCGTTCCAACCGCCCCAGTGGAGATAGGCGGGGATCGCCGTCCAGTCGTCCGTCGGTATCAGCGCGATGTAGACCTTGGGCAGCGGCGTACCTTTGAGGATGTCAGAGGCGACCGTCAGCCCGGGTGACCCGTCTGGTTGCGCAGGCCAATCGCCGGTTTCGGGCTCGTGCGACATTTCCAGCTCCGCCAGCGTCTCTTCGCGGCTCAGCGTGTGCGAATGACCGTCGGCATCGCGCATGACAACGGCTGGCAGCGGCATGTTCGGATTCTCGGCAAGCTGTTTCCTGAAAGTAGCGTCGGCCTCCGCCGCATCGGCTTTCCGCTGCGCGATGAAGTCGTCCGGCCAGCGGATTTGTGCGGCCTTGGCCAAAGTCTCTTGTGCGCTCGGCGGCGATGGGAAATTCGGCGATGGCGGCGCGAACGACTCGAATAGATTTCTCAGGCCGCTCGCCTCGCCACCGATCACGACCGGCGTCCCGCGGCCCGCGCCTTTCAGTTCTTTCCACTTGATGAGCGCTTGATCGCCGTTCACCTCGATAAGCTCATACGGAAAATACTTCCGTGCTGCCGCGGCATCGGCTCGGGCGCGAAGCTCGTAATCGGGCACGCCTTCGGCAGATGCGCGGCGACCAAGGCCAAGAACTGCCAATCCTGTTGCGACAAGTCCGCCCAGCGTGAAGCTACGCCGTTTCACGCCAAATCCTTCGTCATCTCGCGCAGTTTGAATTTCTGGATCTTGCCGGTGGAGGTCTTGGG
>Ga0070666_10002588_pt1 | contig 10931 bp, 8 predicted proteins | sample KBSS23metaG_FD_64677 | JGI IMG/M metagenome (GOLD analysis project Ga0070666, IMG submission 64677) | Switchgrass rhizosphere microbial communities from Kellogg Biological Station, Michigan, USA - KBS S2-3 metaG | ecosystem: Host-associated > Plants > Roots > Rhizosphere > Soil ... | reverse complement strand
GGCGCAATGCATCGTCTGTTCGCGCTGCGTACGCGCCTGCGACGAGGTGCAGGGTACGTTCGCACTGACCGTCGCAGGCCGCGGCTTCGCTTCGAAGATCGTCGCCAGCGAAGCCCAGTCGTTTCTCGACTCGGAATGCGTGTCCTGCGGCGCCTGCGTGCAGGCCTGCCCCACCGGCGCGCTGATGGAAAAATCGCTGCTCGAAAAAGGCCAGGCCACGTCGAGTGCGATTACCACCTGCGCGTATTGCGGTGTCGGTTGTTCGTTCCGCGCGGAGATGCGCGGCGAAGAGCTGGTGCGCATGGTGCCGGACCAGCAAGGCCAGGCCAACCATGGTCACTCCTGCGTGAAGGGCCGCTTTGCCATCGGCTATGCGACGCACAAGGATCGCATTCTCAAACCGATGATCCGGGCCAAGACCTCCGACCCCTGGCGTGAAGTGAGTTGGAGCCAAGCGATCGCCCACACTGCCGCCGAGTTCAGGCGCATCCAGTCCAAATATGGCCGCGACGCGGTCGGCGGCATTACCTCGTCGCGCTGTACCAACGAGGAAACCTACCTGGTGCAGAAACTCGTGCGCGCGGCGTTCGGCAACAATAACGTGGATACCTGCGCGCGCGTCTGCCACTCGCCGACCGGTTACGGGCTCAAGCAGACGCTCGGCGAATCGGCAGGTACGCAGGATTTCGATTCGATCCGCGCCTGCGACGTCGTATTCCTGATTGGCGCGAATCCGACCGATGCGCACCCGGTGTTCGCCTCGCAGATGAAACAGCGGCTGCGCGACGGTGGCGCGAAACTGATCGTCGCCGATCCTCGGCGCATCGATCTCGTGCGCACGGCGCATGTCGAAGCGGATTATCACTTGCAACTGCGTCCCGGTACGAATGTAGCGCTGCTCAACAGCATCGCCCACGTCATCGTGACCGAGAACCTTTACGCGGCGGATTTCGTCGCTGCGCGCTGCGAACAGCCCGCGTTCGAGAAATGGAAAACGTTTATTTGTGAACCGCGCAATTCGCCGGAAGCGCTGGCCGCGGAAACCGGCGTGCCGGCGCAGCTCGTGCGCGGCGCGGCGCGCCTGTATGCGACAGGCGGCAACGCCGGCATCTATTACGGCCTGGGTGTCAGTGAGCACGCGCAGGGTTCCACCGCGGTGATGTGCCTGGCGCATCTGGCGATGCTGACCGGCAATATCGGCCGCGACGGCGTCGGCGTGAATCCGCTGCGTGGCCAGAACAACGTGCAGGGCTCGTGCGACATGGGTTCCTTCCCTCACGAACTCCCGGGCTATCGCCATGTCTCCGACGATGCGGTGCGCACGGCGTTCGAACAGGCCTGGGGAGTGGCGCTGTCGTCCGAACCGGGGCTGCGCATTCCGAACATGTTCGAAGCTGCGCTCGACGGCGAATTCAAGGCCCTCTACATCGAAGGCGAGGACATAGGCCAAAGCGATCCGAACGTGCAGCACGTCACCGCTGCGCTCGCGGCGATGGAATGCGTCGTCGTACAGGACCTGTTTCTCAACGAGACGGCGATGTTCGCGCACGTGTTCCTGCCGGGCTCTTCGTTCCTCGAAAAAGACGGCACGTTCACCAATGCCGAGCGCCGCATTTCGCGCGTGCGCGCGGTGATGAAGCCGAAATCCGGTTATGCGGACTGGGAGATCACGCAGCTGCTGTCGAATGCGTTGGGTTATCCGATGCGTTACTCGCATCCGTCGCAAATCATGGACGAGATCGCGCAGCTGACGCCGACCTTCGCCGGCGTGAGCTTCGCGAAAATCGATGAGCTCGGCAGCATCCAGTGGCCATGCAATGCGCAGCATCCGTCCGGTACGCCGACCATGCACGTGGACGAATTCGTGCGCGGCAAAGGCCGTTTCCTGCTTACCGAATACGTGCCGACCAGCGAGAAGGTCAACGCGAAATATCCGCTGATCCTGACTACCGGCCGCATCCTGTCCCAATACAACGTCGGCGCGCAGACGCGGCGCACCGAGAATGTGCGCTGGCATCATGAAGACCTCCTCGACATCCACCCGCACGACGCCAACGATCGCGGCATCCGCGAAGGCGATTGGGTCGGCATTTCCAGCCGCGCCGGCGACACGGTGCTGCGCGCACGCCTGAGCGAACGCATGACGCCGGGCGTCGTCTACACGACGTTTCATTTCCCGGGTTCGGGTGCGAATGTGATCACGACCGAGAATTCGGATTGGGCGACGAATTGCCCGGAATACAAGGTCACGGCGGTGCAGGTTGCACGCGTCACACAGCCGTCGCAGTGGCAGCAGCGCCACGCGGCGTTCAGCTGCAGGCAGCAGGAACTGCTAGCCGATGTCGTCGCCGCAAAATAATCTGCCTGCCGGCGCGGTGACGCGCGACGTGGAGCGCCACCGCGGCGCGCAGGTCGCACAGGTGCGCGACGCGATCGCCGAGGAGATTCCGGTGGCGTTCGTCTACAACGACCGTCCGCATGCGGTGATGATGGCCACGCCCGCCGATCTGCAGGACTTCGCGCTCGGCTTCAGCTTGAGCGAGGCGATCATCGGCGGCGCCGAAGAATGTACAAAAGTGGAAATTGCGCACGCGCTCGCCGGTATCGAGTTGCGCATCGCGATTCCATCGGTGCGCGCAGCCAAGCTCGAAGACCGCGTGCGCGAACTTACCGGTCGCACCGGTTGCGGTTTGTGTGGCGCGCAGACGCTGGATGCGGCGGTGCGCCATCCCCCGGCAGTGGCCGAACCCGAGGCTATCGACGAGTCCGCGTTGCGCCGCGCATTGTCCGACCTGCACGGCCGGCAGACGATCAACGTGGCCACCGGCGCGACGCACGCGGCGGCATGGGCCACGCGTGCGGGCGCGATCGCGCTCGTGCGCGAGGACGTCGGCCGGCATAACGCGCTGGACAAGCTGATCGGCGCGATGCAGCGCGAGCAGGTCGATCCGCGTGCCGGCTTTCTGCTCGTCACGAGCCGGGCGAGTTTCGAGATGGTGATGAAGGCGGCGACCGTGGGCATCGGCATCGTCGCGGCGATTTCCGCACCGACGGCGTTGGCCATCGCCCTGGCCCAGGAGGCGAACGTGACCTTGATCGGTTTCGCGCGGCCGGACGGCTATTCGGTTTATGCGCATGCGCAGCGCATTGAAAATGCCGCTGCGAGCCGCATCTGATGAACGCCGAACGGCTGGTGGCGATGGCGAACGACATCGCGAATTTCTTCGCCGCCGAACCGGAGCGCCAGACTGCGGTCGCTGGCATCGCCACGCATCTGAAGAAATACTGGGCGCCGCGCATGCGCAAGCAGCTCGCGGACCACGTGCGGGTGCACGGCACGGCTGGCCTGAGCGAACTGGCGGCCGCCGCGCTGGCGTCGCTGGAAACCCGAACCTAGACGCGGCAACCCGGCTCGGGTACAATTGTCGATGTTCAGGGGCCTCATTTGAGGCCTTTTTTTAGCTCACGGATTTGAGCGCGTTGCCGATGTTTGGATGCAAGACAACGGCGGACCAGGAAAGGCCTCATGGCCTTTTTTTATTTCCGTCACTTTTATATGCGCAATAAGGAATTGACCGAACTGCTGGTGCCCGTCGTGGCGGACCTTGGACTCGAATGCCTCGGCGTCGAGTACAGCCCGTCGCACGGCAACTCTCTGGTGCGCGTCTACATCGATGCGCCGGGCCGCGCGGTGACGGTGGACGATTGCGAGGCGGCGAGCCGGCAGATTTCAGCGACGCTCGACGTGAACGATCCGATCCAGGGTCGCTACACGCTGGAGGTGTCGTCGCCGGGGCTGGATCGGCCGCTGTTCACGGCGGAGCAATTCGCGCGTTTCATCGGTCAGAAGGCGAAGCTGGAAACGAATCTGCCGATCGACGGCCGGCGCCGCTTCAACGGTGCGATCCGCGGTGTGGAGGGCGACAGCGTCGTCATGGAACAGGATGGAATTGACGTGCGCATCGCGCATGACAATGTACACAAAGCCAAGCTGGTGCCGGATTTCGGCGAGCCGGCGGGCAAACCCGGAAAAGGCAACAAGCCGAAGAATACGAAGTGAGATTGCAACGATGAGCAAAGAACTACTGTTAGTCGTGGATGCCGTCGCCAACGAAAAAGGCGTCGACAAGAACGTGATCTTCGAAGCGATGGAAGCAGCGCTGGCTTCCGCGGCGAAGAAACGCTACCCCAGTGAGGACGTGGCCGCGCGCGTCAGCATCGACCAGCAAAGCGGCGATTACGAGACCTTCCGCCGCTGGGAAGTCGTGCCCGATGACGTCGTCATGGAATCTCCGGACCGGCAGATCCGCATGATGGATGCGACGGATACGCACCCGGACATCCAGGTCGGCGAATTCATCGAGGAGCCGATCGAGAATCCGGAATTCGGCCGCATTGCCGCGCAAGCCGCCAAGCAGGTCATCGTGCAGCGCGTGCGCGAAGCCGAACGCGCGCAGGTCGTCGAGGCATACAAGGATCGCGTCGGCGAGTTGCTCACCGGCGTGGTCAAGCGCGTCGAGCGCGGTAGCGTGTATCTGGACCTCGGCGGCAATGCCGAAGCCTACATCCCGCGCGACAAGGCGATTCCGCGCGAAGCGGTGCGCGCCGGCGACCGCATCCGCGGCTATCTGCACGAAGTGCGTCCGGAGCCGCGCGGCCCGCAGCTGTTCGTCTCGCGCACGGCGCCGGAGTTCATGATCGAGCTGTTCAAACTCGAAGTGCCGGAAGTCGGCCAGGGTCTCGTCGAGATCAAGGGCGCCGCACGCGATCCGGGTGACCGCGCGAAGATCGCCGTGCTCGCGCACGACCACCGTACCGATCCGATCGGCGCGTGCATCGGCATGCGCGGTTCGCGCGTGCAGGCGGTGTCGAACGAGTTGAATGGCGAGCGCATCGACATCGTGCTGTGGAACGACAATCCCGCGCAGTTCGTGATCAACGCGATGGCGCCGGCGGAAGTGCAGTCGATCATCGTCGACGAAGAAAAGCATTCGATGGACATCGCCGTTGCCGAGGACAAGCTGTCGCAGGCGATCGGGCGCGGCGGGCAGAACGTACGCCTGGCCAGCAAGCTGTCCGGTTGGCAGCTCAATGTGATGACGCAGGATCAGGTTGCGGCAAAGTCGGAGGCCGAGCAAACCACGGCACGCGAGCTGTTCCAGCAGAAGCTCGAAGTCGACGCCGAAATCGCCAGCATCCTCGTGCAGGAAGGTTTCACCACGGTCGAGGAAATCGCCTACGTGCCGAGCGGAGAGCTGCTCGCGATCGAAGGCTTCGACGAGAACATCGTCGAGGAGTTGCGCGCGCGTGCGCGCGACGCGTTGCTCACCGAGGCGCTGGCGGTCGAAGAGGATATCGAAGAGCACAAGCCGGCCGAGGATCTGCTCGCCGTCGTTGGGATGGACGAAACCACCGCATTTGCGCTCGCCGAGCATGGCGTGCTCACGCGCGAGAATCTCGCCGATCTCGCCACCGACGAGCTGATGGAATTCGCGCTCGACGACATGGACGAGAAGCGCGCGGCGGGGCTGATCATGGCAGCGCGCGAACATGCCGACGCGGCTTGAGCGCAGCGGCTTTTCGGGTATTTCGGGTGTGCGTATGAACACCTAAGAGAAACAAGCGTCGCGTGGTTAGCCGCGCGACGCGTGAGGAGAGGTTACGGATGTCGGATGTGACGATTAAACAACTGGCCGGAGTACTCGGCATGGGCGTGGACAAGCTGCTTGTCCAGCTCGACGAGGCGGGTATGAAGTTCTCGAACCCGGACCAGGTCGTGTCGAGCACGCAGAAAGTGAAGCTGCTCGGCTTCCTGCGGCGCACGCATGGCAAGGCCGACAAGGAAGCCGAAGACAACGCGCCGCGGCAGATCACGCTCAAGCGCAAGACGGTGAGCGAGCTGACCGTGAACCAGGGCGCCGCGCGCGGCAAGACGGTGAACGTGGAAGTGCGGCAGAAGCGCACCTACGTCAAGCGCAGTGCCGTCACCGAAACGCATGAGGTCGACGCCGAGCGCGAAGACGCCCTGCGCAAGCTCAAGGAATCACAGGCCCAAAGCGAAGCCACTGAAGCGGCGCTCAAGGCCCAGGACAAACGCCGGCTCGACGAAGAAGCCAAACTGCGTGCGGTCGAAGAGGCCAAGCGCGCGGAAGAGGAAGCGCGCAAGCGCGCCGAAGCGCCGGCCAAGCCGACTGCGGAAGAAGCGCCCAAGACGGACAAGGCCGCCGAGCGCGCGCCGAAGAAGGCGCACGAACCACGCGGTCGCGCCCCTGAAACCCAGGAAGCGCCGCATCACAAGGGCCGGCAGAAGCACGGCTCGCATCGCATGCAGGACGACGGCGACGGTGCCGTGCCGTATTTCGGCGGCGAATTGCACCTGTCCGATGCCGGCCACGCACGCCGCGGCGCGGTGAAGAAGAAGCCGCGCCGGCAGGTCGAGCAGGCGCGTGCCGCGACCGGAACCCATGCGTTCTCCAGACCCGTTGCGCCGACGGTGCGCGACATTGCCGTCGGCGACACGATCATGGTTTCCGATCTCGCCGCGAAGATGGCAGTGAAAGGCGCCGACGTTGTCAAAACACTATTCAAGATGGGCGTGATGGCGACGATCAATCAGGTTATCGATCACGATACGGCGGTGCTCGTCGTCGAAGAACTCGGCCACAAAGCGGTAAAAGCCGAGGAGAAGACCGCCGAAACCACGCTGTCCAAGGTCGAGGTGCAGGGCGAGAAGGAAAATCGTCCCGCAGTGGTCACGATCATGGGCCATGTCGATCATGGCAAGACCTCGCTGCTCGACTATATCCGCCGCACCAAAGTCGCGGCGGGCGAAGCCGGCGGCATCACCCAGCATATCGGCGCATATCACGTGCAGACCGACAAGGGCGTGATCAGTTTTCTGGATACGCCAGGCCACGCTGCGTTCACCGCGATGCGCGCGCGCGGCGCCAAGCTCACCGACATCGTCGTGCTGGTGGTGGCGGCCGATGACGGCGTCATGCCGCAGACGATCGAAGCCGTGCAGCATGCCAAGGCTGCGCACGTGCCGCTGATCGTGGCCGTCAACAAGATCGACAAGCCGGAGGCGAATCCCGACCGCGTCAAGCAGGACCTGATCCAGCACGAAGTGGTTTCGGAGGATTTCGGCGGCGACGTCCAGTTCGTGCCGGTTTCCGCAAAGACCGGCCAGGGCGTCGACCAGTTGCTCGATGCGATCCTGCTGCAATCCGAAGTGATGGAACTCAAGGCCGTCAAGGACGGACTCGCTACCGGTGTCGTGGTCGAGTCCAGCCTGGACAAGGGTCGTGGTCCGGTGGCGACCGTTTTGGTGCAGCAGGGCACATTGAAGAAAGGCGACTTCCTGGTCTGCGGCGTCGAATACGGCCGTGCCCGCGCGCTGATCGACGAAGGCGGCAAACAGGTCGACAGCGCCGGCCCGTCGATTCCGGTGCAGGTGCTCGGTCTGTCCGGCGTGCCGAACGCCGGCGACGATTTCGTCGTCGTGCAGGACGAGCGTCTGGCCAAGCAGGTCGCTTCCGAGCGCGAAGCCAAGCGTCGTGAAACGCGCCTGGGGAAGACCGCCATGCGCAGCATGGAAGATGTCATCTCGACGATGGGCCAGGGCGAAGGCCAGCGCGTGCTCAATCTCGTGGTCAAGGCCGATGTGCAAGGTTCGGTCGAAGCGCTGCGTGATTCGCTCACGGCGATCGGCAACGATCTGATCCGCGTCAACGTGATCGCGTCCGGCGTCGGTGGCATCACCGAATCCGACGCCACGCTGGCGGTGGCCTCGAAGGCGATCATGATCGGCTTCAACGTGCGTGCGGATGCGTCGGCGCGCAAGATCGTCGCCGACAGCGGCGTGGATCTGCGCTACTTCTCCATCATCTACGACGTGATCGATCAGGTGAAACAGGCCGCGACCGGTCTGCTCGGTACCGAGATCCGCGAAGAGATCATCGGCACAGCGCAAGTGCGCGACGTGTTCCGCTCGTCGAAGTTCGGCGCGATCGCCGGCTGCATGGTCATCGAGGGTACGGTCAAGCGCAACAAGCCGATCCGCGTGCTGCGCGACAACACGGTGATCTTCCAGGGCGAACTCGAATCGCTGCGCCGCTTCAAGGAAAACGTCGACGAAGTGCGCAACGGCATGGAGTGCGGCATCGGCGTCAAGCAGTACAACGACGTCAAGCCGGGCGACCAGATCGAGTGCTACGAGCGTATTGAAGTGGCGCGCACGCTGTAATGCCTGCACGCAGTTTCAGCCGCTCCGACCGCCTCTCCGCCGAGCTGCGCCGCCTGCTTGGCACGATGGTGCATGACGCGGTGCGCGACGGCGCGCTGCCGTCGATGAGCGTGTCCGACGTCGAAGTCACCAAAGACTTCGACGTCGCCACCGTGTTCGTCACCGCACTGCTGCCCGAGCAGGCCAAGGACGGCGTCAAGGCGCTCAACGAACTGGCCAAGGAGTTCCGCATGGAATTGTCCAAGACCATGCGCGTGCGCCGCGTGCCGGAACTGCGTTTCAAGTACGACGATTCGGTCGATCGCGGCGAGCGCATCGACGCGTTACTGCGCGGCGATAAGTGAAGCGCGCGTTCCGGCGCCTCTGCCGGAACGTAATATGAAGACCTTCCGCGACGTTTCCGGCATCCTGCTCTTCGACAAGCCGCCCGGGTTGAGCTCGAACCAGGCGCTGCAAAAGGTTCGCCGCCTGTTCGAAGCGCGCAAGGCCGGTCACACCGGCAGCCTTGATCCGCTGGCGACCGGCCTTCTGCCGATCTGCTTCGGCGAAGCGACCAAGATCGCCGGCTACCTGCTCGGTTCGCACAAGGCCTATGCCGCCGAGTGTCGGCTGGGCGTTACGACGACGACGGACGATGCCGAAGGCGATGTGCTTGCGACGCGTCCGGTGCCGGTGCTGAGCGACGCGGAAATGGAAGCCGCGCTGGCGACCCTGCGCGGCCGCATCGTGCAGATACCGCCGGTGTATGCCGCGATCAAGCAAGACGGCGTCGCTTTGTATAAACGCGCGCGCCGCGGCGAGGACGTGCAGGTGCCGTCCCGCGAAGTCGAGGTGGACCGGCTCGATCTGGTCGCGCACGAGGGCGCCATCTTGCATCTGCACGTCGAATGCGGTTCGGGCACCTATGTGCGCAGTCTCGCGCGCGATCTCGGCGAGCGCCTGGGTTGCGGCGCACATCTGACCGCTCTGCGCCGACTCTGGGTGGACCCCTTCCGCGCGCCGCAAATGCACCCGCTTGCGCAGCTGGAACAGATTGGAGATGCATCCGGCGTCGCCGGGCTGGACGCGCTGCTGCTGCCGCTGGAACAGGGCTTATCCGGATTGCCTGCGCTGCACGTGGGCGAAGATGAGGTCTTGCGATTGCGGCAAGGCAAGCGCTTGAGCCAGACGCTGCTGGTCGGGCAACCGCTCTGCCGCGCGCTGGATGCCAGCGGCCGGCTGATCGCCCTGGTCGAGATCGATCCGAATGGTGAAGTTACCGTGCGTCGCGGGTTCAATTCCCCAGCCTAAAACCCCCATTTGCCGCAGAAAACGGTTACAATAAGCGGCTTTTTCCAGCACGCCCGTCCCGGGCACTAACGCGGATTGCGCTCCGACAGGCCGAACCGCGCTGAACGTTCCATCAAAGAGGTAATCATCATGTCGCTTTCAATCGAACAAACCAGCAAAGTCATTGCGGATTATCGCCGCGCCCCGAACGACACCGGTTCGCCGGAAGTGCAGGTCGCGCTGCTGTCCGCGCGCATCGAGCATCTGTCGTCGCATTTCGCCAGTCATGAGAAAGACCACCACTCGCGTCGTGGCCTGCTCAAGATGGTCAATCAGCGCCGCCGCCTTCTGAACTATCTGAAGAGCGCCGACACCGGTCGCTACAAGACCCTGATCGAACGCCTCGGTATTCGTCGCTAAGCGCTTCCGCGCCACCCAATTCACGCCTGCGGGCGCCACGGGGCGCCTGCCACAACAGGAGTCGCCACGTGGCGAAAGTCAGCAAATCGTTCCAATACGGAAAACACCAGGTCACGATCGAGACCGGCGAAATCGCCCGGCAGGCATCGGGCGCGGTCATGGTCTCGATGGAAGGCACCGTCGTCCTCGTCACCGCGGTCGCCGCGGCCAAGGCGAAGGAAGGGCAGGATTTCTTCCCGCTCACTGTCGACTACGTCGAGAAATTCTATTCGGCCGGCCGCATCCCCGGCGGCTTCTTCAAGCGCGAAGGCCGCCCGACCGAAAAGGAGACGCTGACCAGCCGTCTGATCGATCGCCCGGTGCGTCCGCTGTTTCCGGAAGAGTACAAGAACGAAGTGCAGGTCATCGCGCAGGTCGTGTCGCTCAATCCTGAAGTCGATGGCGACATCCCGGCAATGATCGGCGCATCGGCCGCACTGTCGCTGGCCGGCATTCCGTTCCAGGGTCCGATCGGTGCGGCGCGTGTCGGTTATGTAAACGGCGAGTACGTGCTGAATCCGACCAAGACGGAACTGCAAACGTCCGCGCTCGACCTCGTCGTTGCCGGTACCTCGAACGCGGTGCTGATGGTCGAATCCGAAGCCAAGCTGTTGTCGGAAGACGTGATGCTCGGCGCGGTGACGTTCGGCCATCGCGAACTGCTCAAGGTGATCAACACGATCAATGAGCTGACTGTCGAAGTCGGTACCAAGCCCTCGGCGTGGACCGCGCCGGCCAAGAACGAGGCGATGATCGCCGCGCTCAAGGAACAGGTCGGCACGCAGCTCGCTTCGGCGTTCGCCATCCGCGACAAGTTGCAACGCCGCGATGCGATCGTCGCGATCAAGCAAAACACGATGCAAGCGCTCGCCGCACGCATCGTCTCGGAAAACTGGAACAGCGCCGAACTCGCCAAGGAATTCGGCGAGCTCGAATACCGCACGCTGCGCGACAGCGT
>Ga0070666_10002579_pt1 | contig 10943 bp, 9 predicted proteins | sample KBSS23metaG_FD_64677 | JGI IMG/M metagenome (GOLD analysis project Ga0070666, IMG submission 64677) | Switchgrass rhizosphere microbial communities from Kellogg Biological Station, Michigan, USA - KBS S2-3 metaG | ecosystem: Host-associated > Plants > Roots > Rhizosphere > Soil ... | reverse complement strand
CCCCGCGGCCGGCGCGTGTCGGCGGGGCCGCTTCAGGCCGGCTCGCCCGCCGGCGCGACGGCAGCCACCGGCGTGAGCCCGTAGCGCTGCATCGTGCTCGCCAGCCGCGCCCGGTCGGGCGGGCCGCCGGCATTGGCGATCGCCGCCACGTCGCGGAAGTACTGCGGATCGATGCCCGGCGAGTTCATCACCAGCACCCGGGCGGTCGCGGCGTGCGGGTTGCCGAAGGCATGCGGCACGCCCCGGGGCGTGCCCATGGTGTCGCCCGGTCCCAGATCCCGCGTGACGCTGCCCACGGTGTAGCGGAGCATGCCGTCGAGCACGTAGACGAGCTCTTCGTGCTCGGCGTGGCTATGCGGCGGCGGCACCCCGGCACCGGGCGGCACCTGCATCTCGAAGCAGCTCATGTCGCCGGCCGCGCCGGCGGCCTGCAGGTAGCGGATCTCGATCTGGCCGATGCGGATGACCTCCGAAGGCGCGGCGGTTTCGTTCATGGCACACTCCTCATCTATGTAAAAATAATGTACGTCAATGTACAAAACCTTTACGTCGAAGTCAAGCCCACGTCGGCCGGCGCCGGAGCCGGGTATCGGCCGGCCCCTGATCGGCGCACTGCTGCGCTTTCCGCGGGAAGCGGTGGTGAAGCGCATGCTCGAGGCGCTGAACGAGCACGGCCACGACATCACGCCCGCCGAGCTGGCCGTGATGACATACCCCGGGCCCGACGGCAAGCGCCCGAGCGAGCTGGCGCGCGCCTGTGCGACGAGCCGCCAGTCGATGAACTACCTGCTGTCGGGCCTGGAGGCGCGCGGCTACCTGCGCCGTGCCGACGGCGACCAGGGCCTGGCGCGGGTGATCCAGCTCACCGAGCGCGGGCGTGCCGCGGGCAAGCTGATGCGCAAGACGGTCGCGGAGATCGAGCGCGAGTGGAGCGGGTTTCTGGGCAAGGACCGGTTCGATGCCCTGAGCGGAACGCTGCTCGAGCTGTCGCGGTGGCTGGGAAAGGTGCCCTGACGCTCAGGCCGAAAGCTCCGGCCAGAGCTCCAGCAGCGCGCTGCCGGAGACGATGGCGCGGATGTCGCCGACCTGCTCGTCGGTAAGGTCCTTGCGCCATCGCCGGACGGCTTCCGCGGGATCTCGGTGGATGCTGTACTGGCGCTTGGCGGCCGAGGCACCGGGACGGCTCTTCTCGCCAGACGTGGTGGAGTGCAGAAACTCGGAGACGGCGTCGTCGAAGGGCCAGCCGAAGAACGCATAGGCCTCTCGCGCCGCCGCTTCCGGATCGCCAGCGAACTGCTCGTGGGTCATCAGCAGGCCGCGCGGGGAGTTTCGGGCGAAGTCGGCCAGGGGCTCGCTCTGGACCCGCCAGCGGACGGCCTCGAAGGCGGCCTCGGGCAGCCGCCAGAGTTCCTCGGTGGAAAGCTGGGGCACGCCGAACCGGGCCACGCTCGGCAGGAGCTCGACGACCCGGGCCACTGTCTTGTCGGTGCGGATCGGCTCGATCGGTTCGTTGTCCTGGAAGCGGAAGGTCGAGGAGACGCTGGCGAAGGGATTGCGCACGATCGCGAGGACGTGCGGATCGAGCACGGCGGCAAGGCGCTCGAGAAGCTCGTTGGCGAAGTTCACTTGCTTGATCAGGGCCCAGTCGCCGGCGCGATACGAGGGGCGGCCGTACCGCTCGTAGAGGCCGCGCGCGGCCGGAAGCACCTTGCCGGCTTGCCAGGTCAGGCGGAGCAGGGCCTTGGGCTGCGGGCGACAGGGCTTGGGGATGAACGGCGGGTAGTCGACGTTGTGCTGGCAGCCCCGCATGAGGGCCTCGAAGCGGCGGCGAAGATCGACGTCGTCGCCGTCGGGCAGGTCGGCCAGCCATTCGTGATAGGGCGCAGGCTTGTCCCAGTTGAACGGCTCGTACTTGTAGTGGCAGCCCGGAAATTGGTTGAGGATCTGGCCGATCCAGGTGGTGCCCGACCGCCCGCGGCCGAGCAGGAAGGCATAGCGCAGGGCAGGTTCGGGTGGGGAGGGCGTTGAGGCGGGGGTCGGGGTGGGGGCGAGGCTCACGCTCAATCTCGGGTGGGTCGGGCCGGCGCATCGCTCGCCCGTTCCGGCGCATCGTAGCCGCCGGGGCGCGAGCGTGCAGGGACGACCGGCCGGGGTGGCCGCCGCCTCTGCGCTCCGGCGACGATTCGCTCGGCCGTCGATCCTCAACGGGTCGCGGTCGACTCCGAAGGCCGCGGCGAGACCCGTTCCTCGAGATTGACGATGCGCGAGAACAGGTGCCGATACTCCCTGTCGCTGCCGCCGCGGAAGTCCGGATCGCGGTTCTCCACGAAAGCGGCGTGGATCGCCGCCCAGTCTTCGGGCAGCAGGTAGCGCTCGGCCGCCGGCAGGATCACCCCTTCCTCGCGGCCCAGGTGGTCCCAGAGGAAGGCGGCATAGCGTGCGACCTCGTCCTCGAGGGCGCGGGTCGCAGCCGGCCGGCCTTCGGCGTCAGTGGTGGCCACGGTCTCGACCTGCCGCGCCAGCGCCGCCACGAGCTGGTGGTCCTGCTCGTGCTGGCGCTCGAGCGCGTCGAGCTGGGCGTCGCAGCTCGTCGTGCGCTCGCGCAGGCGCCGGAACAGGTGCTCGTGCTCCTTGGGGTGGTGCAGCTTGACCGGGAACTGCTGGACGTAGCGCACGATGGCGCGCATCAGCGCCAGGTCGACCGCCGCGCCCGACCTGCGTGCCTCGGCCAGGGCGTGCAGCCAGGCATGCAGCACCGCAGCGAGCGAGCGATGCTCGTCGCGGATGATGCCGATCGCCCGTGCCGCTGCCTTGGGCTCGCCCGTGGAAGAAATCAGTACCGGCAGGCCGGCGCTCATCTGCACCGCCAGCGTCTCGGAGGCAAAGGCCGTGGCCAGCTTGCCGCGCCCGCCGTGCGAGGCCATGAAGATGAGGTCGCAGCCGGCCGCCCGCGCCGCCTCGACGATGGCCTGCGCCGGCTTGTCGCTCACGACGTGGCGCGATTCGCAGGGCACGTCGAGCGCGCCTGCCGCCGCTTCGGCCTTGGCCAGCAGCTCGCGCGCCTTGCCGAGATAGGCGTATTCGTAGTCCTCGCGCGCGGTCGCGCGCAGCACCTCGGCGTCGCCGCGCAGCAGGCCGGCCGTGTCCGAGGAGGCATGGAAGAAGGTGATGCGTGCGCCGAGGGTGCGTGCCAGTTCGACGGCGTTTCCTATCACCTGGACCGAGAGGTCGGTGTCATCGACGGGAACGAACAGATGACGGTACATGGAGAGCTCCTGAGGCTCCCGCGAAGGTAGGCGGCCTGGCGCCGCAGGGTCTTGCGCTGGATCAAGGCGCGGCGTCCGCCGGCGGCCCGGGGGGTCCTCACGCCGCGCGGTGGGTCACTTCTCCGGCCAGATCGATGCCGCGCGCAGCTCGCTGTCCGATTCGCCGGGCACGACGAAATCGACCTTGATCCTGTCCCCCGCCTTGAGCTTGGACAGGTCGTACACCGACTCGCCGACGAAGACGAAGCCGGTCCGTCCGTCCGCCGCGCGCAGCTGCACCACGCGGTCCTGCAGGTCGACGGACAGCACGGCGTAGACCTCGGGCTGCGGCGCATAGTTGATGCCCTGGCCTTGCATGCGCCGGCCGCCGCCGCCGCCGGCTCCGACCTGCGCCAGAACGGGCTGCAGCAGCGCCGCGGCCAGGAGCCCGAAGCAGATCGGCCTGATGAACTTCTTCATGTTCGCCTCCATTCGCCCCTTCGACCCCGACATCTTCGGACCTGTCGGCCAAGATTCTCCATGACGGCGCCGACTTCGCGCCCGAACGCTCAGGGCATCCAGAAATCGCGCCCGTATAGCCGTTGCAGACGCGCACCCGGGCCGTCGACCTCGCGCAGGTACCGCTCCCAGGCGTCGAGCTGCCGGTCGGGGCCGATGACGAAGAAGCTGCCGTCGCTGCGGTCCAGACCCTTGGGGTCGTAGCCCGGAAGCATGCGGGCGTGGACGCGGTCCTTGCGGTCGTAGAGCCGGTCGACGAACAGCGGGTCGTCGCGCAGGGCCAGGATCGCCGTGCGAAAGCGTCGCACTGCCTCGGGCGGCTGGCCATCGGCCAGGTCGGCGGCGATGCCTTCGGCGCGGGCTTCGTAGGTCAGCGAGGCGCGCGATTCGCCGAAGGCCTGCGCCATCACGTACTCGCCGAGGCTGGGGTCGCGCCGGCCGTCCCGGATCACGCCGATGACGAAGCGAACGGTCTGCGGCAGCTCCGGCGTGCGCTCGGCGTAATAGCCGACGCGGCCCGACGACACCGTGCCGCGCAGCCCGTTGCTGTAAGCCAGGCCGGCGCCGACGGTCTTGGAGAAGATGCCGTGCGAGCCGCCGCCGCCGTAGAGACGCGTGGCCAGGTAGTCGAGCAGCTTGTCGGTGTCGGCCGCCTCGGCGAAGTGGACCGCGGGCACCGAGGTGAGGATCACGCCGCCCTGCTTGTTCGGCGCATGCAGGCCCACGTGCAGCGGCGACTCGGGCGCGCCGCGCAGCCGCAGGCGCGCGCCGATCGGCGGCTCGGCACTCGGCGGCACGGCCACGAAGGCGGTGGCGGCGTCCAGCCGCGCCGCGAACGCCTCCAGCTGCGGCGCCAGCGCGTCGCGCATCTCCGGGGACGAGGCCAGGAACATCCGCGCGCCGCCGGCACGCAGCAGGCGGCGGCGCAGCGAATCCAGTTTCGCCAGCGCCGCGCTCGCCGGCAGCATCAGGTCGTCGCGCAGGGCTTGCGCGAGGTAGGCGAAATCGGCGCCCAGGCTCTCGTCCGGGATCTCGGCCAGGCTCAGGTCGAGGTCGCGCAGCGCCTCGCCGGCAAGCTGGCGCTGGCTCGGCGAAAGCGCTTCCCATCCCGGCGCCTTGCCTTCTGCGAGCAGCGCCTTCAAGCCGGGGCGGTCCAGGGTGCGGCCGCTGTCCGCGAGGCGGGTGAGGAAGGCCGAGAGCGCCTCGCCGTCGCCGCGTGCGGGGTCGAGCAGCTGCCAGCGCAGGCGCAGCGCGCTGTGCGTGCGGGTCAGGAAGGAGGCGCTCGCCAGCCAGCCGGGCTGGCGCTGCATCCGCCAGGCATTGGCCGGGTCGTTGACCCAGCTCTCCTCGGCGGCTTGCACCGTGTTGCGCAAGGCCGCGAGCTGCTGGTCGACGAGGTCGCGCAGGCGCGGCAGGTTCTCGCTGCGCCAGTCGGGCGCATACAGCACCCGGGCCATCCAGTCGAGCGCGCGCCGGGACTCCTCCAGCCCCACGCCCGAGCCGCGCAGCACCAGTTCCACCCGGCCGGTGCGGGGATTGGCGGCGAACGATGCGGTGAGCGAAAGGATCTCGCGCCGCAGGCGCTCGCTCATCTGCTCGTAGGGCAGCGGCTGGCCGTTGTCGATCACGCCGGCGCGAGTGAGCAGGTCGGGGAGCAGGGACAGGTAGCGCAGCTCGTCCTGCGGCACGCCATCCAGGCGCAGCGCCAGGCCCGCCATCGCGCCGGTCATGCTGTCGAAGCGCGAGGCCACCAGCGGCACACCGTTGGCCAGGCGCACCGACTCGAACTGCAGCTCGTCGTCCAGCGTCATCGGCGGCGCTTTGACGAAAGGCGTGGGCGGCACCCGGGTGGCCTGGTCGATGCGCGCCAGCTCGGCGTCGGCATCGGCGGCGTGGCGTGCCAGCGCCTGCTGGGCGTCGGCCGTGCCGTAGTGGCGCTTCAGCCGCTCGGTCTCCTCGGCGAGACGCGCCTCGCGCCCGGCCTGCTCGCGGGCGATGAGCGCCGCGCTCGGCCGCGCCCCGACGACATAGGGCACGACACCGCTGATCTTCCAGCGCGCCAGGGCCTCGCGCCAGACGTTGCGGTCGGAGTCGAGCAGGGTCCGCAGCCGGGCGAATTCCGGTTTGAGCACGAGCGACTTGCGCTCGCCGGGAGAACGCTCGAGCTGCAGCAGCAGCTCCACCCAGGCCGAGCTGCCGTTGCGCGCGCCGAAGCCGGGCGGCGTGCCGAGGAACTTGAGCGCCTGCCGTTCGCGTTCGGCGACGCGGCTGGCGATGCGTTCGTTGAAGGCCTTGAGCTCGGCCGAGCCGTCGGCGAACGCCGCCACGCGCTGGATCTCGTCGACCACGACGCTGCGGATGGCCCGCAGCCCCTCGTCGCTCATCGCCGCCGGGCGCACGTCGCTCAGCTCGATCGCCACCGGGTGCCCGCCCCACGTGCCGACTTCGCTGTCGACCGCGCGTGCGCCGGTGTCCAGGCGACGGCTGCGGCTGTCGATCAGCAGGCCGTAGAGATTGGTGCTGGCGTCGCCCGCGAGATTGGCGAAGAAGAGCTCGGCAAGCAGCTGCTCGGCGGCGTCGAGCTCGCGGCTGGCCGGCCACACCACGGCCACCGGACTGGGCTGCTGCGCGTTGGTGTGCGGATACTCGTAGACGCGCAGGGCGCCTTCGGGATCGCCGGCCGGGGGCGGCAGCCTGGCGAGCGAATCGGCCGGGCGCGGTCCGCCCTTGGGCGCGTCTTCCATCAGCACCCGGTCGAAGCGCGACAGCAGGTCGTCGAGCCCGGCGGACTTCGGGAACGCGGCCACCGTGCCCATGTTGGCGAGGTGATAGGCGGCGGCGTGAAAGCGGCGGATGTCCTCGGCCGTCATCGTCCGGATGCCCGCGGGCTCGCCGCCCTGGTTGAAGGAGAGCGTGTGGCGCCTGCCGTAGAGCGCATGGTTCTGCGCCCGCCAGGCCTGCCAGCCGCCGTTGGCCATCGAGGCCACCATCTCGTTGTAGACCGTGCCCTTTTCCTCGAGGCGCAGGCTCCCGTCGGCGCTCTTGGTGACGCCGAAATTGCGCACCTCCAGGCGAATCTCGGCGTCGCTGTAGTCCGGATGCAGCATCGCCCGCTGCTGCTCGGCGAACAGGTCGAAGAACGTGTCCACGCCCGCGGCAGTGTTGAAGAAGTAGCTCGTGCGCCAGGTCTCGGTGTAGGCCGAGCTCGTCGCCAGCGACATCTGCTCCTTGGTGGCCAGCGTGCGGCCGCGGATGCCGCGCAGCAGCAGAAGGTGCTCCTGCGTGTGCGGCTCGCCCTGGTCCGAGGTGGCGAAGGTCTTCACCCAGGTGAAGGCCTGCGGCACCGATTCGATCCGCAGCAGGTCGAGCTGGAAGCCGGTGGGGAGGTGCCTGAAGCGCGCCCCCATCGGCCGGTCGGCCGCGTCGAGGTAGACGGCGGTGGCCTCGAACCGATGGCTGCGGTCGCCCGCCTTCAGGGCGGCGAGGTCGACGCTGGGTGCGGCCTGGGCCGTTGCGGCGAGGGCGAGGGCGGCGGACAACGCAAGGCGCATGGCAACGGCAACGGGGCAGGGGTCGGCGAGTCTAGCCAACCCTGCCCCGTTCCGGCCCCGCCGGCGGCCCGCCAGGATGGACCCTGGCCCTGCGACCTCAGGCGTGCTGGGTGAGCCCCGCCTGCCTCGGCTTGCGGCTGGGCGCAAAGCCGTTCTTCGCCAGCGTTTCGTCGGCGTTCTCGTAGAAGGTGCCGATCTGGTAGATCTGCCGCGCCTCCTTGCCGTTGGCGACGTCCCGGCCGAATTCCCGGGCGATGCGCACCAGCTGCTCGATCTGCTCGACGGTGCCCATCTTGGCGGTCTGGCGCTGGTTCCAGATGTTGTCCTCGATGCCGCAGCGCACGTGCAGGCCGAGGGCGATCGCCATCATGTTCAGCGGCAGGACGTGGCGCATCGAGGTTTCGAGCGTCAGCACCGAGCCGTCCGGGCAGGCGCGCACGAAGTTCGCCAGGTTGTACAGGTTCGGCGCCTCGAAGCCGCCGCCGATCGCCACCCAGGTCAGCACCAGGGGCACGTTGCAGACGCCGCGGCGCATCATGCGCTCGACGGTCTCGAGCTGCGAGATGCCGGCGAGCTGGAAGTGGGTCTGGATGCGGTTGGCGCTCAGCCGGCGGATGTGCTCCTCCACCCACGCCGGGCCGGCCGGGATCGTCATCTCGCGGTAGGCATGGGTCAGGGCCGGATCGGCCAGCGAGGTGCCGGCCACGTCCGCGGCCGTCATCTGCTCGACGACGTTCATCTGGTTGGTGTTGATGGCGATCGTCACCTGGTCGGGCGTCGGCTTCAGCTCGGCCAGCATGTGGCGGGTGTCGTCGGACAGCCACTTGGCGGCCTCGCCCTCGCCTTCCGGGGCGAACGAGATCGAGCCGCCCACCTGCAGGATCATCTCCGGGCAGGCCTTGCGGATGCCGGCCAGCAGCTGATTGAACTTGGACAGGCGCTTGGAGCCCTTGCCGTCCTCTTCGCGCACGTGCACGTGCAGCACGGTGGCGCCGGCGTTGTAGCAGTCCACCGCCTTCTGGATCTGCGCGTCCATGGACACCGGGATGTCCTCGGGGAAATCGGACGGCATCCACTCGGGCCCGTAGGGCGCGGCGGTGATGACCAGCTTCTGCATGTTCTCGACGAACAGCGATCCATCGATGAAGTTCATGTTCTTTCTCCTAGGGGTTGGGGTCAGACGGCGAGCGCGGCTTCGCGCGCACGTGCGGGCTTCGCGGCCGCGCCAGCGGGCTTCTCGCCGACGCCGTAGGGCTTGTCGCCGACGATGCCGGCGCGTTCCATCTTGCGGTGGCAGGGCGCGTAGTCCATCACCGCGTAGTGCTGGGTGCTGCGGTTGTCCCAGATCGCCATGCTGTTCGGCTTCCAGCGCCAGCGCACCTGGTACTCGGGAATGAAGGCCTGGCTGACCAGGTAGCGCAGGAGATCGATCGCCCCGGGGTTGTAGTCCTGGCCGTAGCGCACGCGCTCCGGCGTGTGGAAGTTGCTGAAGTGGGTGGTGAAGGCGTTGACGAACAGCACCTTCTCGCCGGTTTCCGGATGCTCGCGCACGACCGGATGCTCCGGGTCCGGGTACTGGGCCTTGAGGGCCAGGCGCTTCTCGATCGGCATGGCGGCGCCGAAGGTGGCCTCGATGCTGTGCCGGGCGCGCAGGCCGGCGATTTCGCTCTTGACTTGCTCGGGCAGCCGTTCGTAGGCCAGGACCATGTTCGCCCAGATGGTGTCGCCGCCGACCGGCGGGCATTCGACGCAGCGCAGCACGCAGCCCAGCGGCGGCTTCTCGCGCCAGGTGGCATCGGTGTGCCAGGCGTTCTCGTAGCGGTCCATCGGTTGGTCGGGTCTCTTGTAGATCTGCACCAGTCCCGGGTGCTCCGGGTGGCTCCCGGCCACCGGGTGGTCCTCGAGCTCGCCGAAGCGCCGGGCGAAGGCCACGTGGTCGGCGCGGCCGATGTCCTGGTCGCGCAGGAACAGCACCTTGTGCTCGAGCAGCAGCAGACGGATCTCGTTGAAGAGGCCGGCATCGTGCGCGGCATCGGCCAGGTTCACGCCGACGAGTTCGGCGCCGATGCTGGCGGTCAGGGGTTCGACTCGCATTTGGAAATCCTCAGTGGCAAGGGTGGCGGCAGGGCCGCCTGGGGTGGGTGGGAAGCGGTTTGAAATTCGCGGTGGGCGGAGGCGAAAGTTAAGGCTTGGCATCCCGGCGAGGTTTTTCTTTCGACGACAGAAGATTTTCATTTCGCGACATCCCTATACTGGCCGGCATCCCCCTTTGACTTGGGTCAGGAATTCGTTGAGAGCAGCCGCCGTCCCTGCCCGTCGGCACATTCGCGCCGCGGCGCTGGCCCACTATTTCGAGGTCGCCGAAGCCGTGGGCCTCAACCCGCAGCCCCTGCTGCGCCGAGTCGGGTTGTCCCGCCGGATGCTGGTCGACCCGGAGCAGCGCATCCCCCTGGCCGCTGCGCTGCAGTTGCTGGAAGCCTCGGCCGAGGCCAGCGGCTGCGCCGACTTCGGCCTGCGGATGGCCGAGGCGAGGCGCTTGTCGGACCTGGGCGCGCTCAGCCTCCTGCTGACCCACCTGTCCAGCCTGCGCGCCGTGCTTCAGACCCTGATCCACAGCCGACAACTGGTGGGCGGCACGCTCGCGCTGGCCTTGGTCGAGAGCGGCAAGTCCACGGTCATCCGCGAGGAACTGGTCGAGCCGGCGGCTGCCCGCTCGCGCCAGGCGACCGAGCTCGCGCTCGGTGTCCTGTTCCGCCTCTGCGCCACCTTGCCCGGGCAGCGCTGGAATCCGCAGAGCGTCAATTTCCGCCACGCCGCGCCGGCCGACATCCAGCGGCACCGGCACCTCTTCCACTGCAGATTGAAATTCGGTAGCGAGTTCGATGGCATCGTCTGCGCCACGGCCGACCTCGACAGTCCGAATCCCCAGGCCGATCCGGTGCTCGCCGCCTACGCGCGGCGCCTTATCGACGTGCCCGGCGAGACGGCGGAAGAGACGCCCGCGCAAACGGTGCGCAAGTTCCTCTACGTCCAGCTTCCGCTCGGCGGCGCGTCGATCGAGCAGGCGGCACAGAGCCTGGACTTGCACGTCCGGACGCTGCAACGCCAGCTGGCCGCGGACGGGGTCGCCTTCTCGGACCTGGTCGACGAGGTCCGGCGCGACCTGGTGCTGCGCTATCTGGCCCAGCCCGACCGCAGCCTGACCTGGGTGGCGCAGCAGGTCGGCTACGGCCAGCTCAGCTCGTTTACCCGCTGGTTCGTCCGCCAGTTCCAGGAGACGCCCAGCGCCTGGCGGCGCCGGCCGCGGCAGGGCGGGAAGGTCGCGGCCGCGCAAGCGTGAGCGCGCTGAGAGGGCGACGCCGCCGAGCTGGGGTATTCCCGCAATCCCGTCCGTCCGCGTGGGCACGTGGAAGGTCACCCACCGTCGAGCCGCGGGCCAGCGTACTCATTTGGGCAACGCGCGCCTCGAAAAGTCATGCTTGCCGCGTCGACCCTCGGCGCCCAAGATTCATCCCGACCCCTCGTCCTGGCGCCAGGGAACGCCGTCGAAAGCGGATGCGGTCAACGCGCCCGACCCCCCACCCCTCACAAGATCGGAACTTGTCATGTCGAACTTCGATTCGCAACG
>Ga0070666_10002572_pt1 | contig 10966 bp, 3 predicted proteins | sample KBSS23metaG_FD_64677 | JGI IMG/M metagenome (GOLD analysis project Ga0070666, IMG submission 64677) | Switchgrass rhizosphere microbial communities from Kellogg Biological Station, Michigan, USA - KBS S2-3 metaG | ecosystem: Host-associated > Plants > Roots > Rhizosphere > Soil ... | reverse complement strand
GTGATGGCCTTCGCCGTCTCCCGCAGGACGAGGGAGATCGGCCTCCGCATGGCCCTGGGAGCCCAAGGGGCCGAGGTGAGGAGGCTTGTCCTCCGAGCGGGAGCCGTCCAACTCGGAGCCGGAATCGTCCTGGGGCTCGGCCTGGCCGCCCTGCTCTCCCGGCTGCTCGCCGCCTCCCTCTACCAGGTGCGCCCCTGGGATCTGGAGGTCTACGCCCTCGCCCCGGCCGTCCTGGCCGTCACCGGCCTCCTCGCCTGCCTCCTGCCCGCCCGCCGGGCCGCGCGGGTGGACCCGATGGAGTCTCTGCGGGCGGAGTAGTCGCCGCGCCTGCAAAACTTCTGTGGACAACCACCCGAAACCTGGTATACCGTTTCTCTAGAACCTGAACAGGATGTACCGGCTCACCCGCGCGCGCCGCCGCGCCGGGGTTTGAATTGCTTATATCCATGGATCGACCGGAACCATCACCGGAAATACCGCGGCTCCTGCCGACGACGAAGACGTTTCCGTCCGGTTATGGAGCCCGTTCCATCGCCCTATCCAATGATCAGCGGACCGTCTTCGTGGGGTGCAAGGACGGCTCCGTCATCGCCCTCGATCTCTGGGCGGCCTCCGAGCGCGACGTCAAACCGCTGACCCTGAGGTCCGGTCCCGAGTCGGGTGTGCGCTGGATTTACGACCTCCATGAGAACAGCGGGCTCGATCAGGGTTCTCTTCTGATCGGCGATGACCTCGGCAAGCTGCTGCTCCTGGAGTGGAAAGCGGGGCATCCGGCGATGGAGCGGCTCGTCGCCCATCGACCGGAAGACAACGGCGAGGAGAATGACGAGGAGGAGTGGCTGCCCATCATCCTGATCGAGGCCTGGAACGAGGAGACGTTCCTGATCTCCTATCGTGACCGTGACGTCTGCCTGTTTCCGCGCGTTGTACCGGTGGAAGGCCTCCTCCGGCCGATCTCCTCCCTCCCTGGAATCCAGGGCGTCATTGGCATCATGCACTGCGATGGGAAGGAGACCCTGCTGATCTGCGAATCCGGCGAGCTGTGGGGATTCGATCCCGCGACGAGCACCGTCAAAGCCTACTGGAACTGCTGCGCGGAGCGCGAACAGCCAGGATTCGTCTCGGATTCCGTGCCGGTGGTCTTGACCTCGGAGGGGGGCGGGCGACAGGAGATCCTCTTCTTGTCGACCGACACCGGCCTTTACCAGCTCTATTGGGAGCAGCGTTCTCCGGACGGTCCAAGAGGCGAGAATTCACCGGAGAAGCCAAAGATCGAGAAAGTCCACTTGCCTGGAATCACCGGCATGTGCATGGCCGTGAGCTATCTGGAGACTCCAGCCAACAGCAAGGGAGAGAAGCTTCACTATCTTTGGGTCTCCGACCTGGCGGGTGACGTCCACATGTTCTGGCAGCGCTCCACCGGACCGTTGGAGGAGTTTTCCCTGTACTGGGAGCGGTTCGGGTTCCGCCTCGAATCCTCTCAGGCGACCCGGTCCATCGCCAGCGTCGCGGCATCGCAGAACGGTGCGTTCGCCATCTGTCAGGCCTGTCGCAACGAGATGGTTGTCGTTACCTGGTATGAGGAGCTGTCCCCGCTGGAGCGGATGGCCGACCTCCTGGCCTGGGGGACTCTCGCCGACCTGGAGCGCTGGACCGGGATTCCTGGAGAATCCAAGGAGCAACGCTGGTGTCCGGAAGCCCGGTTGGCCGCCTGCATCGAGGATGCAGGGCGTGAACCCGATCATTTCGCGCGCTTCCTGGCGAGCCCTTACCCCGAGCGGCTGGCCTGGGGGGTTCTCCAGACGATCGGCGTTGGTGAACGGGCAAGGCAGGCCGTGCTCCTTTGGACCGACGCGCTGCTGGGGACGATTCACCGCCGTATGGGGGACCGCCGGGAGCAGCAGTGCCTCGGCGTAGTCCGCTGGCTCCGTCTTCTGGCCGAGCGTTGCCGGGATGAGGATACAGGGGAGTGGACGCTCGATCTGGTGCCGACGATCGAGACCTCGATCCGTCATGCCCGCAAGTGGGGGGTCTTTGGAGACACCTACTCCCAGCGTGAAGAGGTGTTCGCGCCGCTGAGAGCTCTCGAGAACAAGCAATTGGGCGACCGGCGTCTCGAAAGCATCGCTTATGAAGCCCTGTTGTTCGGTCGGAGGTTGGACGTCGAGGATGAGAAGCCGGAGAGGCCGCGCGGGAACCGGATTCCCTGGGATGTTCAGTTTCTCGACAGCGCGGGTAAGGCAGGCTCGGGCCTCGTCGCCGTCTCCTGGCGCGGGGGCGGCGTCGAGCTCTATCGGCTGGCTCCGCGGTTCGAAGGCTCCGCCAAGGGCATCCCGGAATTGGAGCTCCTTTCGAGTATCCTCTCGCAGGCCGAGGCCCAGCAGGAGACCGGGCCGTCGGACTTGGAGTATGACCGTAGCTTGGCTCTCAAGCCTTTGCCAGGAAATTCGACGAAGGCCTATCTCCTGCGCTCCACGACGAAGGCGGTTGATCCCGACGCGGACGAACGGACGGAGACGGAGCACTTCGAAGTCTCGTTGATCGACCTCCCCTCGGCGAGGGTCGAGAGCACGCTCCCGGGCGGCAAGCTGCCGATCGGCGAATCACTCTACAGCCTCGAAGAAATGGCCCCTGGCCTGCTGGCCGCGGGTCTGCGGGGAATCAACGGCAAAGCCCGTCTGGCTCTGGTTCGGCTTGACGAGCACGGAGCTGCCAGGCTGGTGAGGCGTACGAGCGGAGGTTCTGTTCTCGAGTTCCTGGAGCTGCCTTCGGCCTACCCTGAGCTGGGGCACGTCAAGCTGAATCCGATCTTGTCCCTCGCCTGCGCTGCCGTAGACGGAGAATCCAACCGGTTCGACGTGGTGGCCGGATGCGGTGACGGGCAGATCTGGAAGGTGAGACTGCACGTGGAGGGCACCTTTGGGCAAGTCGGCGAGCCCGTTCTCGTCGGGCGATTGGGAGCATCCGTACGCGCTCTTGCCTATCCTCCGGACGCGGAGGAGAAAGAGCTGCGAGCGACCCGGGTGATCGCCGGCGGCGCCGATGGCATGATCGTCGCCTTTCAGCGAGTGAAAGACGAAGAGGCGTCCCACAAAGAGATCTATGCGACCTTGTGGGCCACGCGGGAGCAGACCTCGATCTCCCGTATCCATGCCTTCGATCGGGCTCTCGACGAAGAGGTCGGCCGGTTGGTCCTCGCCGTCACGGAGAGCGGAATGGCCGTCCTGTTTTCCGACCGGGAGAAGATCAAGACCTCCCGCGGCCCCGTGGAACCGCGACCCCATCGAGCGCACGTTCCCGGACAGCGGCTTGGGCGCTTCCAACTGGGCTCCACAGCTTTTGCCTCGACCCTCGTCTGGACGAAGGAGATCGCGGACAGGACGCAGGATCAAAGAGCGAAGGGAAGGGTCGTCAGGCTGCTCGTCGCCACAGGCGAGGGAACCCTTCGCCTGCTGACGCTGCACTATCCGAAGTACACCGAGACCCGTCACGATCAGTTTGAACAGATCCGCAAGGATTGGACCGAGATCTCCAAGGATGGAGGCAAGGTCCTCCAGGGTCCCCTTCTGCGGCGGGCGGAAGCCCTGTACGCGGCGACTCCTTACCTGGCGACGCTCCTGGTGCGGTGGGTCCTGTCCATCGATTGGGGCGGTCAGCCCACGGACGGCTCGACTCCCAGACTTTCGCACTGGTCGGAACGCGCGGGACTCGGCTTGAGTGAGCCCATTCGTCAATGGCTGCCCTGGCACCTGCAGTCTCTCGTCGACCTCGACGCCGCCTGGGTGAGGCTGGTGAGCGGCGCCGAGGAGCCAGGAGATCTGGAGCTGTTGACCAACAATTTCACCGGCGCTCTTCGCGCCGCTCGCGAAGCCAGGGATTCCAGGTTGTTCAAGGAGATCGTCGAAGTGGCTCTCAACCGGGCCAATCGCGATCTCTTCCAGCGGATGCGTGGGTTCGTCGAGGCGAGCCGCGCTGGGACAGAGCTGCCGGACATTCGCTCCCGCTGGTTCATCAGGCTCCTGAAGTGCCTGAAGGACGTCAAGGGTGCCTGGCTGGGAGCTCCTGAAGACCTCGACACCCGTATCCGCGTCGTCATCGCCCGCAACGTCCTCGACGGCGACACTCTCTGGAGTCTCTCCGAGGCTCTCCGTGTCGCCCCAGAGGGTAAACTCAAGGAACGGCTGCAAAGACTTGTGCAGCAGCAGGTCGAGTTATTCCACAACTTTCTTGTTCATGGAGAGCCCCTGCTCTCTCTTGAGGTCCTGAGGGCCGTAAACTTCTCTCTCGCGCGAGCCTGCCGGCGCATGAAGCCGGAAGAGGAGCTCCATCAGGATGCCATCGAAGGTTTCTTCGAAACCATCGGAGAATTTGCATCCCGCGCAGTGCACGCAGCGCGGAACGACCTCGGCGAGGCATTGGCACACGAGCTTTGGCGCTCTTATGCACTGGGTATGGTCGCCAGCCCTTCCCTGACCCTCCGGTTGACCCACCGGATGTCTGAGGCCGATCTTCCGATCGAATTCGCCGTGCAAGTCGATCGGCAGTTTGTGCTGCTTTCCCAATTGGTGGACCGTTCTTTGCCTGCTACCTGTCGAAAGATCTTCGCCATCGCTTCAGGCCTCAGGATGCAAAGAGGTGAGGAGGACTACAAGGCCAGCCTTCTCGGTGAACAGATGCAGCCTAAAGATCTGCAAGGGGACAACCGGGATCTCTACCTTCAAGGCAAGCTGTTCGACGATATCGTCGTCTGGCTTCATCAGCTCGCCGAGCAGTTCTTGAACGAAGCGGACAACGTAAACTTGGAATACTCCAGCCTATGGTTGGGGCTCTGTGAGAACTACAAAGATCGTGAGGACCGTGGGGAAAGGGTGCCGTTCCGCCATTCTGCGGGCTTCTGGGTTGAAGCGCTGAAGGATCTCAGGCTCGATCTGGAAAGAGAGATCAAGACCTCCAAAAAAGAGGCTGCGGTATTGCAACTGCCGGAGATTACTGGGGAAGAAAAGTCTTTCCACGAGAGCCGACCCAACCCGGTCCGGCCGGAGCTTGTCCTCTTTAGTGCGACGCTGAGCGAATGGTGTTGGAAGCAGCGCAGGCGCCTGGATGCGTCGAAGGCAGAGTATCGGATCTTCGACCCCCAACGGATGATCTACGATCGCGCGCTGGCAAGGCTCGGGAGGATAACGGCGGGTTTCCGGGAAGGCAGTGCCCTGCAGAAGAACATGGTCCTCGGCGTGCTGGGCCACGGACTGCTGGAAATGCTCGATGAGCACCTGCTGGTCCTCTGGGAGGTGGCTCAGGCTCTCGACCCCGAGCAGACATGGAAAAGTGAGGACCGGGAGAAAAGGTCGAGCGTCGAGCAGCGTACGTCGAGAAAGCAGCAGTTCGCCGATTCCATGCTGAATACAGCCTTCAAGGCGGAAGTCATTCCCAAGAATCTCCGGAACCTCCAATGGCTGCTTTGTTACAGGACGGAGAAGCTCGATCCATCTCCGGGCCGGAAGGGGAAAGAGACCCTGCAAGATCTTCTAAGGGACTATGAGGAGGTGTGGGATGTCGAGAATCGGGGCGCTCTGGATCTTCCTCTGAAAGTCGACGAAAGCCATTTTCTCCGGTTCATCCTCAACGAGTTGCAAGACAATCAGGGGCATAACCTGAGGACTCCCCCCAAGCCCTTGGTCGCAGTGCAGTACAGAGACGAAAAGGATGAAAAAACCGGCCAGGTCTGGAGGTATCCCAGCATCGATTTCACGTTTTACTGCGATGAAGATAAGTTGGGCAGGATCATGAAGCTGGTGGAGGTCGGTCTTCAGGAGCCTGTCGACTTCGATCCCAACAGCTATTTGCGGTCGCATGGAACCGGGCTCTATCTCGCCAATCTGGCCGCGGCCGCGGTCGGCTGGGAGCTGGGGATCGGGTTGGCATCTGAGAAGGGGAGCTTTCACCTGTGGCTGTGGCGAAGGGACAAGGATCTTCTTTGAGAGGGTGACCGATCGTGGCATTGCGATGGCATCTCCTGGTTATCGACGACCGGGATTATTTTGCGCTCCGAGTCTGGAGGTACATTAGCCGTTCCATCGGCATCGATCTCGATCAAGCCTCCGGCCCCGCTATACAAGAAGGCGATGCCAACAAGGCATTGCTGACCGAGGGGAAACCCTATCTTTCCAGCAATGGCGAGGTCTGTTTCCGTTGGCTGAGGGCAAACGGGGAATGCCTGGAGAGGTGCCAGACCTTCTTGACGACGATTTCGTCAGATACCGGCGTGTACCTCCTCGTCGATGTCAAAGGCGAGAAGGACTCCGGGTACAATCCGGCGGAGATTTGTAGCGTCCTCTCGCGGCGGCCGAAGCTGGATCTCAAGGTTGTCAGCTCCTATCCCTCGGTCGAACGGATCGCCCAGAAGTGGACGGTGCACCGCAAGTCTCTCGATACCCTCAAGGATTTGAGGGTAAGGCTTTACCCGAACAAGCCGAAGCGGGGGCCTACAAACCCTGACGAAAGGGAGGGCGGCAGCGATCGGTCCGTCGCTCACATCCTTATCACCGGCGCGGGTTTTGAGATGGCTGACGGCAGCGGAGGCTTCGGTCTGCCCGTGACTACTGATGTTCTGGAAACAATGGAGTTTCCTTTCCGTCTGGTTCAGCCGCCATCCCGCCGGAATCGGGACCGCGAAGACCGTGCCGGAACCGGTTCGTGGGACATGGGAGAATGGATCCGGATGGTGCCCTATAGCTACAAGAAGAAGGATGGCAAGGACCAGAAGACATTTCCCGTCCTGGTGGATTGGGGCGTCAGCCTTGTAGATGAGCTCAAGCTCTTGGCTGAGCAAGGAAATCTGGATCTTTATTGGGACGTCATCTTTGAGGAGAACCTCCGCCGGAACCTCAGCAACAAGATGAAAGCCGCAACTCGGGATCGCCAAAAGGCCAAGGCGCTACAGGACGAGCGGAGGATGAGGGAGGCGTTCCGCAGATCTCTGCTGGAACACGACTGGGGATACATGAACCAGAGCCTGGTTGCCGCTAAGCTGAAATGGCATGCGTGGCTCACCACCAATTACACCAAGTTCGCCGATCGCGCGATCGATCTGATGGGGGATCGGCCGCTCGGCGAGGATCGGGACGCACCCTGGCGGATCATCTCCACGGCGGCGGAAGCGAACATCTCGATTCGCGAGGACCTTGGGAGTCCTACCAGCGAGAACGGCTCCGGTGAAGCCCCGGATTGGCGTCATCTCTTCAAGCTGCACGGTGATATCGCTCACCTCCATACGATGGCGATCGCGGGGCACGACAAGGACATCATCAATCCTCTCAGCTTTCCGGTCGACAGCCTTTATCAGATCTTTACGGCGGCTGACCAGTTTCTGAGAAATTCACTCTGGGGGCAGGCGAAGAAGGTTTTCTGGCACATCGTCGGGCACGGAATGCAGGACTTGCGGCTGTTCAAGCTGATCCAGTCCGTTTGCGCCAGGTCTGGCGAGGGCATGGAGCATGTATTTGTCATTGTGAATCCGAAGCCGGAAGATCCACAGAAAGTCTTGGCAGAAGGATTGCCCGCTGACGGACCTCTGAGGGTCGACCCCGAGAATTTCAACGTGCTGGTCTCCGAGCTCTATGCCTCCGAATACATGGCTCGGCTGGAGTTGCACGGGTTGTCCTGGTTTGAAAAAAAGCTCACCGATAAGGGGCAGTGGCAGGCGAGTATGGACCATGACTTCGGCAAGGCCAAACGAGAGGACGGATTGGGCACCATGCCCGCAGCCACGGCCAAGCGGGCCAGCCCGCCGGTGAAGCCCTGAACCCTCCTACCTGATCCGCCCGCCCTTCCGCAGCCGCTCCAGATGCGCCAGGATCTGCCGCTCGGCCAGCGGCCAGGCTTGCGGTGGCACGTCGTCGTAGACCGTGGGCAGCATCTCCGAGGGCTGGCGCTTGCCGCCGTTCCAGGCCTCCAGGATGCGCTCTTCCCGCCAGAGGCGGTGATCCAGATACTCGCGGAGCTTGGCCACCCCGTTCTTGATCGCCGGGCCGTGGCCCGGGAAGAGGGTTCCGGGGCGAAGGGCAGCGAGCTTCGAGAGCGATCCCAGGTAGTCGTCCATGTCCCCCTCGGGGGGATCGACGACGATCATGCTCACGCCGGAGACCATGTCGCCGCAGAGCAGCGAGCGCTGGTCCTCCTCCAGGAAGCAGACGTGGCCCCGGGCGTGGCCGGGGGTGTGGATCACCAGGACCGGGAAGTCTTCCCCCAGGTGGACGCGCTCGCCGTCGCGAAGCTCGCCGTCGATCTTGATCCCCCGCCCGGCCAGCCGCTCGGCGGTCAGCGGGTGGGCGAGGACGGGCACCCCGAGGGAGGCGCGCAGGCGCTCGACGCCTCCCACGTGGTCCGGATGATGGTGGGTGAGCCAGATGGCGGTCACCCTGCGGCCGAGCCGCTCGCGGGCGGCGGCCAGGGCGGCTTCGAGCCGGTCGAGCTCGCGGCCGTCCGCCGCTCCGGGATCGACCAGCACGCAGTCGCTCCGGCCCAGCAGGTAGGCGTTGGTGGTGGCGGCCGGCGGCAGCGTGTGGGTGAGCAGGGGGAACATCGTCACCCCGGGGCGCATCTCCACCCGGCGCAGGGGACCGAGGTTGGTCTCGGCCGGATCGCGCAGGCGGTCGAGGCCGCGCAGGGGGCCGTCCTGGCTCAGAACCTCCAGGGTGTGGAGGATGGGGGGCGCCGCCAGCACGTCCCCCCGCCGCCAGGCCTCCCAGGCCTCGCCGGGGCGGATCCAGGCGCCGTGCTCCAGCTCCCCCTCGACAACCTCCGGCTGGGCCGCGGCGTCCGGCGGCCATTCCAGGAGGAAGAAGCGGTTGTCGAAGCGGACCGGCGCGAACGGCGGCGTGACCCAGCGGCCTGCGTAGACCAGGGGGGAGGCATGGAGCTTCACCCCCAGGGACTCCAGGATGTCGGAAAACTTGCGCTCGCCGGCCAGCAGGGCCCGGCGGAGATCGGGCAGGGCCTCGGGGTCCACGGCGGGGGAGGAGAGGAGGAGGCCCGTCTCCTCGAATAGCTCGCGCAGGGCGCAGGCGGCGAGCCCGGGCAGGAGGTCCGGGCTGGGCTCGTCCAGGTCGCGCAGGGACTCCGGGAGGCCCGAGGCCGGAGGAGCGTCCGAGGCGAGCTGCGGCTCGCCGAGCACGGGGAGCGCGGCGTCCGACCGCGACAGGCCGCCGCCCGGGAAGGCGTGCCAGCCCCCCATGAAGGCCAGGGTCTCCGATCGCTTGACCCAGTAGACCTCGACGTCGTCGGGACCGCCCCCCTCCAGCCGGCGCCAGAGCACCACCGCCGCCGAGATGCGCGCCGGCGGCAGGCCGCCCTCCTGGAGGGGCTTCCCCACGACCTTCTCGTAGACGTTGCCGGAAAGATCGCTCGCCATGGCCGGCTTATATCATGGGGAAATGGACCCCCGGGGCCCTCGCGTTGGATAGAATGTCGGGGCGCCGTCACCCGCCCGTCACGGGCCGGCCGTTCCGTTCAACCTCGACGAAGGAGAGTCCTCGATGAAGCCTCCCGAGACCATCCGGCTGACCCCCGGCAAGCGGGTGCTGTTCCTCACCAAGGATCCGGACCTGATTCGCCGCCAGTTGCGAGGGGAGCTCGACCTGCGCATGGAGGACCTCCGCGTCGAGGACCTGCTGGACGACATCAACACCGACGCCATGACCCCGGCCTGGGTCTGCTTCAGCCACCGGCCGGAGGACATCGCCCGCGACGCCTACGCCGGCCTGATCGTGGACGGCAAGCGGCTGTTCGAGCGGGACGCCCTGATCCACGGCAACTTCGAGGTGATCGTCTCCGGCTTCCGCAAGGGGGTGGGGAGCTCCCGCGAGACCGCCGTGCAGGCGGAGAAGTGGTCGGGCATCCGCATCGCCATCGCCGCCTCCTTCGCCCCCATCCATGCCCGCAACAACATCAGCCAGGGAGTGCTGATGGGGGATCACGACGCGCTGCGGCGGCTCCAGGCGGGGGAGGGGATCCCGCTTGAGGAGTTCTGCCAGGGTTGGGACCCGATCACCCAGATCGTCATCCGCGAAGGGGGGCTCTTCCCCTTCTCCAAGGCGCTCGCCGCGGGTGAAATCGAGCTGCCGAAGCCGGAGACCGGCCCACGACCGATGACCATGGCCGAGAAGATCCTCGCCGGTCACCTGCTGGGAGCCGGGGACGGCCCCCACTACGTGAAGCCGGGCGACGCCGTGGTGGTGTCGGTCGACGGCGGCTACACCCACGAGTTCACCACCGCCCAGGTCCACTACTTCCTGGAGCAGGAGTACGGCGCGGACTATCAGGTCAAGAACCCCGGCAAGTTCGCCGTCTTCGAGGACCACCTGATCTACGCCGACGAGGTCCCCAAGATGCGCGCCTTCCTCGACAAGATCGAGACCCTGCGCGAGCTCCAGCGCGAGTTCCAGGGGCACACCGGCGTGCGGGACTTCTCGGCCAAGGACCGGGTCTCCCCCGGCATCTGCCACGAGGTGGCCCGCGAGCAGTTCATCGATCCGGGGGACTTCATCCAGGCGACCGACAGCCACACCTGCATGGGCGGGGTCAACAACGCCCTGGCCTGGGGGGTGGGGGCGACCGAGTACGCCGACCTGGTCCACCAGGGGTTCACCCAGGTGGAGGTGCCGGAGTCGATCCGCTTCGAGCTGACCGGCAAGCTCCAGCCCGGGGTCACCGCCAAGGACCTGATGCTCTACATCCTCCTGAACCACGCCCGCCCCCAGCTCACCCTCGACCGGGTGATGGAGTTCACCGGCCCCGGCGTCGCCACCCTGTCGATGGACGAGCGGGCGACGCTGACCAACATGGCGACCGAGTGCGCGGCGAAGACGGCCATCGTGGTGGCCGACGACGAGACCTGGCGCTGGCTGGCCGAGTGGCGGCCGGGGATCGACGTCGAGCGGCTCAAGGCCCGGGCGGTGGCGCCCGATCC
>Ga0070666_10002566_pt1 | contig 10980 bp, 8 predicted proteins | sample KBSS23metaG_FD_64677 | JGI IMG/M metagenome (GOLD analysis project Ga0070666, IMG submission 64677) | Switchgrass rhizosphere microbial communities from Kellogg Biological Station, Michigan, USA - KBS S2-3 metaG | ecosystem: Host-associated > Plants > Roots > Rhizosphere > Soil ... | reverse complement strand
TAACACCCGCATTCAGATTCAGATTTGACTTAATAAGTTTGACAGGTTGACCAAACGTAAAAAGAGAACGAACACTCCAATATCCATCCAGATTAACAGGAACCGTTAGTTGCCCCCCACTTAATAATGTAATAGTGGGAGCAAGTACCGAATCATTTTGTGCATGATAAACAGAATTGGCGATATAATCATTCGTTTTTTGCAAAAATAAATTCGCAAAAAAACTTTGCCCTTTTTGCGTATTGGTAAAAGTATAACGGGCAACAAGACTGCTGGTGTATTGTTGTTTCAGATCCGGGTTGCCAATGCTGATAACAAGGGGATTATTTATATTATATACATTTTGCAATTGAGTTACTGAAGGAGGACTGACAGATGTTCTTAGAAAAATATTTATACTACTTCTTAATGAAAGCTTTTTTCTGAATTGCAAATTGGGCAAAAAGTCACTAAATGATTTTTCTATACCCGCTACTTTAGGAAACTGCTGGTCACTTGACAACTTCGAATATTGAAAATTTATCCCTACAGAGATCTGTTGATCTCTATCGCCCTTACGGTAGGATATACCGCCGTTTTGTGTTGCATAGTCATTCGTGAACTTGTTGGACAGCGCTGTATCAAATAGTGAATATTTCTGTTCTGAATTATTAAACCGGTAAGTTTCCTGGTCGGCCCTGCTTTTGGTAAACGATGGGTTGTAATTTATTTGCAATTGTCCCTTTTTCCCTATTGGCTCCGTATAAGCAAGGTTTGTAGAGATCGTGTTTCCATTAGTGAAATTATCAGAAAATTGATTTTGTGTTGAGTCTTGCGTCAGGATACCCGTAGTATCAAAAGATTTATTATCACCAACCACATAAGAATTGCCTGACTTACGGTTGAAATTGGTCGTAACACCCACAGATATTGTTCTTCCTTTTTTTGCAAAGGAGTGACGAAAAAGAATATTGTTACCAATACTATAACCGGAGACCTCAGTATTGGTGGTATTATTTGAACTGCTTTTTACTATTTCTCCAAAACCGGCGTTAGTTGAATAGATGCTGTTGCCATCATTCTTCTGAAGATTGATCGACGGAGTGATCAGGATAGAATTTGCCGAATCAATTTTATAGTCGAGTCTTAAATTAATACGATGGTTGTAATTATTATTTTTTGACAAACTATTTTCCTTATAGAAATCAGTGCCGTTTAATGACCGTTGATCCGTTACCTGGCTATTTAAATTATTACTGTTATTAAAAAAATAGCTCCCTGTAACAGTTAGCTTCTTTCCCCACTGATCCGAAAAATTAATACCCGCTGCATTCGTTTTAGTAATTCCATTCTGCTGGCCTACTAAAAAATTTGACTGATTGCCAAATTTGGTACCCCCGCTTGGCCCGTTGCCTCCACCCCGATTGCCCTGTCTTCCACCAAAACCGCCAAAGCCCCCTCTGTTTCCACCGCCGCTCGTTACTCCCAGTAGATCTTGTGAAGCAAAATTTTGCTGGTTAACATTATTGAAATTCCCTACCAGTGAAATACGCCTGTTATCCTTAAAAAAACTGACATTTCCCCCGGCAGCATATCGATCATCAGTTCCATATCCGGCATACATACGACCAAACTGGCCATTACGCATATTTGCTTTTGTTACAATATTCAGGGACTTCAGTGTGTTGCCATCGTCAAAACCGGTAAACTGTGCCTGGTCGCTTAACCTGTCAAACACCTGGATCTTGTCAATGATCTCAGCAGGGAGGTTCCGTAATGCAGCCGTCGCATCATCCCCAAAAAAATCACGACCGTCGATCGTTACTTTTCTTACCTGCTCTCCTTGCGCAGTTACAGTTCCCTGCTTATCGACAGTAACACCCGGTAATTTTTTAACCATGTCCTCTGCGGTAGCATCGGGGTTAACCTTAAATTGACTGGCATTGTATTCAAGCGTATCACCTTTTTGTTGAACCGGCGGGACCTTCGAAACGACTACCACTTCTCCCAATTGTTTTATTGATTTGGGGATAAATAAAGTCCCCAGGTCGAGAGTGCCATTGTTTATTCCGACAATTTGTGTGAAGTCGGCATAACCAACAAAACTAATTCTGAGCGCAAATGAATCGGTATATAAATTTTTAAATTCAAATCTCCCGCTGCTGTCTGAAATGATATTAAATTTTTGGGTAGAATCTTTCAGGCTCGTAAGGTTTACCGAAGCTCTCCGTAAGGGCCTGTTATTAGAAGGGTCAAGCAATCTTCCTTTTAGACTTTGCGCATTTATCCCAATACTGAATAGTAGTAAAATAGCAACTAACAGTTTAATCCTGATTATTAAAATCATGCGGTTTATTGGACGATGAAAAGCTATTAAACCTTCGTAACGGGAAAAGAATGTTGCCGGGAAAATCCCTTTTTTTCACCATTATTTATCCATGGATATGTAAAAATTAAATAGCGGTTCATTTTCCAAATTCGGTTTATCTTGCACATCCTTAAAAAACAAAAATGGAGTATAGTAAAATTGTTTCTGTTACAGGATTGCCTGGTTTGTTTGAACTGGTCAACACCAAACCAGACGGCGCCATTGTTCGCTCATTGGATGATAAAACAACAAAATTTGCTTCGAGCCGGATTCACAATTTTTCACATTTGGAAACTATAGAAGTATACACTGTGAGTGATAATGTGAATCTTGCTGAGGTATTCCAGGCTATGGAAAAGACCAGTGGTTCGTTACCCGATACAAAAGATAATAATGCGATCAGGAAATACTTTGAAAAGGTATACGGCGATATTGATTTTGAAAGAGTATACAATAGTGACCTGAAAAAAATGATAAAATGGTTTGAGGTCCTCAGGAAAAATGATGTTGAAATAAAACTTTCTGAGCCGGAACCAGAAGAGGAAATGGCCGGGGAAAAACCAGGACCCGTAGAAGCAGATAAAAAAGAATCACCTGCGGCAACTGGAAAAAAAGCAACAAAAAAAACTACAAAGACTTCTTCGGAGAAACCAAAAGAAGCCGCTGAAAAAAAATCAACCTCTTCAAAAACAGCAAAGCCGGCCAAGAAAGCGGCAAAGAAGAAAGGAAAATGATTTTCACTTAATTTAAACAAGCTGCTTCACACCGGGGCGGCTTATTTTTTTAAATTAACGTTATGAAGTATACCGCAAATATTACGGCACCTCAACGGCATTTTTTACCTGCAGGGTTTAACATTACTGATTGGAAATCTATTGAGCCTTATTTCCAGGATCTGTTTGAAAGAAAAATAAATTCAGGCCAGGACCTGGAAAAATGGTTAAAGGATTCCAGTGAATTAGAAGCAATAGTGAGTGAGGATGCAAACTGGCGGCAAATACGAATGACCTGCGATACAGAAAATAAAGAACTTGAAAACGCATTCACCTTTTTTGTGATGGAGATTCAACCGCATATCCAATACTATGCTGATAAGCTCAACAGGAAATTGATTGAAAATCCTTTTACAAAAGAGTTGGATCATGATAAATACTTTACTTACCTGCGAAACATAAAAAAAAATATAGACCTGTTCAGGCAAGAAAACATTGCCCTCAATTCTGAATTAAGCGTAATGGCACAGCAGTATGGTGTGATCGCAGGAAAGATGACGGTGCAGGTTGATGGAAAGGAGTACACATTACAACAAGCAACGAAATTTTTAGAGAATCCCAACCGGGATTTCCGTGAAGATGTCTACCGAAAGATCAATGAACGAAGATTGCTGGAGAAGGATGAATTGAATAAACTTTTCACCTCGCTTATTCAAAAACGTGATCGGGTAGCACTCAATGCAGGCTTTACAAATTATCGCGATTTCAGATTTAAAGAGCTGGGTCGCTTTGATTATACAAGAGAAGATTGCTTTCAATTTCATGAAGCGGTCAAACAAAATATTATTCCGCTGGTAAATGAGATCTATAAAAAAAAGAAAGAGAAACTGGGCATTGACCCCCTGCGGCCATGGGACACAGAAGCCGAGCCGGCGGGAATCACTCCATTGAACCCTTTTAAAACCAGTGATGAACTTCTTCAAAAAACACTTCGATGTCTTGATGAAGTGAATCCATTTTTTGCTGAATGCCTTCAACAAATGCAAAAAATGCACAGGCTTGATCTTGAAAGCAGGAAAGGAAAAGCTCCCGGTGGCTATAACTGTCCGTTGCCTGAAACAGGCGCTCCATTTATTTTTATGAACGCAGCGGGCCAGATGGGTGATGTGACAACCATCATTCATGAAGGTGGTCATGCTGTTCATTCTTTTCTTACTCATCCTTTAGCACTCACAGGGTTTAAAGAATATCCCATGGAAATAGCGGAAGTGGCGAGTATGAGTATGGAATTATTCAGTATGGATTATTGGGATGTTTTTTTTGATAATAAAGAGGAATTGAAGCGTGCTAAAGAATATCAATTAGAAAGGGTAATTACAATTTTTCCCTGGATCGCAATAATTGACAAATTTCAGCACTGGGTGTATGAAAACCCGGCACATACGGAAGAACAAAGAGCCATAACATGGATGGAAATATTAAATGAATTTACGTCGCCCGAAATTGATTTTAGCGGACTCGAGGAATACCGGAGGTATGGCTGGCAACGCCAGCTGCATCTTTTTGAAGTGCCATTCTATTATATTGAATATGGTATTGCACAATTAGGGGCGATCGGCTTATGGATGCAATTCAAAAATAATAAACACACTGCTTTAAATAATTATATACAGGCTTTGAGCCTTGGAGGCACAGTAACATTACCTCAACTCTTTCAAAACGCAGGATTGAAATTTGATTTCTCCTCTCAGTATGTCAGCGAGCTTATGTCTTTTGTACACAATGAAATGAAGCAACTGTAAAAATTACCTGAAAGTGGTATGGGCAATACGAGGAAATTTGAGCAGGGGATATTAAATTTGATTCTGGTAAAAAAAGATATTACGAATAAGTAAGATAGCTACTAATCAGAGCCTTAACCTTAGTCCCATTGTTTCTACACTGGGGCTTTTTTATTGCTGACAGTCCAGGCAAATTCCTTTTACTACCACTTCAATTTCATTGACAGAGAATCCTTTTCTCATTTTAATTTCCGGAACCACTACATCTTCCAGGCAAAGGGTAGCACCACATTGGTGGCAAATAAAATGTACATGATCATCATGATGATGCCCCTCCGTACAATTATCCTTGCATAATGCATAGCGAACCGAATTGTCGGTGGTCGGAATTGTATGAATAATTCCTTTTTCAACAAATGTCTGCAGAGTACGATATACCGTTACCCGATCAAACTTCTCACCTGCTTTTCTTTCAATATCGCCGTGAGCCAGGGCTCCCTGTACATTCAAAAAAAGATTCAGAATTTTTTTGCGGCTTTCGGTTACGCTCAAACTGTTACGACGCAGAAGGTCATCAACCCGGGTTGTCATTTTTAAATTAAATTTAGTTAGCAGCTATATTTATTCCCTGAGTAATTTTTCAGCATCCTTTATTAATTCATTTATTTCTGCTTGTTTTAAGCCATCATAAATCTTTACCACTTCACCTTTTCTATTTACCAATGCCAAAAATTGAGTATGTAAAAAATCCTCATCGATACTTTGCACATTATTGTTAGGGTCATCGATCCTGTAGCTCAACCTCGCCTGCCTGTACAAGCTATCTTTTCTTCCCGTTAAAAAGATCCAATTTTTTGTTGTCACACCTATCGAATCAGCATACCGTTTTAACCTTGCGGATGAATCTGTACCCGGATCAGAGGTATGTGACAAGATCAAAAAGTCATTTTCTGTTTTAAAATGCTCATACACTTTTTTCACTTCATTGTTCATCCTCGGACAAATGCTTTTGCATGTTGTGAAAAAATAATTTGCGACATACACTTTTCCCTCAACATCTCTTTGGGTAACTTTTTGTCCATCCTGGTTCGTAAAGGAAAAGGGTTGAACGTAACTGATTGGAGGTAATTTAGATTTAGTAAACCCAGGAATTACATTGATCAGAACGGCATAAAATGCGAGTACAAGAAATAAAAAAAAAATGATATAAAATATAGTCTTCCGGTTCATCAGGAAAAATTTTTAAACAAAGTTACTATGCCTTGCAAGAACTGGCCCGGCATCACATGTTGCAAAAATATATTTTGCAACTTAGTTGCGCGGCGATATTTTTGCTTTAATCATGAAATTACAAGTTAACTGGGATGCTCTTGGCATAGCAACTTCACTGCTCTGCGCTATCCATTGTGCGGTATTACCCCTTTTACTTACCAGCCTGCCCCTTTTTGGCATAAACATAATTCATAATAATTTTTTTGAGGCAGGAATGATCGCTCTTGCCTTTTTAATTGGTTCCCTGGCCTTATTTCACGGTTATAAAAGCCATCATCATCGTCCTTTACCCTTGTTGATCTTTTCAACGGGGTTCATTTTGCTCGTTTTGAAGGAAATTTTGGTTTCCTCCGAGGTTGTCCTGTTAGTTCCGGCAGTTTTGTTTATTCTCACAGCGCATTTCTTCAATTATCGGTTTTGCCGCAAAGCCAATCATTGTCATTCCACGGACTGTAATCATTAAGCCCGGGGCATATTGATACCGGCTTATCTCGTTTTGTGATAAGCTTTTTATAATATTTGCTTCTGAAATATTTTTTATGAAGAGAATATTTTTTTTGTCTGCATTATTTTTTCCACTCATTGGCTTTAGCCAGGCAACCGACGAGTTTACCATCCGTAAAGTTTTAGATAGCCAAACGGAATCGTGGAACAAAGGGGATATTAAGGGCTTTATGCAGGGGTATTGGAAGGATGATTCTTTGATGTTCATTGGGAAAAACGGCATTCACTGGGGGTGGCAGACGACTTTGGAGAATTATAAAAAAAATTATCCCGATACAGCTGCCATGGGTAGGCTTTCCTTTGATATTATTCTTGTAAAAAAACTTTCCCCGGAATATTTTTATGTGGTTGGGAAGTGGATGCTCAGCAGAAGTATCGGGGATCTTAGTGGGCACTATAACTTACTTTTCAAAAAGATCAATGGTCAATGGTTCATTATTGCCGATCATAGCAGCTGATCATTTCTTCTCCGAAGGAGTCCTTGTGGACCAAATGCGATAATAAAAATAAAGCAGTGCGAGAAGACTCAAGATAAACCAGGCAAAAAAAAGAATATTGCCGACAGACAATTTTCCATTAATGCTGGCATACCCCCAATATAACCCTCCGAGAACATTCAGGGCCATCCAAAGCAAACCATAACAAAGGGAATTGAGAACTTTAAACAAATACTTTCTTACGTCTGGCTCCATCCCCTGCGGCATATAGCTCGTTTGATGTTGTAAGGTACTACTTCAAGCGTGGATCGTGTCCTAATGACTCCCTGGAGAGACGTCAATCGTGATATCCTATTGAGGCATGCCAATACCCGGCAATTGACAGGCTATTTAATCAAGAATTGATTGAAGGCAACTGAATCACCGCTAAAAACATCAAAATCTACCGGGGATAAAACTCCATTTACTCTTCCATTATCATTATGCTGCCAAAAAACCCAATCTCGTTTTATCCGTGGCTGCCGCGGTTGGTAATAATGAGCCACCCATAAAGGATAATCATCAAAATCACTTCCCAGGTTTTGTTTGTAAAAATCAATATTGGTGTAAATGATCGGCTTAATGTTATAATTTGTTTGTACAACATTCAACCATTCTCTCACTTCATTTTTTATTACGTCTTTTGACATGCCATAAGTCTGCTCGATATCGAGTACGGGTGGCAGATCACCGGTTTTTAAGTCAACAGCTTTGATAAAATTTTCAGCCTGCATTCTGCCATCTTTTGTCGCTAAAAAAAAGTGATACGCTCCCCTGACCATTCCCGCATCCTTCGATCTTTTCCAGTTTCTTTTAAATTGCGGATCCGTATTCCCGATCCCTTCCGTTGCTTTTATAAAAACAAAACCCAGCTTAATTTTTTTTACCTGCATAGAGCTGACAGCGTCCCAGGCGATCATTTGCTGGTATTTTGAAACATCAATGCCATGGATCGAATACTCCACAGGAATAGAAATCCCGAATTCCGGGTAGCGAACAAACCTGGCCCGTCCATATAACCACCATTGATAACCAACATAACCTGCCAACATCAATAATGCAGCCAGGACAATTAAAATCACAGCACGTGCCAGTCGTCTTTTCTTTCGCGATCGCATGAAGCAAATATAATCGCTGTTATTTCGTTAAATGTTATCCATAAAACAAAAAACAGGGAATCATTCATTATCTCTGCATTTAAATGGAATTTGTAAATTGCGATTGAAACCTGATTCTTGATTTCCAATACAAAAATTTTAAACCAAATGAAGTCAACAACCTTTTTACTAACTATTTCTTTGTTTCTATTTTCATGTGTCAGTTCAAAAAAATATAAAAAATCCCAGGCTGATTACGCCACATTGCAGACACAACATAGCCAGTTACAGGGAAATTTGAATGATTGTAACACTCAGAAAGCTGACCTGACAAGGCAAAACGAGGGACTGCAGGGCCAGATCGATGGACTGAATAAACAAATTTCATTACTTAAAGAAAATAATACACAGGCATTAAAACAACTGGAAGATATGTCCGTGATCTCCTCGTCGCAGGCAGAAAGCATTAAAAAATCAATGGAGAACATTGGCGCCAAAGATGTTTATATACAGTCTCTACAGGAGCAAATGGCCCGTAAAGATTCACTCAATATGGCCCTGGTCATGAATTTGAAAGGAGCTGTCGGCAACCTGGATGATAAAGACATCAACATAAAGGTGGATAAGGGCGTAGTGTATATTGATATTTCAGATAAACTCCTTTTCAAGAGTGGTAAGTATGAAGTAACAAACGATGCTAAAACTGTCCTGGGAAAAGTTGCTCTTGTACTGAAAAATCAACCTGATATCGAGTTTATGGTAGAGGGACATACTGATAATGTTCCCTATAGTAAGGGTGTATTGGTTGACAACTGGGATCTTAGTTGTAAGAGAGCTACTTCAGTGATCCGCATTCTTCAAAATCAATATGGGCTTGATCCTGCAAAAATGTCTGCAGCAGGTCGCAGTGAATATAAACCGGTTACAGACAACAATACACCTGAAGGAAAGGCCGCGAACCGGAGAACAAGAATTGTGATTTTACCACAGCTTGATCAATTCTTTAAATTGCTTGAAACAAAAAAGGGCTAAACCTGTCAAGTTCATAGAAAAGCCATCCGCCAGAACGGATGGCTTTTTATTTCAAAAATTGTTTACGATCAAGGCATAATAATAAAAGATATTTTTGCAAAATGGGTAAGGTAAAAATAGGACTGGTGCAAATGAGTTGCACAGCTAATAAGGAAGAAAATTTGCAAAAAGCCATTAGCAAGGTTAATGAGGCGGCCAAAAAGGGAGCTCAAATAATCTGCCTGCAGGAGTTATTTACCTCTTTATATTTCTGTGACGAAGAAAATTATGACAATTTCAAACTGGCAGAATCCATACCAGGCCCTTCCACCGAGGCTTTAACCAAGGCAGCCAAAGAAAATCAAGTGGTGATCATTGCCTCTTTATTTGAGAAAAGAACACAGGGAATTTATCATAATACAGCCGCGGTGATCGATGCAGACGGTAAATATCTTGGCAAGTATCGCAAAATGCATATTCCGGATGATCCTTCGTACTATGAAAAATTTTATTTCACTCCCGGTGATCTGGGGTATAAAATTTTTAAAACAAAATTTGCAAACATCGGCGTGCTGATCTGTTGGGATCAATGGTATCCTGAAGCGGCGAGAATTACTTCATTGATGGGTGCGGAAATTCTATTTTATCCCACCGCTATTGGTTGGGCAAGCTCGCAGGACGAAAAAACAAATACAGAGCAATACAATGCCTGGCAAACGATTCAGAAAAGTCACGCAGTGGCCAACGGCGTTCACGTTGTAAGTGTAAACCGCGTAGGCCCTGAACAAAATGGTGCGATGAAATTCTGGGGCGGTTCATTTGTCTCAAATCCATTTGGTACAGTGCTGGCGCAGGCTTCGCATGAGAAAGAAGAAGTGATCGTCCAGGAAATCGACACTGAAAAAACGGACACATACCGCACTCATTGGCCATTCCTTCGTGACCGCCGGATCGATTCCTATCACCCCATCACAAACAGGTTTATTGACGAAGAAATTAATGGTTAATGGTTCATCGTTCATGGAGCGGTTCGACAAACACTAATAACATTATGAACAATGAACAAACTCCAAAGCAGTTAGGTTACTATTTCCCTGCTGAATTTGCTCCACATAAAGCCACCTGGCTAAGCTGGCCACATAAAGAAGCAAGCTGGCCTGGGAAAATTCATACGGTTTATCCATACTACTGCCAGTTTATAAAAGAGCTGACTGCCGGTGAAAAAGTTTGTATCAATGTGAATGATGAAGCAATGAAAAATTTTGCTATTGACCATTTGCAAACTGAAGAAGTTGATCTCGACAAAATAGAATTCTTTTTTCATCCTACTAATGATGCATGGTGTCGTGATCACGGACCTGCGTTTTTAATTAACCCAAAAGCTGAACAGAAAAAAATAATTGTTGACTGGAACTATAATGCCTGGGGAAATAAATATCCTCCTTTCGACCTGGACGACATAATTCCTACACTGATAGCAAAACATTTTGGAATGCCCGTTTACCATCCCGGCATCATTATGGAGGGAGGTTCTGTAGATCTTAATGGAAATGGAACATTGATCACATCGACGGCCTGCCTTTTAAATGAGAACAGGAACCCGCATTTGAACCGCGAGCAGATTGAACATTATCTCTGCAATTATTACGGCGTTGATCAAATTCTTTGGGTGAACGAAGGAATTATCGGTGATGATACCGATGGGCATATTGATGATACAGTCCGCTTTGTTAACGAAGACACAGTGCTGACCGTTGTAGAGGAAAATAAAAATGATGG
>Ga0070666_10002565_pt1 | contig 10982 bp, 11 predicted proteins | sample KBSS23metaG_FD_64677 | JGI IMG/M metagenome (GOLD analysis project Ga0070666, IMG submission 64677) | Switchgrass rhizosphere microbial communities from Kellogg Biological Station, Michigan, USA - KBS S2-3 metaG | ecosystem: Host-associated > Plants > Roots > Rhizosphere > Soil ... | reverse complement strand
GGCGACCGCGATCTGGGTTGCTTCCGCCTGCAGGTCCCTGGCGCGCACAACACGCTGAATGCGACGGCAGCGGTGGCGGTGGCGTTGGAGCTCGACGTTCCCGTGGAGATGATTCGCCAGGCGCTGGCCGAATTCCGCGGTGTCGACCGCCGCTTTCAAGTGCGCGGGACCGAGCGCGGCATTACCGTGATCGATGACTACGGACATCATCCCACCGAAATCCGCGCCACTTTGGCGGCCGCACGGGCGTGCCGCTTTCAAGGCGTCCACGTGCTGTTCCAGCCGCACCGCTACACGCGCACTCAGGCGTTGATGGATGATTTCGCACGCTCCTTTCATCAGGCCGATAGCGTGCGCGTCACCGATATCTATGCGGCATCCGAAGCGCCCATCGCGGGCGTCAGCTCCGAAGTCCTCGTCGAAAAATTACAGGCGTTCGGGCATCGCGGAGCGAGTTATGCCGGCTCGATCGAGCAGGGCATCGCCGCCGTGATTGCTGCCGCGGGTCCGGGCGACGCCATCGTCACGTTGGGCGCAGGCAGCGTATCGCAGGCCTCCGGCGAAATATTGACGCGCCTTAGGAGCAAAGCGTGAGTCCCAACACATCCCCGCCGCGCGCCCGCGTTTCGAAACCGCAGCCCAATACTGTGCCGCGTCTGAAAATCGCTGTGGGCGTGGTGATTGCAACCGTCGTACTGGTGATTTCGCTTTACGGGTGGCACCAGTTCGAACAATTCCTGATTCACGATTCGCGCTTCGCAGTGAGCGGCCCCGACGGCGCCGAAGACGCTTCCGCGATTCAAATTCAAGGCGCGCAGCACGCCTCGCGGCGTGCGATTGAAGCCGCCTTTGCCGAAGACATGGGGCGCAGCCTTTACATGGTCCCGCTCGATGGCCGTCGCGCCACTTTACGCACGGTGGATTGGGTGAAGGACGCCACGGTCATGCGCCTGTGGCCAGATCGCGTGCTGGTTCGTGTGGCGGAACGCAAGCCAGTGGCCTTCGTCACGCTGTCCGGATCGCGCTACGGATTGATCGATGAAGACGGTGTGATCCTGCCGCCGGCCACCGACCGTTTCCATTTGCCGGTGCTGAAAGGAGTGACTGCGCGCGATCCACTGCCCGACCGCCGTGACCGTGTGCAGCGCATGCTGCGGCTGCTGCGCGCGCTGGGGTCTAACGCCGACAAAATCGCTGAGGTGGACGTCAACGATCGCGACGACTTGCGCGTGACCCAACCCTATGACAGCCGCATGGTGACTCTGCTGCTGGGTGACCAAAACTTCGCCGTGCGCTACCAGAATTTCTTGAACCACTATTCTGAGATTCGCGAGAAAATGCCGAATGCGACCTCGCTCGATCTGCGCCTCGAAGACCGCATCACCGTAGTAGAGCAAAAGGCGAACGAATGAGCCCTAAAGTCCAACTGGCCGTCGGTCTAGACGTGGGCAGCGGGCGCACTCGCTGCGTGATCTGTGCGATTGAGAATGGCGGCATTCGTTATTTGGCGCATGGTCTCGCACCGGCCGCGGGATGGGTGAAAGGCCGCATGAGCGATCCGGTGGCCGTGGCCGAATCGATTCACGCCGCTGTGGCCGATGCCGAACGCGGAGCACAAGTTTCAGTGGATGCCGTCACGGTGGGCATGGGCGGCATGGAAGTGCGCGGAGCACAGAGCCGCGGTCTTTACGAATTCGGACGCCCGCATGAACTCGACGCCGGCGATCTGGAATACGCGGTGGAACTCGCCGCCGATGTTCGTCTGGAGCGGGATCGCACGCTGCTCCATGTGCTGCCGCAGAACTTCACGTTGGACGGCCGAGCCGGATTCCGCCGCCCGCAAAAGAGTGTTTGTTCGCGTCTCGAAGCCCACGTACATATTGTGACGGCGGCGGCTCACGAACATCAGGCACTGGTATCGGCCGGACACTTGGCCCATCTCGCGGTGGAAGAAACGGTGTTTGAACCTCTGGCCGCCGCCTATGGCTGCGTGCACTCGGAAGCGCGCGCGCGCGGAGTGGCCGTGCTCAACCTGGGGCTGCAATCGACGGACCTGGTGATCTACGATGGCGACGCCATGCTGCTGGCCGCCAGCATCCCGGTGTGGGGTGACCATCTCACGCGCGACATCGCCACCATTTTCAAAGTCACGTACGAAGACGCCGAGTGTTTGAAGCACGAATACGGTTGCGCGCTGCTGGGCATGACCGCCGATTCAAGCTTGATCGAAGTGCCGTCGCCCGAAGGCCGCGCTTCGCGCGAAGCCCACCGCAGCGAGTTGAACGAGATTCTGGAGGCGCGCGCGGAAGAGTTGTTCCTGTATGTACGCTCCGAAATCCATCGTGTCGGCATGGAGCGGCACCTCTATGAAGGCATCATTTTGACCGGCGGGGGCGCGCTGCTGAATGGCATGTGCGATATGGCCGAGCGCGTACTCGATTGCCAGGCCGCCAACGGCATCGTCACCGAAGACGACATCGGCGGCTGGCCCGAAGAATTGAAGAGTCCGCTGTGGACCACCGCCGCCGGGCTCGCGTTGTATTCGGCGAAGTTGAAATTGCACCGGCCGCCTTCACGGCAAGTGAGCGGCCTGATGGGTTTGGTTCTGAAATAAACAGGAGGAGACAGCCATGGCACTCGGCGGATTGAAATTCATGATAGAAGAAGAGCCCGCACCGCGCACGCGCATCCGCGTCTTTGGGGTGGGCGGCGGCGGCTCGAACGCGGTCGCGCGCATGATGGATCAGGGCTTGGGCGGCGTTGAGTTCTGCGTGTTGAACACCGACGCGCAGGCGCTCGAGGGGTCGCCGGTCTCGTCGAAGCTCGCCATCGGTTCCAAGATCACCAATGGTCTGGGCGCGGGCTCGGATCCGGCGGTGGGCCGCCAAGCCGCGCTCGAGGACACTGAGCGTATCATTGATTTACTCGAAGGCTCCGATATGGTGTTCGTAACCGCGGGCATGGGCGGCGGCACGGGCACCGGCGCAGCTCCGGTGGTGGCGTCGCTCGCCAAAGAGCTGGGCGCGCTGACGGTGGCCATCGTCACAGAGCCTTTTGGTTTCGAGGGCGCGAAACGCCGCAAGCAAGCCGAGCAAGGCTTGGCGGAGCTCGCCAGCGTAGCCGATACCGTCATCACCATTCCCAACGATCAGCTCCTGAAACTCGCCCCCAAGGGCACTAGCTTCATGGACGCGTTCCGCATGGCCGATGATGTGCTGCGGCAAGCGGTTCAGGGGATCAGTGACATCATCAATCTGCCTGGGCTTGTGAATCGCGATTTCTCCGACGTGCGCAGCATCATGACCGGCATGGGTTACGCCATGATGGGTACGTCGGCGGCGCGCGGCGAAAACGCCTGCGTCGCGGCGGCGCAGAAGGCCATCCACTCGCCGCTGATGGAAGGCGGCGGATTGCATGGCGCACGCGGGGTCCTAATCAACATCACCGCTTCGAGCGAGCTAGGGCTGCATCAAGTCAACGAAGCGTGCAACTTGGTGCGCGAGGCTGCCGACAACGATGACGTGCAGATCAATTTCGGGGTGGTGCTCGACGAGGACATGGGCGACGAAGTGAAGATCACGGTGATCGCCACCGGTTTTCAGCGCGAGAACCTCCCGCGCATTGAACGCCGCGCTACCAAGACCGAAGCTGTTGCGTTGCCTCCCCCGCCGGCTCCGCTTGATGCAGCTCAATGGATCGAAGACGCGGAAACCGCAGCGGAGCCGGTGTTGGCCGAAGCTCTTGTACCAGCGCCGGTTCACGAAGAACCCGCGCCTATGGCCATGGCCGCCGCGGCGATGGCGCCAGCCGCCACTCCCGTTGAGACCGATCCCTTGTTCGATGATCTGGAAGTGCCGGCGATCTTGCGCTCGCGGCGTCGCATGGTGCAGTAGTCTTACGCGAACAACTGCAGCACCACACTGCGCCGGTACGGCTCGGCGCGGTGCTCGAACAGGTAGATGCCTTGCCACGTCCCTAGCGCCATGCGTCCTTCGATCACCGGGATCGAGAGCGATGTCTGCGTGAGAGCCGCGCGGATGTGCGCGGGCATGTCGTCTGAGCCCTCAGTGGTATGCCGGTAGCGCGCGTCGTTTTCGGGCACGAGGCGCTCGAAGAAATCCGCCAAGTCCAGCATCACGTCGGGGTCGGCGTTCTCCTGCATCACCAGCGAGGCCGACGTGTGCTGCACAAAGACTGTCAGCAGCCCGTCGCGAACACCGGTCGAAGCCACCCATTTTGCGACTTCACGCGTGAAGGGATACAGGCCCTTCCCGCGCGTCTTCACTTCTAACGTGTGATGCTGAGAACTCACTCCACGGTAACGCTCTTGGCCAGGTTGCGCGGCTGATCCACATCGCATCCGCGGCGGACCGCGATGTGATAAGCGAGCATCTGTAACGGCACCACTTCGAGAATGGGCAGCAGCAACTCGTTGGTCGCGCCGATGGGGATCACGTGGTCTGCGATCTTGGACACTTCCTCGACGTCAGCTTCGCACGCCACCGCCACCACGATGCCCTCGCGCGCCTTCACTTCTTGCAGGTTGGAAAGCGTCTTTTCGTATAACGTTCGGCTGAGTTCGTCCTCGGGATCGCGCGTGCACAGCACCACCACCGGGAGATTCTCGTCGATCAGCGCGTTAGGGCCGTGCTTCATCTCGCCGGCCGGATACCCTTCCGCGTGGATGTAGGAAATCTCTTTCAACTTGAGCGCGCCTTCAAGCGCGATGGGGAAATGGATGCCGCGTCCCAGGTACAGGAAGTCCGTCGAGCGGAACAGCACTTTGGTCAGGTCGTCGTAAATCGCGTCGCGGCGCAGTACGTCTTCGATCAAGGCCGGCAGCCTGAGTAACTGATCCACCAGCTTGAGCGATTTCGCCGGCTCTAGCGTCTCGCGCACTTGTCCCAGATGCATGGCGATCAGAAACAGCGCCGTCAACTGGCAGGTAAACGCTTTGGTGGAAGCCACGCCGATTTCCGGCCCGGCGTGCGTGATCAGTGTGCCGGAAGCTTCGCGCGTAATGGCGGAACCCACCACGTTACAGATCGCCAGCGTCTTCGAGCGCTTATGCATGGCTTCATGCAACGCCGCGCGCGTGTCCGCGGTTTCGCCGGATTGTGAAATCACGATGGTCAACGTGTCCGGGCCCACGATAGGATCGCGATAGCGGAACTCGCTGCCGTAATCTACTTCGACCGGAACCCGTGCCAGCCGCTCGATCATGAACTTGCCGGCCAGCGCCGCATGCCAGCTGGTGCCGCAGGCGACAATGCGCACCTGGCGGAAAGTCTTGAAGTCCTTGAGCGAAATCTCCATTTCGTCGAGGAAGATTCTGCCGGATTCCTGGCCCACCCGGCCCAGCGTGGTATCACGCACCGCCCGCGGCTGCTCAAAGATTTCCTTGAGCATGAAGTGCTTATAGCCGCCCTTCTCGGCCATGATCGGGTCCCATAGGATGTGCGAAGTAGGACGCTTCATGGGACGTCCGTTGAAGTCGGTGAGATGCACGCCGTCCTTGGTCAGCACCGCCAGATCGCCATCCACCAGGAAGATCATGTCGCGGGTGTGGCTCAAGATCGCCGGCACGTCCGACGCCACGAAATATTCGCCGTCGCCCAGCCCGATCACCACCGGTGGTCCGGAGCGCGCGGCGACAATCTTATTGGGGTCCTTGCGCGAGATCACACTCAACGCGAACACGCCGGTCAACTGGCGCACCGCATCGCGCACTGCGTTCTCCAGATTCCCGTCGTAATATTTCTCGACTAAATGCGCGATCACCTCAGTATCGGTTTCCGTAACGAAGGTATGGCCCTCGGCGATTAGCTGGCTTTTGAGCGCGAGATAGTTTTCGACAATGCCGTTGTGCACCACCACGATATCGCCGTGGCAATCGCGATGCGGGTGGGCGTTTTCCTCAGTGGGGCGCCCATGCGTCGCCCAGCGGGTGTGGCCGATTCCGAAAACGCCCTCTACAGGGTTCAGTTTCAGCACTTCCTCCAGGTTGCGCAGCTTGCCGGAGGCGCGCCGCACCGCCAGGCACCCGTCTTTGAGCACCGCCAGCCCAGCCGAATCGTAGCCGCGGTATTCCAGGCGCTTGAGGCCGTCAATAATGATGGGAACAGCTTCCCTTGGTCCGATATAGCCGACAATTCCGCACATAGTAACTTATCGTCCGTTTAGTCCAAAAACTCGATACGGTAATCCTCGATCACTGGGTTGGCCAGCACGTCGCGGGCGATCTGGTCCATCTCCTGCTTGGCCTGGTCGCGGGCGGCGCCCGGAGCAATTTCGATATCGAAGAATTTCCCCTGCCGTACGGCGGCGATGGAGGAATGTCCCAAGCTCTGGAGCGCGCCGCGAATGGTCTGGCCTTGCGGATCGAGCACGGTGGGCTTGAAGGAAACGTATACGCGAGCCTTCATATTCCTACTCTACTGGATTTGACCCGCGCCCCGCTCCGCTGTGGCCTATGATGGCAGGATGAAGACCATCGGCATGGTGGGAGGCATTGGCCCCGAATCGACTATCGACTACTATCGTTTGCTGATCGCCGCCTATCGCGAACTGCACCCCGATAGCAGTTATCCGGCGATTGTCATCAATAGTGTCGACCTGAAGACTGTGCTCGACTTAGTATCGACGAACCAGCGCGGGAGCTTGGTCGAACTCTTCTCGGGTGCGGTCGAGGCGCTGGCGCGCGCCGGGGCGGAAGTCGGGTTTCTCGCGTCCAACACGCCGCATTTGGTGTTCGACGAAATCGCGCGCCGCTCGCCGATTCCGCTGGTGAGCATTGTCGAGAGCGCGCGCGATCGTGCATCGGCGCTGGGATTGAAACGGGTGGGGCTGTTCGGCACCCGCTTCACCATGCAAGCAAATTTCTACGCCGACGCCTTCGCACAAGCCGGCATGGAAATGATCGCGCCGCAGCCTGCCGAGCAGGACTACATTCACGAGAAGTACATGGGTGAGCTGGTCGCTGGTATCCTGCTTCCCGAAACCCGCGCGGGCTTGCTTGCGATCGCACGGCTCATGCAGACGCGCCATGGCATTGAGGCGCTGATTTTGGGGGGAACCGAACTGCCGCTGATCCTGCGCGGAGACAATGACATTGGCATCCCGTTTCTCGATACCGCGCAGATCCACGTTCAAGCCGTGATCGCGGCGGCGGATTTTTAAACACCGCTTGCTTCGCCCCTCCGTTTCCGCGTCTAATAAGGAGGAGGCTCTGTCATCGTCAAGCTCACCGTACTCGCGTCGTCCAGCTCCGGCAATTGCGCTTTAGTTGCCACGGAACGCACGCGCCTGCTGGTGGACGCGGGGCTCTCGCGCAAGGAAACTTTTGAGCGCTTAGCGGTTGTGGGTGTCGCTCCGGAAACTCTTACCGCGATTCTGATTACGCACGAACATAGCGATCACATTGCCGGCTTGCAGGTGATCGCCCGCAAGCTCGACATCCCGATTTACATGTCGCGCCTCACGGCGCCGGCCATCTTTGGGAAAGACACACAGTGGCCGGAGGACTACACGCCCAAGCTCGAACTGTTCGCCGCGGGGTCGTGCTTTCAAGTGGGCGACATCGACGTTACCAGCTTCACCATCCCGCATGATGCGGCGGATCCCGTGGGCTTCTCGTTTCGCGCCGAGGGGGTCAAGATTTCGATTGCCACGGATCTCGGCTACATGCCGGATTCGATTCGCTTTCATCTGCGCGGCTCCGACGCGCTGCTGCTCGAATCCAATCACGATGTGGAAATGCTCAAGGTGGGGCCCTATCCGTGGGCACTCAAGCAGCGCATCATGGGGCGTAACGGTCACCTGTCGAACGACGTCGCGTGCAATTTTATTCGCGACGAACTGGACACGCGCACTTCCACCTTGATCCTGGGCCATCTGAGCGCGCAGAACAATCATCCGGAAATCGTGCGCCTGATGGCGGAGCAGGCGCTCCACGGGCGCAGCCTGTTCACGCGTCTGGTGATTGCCGAGACCAAGCGCCCCCTCGACCAGCCCGCCGAAAGTTTTGTGTACTGACGAGACGCATACGAAAAAATGATCCCACGCTACACCCGGCCCGAAATGGGCCGCATTTTTAATGACGAAAACCGCTTCGAGCAATGGCTGGCGGTGGAACTGGCCGCGAGCGAAGCGCTAGCCGAGACTGGCGAAGTACCGGCGGAGGCCGCGCGTGCTCTGCGCCAGCATGCCGCCTTCGACGTCGCGCGCATTCATGAGATCGAGCGCGAAGTGAAGCACGACGTGATCGCCTTCACTACGGCTGTCGCCGAGAGGATGGGTGCCGCGGGCCAGGCCGACGCGTCGCGCTGGTTGCACTACGGGCTGACTTCGAACGACGTGGTCGACACCGCGCAGGCGCTCGTGCTCCAGCAAGCCTCCGGGGTACTCAAGAGAGACTGCGAAACGCTGCTCGCGTCGCTCGAGCGCCGGGCGTTTGAATTTAAGCATACCGTCGAGATCGGCCGCACGCACGGCATGCACGCCGAGCCCATCACCTTCGGGCTGAAGTTGGCGCTGTGGTACGACGAGATGAAGCGCAACCTCGCGCGACTCAATGCCGCCTCCGAAGATCTGCGCGTCGGCAAGATTTCGGGCGCCGTCGGAGCATTCGGCCACATTGGTCCGGAAGCCGAAGAAAAAATCTGCGCGCGCTTGGGTTTGAAGCCGGCCGATATCGCTTCGCAGGTGATCGCCCGCGACCGCCATGCGGCGTGGATCGCCGCGCTGGCGCTGCTCACCGCGACCCTCGAAAAGATCGCGCTCGAAGTTCGCCATCTGCAACGCACCGAAGTGCGCGAGGCGGAAGAGCCATTCTCGGCAGGACAAAAAGGTTCGTCCGCGATGCCACATAAGCGCAACCCGGTCACCTCTGAACAAATCTGCGGACTCGCGCGTGTGGTCCGCGGCAATCTCAACGCGGCCATCGAAGACGTCGCGCTGTGGCACGAGCGTGATATTTCACATTCGTCGGTTGAGCGCGTGATTCTGGCCGATTCGGCGATCCTCAGTGACTACCTGCTCGCCAAAACCATCTGGCTGATTGACGGGATGCGGGTCTACCCGGAGCGCATGCGGAAGAATCTCGAAAGCACTCACGGCCTGATCTTTTCCGGACAGCTTTTGCTCGATCTGGCCGCTGCCGGGATGCTGCGGGAACAGGCTTATAAGGTAGTGCAAGCGCACGCCATGCGCGCCTGGGAATCCGATGGCAATTTCCGGGCCAGTGTTGAGTCCGACAAAGAAATTCTTTCCTTTCTTTCGCTTGCACAGATTCAGGAGGCCTTTTCCGTGGGCCGTTACTTGCTCCACGTGGATCGGATCTTTGCGCGTGTTTTCCCTGGAATCTCTTGATTCCAAGGGATTACTCCTTATCAGTACGTACTACGAAAATCTACGGGTTAAAAAACTGCCTTTCGGGGTTAAACTGTAGTTGGTTCGTGACTTGAGTAGGAAAACTCAGGTCCCAAACGAGATGAGCCAACTGCCACGTAGCTTCGAATATGATCTGGCGCGCGTCCTTCTAGTGGACGACGACCCGGCATCCCGGCTCACTTTAAAGACGGTTCTTGAGGCAGGCGGCTATAATGTTGATTCCGCCGCTAGCGCCGCCGAAGCGGTTGTAAAACTCGAAGAAGGCGAATACGAGCTTGTTTTGAGTGACTTGCAGATGGAGTCGCCGCAAGCCGGGTTGCAGGTCTTGGCCCATGCCAAGATGATGGACTACAAACCTGCCACGGCCCTACTGACCACGTACGAGAATGAGCGGCCGAACCTGCCGCGGCGTGAGAACTCCATGTTTATCAAGCCGGTCGATATTCCCGGACTGCTCGGCAAGGTTGCTGACCTGATCAGCGAACGCGCCACCCGCCGCCTGCAGCGCGAACTGCGCCTCGCGGGCGTCTAATTCAGTCCTGAAATCGCCTCTTCTAGCTTCTCCAGGGCGTCCACGAAGAAGTGATCTTGTGCTTCGATCCAGATTAACTGCTTGGGCTCCGGCAGACCGCCAACCAGGGGTTCCAACTCTTCGACCGGTCCGAACTGATCGTGGGTACTTTGGACGAAAATCCGCGGCACTGTACAAGTGTCTAGAAACGAACGATTTTTATAGACTGTGGGGAAGCCGACGGCAATCACGCGCCGCAGGCTTGGGTTCGTTTCGTAATTTTCGCAACCTAGACGAAGGGCGATTCTTGATCCAAACGAGAAACCCGCAAGTGTAAGAGGCAAACCGGGGTAGCGGCTGCGCAGAAGGTCGAGCGCCACGCGGGCGTCGTCGAGTTCTCCTTCGCCGTGTGCGTATTCGCCTTCGCTTTGGTTGACGCCGCGATAGTTGAAGCGCAGGACCACATTCCCCGACCGGCGCAGCCCGCGCGCGACGCGGAACACTACTTTGTTGTGCATGGTCCCGCCGTGCTGTGGATGCGGATGGCAGACGAGGGCGATGCCGGTGGCGGCTTCGTCGGGTTCTTCTAGGAGAGCTTCCAGGCGTCCGGCTGGTCCGGCCAGAAACAGGCTCTCAATTTTGCGGGGCATGAACGCTAATTTGTTCTGTAGTTCGTGAACTGCATGTCGATGCCGAAATCGTGGCCACGCAGCAAGGCAATAATCTCCTGCAGTGTATCGCGGTCCTTGGCCGACACGCGCACCAGATCGCCTTGGATCGAGGCTTGCGCCTTCTTCTTCGAGTCCTTGATGGTCTTCACGATATCGCGGGCCTTCTCGATGGCGATGCCCTGTTGCAGCGTGATCTCCTGGCGCACGGTGGAACCGCCGGCGGGAGTGATCACGCCGTAGCTCAAGCCCTTGAGCGGCACGCTGCGCTTGACCAGCTTGGCTTGCAGCACGTCGGTGACGGCCTTGAGCTTGAACTCGTCGGAGCTCGCCAGCAGAATCTTGTTCTCTTTCTCGCGGAGTTCGATGGAAGAGTGGCTGTCCTTCAGGTCGAAGCGCTGCTGAATCTCTTT
>Ga0070666_10002553_pt1 | contig 11010 bp, 10 predicted proteins | sample KBSS23metaG_FD_64677 | JGI IMG/M metagenome (GOLD analysis project Ga0070666, IMG submission 64677) | Switchgrass rhizosphere microbial communities from Kellogg Biological Station, Michigan, USA - KBS S2-3 metaG | ecosystem: Host-associated > Plants > Roots > Rhizosphere > Soil ... | reverse complement strand
GATCGGTCAAAATAAGTGCTAATAAACCGGCTGGATTATTTTACGGTATGCAGACGTTGCTTCAATCATTTCCCAAAGAAATTGAAAGCAAAACCAGGGTTGCCGGAGTGAGCTGGACAGCGCCTTGTTCGGAAATTACCGATCAACCGAGGTTCGGCTGGCGCGGTTTGATGTTTGATGTAAGCCGTCATTTTTTTACCAAAGCGGAAGTAAAGCAGTTTATTGATGATATGGTAAAATATAAATTCAATTTGCTGCACTGGCATTTAACGGATGATGAAGGTTGGCGCGTCGAAATAAAAAGTTTACCAAAACTGACAGAAGTAGGAGCATGGCGTGTGAAACGTGAAGGAAAATGGGCAAATACCGGTAATCCATTTCCGAATGAACCGAACTCTTATGGCGGGTTTTATACACAGGATGATATAAAAGAAGTGATTCAATATGCAAAGGAGCGATTTGTAACAATATTGCCGGAAGTAGATGTGCCCGGCCATAGCCTTGCGGCGCTTGCTTCTTACCCGGAACTTTCCTGTACGCCTGGTCCTTACAACGTAAGTTCCGGTGCTCCGTTCATGAACTGGTTTAAAGGTGGTCATGAAGGGATTATTGATAATACACTTTGTCCCGCCAATGAAAAGGTTTATGAATTTTTAGATAAGGTGTTTACTGAAATAGCCCAATTATTTCCTTTTGAATACATTCATATGGGTGGCGACGAAACGGCGAAAAATTTTTGGGCAAAGAGTGAACAGATTAAAGACCTGATGAAGCGGGAAAACCTGAAAGATCTGAATGAAGTACAAAGCTATTTTGTAAAACGGGTAGAAAAGATTGTGAGCGCAAAAGGAAAAAAACTGATCGGGTGGGATGAAATATTAGAGGGGGGATTGGCGCCATCCGCATCCGTCATGAGCTGGCGCGGAATGAAAGGTGGAATCGCTGCAGCCGGCATGGGTCACCAGGTGGTGATGTCGCCAACGGATTTTGTATATCTCGATTATTACCAGGGCGAACAATCAGTGGAACCACCGGTATATGCAGGATTAAGATTAAATAAAACTTACCAGTTCGAACCCGTTCCGGAAGGAGTTGATCCAAAATTGATTTTAGGCGGACAAGCCAATTTATGGACAGAGCAAATTCAACGTTTCAGAACGGTGCAGTATATGTTGTGGCCCCGGGCGCTTGCCGTTGCTGAAACTGTGTGGTCGCCAAAAGAAAAAAAGAACTGGAATGATTTTACAAACCGTGTGGAATTGCAGTTTGAGCGTATGGATATAGCGCAGATACGTTATGCCCGCAGCATTTATGACCCGATCATTACGGTGAAGGATGTAAAAGGCAGCCCGGAAGTAACGATGAAAGCAGAAATTGAGGGCCTTGATATTTATTATTCAATTGATGAGAGTATACCGGATAATTTCTTTCCAAAATATACTTCACCGATCCTGATCCCGGCTGATGCGGCTCATCTGAAAGTGATAACTTATAAAAAAGGAAAGCAGGTTGGACAATTGATCAATATTCCGATAGCAGACCTGAAGAGAAGATCGCAGTAAAAATTATAGCTGGTAAAAAAAAGTGACGCATTATGGGTGCGTCACTTTTTTTATTTCCAATTATTAAAAATCAAAAGCTTTTCTTTTCATTCGATTTTTGCATCGGGTTAATACCCTGGCTTTGTCCCCGTGCAGCATCTTGTTTTTGTTTGAATACGCTGAAGCGGCTCGATTCCGGCATACTTCCCCATGTGTTGTTGCTTTCATTAATGTCTGCAGTTTCACGCATCGGGTCAAGTTTTATAGACGTTACTTCTTTATCTTTCATAAAGAACTTCGTTACTTTTTGCTCGTTTAATCTCCACACCTGTGCAGGTATACGATCTACTTCTTTGGTTCCGTCTTTATATGTCCATTCAATAATGATCGGCATTACCAATCCGCCCTTGTTGCTGAACGTGAGCTCGTAAAAATATTTGTTCGCATACTTTTCCTTTTGTGATGGATCCAGCTCGCTCACGGTAGCAGGTGCATTTATAGAATATGTGGTTGTGTCTACCGGTTCTATACCGCGATCATATTTCCAGTAAAAGTCACGGGTAGCCGTATCCGCATCTGTGGCAAATTGTATGCTCTTGTCTTCACGGTTGCGTATTTTAGATACGTCTTCAAAGCTATTTACTGCAGGTTTCGGCACTTTTGTGTTTAGCGTTTTATCACCCGGCACATTGCCATTTACATCGGCCTTCGCAAATTTTACTGAGTCAATAGAAATATCACAGGCATCTGTACTGTAAAACCAGCCGCGCCAGAACCAGTCAAGATCTTCGCCGCTTGCATCTTCCAATGTGCGGAAAAGATCGGCAGGAGTGGGGTGCTTAAATGCCCAGCGTTTTGCGTACTCTTTGAACGCATAATCAAATAATTGCCTTCCCATGATTGTTTCGCGAAGTATATTTAGACCCGTAGCCGGTTTCGAATAAGCATTCGGGCCAAAACCAATAATGTTTTCTGAATTTGTCATTATGGGTTCCAGTTGATCTTTGGGCAATTTCATATAATCGGTGATTGTATAAGCAGGCCCTCTTTTTACCGGGAATTTATTGTCCCATAATTCTTCAGTGAGGTATTCACAAAATGTATTCAGACCTTCATCCATCCAGCTCCATTGACGCTCATCACTGTTTACGATCATCGGGAAAAAATTATGGCCTACTTCATGAATCACAACACCCAGCATTCCATTTTTTGTCGCCTCTGAATAAGTTCCGTCTTTATCGGTCCTTCCGAAATTAAAACAGATCATCGGATACTCCATGCCGTTAGCGGCTTCTACGCTCTGGGCAACAGGATAAGGATAGGCGATTGTGAATTTGGAATATGTTTTTATAGTATGAGCGACAGCTTTTGTGGAAAACTTGCTGTACAGGTTATATGCTTCTTTCGCATAAAAGCTCATACACATCACTTTTTTTCCCTCTACTATAGCCGGCAAGGCATCCCAGATAAATTTTCTTGAGGAGCCCCACGCAAAGTCGCGAACATTATCCGCTTTAAATATCCAGGTTTTCTTTTGTGTGCTTTTTGTTTTTTCTTTTGTCTTTGCTTCATTCAATGTTACAATTTGCAAAGGCTCTTTAGTTGTTTGCGCTTTTTGCCAGCGTGCCAATTCAGTAGGTGTCAATACCTGTGCATAATTCTGGCATTCACCTGTAGCGCCAACGACATGATCGGCAGGTACTGTCATCTGCACTTTGAAATTCCCAAACGTCAATGCAAATTCGCCGCGTCCTGTAAACTGATGATTTTGCCAGCCCTGGAAATCACTGTACACACAAAGCCGCGGATACCATTGAGCCATGGTAAATAAACTGTTGCCATCTTCGGGGAAATATTCATAACCGCCGCGACCGCCTTTGGTAAAACGATCTGCTATTTTATATGTCCAATCTATGTTCAGGACAAATTTTTGTCCAGGCTTTAATGGTGCAGGCAGATCAACACGCATCATCGTTTTATTAACAACATAATCGAGTTTTTTCCCTGTGGCGTCTGTTATTTTTTGAATTTTATCGCCATAGCCATTATCAGATTTACTTTCTTCCATTCTTTCAAGCGTCTTATCTGTTGCCTGCGACGGTAGTGTTGACGCCACCTGGTAGTTTGCATTTTCAACGGTGCTGTGCTGATTTTCGTCGAGCTGCAGCCACAAATAAGTAAGAACATCGGGGGAGTTGTTATAATAAGTAACGGTTTCGCTGCCCGTAAGTTTTAAGTTCGGTTCATCCAATTCACATTTGATGTCGTAATCGGCTCTTTGTTGCCAATACTTTGGACCAGGCGCTCCGCTTGCGGTGCGGTACTCATTGGGTGTTGGTAAAATAGTGCCCAACTGTTCAAACTTATTTGCATGATTACTGCCCGGATTGTTTTGGATGTCCTGGGCTTTTACAAAACTAAAGGCGACTAACAGTAAGCCGCAGGTTAAAAGGATTCTCTTCATGTATCTTGCTTTTTGAGTGAATTGTGAATAGTGATTTTGTTTTGTTAATAAATCAACTCCGATTTCCGGTCATTCTGAATTCCGGCTCTTCTATGGGATTCTCTCCAGTGCCATCTTTACTGCCAAACTAAAAACAGCAGCCGATAGAAAAATCACCCAGTTTTTTCTTTCCACCCTTAAAACGGAAAGGATAAACTGTGTGAACAATAAAATGCAGATAACGACAACTATCTGCCCGGCTTCAAGGCCCAGGTTAAACCCAAATAAACTCCATCCAAGACTTTGATCCTTTGCCATGGCGAATCGTATAGCATTTGCAAAGCCCATTCCGTGAATTAACCCGAAACCTAATGCCAAAAAATAATTAATCCGTATGGTTTTCGGTGTAAACTGCCTTTGAAACAGGTTGCTCAAGGCAGTAATCACAATGGTACAGGGAATCAGGAATTCAACCCACCGGGATGAAAAACGAATGATATCGAGTACGCTTAGTGCCAGGGTTAAAGAGTGCCCGATTGTAAATGCGGTAACAAGGATAAGCACCTGTCGCCAATCTTTCAATAAATAGATAGCCGATAGTGCCGCAATGAACAACTGGTGATCCAGCGCATCCCTGCTTATAATATGATTCCATCCCCATCCAAAATAAAGTCCAAAATCCTGCATCTTGTAAGTGAATTGTCCCGTCTTTTATGAAAACCGGGAAATTCAGAAATATTTTGCCAGGCTATACTTATACTGTCGGCCGCGGTATTTGTTTTTACAAATGGCTCAGTTTAATGGCTGGTAGTTTCGGCGGCAAAATAAAGAATACTGAAATATACTTATGAAAATAATCCGGACTTTTGTAAACATAAAAATTTTGGGGTAAATGGCAGTACTGTTTTATAAATGGTTTTTATTGTTTTTTCTGCAGTTTAATTTTTTGAATGAAAACCCGCATCCGTTCCATGTCAGCGTGACGGAGATCAATCATAACGCAAAGGATAAGACGCTGGAGATAAGCTGTAAAATATTTACCGATGATTTTGAAGATGCGTTGTCACGGAAATATAAAACTAAAGTTGATCTTGTACAACCCAAAGACAAACCGGCGATGGATAAGCTTGTAAATGATTATATAAAAAATCATTTAACCGTTAAAGCGGATAATAAGGCCCGGGTGATGGATTATATCGGCTTTGAAGTGGAAAACGAGGCAGTGTATGTGTACATGCAGGTGAATGATATTCCAACGATTACCAGGGCGGACGTGACAAATTCGGTGCTGTATGATCTTTTTAACGATCAAACAGAGATTATTCATTTTATTGAAAATGGAAACCGGAAAAGTGTCAAGATAGATTACCCCGCTACCGTTGCTTCTTTTCAATTCTGAATAAAAGCTGCCCGCTGATATAAAAGATTATTCTTCCCAATCACTGTTCACTTCTTTCCTGGCAGTGACAAGTACCTTATCAATCCTGTGGCCGTCCATATCCATTATTTCAAACTTAAATTTCTTCCATTCCAGTGTATCGCCGGTATGAGGAATGCGCTCCAGTCTATGAAGTATAAAGCCTGCCAGGGTATCAAATTCCTGCTCCCCTTCATTCATGTGTTCGGTTTGTTCAAAGCGGGCAAGAAAGTCATAGAAAGGGATCTGGGCGTCTATGAGGAATGATCCATCGGATCTTTCCATTATTTCATAATCCGGTATATTCGGTTGCGGCATGTCACCAATGATAGCCTCGAGTATATCATTGAGCGTAATCATACCTTGCAGGGTTCCGTATTCATCCACTATAAAACAGGAATGGTCTTTTGTCTCTTTGAATTTTTCAAGCAATTGATAAGCTGTATTATTTTCCGGGACAAACATTGCCGGCCGCATTATGTTTTTGAAAATAGTAAGATCGTTGGTGATGTACAGATCTTTTAAAGAAACAATGCCTTTTATATTATCTATTTCTCCATCGCAAATTGGATACACAGAATGCGGTTCTCTTAGAATTTTTTCTTTAATCCCTTCTTCATTGTCATTAGTATCGAACCAGATGATGTCGCTGCGGTGCGTCATGAGCGAAGTGATATTTCTGTCGCCAAGGTGAAATATCCGTTCAATAATTTCTTTTTCTTCCGCTTCAATGGTTCCTGCTTCAGTTCCTTCCGATATCATCGTTTTTATTTCTTCTTCAGTTACTACATCGTCTTTTGATTTCTTTATATTGAATATCCTGAAGAAGATTTTTGTGAAAATATTCAGGAACCAAACGATCGGGTGAGTAATTTTTGCAAAAACAGTTACGGGTAACGCAACAAGTTTCGCAATTTTTTCCGCTCTTAACAGCCCGATCTGTTTGGGAATGAGTTCCCCGAAAATGATAGACAGTAAAGTGACAATGATGACAACAATTGTTACAGATATCGTTTTTGCGTAGGGTTGCAACAATTCAACTCTTTCGAAAAAAGGTTGCAGGTACACGCCAAAGCGCTCACCGGAATATACACCGGTAAGAATGGCAATTAATGTTATGCCTATCTGCGCGGCCGGTAAAAAAACTTCCGGATTATTAGAGAGTTCGAGAGCCCTGCGGGCTGTTTCATCCCCTTTTTCGGCCATACTTTCCAGCCTGGCCTTGCGGGCGGAGACAAGAGCAATTTCAGACATTACAAATAATCCATTCACTAATATCAGTGCTAACAATATAACTATATCCATTTATGCGGCAGGGTTATTTAGCATACCGAAGTTAGCAAATCCAAAGCGCTTATTGAAGATCATACCGGTAAAGAGACCAAAACATATGCCGATTATCGTACCGCCGGCAATATCCAGCGGGTAATGTACGCCCACATATACCTGTGCATAACAGATAACGACCGCCCAGAAGAAGCCGGCCAATGCCCATTTGCCGATTATATGGCGCATGGTAATATAGAAAAAGGTGGCAATTCCGAAATGATTGGCGGCATGTGATGAGGTAAAACTATAACCGCCGGAACAATGGTTGACCAGCAGCCGCACATGCATCATAAACTGCGGGTCGCTGCAGGGGCGCAGGCGTTCAAAACCATTTTTAAACACGCGGCTGCTGATAATATCTGTGAGCGAGACGGTACAGATAAACAAAAGCACCCACCACCAGCCCTTGCCTTTAAAATTGATCGTGACAAACAAAAGTAAAAACAGGTAAAGCGGTGCCCAAAATGACGAGTCCCGTGTAAAAGGCAGTACTGTATCGAAAAAAGAATTTGTCCATTGGCTGTTTAATTTTACAAAAAGCCATTGATCCCATACTTTGAGCTGTTCCATAAATGAAAGCAGGTATAAATTCATAGGTGCAAAAGTAAGTGATGTGCCTGACTGAATGATCCGGCGACAATATTTCTGCGATTGGTTCATTTCGCTGTTCAGCTCTTCTTCTCTTGTTCTTTTTTAGTTCGGCTACATATACGAACTTTTTAAAAATTCGGTTAATTGTACGAACTGAAATAAAATTCGTATATTTGGCCGAATTATCATTTTTATATGGCAATGCAAGCTGTTGTTACCGGTGATATTGTAAATTCTACTAAACTGACAACTGTCAATGAAAAAAGAATTTTAAAACAATTAAAGATTATATTGCTTCCGTATAAAAATGAGTTTTACAGGGGCGACAGTTTCCAGGCGTATATAAAAGATGCCGGCCAGGCGCTTCGCATTGCTTTGTTATGCCGGACAGCAGCAATGGCTATACCGGCAGACGAAAATGATATAAGAAGCGACATACGAATAAGTATCGGTATAGGAACTGCCAGAACCCCTGTTAACACATTGGCTGCTGCAAAAGGTGATGCATTTGTATTGTCAGGCAGAGCGTTTGATGAAATAACCAAAACAGGAAAAAGACTGGCTATCATTACCAATGATTCGATTGCTAATACAGCTTTTGAAGTAATAGCAGATTATATCAATTCTGTTTTTAGCAATATAACAGATAAACAGGCAACCGTCATTTTTGAATTGTTATCAGGACGTACACAAAAAAAAGTGGCGGATAAGCTGGATAAATCCAGGAGTACTATCAGTCAACATGTGACCTCGAGCCGTTTTTATGAAATAGAAAGACTATTGCAGCAATATGAAAACATTGTTAAACAAATGAAATAATTATGGCATCAATATGGCTAATCAAACTTTTTTTATCTCATCTTATTACTGATTTTATATTACAGCCCAAGACCTGGGTGGAAGACCGAAGCACAAGGCACTTTTCATCCGGTAAGCTTTATCTGCATGGTTTCATTACTGCAGCATTCGCGTGGATAATGACAGGCTGGCAATACTGGTTGGTTGCCATAATAATACTCATCACGCACGTCGTAATTGACGGGTGGAAATCTTATAAACCTAAAACTATAAGCTGGTTCCTGGCAGATCAGTTCCTGCATATAACGGTCATAATACTTTGCTGGGCATTTATTTTTGTGGAATGGAGCGATATAAAGGAGCTCTGGCAAAAAATAAATATCCAGGAGCATATATGGAAACTGGTAACCGGTTTTGTGTTCCTCACTTTGCCCGCGGGTATTTTAATTGGCCAGTTTACCAAACAATGGAGAGATAAAATAGCCGATGCAGAAAACCTGGCCAACGCCGGTAAATGGATCGGTATCATTGAACGTATAATTATTCTTGTTTTCGTTCTGCAAAATCAATATTCCGCAATCGGCCTCCTGATAGCTGCAAAAGGTATCATCCGGTTTAATGATAAAGACAGGCAGGAAATAAAAACTGAATACCTCGTAATCGGAACATTGGCAAGCATTGGATTAGCAATCATAACCGGCTTGATCGTTAAATCCTGAAGACAGTTAAATGTCGAAACTGTCATAACATTTGCTTCCCGCGACAGCATTTAGGGAAATCTATTGTTCTGAATTTGAGTAATGGCCACTTGTTGACTTCACAACGTTTTTGAATTTTACGCAATCGGTTTCACTGGTTTTTTTGTTCAAACCACGGTGAAACTATCTACTTTTGAACTGACTAGCTAAGACGGATTCTGTTTCTACAGTTATCCGGGGATGTTAATGAATGATTACAGTTAGTTGGGAAGCAACTTAGCGGTTGCTTCTTTTTATTATTATCATTCAGAAAGAGGGTGCCCGATCTCCCAATGAAGCCCGAAAGGATCTTCTAATCTGCCTAACCTCCAGCCATGTCCTTCGCCTACCGGAAATATTTCTTTTGCACCGGCATTTAATGCCTGTTGAAAAACTACGTCAGGGTTCTTCACAGTCAAAATCATTCTTATTGAATTTCCACCAAGTGCTTCAATCGGTTTATTTTGCCCGGACGATTCACCGCTCAACCAGAATTCAGCTCCGTCAATAGAAAGTCTTACTACAAGTCCGCCACCGGGATCTTGCAGACGATAGGTTTCAACGGCAGCAAAAGCAGTCTTATAAAAGTTAACTGCCTTTGGCCCGTCGTTTACGGATAACCATGGAGCCAGCGAAGTCGTAATTGAAGTTGCCATTACAAACGAAAATATTAGATGAATTAATCAAAAGATATTCCACATAGTGCTTCGTCGAGAAAACGAATTTAATCAACTTAAATAAAAGATCTTCATATACCGGGTTCATTGAATATATGGATACCGAATCGTTCCAAAGAAAATAACTATGGGGTTATCAAAAATAATCACCCTTTCACGTGATTTTTAACGTGGTTTGATGATATAGGCAACCATAATGATCTTGAACGCGATTTTTCAACGCCATCCATCTAAGTTGGTACGGTTTAACCGTGAATAAACTATTCCGATTGATTCGCACAGTCCGAATGGTTTGTCTGTATCTAAATTTCATACAAGTTTTTATTTCAACCCGGAAGGTGAACTTGTAACCAGGATTGATTTGCTATGGCATTTCACAAATTGCAGATAGCTGAATTTTTGGTCACGGCCGGAAAGGTGCATATAGGGAATGTGTTCAGGTGTGTCAATGCTATTCACAAAATACGGGGACTATTGAACAAGCAGAACCCTCTCTCAGGGTATAGCCAATTCCATAAATCGCAGGCAAGCTGGGGAAAGGGACAGACTTAATCCGTATCCCGTTTATCCACCCCGGCTGAAGTATTGTGTTCAGAATAAATGGATTACGATCCGTCTTTGATGCAGCAGAGCTTGTTGCCTGCTACATTTCTCCGATTTTATGATGACACGCGTGAGACTTGTTATTAAGAACCTTAAAGAGGTCACCTTCCTGCGATTTAAAATAGGGAAAACAATATTATAAATGGGGTATGCTCCCTATATCTCGTTGGTTAATTCATTTCACCTTTGTTATGAATTATTAAAAACAAGGCGCAATGAAAAAGTTTATAGTACAACGAAAGCTTCCGGGTGCGGGAAACCTGACACCGGAAGAGGTAAAAGCAATTTCGAAGGCTTCCAATGAAGTAATCTCGTCGTTGGGCAAACCCTACGCATGGATACAATCCTATGTGACGGATGATAAAATCTATTGTATACATGTAGCAGAATCCGAAGGTGATATCCGTGAACATGGAAAGCAGGGTGATTTTCCGGTTCATACTGTCGAGGAGATCAGAATGGTAATTGATGCATCAAGCGCCGGTTAAAATAATTTGATTGTATTTATGAGTTATGATGTCTGTCCGCAAACGAAAAACCTTTTAAAAATTCTAAAACCAAAATGTATCATGGAACCTGACAGCACAACGTACCCGGAAACAAAAGATACCTGCACAGTAGAAAACAACAGGCGTTTCAGTATTGGATCAACGATCGCAAAGTCATTTGGACTAAGTTATTTTTCCATTCTTCTGTACTTTGTCATATCAGCTTGTTTTTTCTACCTGTGTGTCAAAATGATGGATGCCGTTAATATCGTCAACGAGGTGCAGCAACTGATTATGCTATTGGTTGGTATTTGTGCCGGCTTTCTTGGCTTCGTTATTTTCAAAAAATCATTTCATTGATAGAAAGGTTTTTAACAGAAGAAGAA
>Ga0070666_10002547_pt1 | contig 11024 bp, 10 predicted proteins | sample KBSS23metaG_FD_64677 | JGI IMG/M metagenome (GOLD analysis project Ga0070666, IMG submission 64677) | Switchgrass rhizosphere microbial communities from Kellogg Biological Station, Michigan, USA - KBS S2-3 metaG | ecosystem: Host-associated > Plants > Roots > Rhizosphere > Soil ... | reverse complement strand
TCAGCTCAAGCAGCGAAAACCCGTCCTCATAGGCCGCAAACCCGCCGCCTTCCGCCTTGTCCAGGTAGATAAGCAGCCATCGACGATGAGCTTGCGCGTGAAGGTTTGCCGAGCCTGAGTGCCATGAGAACACAGTTCTCTAAGGTCATCCGTCGCGTAGTTGGTCGCGGCTCCATCAACAATGACGTTGAGTATTACGCGGTTCGCAACGCCGTCGAAGTGGCGGATGGCGAGCGGGGGCCGCTCTGGAAGCTGCTATCAGCATATGAGCAGCGGCTCGCGGGCTAATGGCAGGAATGGGTCGAAACCTGCCATTAGGCGCCGACCTGATTTTTCGCTGTCCTACACAACGTGACTTGTGACTTAAGCTGCGGGATGCAGCGCCTCCGCCCCACTCCCAACTCGCTGGAACTCCGGCATCAACGTCGAGCCCCGCACGCTACGCATACGACCGCTGCATTGGCTGTGTTTCGCGCGATTCCGCGCGTGCGCGCGCGTTGAGGGCACAACTTTGGCAACTTCCGCGCCCTTTGCGGGACGTCCATTTCGATTCTAGGCTGCGCAAAACCGGGGAGCATTCGATGCGTTTCATCATCGCCGTGGCCGTCGCCGTCGCCGGTGCCGTCGCCCCTGCGGCAGCCGAGCCGATCCTGCTCAAGCCTGCGCAGGTGTTCGATGGAGTGGATCCGCATCCGCATCCCGGCTGGTCGGTGCTCGTCGATGGTGACAAGATCGCGGCCGCCGGCCCGAACATCGCGGTGCCACCCAGCGCCAGGGTCGTCGACCTCCCCGGCGAGACGCTGATCCCCGGGATGATCGAAGGCCATTCGCACCTCTTCCTTCACCCCTACAACGAAACCCTTTGGGACGATCAGGTGCTGCACGAGCCGCTGGCGCTCCGCACCGCGCGCGCCGTCGTCCATGCCGAGAAGACGCTGATGGCCGGTTTCACGACCGAGCGGGATCTCGGAACCGAGGGCGCCGGCTATGCCGACGTCGGCCTCAAGCAGGCGATCAATCAGGGGATCGTCCCCGGCCCTCGCCTGCTCGTGTCGACCAAGGCGAATGTAGCTCGCGGAGCCTACGGCCCGAAGGGATTCGAGCCGGGCCTCGCCGTCCCCCAGGGCGCGGAGGAGATCAGCGGCGCGGACGAGATGACTCGCGCAGCACGCGACCAGATCGCCGCCGGCGCCGACGTTATCAAGATGTATGCCGACTATCATTACCAGCCGCACGAGGCGAGCCGACCGACCATGACCGAGGCCGAGATGGCGGCGGGCGTGGCGGTCGCCCACGATGCGGGCCGGCTCGCCGCCGCGCACGCAACCACCGCCGAAGGAATGCGCCGCGCCGCGCTTGCCGGCGTCGACACGATCGAGCACGGCTATCAGGGCACGCCGGAAGTCTTCAAGCTGATGGCGTCCAAAGGCATCGCCCTTTGCCCGACCATTGCCGCCTCAGAGGCTTACGCCCGCTATTTCCAGAACTGGAACGGCCAGGAGCCTGCGCCCGAAAGCGTGCAGGAGAACCGGCGCTCCTTCCGCCTCGCGATGCAGGCGGGAGTCCCGATCTGCATGGGCGGAGATGTCGGGGTCTATACGCACGGCAAGAACTGGCTCGAGATGGAGGCAATGCAACGCGCCGGAATGCCTGCCGCGCAGGTCATGATCGCCGCGACCTCGGGCAATGCGCGCATCTTCCATCTTTCCGATCGCGGCGAAGTGAAGCCCGGGCTCCTCGCCGACCTCGTCGCTGTCGACGGCGACCCGACCCGTGACGTCTCCGCGGTCGAGCATGTACATCTCGTGATGAAAGCCGGACAGATTGTCGAGCAGCGCTAAGCCAGCCGTCGGCCGCCGCGCCTTTCTCGGCAGCGGCCTCGCGATGATCGCGGCCGCTGCTGCCGCGCAGTCGGAGCCGACCCCCTATTCCGAGTCCGATCCAAGGGTCGTGGCCTGGCCACCCAGGGAACGATTTCCGCTCTGGCCAGGAAAGCCGCCCGGCGCTCCGGCGAAGGCGATCGTCCCCAATTGGACGATGAACAATCCGCCGCCCAACCGCGAGTTGTGGATCCGCGGGGTGCCGATGCCCGAGGTTCACGTCTTCCGCGCCGCCCATCCCGACGGGTCGGCGCTGCTCGCAGTGCCCGGCGGCGGCTACGAGTTTCTCTCCGTTCAGAACGAAGGCATCGACGCCGCGGAGCGCTTCAATGCCGAGCGCACCACCGTGTTCGTGCTTACCTACCGCTTGCCCGGAGAGGGCTGGAGCGGCCGGTCCCTGGTCCCGCTACAGGATGCACAGCGCGCGATGCGCCTGATCCGGTCGCGGGCCGGCGAATTCCGAGTCGACGCGGCTCGGCTCGGAGTCATCGGCTTCTCCGCGGGCGGCCACCTCGCAGCCGATCTCGCCGTCTCTTTCGACGAGGCGACCTACAAGCCCGTCGACGCCGCCGACAGCCTGACCGCCCGGCCCGCCTTTGCCGGGCTCGTCTATCCGGTGACGAGCCTCGAACCGGGGCTGGCGCACGGCGGCTCGCGAGACAATCTCCTCGGGCCCAACGCGACGGCCGACCTGGTCCGCGCGCGCTCTCCGCTGCGCCGCATCAACGCGGCAACGCCGCCGACCTTCGTCGTCCACGCGTTCGACGACGGGACGGTCCCCGTCGAGGACAGTCTCGAGTGGATCGCCGCATGCAAAACTGCGAAGGCGCCGGTCGAAGGGCATCTGCTTACCGAGGGAGGCCACGGCTTCGGCTTCCACCTGCCAAGCGACAATCCGGGCTCGCGCTGGCCCGACCTGTTCGCGCTGTGGATGCGCAAGCACGGCGGCTGAAGTGAGGGCTTTCACGAGAGCGGTCAGCCCGCGCCTGCCGGAATGCCAGCTGACGCACCTGGAGCGTGTGCCAATCGACGCCGCGAGTGCAGCAGAGCAGCATTCAGCCTACGAGCGGGCTCTGTCCGGCGCCGGATTCCAGATCGTACGCCTTCCAGAGCTGGCCGACGATCCGGATGCGGTGTTCGTCGAGGACACGGCGCTGCTCCTCGACGATCATGCGGTGATCACCCGGCCCGGCGCGGCCTCGCGCATCGGCGAAACGGACTCGACCGCAGCCGGTCTCGAGCGCGAGTTCGAGCTTCACCGCATCGAAGCGGGGTTCCTCGACGGCGGGGACGTTCTGCGCATCGGGCGAACGCTCTACGTCGGCCAATCCAGCCGCACCGATGCTGCGGGGATCAACAGCCTGCGGACGCTCGTCGAGCCGCTTGGATTCGAGGTCGTCCAGGCAGAATTGCGCGATTGCCTTCACCTGAAGACGGGCGCGACATTTGCAGGCCCTGACGAGGCAGGAACGCCGGTCTTGATCTACAGCGAAGCGGCGGTCGATCCTCGCCAGTTTCGAAGCGTCGATGCGGTCGCCGTGCTCGAACCCGGAGCCGCAAACTGCGTGCGCGCGGGCGATCGCGTAATTCTCCCCGCCGGCAATCCGCGTACCGCTGAGCTCCTTGCGCGTCGCGGCTTTAAAATCGTCGAAGTCGACGTTTCCGAGCTTCAGAAAGCCGAAGCCGGAGTCACCTGCATGAGTTTGATCGACGACCGTCCCTAGCGGTTCACCGTCTCCATTCCGCGCGCATGATAGCGTTCGCCCGCCGCGGCGCCGGGGGGCAGGATGGCGTCGAGCCGCTTCAGGTCCTCGCCGCTCAGCTCGACGTCGAGCGCGGCGATATTCTGGTCGAGATATTTGACGTGCTTGGTGCCGGGGATCGGAACGATGTCCTCGCCCTGCGCGAGAACCCAGGCTAGTGCGAGCTGCGCGGTCGTGCAGCCTTTCTCCGCGGCCATTGCTTCCACCTCACGGACGAGTTGGATGTTCTTCTCGAAATTCTCGCCCTGGAACCGCGGATGGTTCTTTCGGAAATCGCCTTCGGGAAAATCGTCGGGCGACTTGAACTGACCGGTCAGGAACCCGCGGCCGAGCGGCGAATAAGCAACATAGCCGATGCCGAGCTCGCGCACCGTCGGGAGCACCTCGGCTTCCGCATCGCGGCTCCACAATGAAAGCTCGGTCTGGACGGCGGTGATTGGCGAGGTCGCATAGGCCGCGCGGATCGTTCGCGGGGCGGCTTCGGAAAGGCCCAGGAAGCGGACCTTCCCCTCTTCCTTCAGCCGCGACATCTCCCCGACCGTGTCCTCGATCGGCACCGTCTGGTCGACGCGGTGCTGGTAGTAGAGGTCGATCACCTCGACGTTCAGGCGCTTGAGGCTGGCCTCGCAAGCGGAGCGGACATATTCGGGATCGCCGCGCACTCCGAGGAACTCTCCATTGGGGCCCCGCACATTGCCGAACTTGGTCGCCAGGAGGACCTCGTCGCGGCGATCGGCGATCGCGCGCCCGACCAGCTCCTCATTCTTTCCCCAACCGTACATGTCGGCGGTGTCGAGGAAGTTCACGCCGCGATCGAGTGCGTGATGGATCGTCGCGATCGACTCGGTTTCGCTTCCGCCGACGTAGAATTCGCTCATGCCCATGCAGCCGAGGCCGATCGCGGATACTTCGGGCCCTTCGCGGCCAAGCCGCCGCTTTGCCAATCCGAACATAAGCTTCTCCTTTGAGGTCAATCCATGTGAACGAGCGGAGTTTCGTCCGCCTTCTTTCCGCGCTTCATGAACAGCAGCAGCGGCAGGATGACGAATGTCACCATCATCATCAGCTTAAAGTCGTCGAGATAGGCGATGAATAAGGCCTGCCGGTTGATCTCGCCATTGATCACCGCGAGCGCAAGCGGGCCCGCAGTCGGGATCGCCGTCTCGATCTGGGTCGAGCTGATCGTCGCCATTGTGTGCTGCGTGATGTGCTGCGCCATGTCCGCGTGAGCGACCTGGGTCATGCGCACCAGTTCCGTGCTGACGACCGAAATTCCGATCGAGCCGCCGATGTTGCGGGAAAGGTTGAGAAGCGCCGCGCCTGTCGTCCGGAACCGCGTTGCAAGCGTTTCGAACGCGAGCGTCTGGAGCGGCACGAAGATGAGCCCCAGTCCGAGGCCCTGGACGACGCCGCTGAGGACCACCGGCCGCGACGACTGCTCGATCGCGAATCCCGTCATCATGTAGAGCGACACGCCCATCAGCACGATGCCGATCCCGACGAGAATCCGGGCGTCCATCCTGCCTGTCAGCCGGCCCGCGATGAGCATCGAGAACAGAGTGCCGACACCGCGCGGCGCCGTCAGGAAGCCCGACTGGAGCACCGAATAGCCGTAGAGGTTCTGCAAAAGCGGCGGGAGGAGGGCGAGACCCCCCAGGAGCAACACGCCGGTGACGGCCATGAACAGGACGCTGGTCGCGAAATTGCGGTCGGTGAAGATCTCCCGGTCGAACAGGGTGAGCTTTGCCGTGAACATATGGACGATGAACATCCAGCCGGTCCCAATCGCGAGGCCCGCCTCGATGATCGTCTCCCAGCTCGAGAACCAGTCGTTCTGCTCGCCGCGGTCGAGGCAGAATTGAAGTGCCCCCAGGCAGATCGCCAATAGCGCAAAGCCGAACATGTCGAACTTGCGATCGTGCGTCTCGGTCTTGGGCATGAAGCGCATCATGATGAGGATGCAAAAGATCCCGACCGGAAGGTTGACCAGGAACACCCAGCGCCAGTTGTAATTGTCTGTCAGCCAGCCGCCCAGCACGGGGCCGAGGATCGGTCCGATCATGACGCCGCCGCCGAACAGCGCCATCGCCGAGCCGTGCTTCTCGCGGGGATTGATGTCGAACAGGGTCGCCTGCGCGAGAGGTACGATGAAGGCGCCGCCCACGCCTTGGAGCGCCCTGAACAACACCATCTCCGGAAGCGAAGTTGCGGTAGCGCAGAGCACGGAGGCAGCAGTGAACACCACTACCGAAATCAGCAGCAGACGCTTCCTGCCCACCTTGTCCGCCAGCCAGCCGCTGATCGGAAGCGCGATCGCCGAGGCGACGATGTAACTCGTGAGCACCCAGTTGATCGTGTCCTGGGTCGCGCTGAGGCTCGCCTGCATGTGCGGGAGCGCGACGTTGGCGATGGTGGTGTCGAGCACCTGCAGAAGCACCGCCGCCATCACTCCGACGGTAACGATCAGCCGCTCGCCGGCCGGCAGTTCATGAGTGGCGGCTTCGGCCATCCTATGCCTATTTCTTGTCGAAGAAGACCTTGGCGTCGACCGAGAGCCCGGCGATCATCGGCTTCGACGGAGTCCCGTCGAACGCGATCCGGACCGGTACGCGCTGCGTCACCTTGACCCAGTTTCCGTTCGCATTCTGGGCGGGCAGAAGCGAGAACTCGCTGCCCGTGCCCGCACCGACGCTCTGCACATGCGCCGGGAATTTCTGGCCGGGATAGGCGTCGACGCTGATCTCGGCACGCTGGCCGGGAACCATCTTGCCGACGTCCTTCTCCTTGAAGTTGGCCTCGACCCACGCCGTAGTGCTGTGGACGAGCGAGAGCATTCCGAGGCCCGTCACCGCCATCTGGCCGATCTGCAGATTGTCGGAATTCTCGACGATGCCATCCATCGGCGCTCGAACAGTCGTGCGCTCGAGGTCGAGCCTGGCCTTGTCGACGGCGGCCTTGGCCTGGGCGATCTGGGGCTGGTCGCCGCCCGGCGCGATTGCCGCGTGCGCGTTGGCCGCCCGCGCCTTCGCGTCGGCGACGTCCTGCTCGGCCGTCTTCACTTCGTTGAGCGCGTCCTCATAGTCGGCGCGCGTGGTGAAGCCCTGCTTCAGGAGCGCCTGCTGGCGGGCGAGCGCGTTCTGCTTGATCTTGAGGTTCGCTTCCTCGCCGACGATGTCAGCGCCAGTCCCCGCCGCCTGCGTCACCAGCTGATGAGTCTGGAGCTGGGCGCTCGCATATTGCGCTTGCGCCTGCTCCAGCGCGACCTGGTATGGCTGCGGATCGATCCGGAACAGGACGTCGCCGCGTTTCACCCTGGCGCCATCCTTGACGAACGTCTGAATGATCGGGCCGGTCACCTGCGCGCTTACCGACACGATATCCTGCTTTACCTGCGCATCGTCGGTGCCGACGCTCCCGCCGCTCGTAAGCCAGTAATAGCCGCCTCCGATCAGGAGCAACGCCGGAACGATCAGCATCAGGATCGTGCGCGTGACGCCCCTCCCATTGGGCACCCTGACTTTCCGCTTTTTCTTGACCGTTGCCGCGTCGGTGGCGGTCATCGGTTCGGTTGCCATCTTGTTCATTGGTTCGAGGCCCTGTTCAAAGCATTGTTCCGGCAAGCGTTCTCGCGCGCCTGCGCGAGCACTTTCCTGGTAATTTCGATGTCTCGGGGTTCGATTCCCGCAAACGTCTCGGCGATCATCTCGTCGGCGACCGCCCTCAGCTTCGCGATGAGCGGCTGCGCCTGCGCGGTGACGTGGAGGCGCCATGCGCGCCGGTCGGCCGGGTCGGAACGACGCTCGACGAGCCCCCCTTCCTCGAGCCGGTCGACGATGCGCGACAGCGTGATCGGCTCGATATCGAGCTTGTCGGCGAGCTCGATCTGGCGAAGGCCCGGCTTGCGATCGAGCCGGAACAGCACCTTCCACTGGGCGCGCGTCACTCCCAGCCCGACCGCGCGGCGGTCGAACGCCTTGCGAAGCGCGTGAGCGGTCTCCGCGATCTCAAAGGGAAGCGTTTCCATTGGCAACGGATATAGTAAGCTTGCTTATATTAAGCAATGCTTGAGCCGCCGTCGAGTTCCGGTCGTCGCGAAAATTGTCCGCCCGCTTGCGTTCAACGCATCGGAGGTGCTTTGGCCCCCCGGCAAGGGAGATTGCCGATGCTCTACGTCTGGCAGGGTTTCTTGAACGAGGGCGCCGAGCCCGATCAGCAGGTCCAGTGGGAAGTGACCGACTTCCTCATGCAGCCGGCAATCCCGATCCGCTCGGCAGGCGCGCTGAGGGACGAAGCGGGCAAGCGCGCGGGAATGTTGCTGATCTTCGAGGCCGACGATCGCGCCGCGGCCGAGGCGCTGGTCGCCACGAGCCCATACCTCCGCGCGGGCCTGTACCGGGAGCACCATCTTTTCGAATATCAGAATGAGGTCGGTTGATCCGGTGCGCAAAGGCACAGTGCGGTCGCGATTTTGGAGCGGGTAGCGGGAATCGAACCCGCGCGATCAGCTTGGGAAGCTGACAGGCTACCATTACATCATACCCGCGCCTGCTGAGGCGTCAGTTAGGTTCGCCGCAAATCCCAGTCAACGAGTGACGCGACTTCCTACTTGCCCGAATGCGCGAGAATGAACGTGACGACGTCCGCGTAAAGCTCGTCGTTCTGCGTCTTCGTCGACCCGATTCCGTGACCAGCCTTTTCGTCCACCCTGAACAGCACCGGGTTGGAGTCACCTGACATGCGCAGAGTCGCTGCGAGCTTCGCCGGTTCCCAGCTCGACACGCGCGGGTCGTTCAGCCCCGTGGTGATGATGATTGGGGGATATTTGACGCCCGACTTAACGTGCTGGATCGTATCCATGGCCAGCAGATTCTTGAATCCCTGCTCGTTCGCGATCGTCCCGAACTCGGGGATGTTCACCGGTCCGCTTACGCTGAACTCCGAGCGGACCGTATTGGCCGCGGGAACAAGGTCGAAAACGCCTGCGAACAGGTCCGGACGCTCCTCCATCGCGCGGCCCATCGTAATGCCACCGGCGGAGCCGCCGATGATGAATAGCTTGTCCTTCGACGTATAGCCGCTCCCGATCAGCTCTTCGCCACAGGCGATCAGGTCGCGCCACGTGTTCGGCTTGTTCGCGTCCTTGCCGCCCAGGCGCCACGCCTCGCCCAGCTCGCCGCCGCCGCGCACGTGACAGACCGCATAATCGATCCCATTGGGAAGCGTTGCCATGGTCCGCGTTCCAAAAGCCGGGAACTCGGAAATCCCGTACGAGCCATAAGCCATGAGCATGACCGGGCGCGGGTGTTTCGCGTCCTTGGCCGTGACGAAGCTGAGCGGCACCTGCACGCCGTCCTTCGCCTTCGCTTTGAGGTCGAGCGCCTCATAAAGCGCGGGATCGAACCCCTTGGGAGCGCTGCCCACGCCCAGATCCGAGAAGCCTTTTCCCGGATCGTAGGCGAGGTTCCGCTGCGGCACGGCCCAGCTGTCCAGGATCAGCTTGACGCCCGGATAGCGGGGGTCCGCCGAGAGCTCGTTGATCGAGCCCTTGAACGGCAGCTCGATCGCCTGCTCGGGGCCGCCTTCGAGCGGGATCTTGAGCAGCTCCGAATAGACACCGCGCCGAGCGCGCACGTAGAGCCCGTCGGACGCGGCCGCGATGCCCTCGATCACCCGGTCCGGACGAGCGGCAATCACCTCTTTCGCCGCGCCGATCGGCTCGCCGGCGTTCAGCGCGAGCACCTTGAACGTGGGCGCATCCTTGTGGCTGAGCAGGAAGATGCGGTTTCCGGCCACAGCGATATTGGTAACGTCGTCGTCGCGCTTGACGAACGGTTTCCACGGCGCGTCGGCACTACCCGCCGCGGTGACGGGCGCCGTCCAGATCGCCATCTCATTCTGAACGCCGTTCACGTTGACCGCGAGGGCGAGCGGCGCGTCCGGAACGGTGAAGACGCCCGGGAACTCTTCCGGCTTGAATGGGACGGCCGGCGAGATTCCAACTCCGAGAATGGGGACCGGCGCCCCCTTGAGGTCCCAAACATAGGCCTTGCTGTTGAGATACTTGTCGGTCTCTGGCCGGCCCGGCTTCACGCCTTGCATGAGGGTCGTGAACAGATGGCGATCGTCAGGAGTCCAGCCGATGATTCCGAACTGGGCATTGGGCACGGGGCCGGCAATCCTCGAGCCTGTCGCGACATCATAGATCCACAGTGAGGCGTCCTCGGAGCCGCCCTCCGAAATTCCGACCGCGATCTTGTTCCCGTCGTTCGACGGCGTGAAATAGTTGATCGCGAACGGTTCGCCCCCGTTGGCGGCGCGGATCGCGCTGACATCGACGAGCTTGCGGGTTTTCCCGTCCGCCTCGCGAACCATCAGGTCGAAATTGTCGGAACCGGAGCTCCGCTGCTCATAGAAGGTTCGGCCGCCCGCGGCAGTCGTGATTGTCCCGACGACGTCCCATGATCCTGTCATCGCGCTCAGCTTCGCAAGCGTGGCGTCATGCTGGGGAAGCGCGTCGAGGACGGATCGTGCATATCGCCCCTCGGCTTTCATCCAATCGGTGAGGGTCGCGTCCTGCTGCTCGAAATAGCGGAACTGGTCGGTGATGCTCTGCCCGAACAGCGTCTCGGTGACTGGCTTGGCGGCCGGCACCGGCGGCCGTTCAGTTGGAGCTGCAAACGCTGGATTGAAGGCAACGGTAGCCGCAAAAATCGCCGCAATCGTTTTCATGACGACTCTCCCCCCAAGAGCGCCGAATGTTCCATTTTTTCCAGACATCAGCAATTTGGAATGTAAGGGCCGTTAGTGAACCCGGATCAAATCCCGCCCTCGACCGGATCGTGGCCGGCTTCGCGAAGCCTGACCGCCAATTCTTCGCTCGTTAGCCTCGCCAACTCCCCATCCTCAGAGCGGATCACGAAATTGGCTCCGTAGCGGCCGTCCTTGAAGAAGGGGTAGCTGCCGATCGCAACGCCGGGGTGCGCCTCTTCGGTCTCGCGCAGGAGGTCGGCGACGTCGCTCTCCGGAGCCCGGGCGCCGATGGTGACGGATACCATCGGTCGGCCTCCCTCGAGCTTGCCGGTCAAGGCTTCGAGCATGCTTGCGGCAATGCCAGGCACTCCGGCAAGCACGTAGACATTGCCCATCTTGATGCCTGGAGCGCCCGAGCTCGGGTTTTCGACCAGCTCGGCGCCCGCCGGCACTCGCGCCATCCTGAGCCGCGCCTCGGTGAGCCCGCCCGGCCTCCCATCATAATAATCCTCGAGGATCCGGCGCGCCGACGGATCGATGACCACTTCCACGCCGAACGCGGCCGCAATTGCGTCGACCGTGATGTCGTCGTGGGTCGGCCCGATCCCGCCGGTGGTGAACAGATAGTCGT
>Ga0070666_10002546_pt1 | contig 11025 bp, 8 predicted proteins | sample KBSS23metaG_FD_64677 | JGI IMG/M metagenome (GOLD analysis project Ga0070666, IMG submission 64677) | Switchgrass rhizosphere microbial communities from Kellogg Biological Station, Michigan, USA - KBS S2-3 metaG | ecosystem: Host-associated > Plants > Roots > Rhizosphere > Soil ... | reverse complement strand
GCTGCGCTACGTCGACGGCGACTACGCCGACATGGCGACCTTCACGCAACTGAAGCAGGAACTGGGCGACGCGAAGCGGCCGGTCCACTATCTCGCGATCCCGCCGAGCCTCTTTGCCGTCGTGGTGAGAAATCTCGGCGCCTCCGGCGCTTCCGATCACGCGCGCGTCGTCGTCGAAAAGCCGTTCGGCCGCGACCTCGAGTCGGCGCGCGAACTGAACCGGGTGCTGCACGAAGTGTTTCCGGAGGAGAACATCTTCCGGATCGATCACTATCTCGGCAAGGAGGCGGTGCAGAACATCCTCTACTTCCGCTTCGCGAACGCGTTTCTCGAACCGCTCTTCAACCGCTTTCACGTCGAGAACGTGCAGATCACGCTGGCCGAGAGCTTCGGCGTCACAGGCCGCGGCAAGTTCTACGACGAGACCGGCGTCGTCCGCGACGTGATTCAGAACCACCTGCTGCAGATCGTCAGCTATCTCGCGATGGAGGCGCCGTCGGGCACCTACGACGAGGCGATCCGCGACGAACAGGCGAAGGTGCTGCGCACGGTCCGGCCGATGGAAGTGCAGTACATGGTGCGCGGACAGTTCAAGGGCTACCGCGACGAGCCGGGCGTCGCGAAGGATTCCTACATGGCCACCTACGCCGCGCTGCAGCTGCACGTCGACTCGTGGCGGTGGGACGGCGTGCCGTTCTACGTGCGCGCCGGCAAGTCGCTGGCGAAAACGGTCACCGAAGTGATGATCGAATTGAAGAAGCCGCCGCAGGTCGTGTTTCACGAGGCGGTGCCGCTGCGCGGCAATTACGTGCGCCTTCGCCTCAGCCCGGCCGTCGAGATCGCCGTCGGCGCGCGCACCAAGCAGGCCGGCGAGGGAATGAAAGGCGAACAGGTCGAGCTCCTGGTCTCCGAGCGGCCGGAGCAGGGGCACGAAGGCCGGATGGACGCCTACGAGCGCCTGCTCGGCGACGCGGTCGCCGGCGATGCGACGCTGTTCGCGCGGCAGGACGTCGTGGAGGCGGCGTGGGCGATCGTCGACCCGGTGATCCACGGGCCGAGTCCGATGTACGACTACGCCCCCGGGTCGTGGGGGCCCGCCGAAGCCGACGCCCTCGTCGCCGACGTCGGCGGCTGGAACACCCCGCAATAGCTCTGCTGTTCGGATCGCCTCCAGGAATCGTTTGGGGTCACATGGGCGCCCTCGTCCAGGAGACCCACCTTCGCCGGATGCTCGAAGGAAACCGATTCCGCGTCGGAAACTGCGCGTGGGTCCCGGCGAAGGCACGGCTGGTCGGATCGATGCTCGCGATCGACTTCGACGGGCACGGCGGCCGGCGCATCACCGTCGAACTGCCAGGCTCGTTCGATTTCGCAGACGTGAATCATCGCGCGTGGCTCTGGTCGGCGGTCGAGCGCTGCCTGGCCGACAGCACGCATTGACTGCACGCACGCTGAAAGCGTGCCCCTACGATCGGAGATGACGTAGGTCCGCCCTTTCAGGGCGGACAACTCAACGCGGCCTTCGCACCACGGAGACCACGGGAGCGGCCGCATGAATCACCGGGATGTGGAGCAGATAGTAGAAGAGCGGGACGCGGCCGAACACCGCGAGGAGGCGTCCAATCGGGCCGCGCGCCCGCTCGGCAAGCGGCAGCAGCGCAATCGTCGGGCCGAGCGTCATCAACAGGAACAACTGCGACGCCGGGTACTTCCGCTGATTGAGTAGGCGAAGAAGAAAAGATCTGGATCTCGCGGCGTCTGGCGTACGGTGGTTAGAGTCAAATTGCGTAGCGCAGCCCTTCAGGGCTGCCCGCGTCGTGTTGGCAGGCCTGAAGGCCTGCGCTAGCGTCGTGTTGGCAGGCCTGAAGGCCTGCGCTACGGTAGGCCGAAACGCAATCTCAGTGGATCGCGGCTTCGATCGCGAGCGCGAGCCGCTCGACCGAGCACGGCTTGATGACGACGCTCGCTGCGCCGACGCGGGTTGCGGTCGCCGGGACGTCGAGGCCGTCGAACGACGTCAGCATGATCACCGGAATCTCGCGCGTCGACGGCGTCGATTTCAGACGCTCGCACGTCTGCCAGCCGTCGAGACCGGGCATCATCACGTCGAGGACGATCGCGTCGAGCGGTTCCGATCTGGCGATCGCCAATGCCTCTTCACCGCGGGCAGCGGTGATCACCGTCGCGCGATCGGCGAGCAGCGTGGCGTAGAGCTCGCGATACTCGGGGGAATCGTCGACGAGCAGGACGCGCGGGCGTTCCTCACGGCGCAGGCGCGTGACGTCGGCCGGCAGAAAGGGGGCACTCGGAGCTTTCGGAGACTCCGACGGACCGGTCGGAGCCGCCATGTCGGGAAAATCGCCGCACTGCTCGCAATCGAACGTGCCGCGGCCGAACCAGCCGTTCGCCACCCAATGGAGCGGACGTCCACAGTACGGACACGGGTAAGAATTACGCGTCGAATCGTCCATCGCTTGTCGGCCTGCTGACACCGGCGTGCAGTTCTGTGCACCACGCGCCACGAATCAATGCGCCCGGCCGGAGGATACAGCAGCCGTAAGCAAGCCTCAAGCCACAAGCCTCAAGTCAGCCTCAAGCCGGCGGTTTGCAGCAGTGCCGCGAAGTCGTTCGGCAGCGGCGCGTCGATTGTGATCGGCGAACCGATGACCGGGTGCACGAACGAAAGCTGCGCGGCGTGAAGCGCCTGGCGGGGGAAGGCGCGCAGCGTCGCGGCCAGAAGGGGATCGTCGACGCGCGTCCACCGCGGCTCGCCGTACACCGGATCGCCGACGATCGGCCAGCCGCGCGCCTGCAGGTGCGCGCGGATCTGATGACGCCGCCCGGTCTCGAGCGTGCACCGCAGCAGCGCCAGGCCCGCGCGTGGCGCCGGCGCGCGCGCGATGCGTTCGAACCGCGTCACGCTCGCGGCGCCGACATCAGCGGAGGCGACGACGCGGCGGCGATCGCGGCTGTCGAGCGCGAGCCGCAGAGCGATGGTGCCGCGCGTCGCGGGCACGCGGCCGTAAACGACCGCGAGATAGATCTTCTGCATGGCGGCGCGCTGCAGCGCCGCGTGTACGTCGCGCGTCTTCGCCGCGAGCACAACGCCCGACGTCAGCTTGTCGAGCCGGCCGACAATCGACGGCCGCTGGCCGGCCGGCCAGGTCCGGGCGCGGCCGAGCAGCGCGTTCAGCAGCGTGCCGGCCGGATGCTTGAACGTCGGATGGACGACCAGGCCGGCGGGCTTGTCGATCGCCACGACGTGGTCGTCCTCGTAGAGGACGGCGACGGCGGCATCCTCGCCGCGCATCACCCGGCGGGGCGGCGCATCCGGGATCGTGACCGAGACGCGGTCGCCGAGCGCGGCGCGCGTCGCGACGCGATGCACCGGGCGGCCGTTCACGGTGACGCAGCCGCCGGTGATCCACGCCTGCACGCGCGTGCGCGTCGCCGCGTGGACGTCGGTGAGGTGGCGCCGCAGCACGCGATCGAGGCGGACGCCGGCGTCGCCGCGGTCGGCAATCACGGTGCGCTGCGACGGGGACATGGCATTATTGGAGCATGGCCGTCGACGAGCAGCACGTCCCGAGCGATGCGTCAGCGACGAGCGAGCTCGAGCGCGAGGTCGCACGCCGGCGGACCTTTGCGATCATCTCGCACCCTGACGCCGGCAAGACAACGCTCACCGAGAAGCTGTTGCTGTATGCCGGCGCGATCGAGCTCGCCGGCGCGGTGCGCGGCCGCAAGGCGCGCCGCCATGCGACCTCCGACTGGATGGCGCTCGAGCAGGAGCGCGGCATTTCAATCACCGCCGCCGCGCTCGAATTCGAGATCGACGGGCGGCGGATGTCGCTGCTCGACACCCCCGGCCACAAGGACTTCAGCGAGGACACTTACCGGGCGCTGATTGCCGCCGACAGCGTGGTGATGGTGATCGACGCCGCCAACGGCGTCGAGGAGCAGACGCGCAAGCTGTTCGAGGTGTGCCGCCGCCACCGCCTGCCGATCCTCACCTTCATCAACAAGCTCGATCGGCCGGCGCGCGATCCGCTGGAGCTGCTCGACGACCTGGAGAAGACGCTCGGCATCTCGGCGGCGCCGGTCAACTGGCCGGTCGGCAGCGCCGACGCCTTCCGCGGCGTCTACGACATCGATCGCCGGCACCTGCTCCTCTACGAGCGCGAGGCGCAGGGCCAGTTCCGCGCCCCGGTCGACATCGCCTCGCTCGACGACCCGGCCGCGCGTGCGCTCATCGGCGACAACGTCTACGCGCATTTCGTCGAGTCGCTGGACGTGATCCGCGCCGCGGGCACCGCCTACGACGCCGACGAGTACCGCGCCGGCCGGCAGACGCCGGTGTTCTTCGGCAGCGCGCTGACCAACTTCGGTCTCGAACCGTTCCTGCGCGCGATCGTCGACCTGGCGCCGCCGCCGCAGCCGCGGCTCAGCGACGGCGGGGTCGTGAGCCCGACCGACGAGCGGTTCACCGGCTTCGTCTTCAAGATCCAGGCGAACATGGATCCGCGTCATCGCGATCGCGTCGCCTTCGTCCGCGTCTGCTCAGGGCGGTTCACCAAGGACATGACGCTGTCGAACAGCCGCGTCGGCAAGCCGCTGCGCGCGTCGCGCGCCTATCGCTTCTTCGGCCGCGATCGCGAGACGATCAGCGACGCCTACGCCGGCGACATCCTCGGCCTCGTCAACCCGGGCCAGTTCGCGATTGGCGACACGCTGCACACCGGCGCGCCGGTGCGCTTCAGCGACGTGCCGCGGTTTCCGGCCGAGCATTTCGGCCGCGCCCGGCTCCACGACACGCGCTACAAACAGTTCGACGAAGGACTGCGGCAGCTCGAGGAAGAAGGGTTGATGCAGCTGTTCTACATCGAAGGCCAGCGCCGCGAACCGATCGTCGGCGTCGTCGGCGCGCTGCAGCTCGACGTGATCACGAGCCGCCTGCGGACCGAATACGGCGTCGACGCGCAGCTCGATAGCGCCTCCTACGCCGCCGCCCGCTGGGTCGGCGACGCCGACATCCGCATCCCGCCGCTCGGCGGCGGCGCCGCCGTCGCGCTCGATCGCCTGGAGCGGCGCGTGATCCTGTTCGCCTCCGAATGGGAAGTGCAGTACTTCGAACGGCAGCATCCGTCGATTAGACTGTTGGCCGAGTCTCCGACGTAGGGGCTGGGGGCTGGGGGCTAGCGCATTTGCATTTTGTCCGTAGTGTCCGCCTTCAGGCGGACCGTCGTTGGGCCGGGTAAAGCCGGACACTACGAAAGCACGATCCGACTTCGGCTGGCCCCGAGCCCCGACAAAGCTACCGGACCTGAGAGGTGCGCCGTGCATGCTCGCTTCAAAATGCTCATCCTCCTCGCCGCGGCCGCTTCGCTGAACGCCGCGGCCGGTGACGGCGTGACGATCACGCCGCTCCTGCACTCGAGCGTGCAGCTCGAAGCAGATGGCAAGGTCGTGCAGGTGGACCCGTGGAGCCGCGCCGATCTGTCGCGGGCGAAGCCGGCGGACCTGATCCTCATCACCGACGATCCGATCCACCACCTCGATCCGAAGGCGATCGCGCAGCTGCGCAAGCCGGGCGCGGCGGTGCTCCTGCCGGCGGCGTCGCAGCCGAAATTCGCCGAGGGGACGGCGATCGCCAACGGCGAGACGAAGACCGTGTCGGGGATTCGCGTCGAGGCGGTCGGCGCCTACGACATCAAGCCGGGCGAGCCGTCGCATCCGAAGGGCAAGTCGAACGGCTACGTCGTGACGCTCGGCGGCAAGCGGATCTATTTCGCCGGCGTCACCGAATGCGTTCCGGAGATGCGAGGGCTGCGCGACATCGACGTCGCGTTCGTGCCGATGAACCTGCCGCTCGAGCGGATGACGCCGTCGGCAGCAGCCGACTGCGTCAACGCCTTCAAGCCGAAGGTCGTCTACCTGTATCACTACGATCAGAGCTGGGTATCGAGCGGGAAGGCGCTGGCCAACCGCGCCGCGACGCTCGATGCCTTCCGCAAGGCGCTTGCGGCCGGCATCGAGTTCCGCGACGCGAACTGGTATCCGGAGTGACGGCTACGCGATCTTCACTTTCCGCGGTGCCTGCGAGTTCTGCTCGAGGAACGACTTCTTCGTCTCGAGTTCCTGCTCGGTCGGCTGCACTTTTCCGTCGGTCTGCGTCATCCGCGACACGAGCGTGTGTTCCCCCGGCGTCGGGTTGTTCCAGGTGTAGTTGAACAGCTTCCAGCCGTACTTGTCCTTCGCCGTCACCGGATCGAGCGTCGCCGGCTGCCACGGCCCGTCGTCGATCTTCACCTCGACCGTCTTGATCGGCGTGCCATCGTTGAGGATGACGCCGGTGACCTTGTAGGCGCCGCCGTTCTTGGTCACGCGCGCGACGAACGACTTCGGGTTCATGTGCGTGACGGCGGTCTCCATGTACTTCATCTCGCCGTCGATCATCTCGCCGCGGACGGTGCGATACCAGCGCGCCTGGTACTTGCCGAGATACGCATCCTCCTGGACGTGAATCTGCGACAGCCACTTCACGTTGGCGACGCCGTACCAGCCCGGCGTGAGCAGACGCAGCGGCTTGCCCTGGTGCTTGGTCAGCGGCTCGCCGTTGAGCGCCCAGGCCAGGAACGGCCAGTCGGACATCGCCTTCTCACGATTCAGGCTGCGGCCGAACGGCACGTCGATCTTGTACTTCTGCGTGCGCCATTCGACTTCTTCCTCGCCCTTGTCGGCGCCGAAGAAGACGAACTCGCGCGCCGATGCCTTGACGCCGGCGGCGTCGAGCACTTTCTTGAGCGGCACGCCCGTCCACTTGCCGTTGCCGCACAACCCCTGGATCGGGCCGCGATTGCCGGAGCACTCGAACCCGAACACGAGATCGCTGCTGCCGAACTTCTTCACCTCGTCGAGCGTCAGCTGCAGCGGCTTGTCGACCAGCCCGGAGATCTTCAGCTTGTAGGTGGCCACGTCCACGTCGGGGTGGCCGTAATGCTGAGTGGTTGCGAATTTGTCGGTCGGCGTGAACGGGCCGTCGATGGTCCGGACGTCGAGCAGCCGCCGATCCGGCGGCGTATCCCATCGAACGTTGTCGGGGATATCGGTGAACTGGACGACGGTTTCGCCCTGCGCGAGCGCCGGCAGCACCCATTCGGGGACACCGAGCACGCCGAGCCCGGCGGCCGCGAGGCCGCCCTTCAGAACTTCCCGCCGCGAGCGCTGATTCGCCATATGCATTGCCTCCGGCATCAAGCCGCCGTGGATTCTAACGCAAATCGGTTCGGGCACCGTTAAAGGGTGCCCCTACGACTGGCCGATGGAGGTCCGGCCTTGCAGGCCGGACGTCGGGCGCGGAGGTTCCTCATTCATGCCGGAGCGCCGCCAGCGGATCGCGCCGCGCCGTTCGCCAGGCCGGCACGCCTGCCGCCACCACCGCCGCGGAGAAGACGACGGCGGCCGCCGTGCCGAGCGTCCGCGGATCGCGCGCATCGACCTCGAACAGCAGCGCGGACAGCGATGGCGCCGCCGCACCAACGATCGCGAGCCCGACGGCGATGCCGAGCGCAGCGAGCCCCGCCACCGGCGCCGCCAACGCGCGCACGATCGACAGCGGCGCGGCGCCGAGCGCGAGGCGGATCGCCGCTTCGCGGGCACGCATCGCGGTCACGTACGCGACCACGCCGTAGACGCCGAGCGTGGCGAGGAGGAACGCGAGCGCGCCGCAGGTGCCGACCAGCGCCAGCGTGAACGTCCGCTGCGCGATCGACTTCGTGACGTAGTCGTCCATCGATTGAACGTGAAACAGTGGCTGCAGCGGGTCGACCTCGACGAGCGCCGCGCGCACCGCGCGCTCGACGGAGCCCGGATCGACGCGCGCGCGGACGACCAGGCTCGCCCAGCCCTGCACGCGCGGCGCCTGGGCGAACGGCAGATATGCGGCGGGCCGCGCAGCGACGTCGAGACCGTACTGGTGAACGTCGCCGACGATGCCGACGATCGTCGCCCACGGCCGGTGCGCGTCGCGATCGCCAAGCTGGATGTGGCGTCCGATTGGCTCGCCGCCGTCGAACAGCGTGCGCGCCGCGGATTCGCTGACCAGCGCGACCGGCGCGGCGTCGCGGCGATCGTCGATCGAGAAACCGCGGCCGCGAACGACCGCGATCCCGAGGGCGCGGAAATAGTCCGGCGAGGCGAGATACGCGTCCACTTGAGGCGCGTCGGCGTCGAACGTCAGCGGCCGCTCGAGGACGTGCAGGCGTTGCGCGTCGGGATGGCTGAGCGGCAGCGTGCTCGCGTAGCCGGCGACTTCGACGTCGGGAATCCCGAGCATCCGTGCGCTGACCGCGTCGAAGTAGCCGAGACGCCGCTCCGCCGTGGCGTAGTGGGTGCCGTCGGGCATCAGGCTCAGCGTCATCACATGGTGCGCGTCGAAACCCGCGTCCACGCGCATCAGGCGGACGTAGCTCGTGCCGAGCAAAGCGACTGCCGCGACCAGCACGAACGCGAGCGCCACTTCGGCCGCGACCAGCGCCTGCAGCGCGGTTCGATTCGGGATGCGGACCGCCGAGGCTTCGAGCCCTTTGAGTACTGCCGTCAACCCGGCACGCGACGCGCGAATCGCCGGCGCCATCCCGAACAGGAGACCGGTCGCGGCGCTCGCGGCGACGCCGAACAGCAGCGTCGATCCGTTGGGGGCGACTTCCTGCAGCCGCGGGATCTCGGTGGCGCCGAGCGCGACGACAGCGCGCGTTGCCAGCCACGCCAGCGCCAGGCCGGCGACGCCGCCGCAGCCCGCGAGCAGCGCGCTCTCGGTGAGCAGTTCGCCGGCGATCCGCGCGCGGGTCGCGCCGAGCGCGGCGCGCAGCGCCATTTCGGTTCGCCGCCGCGCTGCCCGCGCCAGCAGCAGCGCCGCAACGTTGGCACAGGCCAGCAGCAGGAACAGCGCGGCTGCAGCCTGCGCCGCCGCGACGGCGGTTCCAAACCGTCCGACCAGCTGATCGCGCAGCGTCGCGACACGGACCGCGGTCGCGGCGGAGTAGTCGGTTGGCCGCTCGCGCGCGAGCTGTGCGTAGATCGCGGTCAGCTGCGCCTGAGTCGCGGACGCCGCCGCGCCGCGCCGCATCCGTCCGATCACGCGCACCTCCGGACACGGGCGGCACGGCATGTCTGCGATGTCGGCGGGGAGCGGCGCGAACACGCGAGGAAACTCGCCGGGATTCGACATGTGCAACGGTCGAAAGCCGGAGGGCAGCACGCCGACGATCCGGAAGGCGCCGTCGACGGTCGGGACCACGCGTCCGATCACGCGGGGATCGGCGCCGAACAACGCGCGCCACGCGCCGTCGGTGAGAATCAGCGCCTCGGCGCCCGCCGATCGACCGTCGTCCGGCGTAAAGCCGCGTCCGAGCTGCATCGGCACGCCGAGGAGGTCGAAGTAGTTCGCGGTGACGCGCATGCCGCGGACCAGCTCGCTCCGGCCGTCGAGCGTCAGCCGCATTCCGCCGTCGCGCCACATCGCGAGGTCCTCGACCGCGCGGCTCTGCGCGCGCCACGCCGCGACCGCGAGTGCGGCGATCTCGTCCTGCGGCGTTTCGCCGTCGCGTGACGTCGACAGAGAGATCAGGCGGTCGGGATCGCGATACGGCAGTTCGCTGAGCACGATGGCGTCGAGGATCGTGAAGACGACCGTGTTCGAGGCGATGCCGAGCGCGGTCACCACGACGACCGCGGCCGTCAGGGCGCGTTCCTTGAGCAGCGTTCGCAGCGCGACACGAATGCCGCGGATCAGAACGCCTCCTGGATCCCGAGGTAGAAGCCGCGCGATCCGTTGGTGCCCCAGCCCCAATCGGTGTAGAAGTTCGTGCGCGAACGCTTGTTGAGGAGCAGCCGCAGGCCGACGCCTGCCGCCGGGGCCGCGTTGTCGAACAGCCGCGCGCCGGTCTCCGAACTGCCGATCGTCGTCGTGTTGACGAAGGCGACGAAGCCGGCGAGACCGCTCGGCGTGAGCGCGCCGCGATATTCGATTTCGCCGTAGGCGAGGTGCTCGCCGCGGTTGCGCCCTTCGGTATAGCCGCGGCCCGAGCGCGCATCGCTGCCGGTGGTCGGCAAATCGAGGAACGGCGCGACGCCGCCGGTCACCAGATCGCTGACCATCCAGACCGCGATGCGCTGCGAGCCGCTCCTGTTCAGCGCCTTGTAGGTGCGCACGTCGACCGACAGCTGCTGGTAGGTCGCGTCGCCGCCGATGAAGCCCTTGAAGAACGTCCGGTAGGTGGCCGCGGCGAGCCAGCCGCGTTCGGCGTTGATCGCGTTGTCGCGCGTGTCGTAGCGGACCGCGACGTTGCCGCCCGCCGACGTCTGGTGATCGAGCGGGAAGCCGTGGCTCTCCGTGTAGGTGACGTAGGCCGAGTTGTCGAAGCTGGACTCGGAGCCGCCGGCGCGGATGTTGTACCGCGAGTTGACGTTCAGCCCGGCGCCGGCGAAGAGCCCCGGCGTGATGCGCCGGTACGCGGCCTCGTAGAAGCGCAGGAAGTCGTACTTCACGTTGGTCGCGTCGCTCGTGTCCGTGAAGCCGCCGAGGCCGTAGGCGTTGATCGAGGTCCAGTTCGCCCGGTTGTCGCCGTCGAAATACCAGCCTTCATCGCCGCCGAACAGCGCGTAGCGCAGGTTGGCCAGCACCTGTTTTTTCTGCGACACGCGAATCCCGCCGGCAACCGTCGACAGCCGACTGGAGCCGCCGTCACCGCGGAAGAACGCCATGTTGCCGTTGAGCCCGACCGTCAGGCCGGTGGACGGCTTGGATCCGAACGTCGGCGCGAAGACGAGGAACCGATCCTTCGAGGGTTCCGCCGCCAGATCGACCGCGACCGGTTCGTCCTTGTGCCGGACGCGCCGCCAGAGGTCGCCGACGTCGGTGGTCTGCTGAGCGGGCCGGGCCGCTTCCGGCTGGTCGGCCGCGGTCTGGGCTGGGGCGGCCTCCTGCGCGTACAACACGGCCGTTCCGAAGGCCGCCGGCGTCAG
>Ga0070666_10002545_pt1 | contig 11028 bp, 7 predicted proteins | sample KBSS23metaG_FD_64677 | JGI IMG/M metagenome (GOLD analysis project Ga0070666, IMG submission 64677) | Switchgrass rhizosphere microbial communities from Kellogg Biological Station, Michigan, USA - KBS S2-3 metaG | ecosystem: Host-associated > Plants > Roots > Rhizosphere > Soil ... | reverse complement strand
TCCTCCGATGCCGCTACCAGAATCCTGTTCAAAAGAGCGATACAGGGGTTTTCGTTTCCAGCCGGATCGCCGGTTGCCGCCGCCTTTGCTCGATTCCGGCGATCCAGCGCTCCCCGGGGACCGCCATCCGGAGCCGGATGGCTTCTCCCAACGGCATCGACCGGCGCGATTCGGCGACTCCCAGGATCGCGGCCCAGGCCGCCCGTCGGTGGCTGCGGCGGATGTGAATCGGGTCCGTGCCGTACCACTCCCTCGGAGGATCGACGACCGTCGCCCCGGCGCTCCCGGAGAGCCGTCGCAGCCCGGCATCGAGCTCGCGGATTCCTTCGAGAGCCGCGCGCCACGGCACCCGCGAGCCGCGGAAGAAGAGCGAGCGGAAGAAGAGATATTGATCGGGGCCGACGTCGCCGAGCCGGGCGATCGGGAGGGCGGTGACGCGGATCCGGGCGCCCCGCGCGGCGAGGCGATCGAGACACTCGCCGACCCATCCGAGAATCGTCGGAACGGACGCGCCGTAGACCACGTCGTTGCCGACGTCCGTGACGACGGCGGTCTCGGGGACGCCGGCGGGCGGCAGCGAATTCCAGATTCCGCATTCGAGAATCCCCGGCAGGCAGCGAAAAGGAATGCAGCTCCTCGCGCCGTACGAACGTCCGTGCCCGAAGGCGCCGAAGATTTCGAGGTTCGGCCCCCACGCCTCGCGCGCGGTCTGGACGACGGTCGTCATTCCCCGTCGCACGTTGCTGGCGCCCAGAACCACAAATCGCTCCATCGCGGAGCGTCGATCATGTCACTTCCCCACCGGCGCCCGGGCGCGCGGCGCGGAGCGGCCCCCGGTGACCCGCTCGCCTCCGACGGACGGAGATCTATCTCGCCGGGTTCGAAGGGGGGCCGGTCGGGGCGAGATGCGGATCGCGCCGGAGCTCCCGAAATCCAGCGATGGCCGCCTGGCCGAGGCTCACGCCTCCGTCGTTGCAGGGAACCTGGCGATGAACGAGGACCCGAAAACCGTCGCCTTCGAGACCCGCGACCGCTCGCTCGAGGAGCAACATGTTCTGGAAGACGCCACCGGAGAGCGCGACCGTCTCGAGCCCCGAGCTCTCCCGCGCCAGGCGCGCGCCGTCGACGATCAGTCTCGCGACGGAATGGTGAAAGCGGCCGGCGATCGCCGGCACGCTCTCTCCCCGGAGGAGCGCGTCCGCGGCGCTTCGCACGAGATCGGCGCCGTGGATCCGGAAGGGACCGGAATCCCGGGAAATCGACGCCTCCCAGCTTCCGCTCTGCGCGGGGTCGGCCGCCTGCTCGAGCTCCACGGCGGCCTGCCCCTCGTAGTGCACGACGTCGCGGATGCCGAGGAGCGCCGCCACCGCGTCGAAGAGGCGACCCGCGCTCGAGGTGGGCGGCGAGAGCGCGGGGCGGCGGGCCACCTGCGTCACGGTCTCCCACCGGCTCGCATGGCGCCGGGCGACCTCGAGCTCCGGGACGGCATCGCCGTAAACGGTATCGAGATAGGACGCGGCCATGCGCCAGGGTTCCCGCGTCGCCGCGTCCCCTCCCGGCATCGGAACCGCCGCGAGATGTCCCGCTCGCTCGAAACCCGACAGGTCCGCGATCAGGAACTCGCCGCCCCACAGGGTTCCGTCCGAGCCGTAGCCGAGGCCGTCGAATGCGACGCCGATCACCGGCCCCTCGGCGCCGTTGTCGACGAGGCACGAGGCGATGTGCGCGTGATGGTGCTGGACGCCGGCGAGCTCGACTCCTTCCTGCTCCAGCGCCCATTTCGTCGAGAGATATTCCGGATGCAGATCGTGGGCGACGATCTCGGGACGAACGGCGAAGAGGCGTTCGTAGTGCCCGATCGCCTGCAGGAACGAGAGCATCGAAGACTCGTTCTCGAGATCGCCGATGTGGTGGGAGACGAAGGCATGCGATCCCCGCGCCACGCAGATCGTGTTCTTCAATCCCGCTCCGCAGGCGAGCACCGGGCGCGCGAGCGGCCGGGGGAGAGACACGGGCGCCGGCGCGTAGCCGCGCGAACGGCGCACGGGAAACGGCCGTCCGCGGAAAGCGCGGAAGACGCTGTCGTCCGTCCGGACGTGGATCTCCCGGTCGTGGGTCAGAAAGAAGCTGGCGATCGGGCGGAGGCGCTCGGCGGCGTCCCCGTCCCGGTAGGCGATCGGCTCGTCGGAGACGTTTCCGCTCGTGAGGACGATCGGTCCCGCCGCCCCGCGGGCGAGGAGGTGGTGAAGCGGGGAATAGGGGAGCATCACGCCGAGCGACCGGTTCCCCGGAGCGATGGTGGGCGCGAGCTCCGCCCCTCCGCGGCGAGGCAGAAGGACGATGGGGGCTCTCGGCGAAGCGAGGAGGGCTTCTTCCGTCTTTCCGACCTCCGCGACGGCGCGCGCGGCATCGATGTCCCGAACCATGATGGCGAACGGCTTGTCTTCACGGTGCTTGAGCGAGCGGAGCCGGGCGACCGCCCCGGCGTTCTCGGCGCCGGCCGCGAGATGGTAACCACCGATCCCCTTGAGGGCCACGATCGCTCCGTCCGCGAGGGCGCGAAGGGCCCCTTCGATGGGATCGCCCGGAACCGGCTCGCCTTCGCCGTTCCGGAGCGTCAGGGCCGGCCCGCACGCGGCGCATGCGATCGGCTGCGCGTGGAAGCGGCGATCGCCCGGGTCCCGATACTCCCGCGCGCAATCGGCGCACATCCGAAAATCCGCCATCGTCGTGAACGGGCGGTCGTACGGCACGTCGCGCACGATCGTGAATCGCGGGCCGCAGTTCGTGCAGTTGACGAAGGGATACCGGAAGCGACGATTTCCCGGATCGAACAGCTCGTTGACGCAGTCCGCGCAGGTCGCCATGTCCGGAGAGATCAAGGTGTCCCTCGACCCCTGCCGGTCGGTCTCGGCGATCGCGAACCCGGCTGCGCCGAACGGAGGGATTTCCTCCCACGTCACCCGCTCGACATGGGCGAGGGGCGGCGCTTCCTTCGCGAGGGATTCGATCAGCCGGTCGACCCGTTCCGAGGGGCCTTCCGCCTCCACGATGACCCCCCGCGCGTCGTTCGAGACGGTCCCGCCGAGTCCCAGTCGCCCGGCGAGCGCGTACACGAAGGGACGGAACCCGACTCCCTGGACGATCCCTTCGACGCGGACCCGGACGCTTCGGATCGCCCCTCCCGCGTCGCGGGACCCCGTCTCATGCCGATCGTTCACCCCGGCATTTTGTCAGAGCCGCCCGGGGGGGCCCAGGCTTTCGGAAGATCCGCCGAGATGCATGCACCGCAGGAGATCGGTCATCCGCGGATGACCGCGCGGCCGGGCCCTCCCCTGCGTTCGCGGCGGAAGAGGATTGCCCTCGGTGAAATACACGATTTCGGCGACGAGAGGCGACGGGGGGAACGCGTGGTCCGATCCGGCGCATTGCCGATAGAATCCCCTTCGTGACGCGCGTGAGCCCCCCGATCCTCGAATCCGCGCTCGCCGGCGAGCGGCTTTCGTCCGAAGACGCGGTGACGCTTCTCCGGGACGGCGATCTCCTCGAGGTTGGCGCGGCGGCCAACGAGATCCGCAACCGCAAGAACGATCCCGAAGCGGCCTCCTACATCATCGACCGGAACATCAACTACACCAACGTCTGCATCTACCGCTGCAAGTTCTGCGCGTTCTACCGGCCGGACGGCGCCGACGACGCCTACGTTCTCTCCTGGGACCAGATCGGGGAAAAGATCCGGGAGACGATCGACCTCGGAGGGACGGGGGTGCTGCTCCAGGGTGGCGTGCATGCCAAGCTCCCGTTTTCCTTCTACGAGGAAATGTTCCGGTTCATCAAGAAGAACTTCCCCTCCATCCATCTCCACGCGCTTTCGGCGCCCGAGGTCTACTTTCTCCAGAAGCTGACGAAACAGCCGATGCGGGACGTCATCGCCCGCCTCCGCGACGCGGGTCTCCAGTCCATTCCGGGCGGAGGCGCCGAAATCCTGGAGGACTCGGTGCGGCGCGAGATCTGGTCTCTGACGAAGGCTCCCGTCGAGAAGTGGGTGGACGTCCACGAATCGGCGCACGCTCTCGGCATGCGCACCACCGCGACGATGATGTTCGGGGTCGGAGAGACGATCGAGCAGCGCGTCGTCCACATGCAGGTCGTCCGGGACCTGCAGGACCGGACGGGGGGTTTCACGGCCTGGATTCCCTGGACCTTCCAGGAGGAAAACACGGCGCTCGACGGACAGGTACGACTGGCCGGCGGCCACGAGTATCTCAAGACCCTGGCGGTCTCGCGGCTCTTCTTCGACAACATCCGGCACGTGCAGGGATCGTGGGTCACCCAGGGGCCCAAGATCGGGCAGACGAGCCTCGCCTTCGGGGCGGACGACCTCGGTTCGATCATGATCGAGGAAAACGTCGTCGCCGCGGCGGGCGCGCGCAACCACATGGACCAGGCGGGAATGGAGCGGATCATCTCGGAGGCCGGGTACCGGCCGGTTCAAAGGCGCACCCTCTACGACGCGTGCCAGGACCCGTGCTGCACGGGGCCGCTGCCGGTCCCCCGGGTGCCGTTCGCCGACAGCCCCGAGCTGCCATCCATGCCCGCGAGCCGCGACATCGACGACGGGATCGCCACGGCGTAACCGTCGCCTTGCGCGAAACGCGCATGGGCGCGTGTCGCTTCGGCTCCCACATCGCAGACCTCCTCGCCTTGGTTACTGCGGCGAGACTATCTGCGATGTGGCCTTCGCGGCTCGGGTAAACCCTCGACCGCTCCGGGGCCCGCGGAAGACTGGGCTTCGCGACGCTCGCGGAGCTCGGATCGCGACGGAACGCCGTGCGAGGCACGGGACAAACCCGTCGCGCGGCGCCGTCAGATAGTGCGCCGCGGCACAGCAAGCGCGACGCGCCCGAAGGGGCGCCACCTTAAGACACCCTCTCCCCTCAGAGCGAGCCGTTTCGCGAGCGAGAGCGTTGCGCGGGGTCCCGGGCCCCCCGGCGAGAGGCGGCAGGGAGACGCGGGGCAGAGGGCTCCCCGTTTCGCACGGCACGCCATCGAAACCCAATCCGCAGGTGCGTCGTGCGAATCGGGGATTCTGACCCGCGGCCGCCCGACACCGTCTCTCGCAGTCCTCGGGGCCCCGGGCCGAACCCGACGGCTCCCTCCTTCGCCAAGGCTTCGGCGCGCACAGCCTCGAGCGACCTTTTCGACGTCCGCTCGATTCCTCTCCCAAACCTCGGCGTTCCCTCGGGACTATTCCCGTGCTGCTGCCGTATGAAAGCTCCATGGCAAAGTCCGAATTCACCGTCAACGGTTCGCGGCGCGCGTTCGAGGGCGACCCGGAAACTCCTCTTCTGTGGGTGCTCCGGGACCATCTCGGCTTGACCGGCACCAAGTTCGGTTGCGGGGTGGGGGTATGCGGGGCCTGTACCGTCCACGAAGGTGGACGGGCGGTCCGTTCGTGTCAGATCCCCGCGGCGCAGGCCGCCGGGAGAACCTTCACGACGATCGAGGGACTGTCGAAAAACGGGAGTCATCCCTGTCAGCGCGCGTGGATCGAGGAAGACGTCGCCCAATGCGGCTATTGCCAGCCCGGCATGATCATGACGGCGAGCGCGCTCCTGCGCGAAAAGCCGAAGCCGACCGACGCCGACATCGACGGGGCCATGTCCGAGCTCGTCTGCCGCTGCGGAACGTACCCGCGCATGCGAAGAGCCATTCACCTCGCGGCTCGCCTCGCGAAGGAGAGCCGATGAGCGCCACGCGTCGCGAGTTCTTCCGGCTCGGGGCGATCGGCGGCGCCGCCGCGCTCGTCCTGCAGCTTCCCCGGAAAGCGGGGGGCGAGGTCGTCAAGAGCGATCTGGCGACCGCGCCCTTTTCCCCGAGCCCCTGGCTCTCGATCGACCGGGAGGGAAGGGTCACGCTCACCGCGTCCTATTCCGAAATGGGGCAGGGATGCCGCACCGCGGTTCCGATGCTCCTCGCCGAGGAACTCGGCGCGGACTGGACGCAGGTGACCATTCGGCATGCGCAGCCCGGCAAGGACTTCCCGGACATGCGCACGAGCGGGAGCAGCAGCGTGCAGGATGGCTGGATTCCCGTTCGGCAGGCGGGCGCGGCGGCGCGCGCGATGCTGATCGCGGCCGCCGCGGCGAGATGGAGCGTCCAGCCCGCGGCCTGCCGCGCCGAGAACGGGCGGGTGGTCGGGGACGGGGGGCGCTCGCTTCCCTTCGGCGAGCTCGTCGAGGAGGCTTCGAAGCTGCCGGTGCCGAAGGACCCGCCGCTCAAGGACGCCAAGGCGTACAGGATCGTCGGTACGCGGGTGCGGAGGTACGACGGTCCCGCGATCGTCGCCGGGGCCGCGAAGTACGGGTTCGACGTGCGGGTGCCGGGAATGCTCGTGGCCGCCGTGGCGCGGTGTCCCGTGCAGGGCGGAAAGCCCCGAAGCTGGAAGGCGGACGCCGCCCGGTCCATCCCGGGCGTCCGCGACGTCGTCGAGATCCCATCCGGCATCGCGGTGACCGCGGCGGACACGTGGACGGCACTGAAGGCCCGGGACGCGCTCGCCGTCGAGTGGGACGAGGGGTATCACGCTTCGCATTCGACGGCCGTCTACTGGGAAAGGCTCGAAGACGCGCTCCGCCGGGGGGCGAAGCCGGCGCGAAACGACGGCGATGCCGCGGCCGCGATCGCCGCCGCGTCGCGCCGCGTGAAGGCTTCCTACCGCTATCCCTTCCAGGCGCACGCGACGCTCGAGCCGATGAACTGTGCCGCCCACGTCACGCCGGAGGGGTGCGAGATCTGGGTGGGGACGCAGGCCCCGAACGAGGCGCAGAAGGACGTCGCGGCGCTGCTCGCGATTCCGCAGGAGAAAGTGACCCTGCACGTGGAGCTCCTCGGGGGAGGGTTCGGCCGGCGTCTCGGCTACGACTATGTGATCGAGGCGGTCGAGCTCGCGCGCCGGGTGCGATATCCCGTCCAGGTCGTGTGGTCGCGCCCCGACGACATGCATCACGACTACTTTCAGCCGGCTTCCCTTCACGAGCTCGAAGTCGGGCTCGACGCCGCGGGAAAGCCGCTCGGGTGGGCGCATCGAAACGCGACGTTTCATCTTTCGATGTTCGGGCCGTTCCGGGGGGACGATCCCGATCTTTACGAGGGAGGCCCCTGGGGAGGGTTCGACACGCCCTACGTCTTTCCGTCGATCCGCGTGGAGTACATCCCCCTCGAATCGCCCGTGAATACGGGCGCCTGGAGGTCCGTCGAATACCCCTCGGGCGTCTTCGCCCGCGAATCGTTCGTGGACGAGGTCGCGCACGCGACGGGGCGGGACCCGGTCGATCTTCGGCTCGAATGGATTCCGTCTCCCGGCACGGTCAAGCTCCGCACGATCTCCCTCGACAACGGGGACCGGCTGCGGCGCGTCGTGAAGCTCGCGGCCGAGAAGGCGGGATGGGGCCGCCCGTTCCCGAAATCGGGGGACGGACGCCGGTGGGGGCGCGGCATCGCCTGCAACTCCTACCACCGTCAGACACAGGTGGCGGAGGTCGCCGAGGTCTCGGTGGGGCCCAAGGGGGACGTGCGCGTGCACCGCGTCGTCTGCGCGATCGATTGCGGCCGGGCGGTCAATCCCCTCGGGGTCGAAGGCCAGGTCGAGAGCGCCGTCCTCTGGGGACTCTCGGCGACGCTCCATGGCGAGATCACGTTCGAGAAGGGGCGGGTGCAGCAGAGCTCGTACGACGACTTCCCCGTCATGCGGATGGACGACAGCCCGGCGATCGAAACGTACATCGTCCCTTCCGAAGTCCGCCCGCTCGGCGTCGGCGAGCAGCCGGTCCCTCCCATCTACGCCGCGGTCGCCAACGCCGTGTTCGCCGCGACGGGCGTGCGCGTCCGGAGCCTCCCGATCCGCAGGGCCGATCTGGCGGCGGGAGAACCGGCGAAAGTATCGGGGTCGAGGTGATCGTCCGCGAACGCGTCTCGGCGACTTCGCTCGCGACCCTCGCGCGTTTCGCTCGCGCCGCGCGGGCGCGTGGCGAGGGCGTCGTGCTCGCCCATCTCGTCGCCGTGGACGGCTCCCACTACCGGCGTCCGGGCGCGCGCATGATCTTCGCGGGGGACGGCTCGACCGCCGGATCGATCAGCGGAGGATGCCTCGAGGCCGATCTCGCGGAGAAGTGCGCCGCGGTGCTTGCCGAGGGACGGCCGCACCTCGTCGCGTACGATCTGCGGGGGAGCGACGACCTGGTCTGGGGGACGGGGCTCGGCTGCGCGGGGCGGATCGAGATCCTCCTTTCGCCCCTGCCGGACGCCCGCCTCCTGGAGCGCGCGGCGGCGGACGGCGGCGGACTCGTCGTCGCGACCTCGCTCGAGTCCGGAGAGCTCGATCTCGGGGAGCAGGCGCTCCTGTGCGAGGGACGAATCGTCGAAGGATCGGCGCGCCTGGCGGACGCCGTCGCGCGGGGCGATCGGCCGGATTCGCGCGTGTTGAGCGAAACCGTGGAGCCCGCCGTTCGTCTCCTCGTCGGCGGGGCCGGACCGGACGTGGTTCCTCTCGCCTCCGCGGCCCGCGCGCTCGGCTGGGACGTCCGGCTCTTCGCGCCGCGGCCGACCGAGAGGGGACGAATGCGTTTCGACGGGTTCGCGTTCCATGCGGCCGCGGAGATCGCGGCGCACGCGGATGCGCGCACGGCGGCGGTCGTCGCCACGCACAATTACTTCGACGACCTCGACCTCCTCCGGTCGCTCCTCCCGACGGCCGCGCCTTATCTGGGCCTCCTGGGCGCCCGGGGACGCGCCGCCCGGCTCATGGCCGATTGCCGCGACGTTCTCGGCGTTCTCGCGAGCGGCGGCGCGTCGCGGGTCTTCGGCCCGTCGGGACTCGACCTCGGCGCCGACGCGCCGGAAGAGATCGCCCTCTCGATCGTCGCGGAGATCCAGGCGGTGTTCCGGGGACGATCCGGGCGCCCGCTTCGGGAAGGAAGCAGCGGAATCCACGATCGCCAGATCACTCCTGTTGACAATCTACAGGAGAGGTGAGACGTTGCCGTTTCGGGAGGGAACCATGAATCGAACGAAACGCCGTCTCATCGCCTTTTGCGCGATCGCTCTTCTCGGACGGGGGGCGCGCGCCGAGAAATGGAAGATCGACGCCGACCGCTCGTCCGCCCGCTTCTCGGTGCGGCACCTCATGGTGGAAAACGTGACCGGCGGGTTCTCCCGCGTCTCGGGCACGATCGAAACCGACCCGAAGGACGTCGCCCGATCCCGGATCGAGGCCGTGATCGATGCCACGACGATCGACACGAAAGACGCCGGGCGCGACCGGCACCTCCGAAGCGCGGACTTCTTCGACGTGAAGAAATTCCCCGAGATGCGATTCGTTTCGACGAGCATCCGGGCGGCCGGGCCGGATCGGTTGACGGTCCTCGGCAACCTGACGATCCGCGGCGCCACGCGGCCGGTCACCCTCGACGTGCGGACGAGCCCCGAGAAGGACGACGGATCGGGGAGGCGGCGCGCGGCGACCGCGACCGTCACCGTCAACCGGAAGGAATTCGGGCTCGTCTGGAACCAGATGCTCGATTCGGGGGGCGTCGCGGTGGGGGACGAGGTCGCGATCACGCTCTCGATCGAGGCTTCGCCCGCGTGAAAAGGTCGGTGCTGCTCTTCGCCGTCCTCGCGGGGCTGCTTTCCGCTTCGCCCGCCCCCTCGCTCGAATCTCCCGGCGCCGTCGAGGCGAACCGCGTGTTTTCCGCCTACATCGCGGCGCGCGGGCGCCAGGACCTCGGGACGCTGGGCGCGTTGACCGACCCGGGCCTTCGCGCGGTCGATTCCGAGGGGAAGCCGCATCCCCGGAACGAGGATCGTCTTCGCAACGTCCTGGCGTGGGAAGGCGCGATGCACGCGAAATGGGCGAGCCGCGCCCTGACCTGGGACGGACGCTGGCTCGAGGCCGAGGCTTCGGAGGAAAACGACCTGTACGACGTTCTCGGCGTCGGGGCCTCGATCATTCGCCACCGGATTCGCGTGGAGCACGGTCAGATCGTCGAATGGGAAGGGCGGGGCGAGCGTTCGACCGGCCGCCCGCAGCCCGAGGCGCTTTCGGAATTCAAGGCCTGGGTGGGAGCGCTCGCGCCGGAGCTGCGCGAGGGGGTCGTCGAGAACGGCTCTCTCGTCCTCACCGCCCGGAGCGCCGAGAAGATGCGCCCGCTGATGGCCCGGTGGCGCAACGAGCACCCGCGAAGCGGGAACGCCCCGGCGGGGTCCGCCCCGGCGATCGTCCGCCGGGCGATCGAGGCCCTGGGGGGCCGGGACCGGCTCGAGGCGCTCGACGAGTGGGTCGTCGCCGGCGAGGGGCGGGAAAACCTCTCGGCCGAGCTCCAGGGCGAGTCTCCGTCGGCGCCGACGTGGCGCCCGCACGAAGAGACGATCGCGGTCGTCCAAAGAAGCGGCGCCGTGGGCTGGGAACGGCGCACTCCGCGCAACGACGGAAGTCTCCGCTTTCGGCGGTTCGTGGAATCGCCCGAAGCTCTCGGCGTGGTGGACTGGACGACGGGATCGTCATACCGGGATCCGGTCCCCGTTCCCGAGCCGGCTCGCCGCGCGCTCATGCGCCGCGTGCCGCATCTCCTGCTTCTCGAAGCGGGCGACCCGTGGTCGACGCTCGCGGCCGCCGCCGGCCGCGAAGTCGGCGGGCGCCCGCAGGACGCGGTCGATGTCGTTTTCGGGGACGGCGCGCGCGTGACGCTTCTCTTCGATCGGGCCACCGCGGATCTCTCCCGGGCTGAATCGACGGCCGACCTTCCGGGTCTCGGCCGGGTCGTCGTCGCGTGGACCTGGGAAGGATGGAGTCCCGATGCGCGCCTCGGGCGCCGCCCCGCCGGCCACCGCATCGACGTCGATGGCAAGACTTACCAGGAAGTCCGCTACCGGCGCTTCGAGGCGGCCGCGACCGACGCGCGCGAGTGGGCGGGTCTTCCCGCCGGGAAGCCTTCCGCGGCCGGGGCCCGGCGCGATCCTCCGATCCCCGCC
>Ga0070666_10002541_pt1 | contig 11040 bp, 7 predicted proteins | sample KBSS23metaG_FD_64677 | JGI IMG/M metagenome (GOLD analysis project Ga0070666, IMG submission 64677) | Switchgrass rhizosphere microbial communities from Kellogg Biological Station, Michigan, USA - KBS S2-3 metaG | ecosystem: Host-associated > Plants > Roots > Rhizosphere > Soil ... | reverse complement strand
GGCGCCCGGCTGATCGAGCGGAAGGCCCGGTAGGTGCTCGGCGTGTGGTGGAGCACCCCCGAGGTGTGCACCAGGTCGAAGCTCTTGGGGAGCAGCGGGAACTCCAGGATGTTCCCCTGGAGGTAATGGACCCTGTGCGAGACCTCGAAGCCCTTCTCGAAGAGGCGGCGGCGCGCCGGCTCCACGCTGCGGCTGAAGTCCATCGCCACGATCTCCGGCCCGTACTCGGCCACCGCCCGCGTCAGCTCGCCGTTGCCGCAGCCGCCGTCGAGCAGGGTCGAGCGGCGGAGCTCGTCCGGCGTGGTGTCGAGGTTGTAGAGGAACTCCCGCTTGCGCAGCCCGGCGTCGTCCTTGAACCAGGTGTGGTCCCCCTCCTGATAGAGGGTCCACTGCAGGCCGAAGCTCTTGGAGCTGCGGCGGTCGGCGACCGGGGCCTCGGTGGATTCCGTCCGCTTCGGCACGCCGGCCAGGCCGTGGCGGGCGAAGAAGTCGGCGTACTCCTCGCGGGCGTTGCGAATCATGCGCGGAATGCCGTCGATCACCGGGTAGACCAGCCCGCAGACGCAGGCGAGGGCCCCCTCGAGGATCTCCTCGCGATAGCAGGTATTGCAGTCCGGCGCCGGCGTCATCTCCGCGGGCCGGAAGAACCCATGCCGGCCGCAGTAGAAGGCGCAGGCCGGCGAGGCGACCGGCGAGGGGATCTCGACCTTCTCCTGTTGGAAGACGTCGAGCCGCGGGCGTTCGCCGCAGTTGGGACAGAGGATCCAGTCGAGCAGGCGTTTCTTCATGATGGTCGAGCCTCCCCGCTTGCGCGGGCCCAAGTCTGGAATCATTGAAGCGGCCAGCCCTGCGCCGCGAATACACGATACAGCGGCGGATTTCGATGCAACGCGTGGGCCATGCCGTTCGAGGCGCGCTTCTTGCACTCTGCGCAGGATCAGGTGACCGTTCACCGGGCGGTTTCTCTATGCCCGATCCCATGGAAGAAACCTCGTGGAGGAAAAGATGGGGACCAAGACCCTGGCCATATCGCGAATCGCCGCCGCTCTGTTGGCAGTTCTGCTCGTCTCCTGGAGCAGGCCCGCCCTTGCGCAGGCCGTCACCCGGATCGAGGGGGAGCCCGCGAACGCCTACGCCATCGGGCTCGGCGACGTGCTCGAGATCTCCGTCTGGAAGAATCCGGACCTCAGCACCACGGTGCCGGTGCGCCCGGACGGCCGCATCTCGGTGCCGCTGCTGGGGGATGTGCAGGCGGCCGGGATGACGCCGCTGGCCCTCAAGCAGACGCTGACCGACGGCTTCAAGGAGTACGTCACCGCGCCGGGCGTCTCGGTGGTGGTGAAAGAGATCCACTCGCGGAAGATCTACGTGACCGGCGAGGTGGCCCACCCAGGAACCTTCGATCTGGAGCCGCGGACCAAGGTGATGCAGGCGCTGGCCCTGGCCGGTGGCCTCACCCCCTATGCCAAGGGGAGAGTCGTGGTGCTGCGGGACGGCCGCGACGGCCGCTCCGACCGGCGCATCGAGATCGACCTCAACGCCATCGTCAAGGGCAAGCGGCCCGACGACAATCTCCTGCTCCAGCCGGGTGACACGCTGGTCGTTCCCTGAAGAGCGCGGGACGGCGGGGAGGCCGGGCTTCTTCTCCTTTCCTGCCGTCCTGCTTCTTGGTTCCCGCCCTTTTCCGACCGTTTGTTCACATTTATATCTATCGAACGCCGGTTACAACAGGGTTCCAAGGCGGCAAAAGCTACACGGACCCCTTGGAAGAGTTCGCCCATCGGGTGGCGCGAACACGGCAAAAGCCCCGGCGTTCCGCAGGAGGGCGGATCACCCCTTTCCCGATGCGGGTTTACTGGCACCCCTCTTGCACTTTGAGTCCCTTGCACAGGGATCGGTTTAGTTGGAAGGGTGAATCCTGAGCAGCCGTAAACATCTGGGTTGGGAAGCATCTCGTAAGACGGCTTGGCAACGGCCGAGGACCGGTTCACGAGGCATACACCAGGGTCAAGGTCTCGATCGCAGTTGGCTCGTTCCTGAGAAGGCCAGTCTGCAGTATGGGGTGGGGAGGTCTTGACTCACTGGAGTTGCTGGCGCCGGTCCGATGATTCCAAGCCCGGTTTCAGCATTCTAGGGAGACGAGACGAGGACGAGCATGATGGGACGGTCTGCATCGGAGTGGAGGCGCATCGGCCTGCTGGGGCTCGTGCCGCTGCTGTTCGCCGCTTCCGCGAACGCCCAGGGGCGGTTCCGCCTCCTGGTCGAAGGCGAGGCGGGCGTGCGCGACGACGGCGGCTACGGCCAGCAGCAGGATCCGGCGCTGCGCCAGGACCGTGCGATCGGCCGCGCGGGTCTCGATCTCCAGCTCTCCTACTCCCGCGAGCGGCTGAACCTGGCCCTCGGCTACTCCCCGTACTATGAGCGGAGCCTCGACCAGCCGGCCGTCTCGGGCACCACGCACCGGCTCGACTTCGGGCTGGTGGGAGACCTCTCCCGGACGCTGAAGCTCGACGTCCGCGACCGCCTGCTGAAGACCCCGAATCTCGATCTCTACTCGCCGGCCACCGGTCCGGACACAACCGTGGTCACCCGGCGCGGCGATCAGCTGGGCAACACCCTGGACGTGACCTTCTCCCAGGCCTTCAGCCGCCGCATCTCGCTGGTGCTGGGGGCCACGCACGACCTGCGGAAGTACCAGGATGCCGGCCTCTTCGACTCCGAGTCGCTCGGCGGCCGGCTGGGCGCGGCGATGGAATTCGGGCGCGCCCAGCGGATCGAGGCGGCGGCCGCCGTCTTCCGCTACGACTACAAGGAGCGCGGGAGCTCCGACGTCCAGACGCTCGGGCTCGCTTGGGGGACCGACATCGGCCGCGACAATCACCTGCGGCTCGAGGCCGGGAGCTACTCGGTGGATTCGACCGTGCGGCGGCCCGGCGTGGCGCTCCCGGAGGAGCGGGTGAGCGACAGCGGGTGGCGCGGGTCGCTCCAGTTCGCCCAGGAGCGGCGCCTGTTCCGCTGGAATCTCGGCGCCAGCCACGACATCTCTCCCGGCTCGGGGCTCGGGCGCGCGGTGACCGCCGACAACGGCTTCGCCGGCATTTCGACGGTCGTGCGCCGGAACCTGACGCTGGGGCTCGACGGCAGCGCCTCGCGCCAGCGCAATCTCCCGGACGACCGGTCGATCGCCGCCGAGGACGATCGCGCCCTGACCGAGTTCGCCGCCGGCACGGCCCGCTTCGGCTGGACCTTCTCGCCGGCCTTCCGGCTCGACGGCGGCTACTCCCGGGTGTGGCAGCGCTCCCGGGTGGCCGAATTCGCCAACCTTTCCTATTCCCGCTATTTCCTGGGCCTTGCCGTCCGGCTCTACAGGTCCGGGGAGACCCCGGTGCCGCCGGCGGACCTCGGGAGGACATCGACCGATGAAAACCCTGACTCTCAGTGACCTCTCCCGCAGCGTCTGGCGGCGCCGGGTGTGGTTCCTGGTGCCGTTGCTGCTCGGCATCGCGGCCGCGATCGCGGCCTTGCAGGTGCTGCCCCGCACCTACCGGGCGGTGACCACCGTGCTGGTGGAGCCGCAGAAGGTCCCGGCCGACTACGTGAAGCCGACGGTGACCACCAACATCGAGGAGCGCCTGCGCACCATCGAGCCGCAGATCAAGAACCGGGACAACCTGGAGCGGATCATCCGCGAGATGGGCCTCTATCCCGAGCTGCTGGGAAAGGCCTCGATGGACCAGCTGGTGGCCAGGATGCGGGACGACCTGACGGTGCGCCTGCAGGGGGACACCTTCCTGATCTATTTCGTGGCGCGCGATCCGGTGAAGGCGGCCCGCACGGCCAATCGGGTGGCCGAGCTGTTCATCGACAGCAACCTCCAGCTGCGCGAGAACCAGGCCCAGGGGACCTCCAGCTTCCTGGAGGGGGAGCTCGAAAAGACCAAGCACCGCCTGGAGCTGCAGGAGGCGAAGATCGCCGACTTCAAGCGCCGCAACATGGGGAACCTCCCCGAGCAGCGGGACACCAACCTGCGGGGCGTCGAGCAGCTCCAGACCAAGCTGGAGATCAACATGGACGCGCTCGACAAGGCCGAGACGCGCCGGCTCCTGTTGCAGACGCAGCTCGCCGAGATGCGCAACCAGCCGTCCACCTCCTCGCGCCGGGGGGGCCTGCTGCCCGGGGCCCCCGCGGCGGCCGATCCGCCGACCCGGCTGGAGCAGCTCCAGGCTCAGCTCGCCGAGCTGCGCGCCCGCTACACCGACCGCCATCCCGACGTGATCCGCACCCAGGCGGAGATCGCCCAGCTGGAGGCGATCGAGCGGCGGCAGGCGACGGCGACGAAGGCGGCAGCCGCGGCGGCCCCCGCCGCCGCGGACACGGCGGACGACGACGCGCCCGTCCGGCTCGATCCCATGCTCAAGGCCAACCTCACCTCGGTCGACCTGGAGATCCGCAGCCTGAAGTCGGAGCGCGAGCGCATCCTGTCCGACATCGCGCGCACCCAGGGGCGTCTGGAGACGGTGCCGACGGTCGAGCAGGAGCTGCTGTCGCTGACCCGTGACTACGACAACATCAAGAACTCCTACGACTCGCTGCTCGACAAACGGCTGAACGCCCGCCTCTACGAGAACCTGGAGAAGAGCCAGCAGGGCGAGCGCTTCACCATCCTCGAGCGGGCGCAGCCGCCGAGCGTTCCGTACGGTCCTAACAAGCTCCTGGTGCTCGGTCTCGGGCTGATCGCCGGCGGCCTCGGCGGCCTGCTCGCGGCGCTGCTGAGAGAGCGCACCGACCCGACCTATCTCGACGCCCAGTCGCTGCAGGAGGCCTTCCCCGGCCTGCCGCTGCTCGCCACCATCCCCGTCTTCGGCGCCCGGAGCGCCGTCCCCCGGACCATGAGGAGATGAACATGGATGTACCGCTGAGGACCGAGAGAACGCCGCGGATCCCCCGCGAGCTGGCGCCGTCGCGCCGCGTGCAGCTGCGCGACGACGTCCCGGTCATCAACTACATGGACCCACCGTCGTTCCCGGCCGAGCAGTACCGGGGGCTCGCGGTGCAGGTCGAGGAGCGCATCAACCCGCTCGGCACCTTCGGCTACACGCTGACGGTGACGAGCCCGGAGGAGGGGGCGGGCAAGACGCTGACCAGCCTGAACCTGGCGCTCACCCTCACCCGCGGCGAGGAGCGGCGCGTCCTGCTGCTCGAAGGGGACCTCTGGCGTCCCCAGCTCCACACCTACTTCCTCCCCGAGCGCCCCGACCGGCCCGGGCTGCAGCAGGTGCTCGAGCGGCGGATCTCCCTCCCCGAGGCGGTGGTGTCGCTGGAGGGGAGCAGCCTCGACGTCCTGCTGGCCGGCGCCTCGGCGATGCCGGGGGACCTGATGTCGGGACGCCGGATGTCCGAGGTGCTGAGCGAGGCCCGCGGCGCCTACGAGGTGGTGGTGATCGATTCGCCGCCGATGACCCTGCTGGCGAGCTCCCGCTCGCTCGCCGCCCGCTCGGACGGCGTGGTGCTGGTGCTGCGGGCGGGGCAGAGCAAGCGGCACGACATCGAGAAGACCCTGGGGGCGCTCGGCCCCGAGAAGCTCATCGGTGCGGTGCTCAACTGCGCTCCGATCTCGGAGCGCGGGTACCGCGGGTACTACTAGACGGGAGAGGCGGCGATGATCCGACTGTTCAACCGATATTGGGCCCTGCCGGCCGCGGTCTCTCTGGCCGTCGAGGCGCTGCTTCTGTTCGCCGCGGTGCCGCTGTCGACCCAGCTCCGCCTCGGCATCGGCCCGGGCACGCCGCCGCCCTCCTCCACGGTCATGCTGGAGGCCCTGACGTTCACCGTCGTCGGCCTGCTCTGCCTCTACGCCAACAGCCTCTACGACTTCGGCGAGCGGCTGTCGAGCCGGGAGCTGACGGTCCGCCTGCTGCGCACCTTCTCGATCCAGGCGGTCGCCTCCTGGGCGCTCTACTTCATCCTCCCCGACGTCCAGATGGGGCGCGGCGTCTTCGCCCTCGCCCTCCTCTTCGGCATGGCCTTCGTGCTCGCCTGGCGGGTGCTGCTGCGCTGGATCCTGCGCTCGGAGGGGTTCTCCGAGCGGGTGCTGATCATCGGCTCCGACCAGAAGGCGATCGACATCGCCCGCGAGACCCTGGCGCGCAAGCACCTGGGCTACCGGGTGGTCGGCTTCCTCGACGACGATCCCGCCCTCCAGGGGGTGAGCCTGATCAATCCGCGGGTGATCGGCACCACCGCCCACGCCTGCCAGCTGGCCCTGCAGCACGGCGCCACCCGCGTGGTGGTCGCCGCCATGGACTACCGCGGCCGGCTGAGCATGGACTCGCTGCTCGAGTGCAAGACCCGCGGCGTCCGCGTCCAGGAGGGATCCTCCTACTACGAGCAGCTCACCGGCAAGATCATGATCGAGGGGCTCCGCAAGTCCTGGCTGATCTTCTCGGACGGCTTCGTGGTCTCGCGCGGCACGCTGTTCGCCAAGCGCCTGCTCGACCTCCTGGTCGCCACGGTGGGGATCCTGGTCACCTGGCCGCTGATGCTGCTGGTGGCGCTGGCGGTGCGGCTCGACTCGCCGGGCCCGGTCTTCTTCCGCCAGGAGCGGGTGGGGCGCAACGGCCGCGAGTTCACCCTCTGGAAGTTCCGTTCGATGCGTACCGACGCCGAGGCCGGGGGGGCCCAGTGGGCCGTGCAGGGGGACACGCGGGTGACGCGCGTGGGGCGCTTCATCCGCAAGACCCGGCTCGACGAGCTGCCGCAGTTCTGGAACGTGCTCAACGGCGACATGAGCCTGGTCGGGCCCCGCCCCGAGCGCCGCCTGTTCGTCGACCAGCTCCAGGAGCAGTGCCCCTGGTACGAGCAGCGCCTGGTGGTCCGGCCGGGCCTGACCGGCTGGGCGCAGGTCAAGGCGCCCTACGCCTCCACCTTCGAGGAATCGATCGAGAAGCTGAAGTACGACCTCTACTACATCAAGAACCTGTCGCTGTTCCTGGACATCTCGATCCTGCTCTCCACGGCGAGGATCGTGTTCCTGGGACGAGGTGCCCGATGACCGAGTCCACCCCCACGAACGATGCGGCGCCCCACCCGAAGGTCCCGGTGGACCTGCTGCGGCACGCGGCGCGCCCGCGCGCCGGCCTGCGCGTCCTCTATCTCTGCCACCGCCTCCCCTACCCGCCGGACAAGGGGGAGAAGATCCGGGCCTTCCACCAGATCCGCGCCCTGTCGCAGCGCCACAAGGTGAGCCTGCTCACGCTCGCCGACGCGGAGGTCCCCGACCTCGCGCCGCTGCGGGCGCTGTGCGAGCGCGTGGAGGTCTTTCCAATCAGCCGTTCGGCCGGTTACGCCCGGGCGGCCCTGGGAGCTTGGCGCCGGCGGCCGCTGACGCTCTCCTTCTTCGAGTCGGAGGAGATGGCGGCGCGGGTGCGCGAGCTCGCCCGCTCCGAGCGCTTCGACGTGGTGGTGGTCTACTGCTCGGCCATGGCCCCCTACGCGGCGCTGGTGCCGGAGGTGCCGGCGGTGCTCGACATGGTGGACGTCGACTCCGCGAAGTGGGCCCAGTACGCGCGCTTCGCGCCGCTGCCGCTGCGGCCGGTCTACGCCCTGGAGGCGCGGCGGCTGCGGCGCTACGAGACCGCGCTCGCCGGCCGCTTCCAGCGGGTGCTGCTGGCCACCGGCAACGAGACCCGGCTCTACAAGGCGCAGGCGCCGGCGGCGAAGGCGGTGACCATCCTCAACGGCGTCGACATCGACTTCTTCCAGCCGCTCGAGCTGCCGAAGTCCGATCATCCGACCCTGGTCTTCACCGGCCAGATGGACTACTTCGCCAACGTCGACGGGGTGACCCACTTCGCCCGCGAGGTCTTCCCGAAGCTGCGGGCCCAGTTCCCCGACGTGGAGCTGCTGATCGTCGGCCGTTCGCCGGTGCAGGCGGTGCGCGCCCTGGGCGAGCTGCCGGGCGTCCAGGTCACCGGCGCGGTGGGGGACGTGCGGCCGTTCCTGGCCCGCGCCTGGGTCTTCGTGGCCCCCCTGCGGATCGCCCAGGGGGTGCAGAACAAGGTGCTCGAGGCGATGGCCTGCAACGTCCCGGTGGTGGCCAGCGAGCGGGTGCTCGCCGGCCTCGCCGACGGCGGCTTCCGCAGCGGCCGGGACCTCCTCGCCTCCTCCTCGGACGAGGGGCTCGCGCGCGCCCTGGCCGGCCTGCTCGGCGACGAGCGCGAGCGCGAGCGGCTGGCCGAATGCGCGCGCCAGCGCCTCCTCGCCACCTATCGCTGGGCGCCCAACCTGGACCGCTTCGAGGATCTGGTCGGCGCCGTGGCCCGCCCGCCCGCGGGGGGCATGCCCCTGCCGGCGCCCGAGCGCCAGGACGAAGCCGCTGGAACGGCGCTGCCGGCCACGGCCGAGGGAGGGGCGGCGCGGCGTGCGTGACCTGATCGTCCTCGGGCTGGTCTGCGCCTCGCTGCCGGTGATCGTCTTCCGCCCGTTCTTCGGGCTGCTGGTCTACGGCTGGCTGGCCTACATGCGGCCGCAGGACATGGCCTGGGGGATGACCCGGGCCCTCCCCCTGTCGCAGTGGGTGGCGATCGCCCTGGTGCTGGGCCTGGTCCTCTCGCTGGGCCGCGAGCGCTGGCTGGTGCTCAAGGCGCAGACGGTGCTGATGATGCTCCTCGCCGGCTGGATCAGCGTCACGGTGGTCACCGCCGTGTTGCCCGACGTCTCGGGCGACATGTACGGCTACTACTGGAAGGCGATCGTGATCAGCATCCTCACCACCGGCCTGGTGGGAGACCGCCAGCGCTTCCGCACCCTGCTGATGCTGATCGCCTTCTCGATCGGTTTCCTGGGCGCCAAGCGCGGCCTGATCGGGCTGTTGCACGGGGGCATCCGCTACAACGACGGCCCGGGCGGCTTCATGTCGGACAACAACGCCTTCGCCCTGGTCCTCAACATGATCCTGCCGCTGCTGGTGGCGATCATCCTGACCGAGAAGAGCAAGCTGCTGCGGATCGCCGCCGGCGGCATGGCCGTGCTGTCGACGATGACCATCCTGTTCACCTTCTCGCGCGGCGGCCTGCTCACCCTGGGGGTGGTGGTGCCGGCCCTGATCTGGCGCTCGCGCCACCGCCTGGCGGTCACCGGGCTGATCGCCGCCGGGCTCGCCGGCTTCCTCTTCTTCACCTCGGACGCGTTCACCCAGGCCTACGTCGAGCGCGCACAGTCGATCTCCGACTACCAGGAGGACCGGTCGGCCGTGGGGCGGCTCAACGCCTGGCAGACCTCCTGGCGGGTGTTCGAGGACTACCCGGTCTTCGGCGTCGGCCCGAACAACCTGGCGGTGGTCCACCGCACCTACAGCCCCGAGCCGGAGCGCTTCCGGGTCTCCCACAACGCCTTCCTGCAGATCCTCTGCGAGTGCGGCCTGCCGGCGCTGCTGCTGTTCGTGGCCGTGATCGTCTCGGGATTCCTGGCGCTCGGGCAGGTGCGCCGCGCCGCCTCCCTCCCCTGGATCGAGGTCTACGCCCGCATGCTGCAGATCTCGCTCGCCGCCTACGTGGTGGGGAGCCTGTTCCTCAACACCGCCTACTCCGAGTTGCTCTACCAGATCGTGGCCATGAGCGTGAGCCTGCAGGTGATCGCCGCCCGGGAGGCGAGGTCCGCGGCGGTGGCCGAGGCGCCGGCCCCCGTTCCGGACGGCGAGCCCTGGTGGAAGCGGCCGCTGCCGGCGCCGGCATCCACGGCGATCTCGGGGAGGGCCTGACCATGTGCGGCATCGCCGGGCTCTTCCACTACTCGAACGGCGGCGGGCCGGTCTCCCGCGACGTCTTCCAAGACTTGGTCGCCCGCATGGTCGCGCCGCTGCGCCACCGCGGGCCGGACGACCAGGGGGTGTATCTCGCCGGCCCGATCGCCCTCGGCCATGCCCGCCTCTCGATCATCGACGTGGCCGGCGGCCACCAGCCGATCTTCAACGAGGACCGCTCGGTGGCGGTGGTCTGCAACGGCGAGATCTACAACCATCGCGAGTTGCGCCAGGGCCTCGAGGAGCGCGGCCACCGCTTCGCCACCCGCTCGGACTCGGAGGTGATCGTCCATCTCTGGGAGGAGCTGGGCGCGGGGTGCGTCGAGAAGCTGGCCGGCATGTTCGCCCTGGCGGTGGCCGATTTCCGCCAGCTCAAGCTGCTGCTGGCCCGTGACCGCATCGGCAAGAAGCCCCTCTACCTGGCCGACGGCGGCGGCCGCCTCGGCTTCGCCTCGGAGCTCAAGTCGCTGCTGGCCGGCGGCCTGATCCAGCGGGAGATCGATCCCGAGGCGCTCGACCTCTATCTCGCCTACGGCTACGTGCCCGCCCCCTGGACCATCTTCCGCGGCGCCGCCAAGCTCCCGGCCGGGCATCTGGCGCTCGTCGACGAGCGGGGCGTCCGCATCGAATCCTACTGGGACGTGCCCATCGACGTGATGCCGGACGCCGGCCCCGCCGGCGACGAGCGGCTCGCCCTGGAGCTGGAGCGGATGCTGGGCGTCGCCGTGCGCGACCGCCTGGAGAGCGACGTCCCCCTGGGGGCCTTCCTCTCGGGCGGCCTCGACTCCGGCACCATCGTTTCGCTGATGGGCGACGCGATGTCCGAGCCAGTGCGCACCCACACGGTCGGCTTCTCGGACCGCGCCACCGACGAGCGGGAGGACGCCGCGGTGATCGCCCGCGCCCTCGGCACCGATCACATCGCCACCGAGGTGCGCCCCGACCTCGCCGGGGTGCTGCCGCGGATCGCCTGGCACCTCGACGAGCCGTTCGCCGACCCCTCGGCAGTGCCCACCTGGTACGTCTCGCGGGAGACCCGGCGGCGGGTGACCGTGGCCCTCTCCGGGGACGGCGGCGACGAGCTGTTCGCCGGCTATGGTGAGAAGTACCGCATGCACCTGGCAGAGGAGCGGCTGCGCCGCTTCCTCCCCGCGCCGCTGCGCCACGGCCTTTTGCCTCCTCTCGGCCGGCTCTGGCCGCGCTCGCCGCGGCTGCCCCGCGCCCTGCGGCTGGGCGGCCTC
>Ga0070666_10002539_pt1 | contig 11044 bp, 9 predicted proteins | sample KBSS23metaG_FD_64677 | JGI IMG/M metagenome (GOLD analysis project Ga0070666, IMG submission 64677) | Switchgrass rhizosphere microbial communities from Kellogg Biological Station, Michigan, USA - KBS S2-3 metaG | ecosystem: Host-associated > Plants > Roots > Rhizosphere > Soil ... | reverse complement strand
GCCGTCGCCGAGCTGTCGTACTCGAAGGTCTGGATCGTGCCCATCCGGTCCCACCAGGCGTCCGGCATGATCGCGAGGAAGATCGGCACCAGGGCGAGAAGGAGGACCCCAACGAAAAACTTTCTGTTCCCTTTCAACCAGAACGCCGCCGCCATCGCAAACAGGGCGAGGAAACCGCCGCGGGAATACGAGCCGAGAATGGCGATGAATACCAGGGCCATGCAGATGCCCAATACCCACTTCAGAGCGGGACGCGGCGTCTGCAGCTGCAGCCACCGCATCAACGGAAGGGTCATCGTCAGCGCCAGCGAGATTTCCGTATTGCCGGCGATGAAGCCGCCATTCGGGCCGAGTACCATCCCTCCCCCGCCCTTCATGATCGTATAGACCCCGCCTTTGATTCCGAAGTATGCGATCGACAAGGTGCTCACCCACACCAGCGCCTTGATGCGGTCGCGCGACTGCATGACCATGATCGTAAGGAAGGTGAACAGCTGGATCTTCGCCACTTTTTCGAGCTGAGACCACGCATCGGACGGGAACAGCGCATAAAAAGTCGTGACCACCATCCAGGCGTTCAAGGCAAGCAGCAGGACGACCGGCGGCACGAGCGGCAACGGCTTCGGCTCTTTGGAAATGACGATGGCGATTATCGTCACTATGCCGATTACCTCGGCAAACGGGAGGTTGTAGGCGAAACCGAAGGTCAGCTTGTGCGGGTTCATCAAGCCCACCCACGTCCAGAGAAGAATGCCGACCCACGGACGCGCGAAGACGAAAAGCAGCAGACCGAAAATGACGGTGGTTAGAGCGATGTCTCTCATGGGCGTGGAACCGCCGGATGCCGTGCGATTGCGCGCGCCGGTTGGCGGCACATCGTCGCGGATACGGCAGCGACCTGGCGCCGCCGCTCCGATTCCGGGGTATTCATATTATCATCAGCACGAAGGTCCGAGTGATCCCCAGCCCTAATGCAACCTGTGTGCTATTCAACTGAATTCGTGCTGAAATGAAGTCTACAGACGCACCGGGGCGCGAGGAGGCCGGGACTGCGGCGATGCGTTCCGGTTACCGCGGCGCTGAATCCCCGGAGACCGCGGCAGCGCACGCGGCGGACGAGCCGGATCGCCGCGGATGGTTCTACCGGGTTGTCGCCCCCGGCTCTGACCTTGCCGTACTCGAGATCGGCGCGCCGTTCGTCAGGACTTGGTTCTCCGACGTCGTAAGCTACGACTCCGGCGCGCTATGCCGGCAGCCCTCGCCGGGGCCTCGTTTTGCCATGGTGATCCTGCATTTGACGCTCGGTGGCTGCGCGTCGATTGCCGAAGCGCTCCGCGCGGCGCATGGCCTGCTCGAACCCGGCGGCATCGTCGCGCTGGCCGGCGTCAATCGGATCCGTGTACCGGCGACTCGCGATGCGAACGCGCCGGTGCCGCGCGCCACCCCATGGGGATACCGGTCGGCGGCACGCCACGCGGGATTCTCGCAAGTGGACCTTTACGTCGCCCAGCCGGACTTCGACGAATCCATCCACGTCGTCTCGACTGCGCCTGCGAGCTCGCGGGCGTTTTTTCGCCACGAGCTTGCGGCTCGAAGTGCGTCGGGCCGCAACCGCTTGCCGCTCGCGCGAAGGCTGCTCGCTGAACTCAACCTGGCGCCGCATTTGCAACCGTTCTATTTCGTCGTCGCACGAAAATGCTAGAAGCGGCGCGCTGCGCGCTGTGCGAGGTTGGCGTTTTGCAAGCCAACGATCCGATGCCCCCTTTCACGGTGCGGATGAGCGGCAATCTGAACTTCCTGGCCTATCCGCCGAGCGGCGAGTTCTACCTGGTCAAGATAGGATTGCAGAACGACCTGCGTCGCGAGTTCGAAGGTTTCTCTGCGGGCCACGCGGCATTTCCGCACGGTGTGCCGCGCCCCTTGGCGCTGTCACGTCACCGCTCCTTTCCGACCCTCGTCACTACCGGCATTCCGCTGACTCCGCTGGGGCCGCTGAGCATGCGCTCTCCGGTCGGAACTCTGCGACGAAGCCTTGCGGATTTTTTTGCCAGGTCGAGCGTTGCCTTCCGGGTCGACGCGGCGTCCGCACATTCGCAGCGCATCCGCCAGGCGTTCGAGGGGTTGCCTGAAACTCTGCGAGCATCGGGCGAGCGTTACATCGAAGCGATCGCGGCGGACGCCGACTGGCTGCCGGCGGTGAGGCAGCATGGCGACTTTTCCGTCAACAATCTCGGAATGCACGGCCCTTTCCTGGTCATTCTCGACTGGGAGGATTACGGACGCGAATGCCTGCCCGGCTACGATCTTGCCTTGTTGCTGCTCGCTCTGAACGGATTCAGCGCCGCGACCGTACGCGACAACACGCGCGATGGTGCAGAGCACGCGTGGATTCTGCAGGCCGGCAGTGAGGGAACCGGGATACCGCCCGCCTTGTTTCTGCGGCTGCTGCCTGCGTATCTGGCGCTCACCGTGCGGATGAAAACCGAAGCGGCGTATGGCCATGCATTGCAGTCGCGCGCAATCAGCGCGCTGACAACGGCTCTTCACGACTTCGGTACGCGGCAAAGCGCAGGAGAGCACCGTTGACCAGCGTCCGCCGGGCACTCGCGATCGCCGTGGTGGAGAACCAGCTGACCTTCGCGCTTCAGTTCGCAACGGCCGTGATCGTTGCCAGACTGCTTACACCCAGCGAGATCGGCGTGTATTCGATTGCCGTGATCACGCTGTCGGCCGCACACGTGATCAGGGACTTCGGCGTGGTCGCCTATCTGGTCAAGGAGGCCGAACTTTCGGCTGAGAAGATCCGCGCTGCGTCCGGCCTTTCGTTCGTCGTTTCCTGGGCGCTTGCCGCTCTGATCTGCCTCGCAAGCTTTCCTCTCGCCAGATTCTATAACGAGCCGCGATTGCTGCACCTGACGTGGGTTCTTGCCTTGAATTTCGTGATGATCCCGTTCGGTGCGGTCTCGATGGCGATACTGCGGCGTGAATTGCAGATGGGTCGCATTTTCACTATCCGGGTAGGAAGCGCGGTCGCCAGCGCAACAACCGTGGTCACGCTTGCGGTGCTCGGATTCGGTCCGATGAGCCTCGCGATCGGCAATACGGTAAATACTGCCGTCACCATGCTCGGGGCGCGCATTTTCAGGCCGGCCTGGCTCCCCGAGCTGCCCTCTCTTCGCGGCGTGCGCAAGATCCTTACTTTTTCCGGCCAGATGCTCACGTCCGACATCCTTTTCGAGGCGTCCCGCGCGGCACCGGATGCAATTCTGGGCAAGGTCGAGGGCCCGTCGGCCGTCGCGCTCTTCGGGCGCGCCTCGGGCCTGGTCGACGTCTTCGCACGATTCATGAGCCAGGCGATGTGGTCGGTGACGTTGCCGTTTTTTTCCAAGGTCAAGCGCGAGGGCGGTGAGGTCGGATCGGCGCTGGCCCAGGCGCAGGCTCATTTCCTCGGTGTCGCGTGGCCGTTCTATGCGGTGCTCGCATTTTCGGCTCATCCGGTGATGCTGACCCTCTTCGGTGATCAATGGGTGGCGTCGATTCCGGTCCTGCGGTGGATGACCGCTTTCGGCGCGGCAACCGCGGCAACCATGTTTGCCTCGACCGCGCTCATCGGCGCCAATCACGCCGCGCGAGGAACGCGGATGATCGCCAAGGTGCACGTGCTTCGCATCGTCATAATCGCTGCGACTGCACCGTTCGGCATTGTGCCGCTGGCGATGGGACTCTGCGCTGCCTCGATCGTCGAGATCGTCATCGTGACCCAGGAGATTCGGCGCACGCTGGGGATTACGATACGCGCGCTCGCCCGTATTTATGCACAGGCGGCGTTCGTCACTGCGTGGAGCGCCCTGCCGGCGTTCGGTCTCGTCCTGGCCGACCGCATGGACGCGCTGCGGCTGCCTGGGCTGCTGGCGCTGGTCGCCGCGTCGGCCGTAGCCTGGGCGTCCGGCTTGTTCCTGGTCCGGCATCCGCTTGCGGCGGAAATAGTGACGCTCGCCCGGCGGTTCAGCCGCCGCAAGAGCTAGCGCGGGGTCGAACCGGAAAAGGCCCGCCGAATGCCCTTTGGCGGAGTCACGGCTTCCGCGCAATCAGGACGCAGTCGGGGGCGAACGGCGCCCAGAGCCGATGTCGAAATATCCGCTCGGCAATCCTTGCGCCGCGGCCATTGAGCGCCCGATCGGTCCGCAGGCGTGCGCGCATGACCCAGAATCCTATCGGACGCACGGCCTCGATGCGTAAGCCCTGCTCGCGGAGCATGCGGGCGATCTTCCAGAAGGTCAGATCCATGTCGTGCGTTCCGCCGGCAACGCCCTGGATCAAAGTCCCTATCCCATGCGGGTTGCGATGGCTGTTGATCACCAGATGACCACCGCCGCGCAACAGGCCGGTTATGGCACGCAGCGCGGCCATGCGCAGGTCGGGTTCGGCGTTGCCGAAGAAACGAAACGAGGTGATCAGATCGAACTGTCCGAGGTCCACGGGCTGCTGAGCTATGTCGGCGCAAACGAAGCGAGTACCAGGGCATTTCGCGCGCGCCGCGCTGAGCATGCTTTCCGAGATGTCGACGCCGACCGACTCGGTCACCAGCGGCGCGACGATCGAGGTGATGCGTCCGGTCCCGCACGCGAAATCGAGGTATCGACCTCCGCCTGGCACCAGGCGCGGAATGACGTCGCGCAGGTATTCCTCTTCGTACTTCGCCATGTACGCGTCGAAGGGCTGTGTCGCGATCGAGGCGTCGTACGTGTCGCCCTTGGCAAGATGACTGTGTCGATAATCCATCGGATATCCTTCGCGCCCGGTCAGGGCATCGCATGACTGACCACGTAACGAAACTTGCCGGAACGCTCGGGCTCGATGACGTCGACCCGCTCGATAGTAACCTCTACGCTCGCGCCCAATCGCGCTCTGAACCCGTCCCGGATGCGTTGATCCATCGCGGACGGAAAATCCGCGGCGGCCACGATCTGGACCCGTACCCGTTGCCGCGACTCCTGCACGATCTTGAACGACGTGATTCCCGGCAGATCGCGCAGGATGTAGATCAGCGCGAGGCCGTGCATGACGGTGCCATCGGCGGCGATCACGAAATCGGTGCTTCGACCCTGGATCTCCTCCAGCAATGGCAAGCTGCGCCCGCACGCACACATGCGTTGCGCAAGGATGCCGATGTCGCCGGTGCGATAACGGATGAACGGAAAGTCGCGGGTGGCAAGATGCGTCACGACGATCTCGCCCGGCTCGCCGTCGGCGACGAGCTCGCCGCCGGGCCCGACGATCTCCACGATGATGTCCTCGGCGCTGATGTGCATGCCGCCCTGCGGGCACTGGTGCGCGATAAAGCCGGCGTCGCGCCCGCCATAGCCATTGGCCACCTTGCAGCCGAACGCATTCCCGATCAGTTCGCGCTGGTGATCATAGAGCATTTCTGAAGTGACGAAGGCAACCCGAACACCGAGGTCGTCGAGCCGCTGCCCACGCGCCTTGGCGTGCGCGGCAACCTTGGCGAGCGCCGAAGGATACCCGAACAACATGCGCGGCCGACGCGCTCGAATTTCAGCGACGAACCGGTCGAGATTCGCCAGCGACATGTCGAATGCGGGCAGCAGCTTGGTGCGCATCAGCCGATCGCGCAGCAACCGCATTCGGTCCTGCGCGCCCAGCTCGATCGGGGAGCCCCACAACACGACTTCGGGGTCGCCGATGTCCACACCCCACCAGCGGGTCGCGCGCCATTTCGCCGCAACGTCATGGCTGACGCGCCCCTTTCCAATGTAGAAGACCAGGGGCTCGCCGCTGGACCCGCCGGTATTGTAGCGTCGCAGCGCCGGCGCATCGTCGGCCTTGAGCGCATCGGTATTGGCGCGTATCAGGGCCTTGGTCAGGAAAGGCAGGCGCGCAAGATCGCCGAGCGACCGTGTGGCGGAGGGATCGAATCTGGCTTCGTCGAATACTCGGCGATAGTACGGCACATGCCGCGAGGCGTCGGTGAGAAGGCGCCGCAAACGGCCGACGCGCAATGCGTCGAGCTCTGCACGCGGCCACCACTGGCTCGCCTCGAGCTCGCGCAGCCGCTCGACGCTCGAATGCCTCTTCAGTCGCTCATGCAGAGGAAAGAGCCCTCCGGCAATGAACCGCGTCCACGGATCACGGCGGGTGTTCATGTCGCGAAGTGATGCAGCGACGCCACGCCGAGCGCGCGGGCATACACGCCAAACAGGCGGGGGCGCACCTGAGCCCAGGTGTAACCAGCCGCGCTCTCGGCGCCCGCCTCGACGAGCCGTCGGGCGAGCCCCTCCTCTGCGAAAACGCGTATGGCCGCCGCAGCCATCGCTGAAGGATCGCCGGGCGCCACCAGAAGCGCATTGCGCGCGTCCGTGACCAGATGGGGAATGCCTCCGACGTTGGTCGTCACGATCGGCACCGCGCTTGCCATCGCCTCGAGAAGCGAGATCGGCATATTGTCCGCGGTCGAGGGATTGAGCATCAGATCGGCGTTTCGATAAAGCTCGGTGATGTGCTCGTTGTCTATGCGTCCGGTGAAACGCACGCCGTCCGCGACCCCGAGCGTCTGCGCCAGCTGCTGCAGGGCATCGAGCCGTGGTCCTGAGCCCGCGACCGTCAAGGTCGCATCCGGATACGCGCTCCGGATGACCGCAAACGCGCGCAGCGCCGTTGGGATGTCGTAGATGTCCTCCAGGTTGCGGGTCACGATAATGTTGTGGCTCGCCGCTCGTGGCGGGCCCGGATGGAATCGGGAAAGATCGACGATATTGGGCACGATCTCCGCCGCGATCTCGAATTGCCCGAATACGTCCTGCAGGAAGCCGGAGGGCACGACGATGGCGAAGGCGCGGCGCAACGTGGGCCTCACCCAGGCGACTTGCCGGCGGAGAAATTGCTCCGCTTCGCCGCCCCGGTAATTGACCACGACCGGTACGCCGCGCAAGCGTGCGATCCAGACGGCCGGCGCCGCGCAAAGGTGCCAGGCCCAGCCGGAATTGGCCATGACGTGGAACAAATCGGCACGCCCCGCACAGCGCCAGAGGTGCCGCAGATAGGGCACCAGTCGGAAAACAGCACGCACGCCGCGCACGCTCCCGATCCAGTGCGGCCGATAGCGCGCATTGACCTGGACGATTTCGACCGATATCGCCGCATCGGCCAGGAGACGTGCAAGCTGGCGCGTCTGATTGGCCATGCCGCCCGACGGTGGCGGGAGCGGACCCACGAGTCCGATCGAGATCTGCCTGGCCGAATCCACTGGCGACTCCACCTGTCAAGCCAGCGCCAGCTGAACGGCGAGCGTCGCCAGAAGCAACAGTGCTACGACGGCAAGGACCACCAGTTGCCGACGCAGCATGTGCAGGTGGTGTACCTGCTCGGCATTTTCGCTGGTTTCGTAGATGCGGATGTGCGGCCTCACGCCGGCCATGCTCGCAGCGAACTGTGCAAATGTCTGCGATACCTTTCCTGCCGTTCTCACCAGCGGGTGCGCGTAGTAGCCGAACACTTCATTGCCTTCGAGCAGATACCACTGGTGAATGCCTCGCCGGTAGTAGTCGAGTGCGGTGTCGCTTTGGACGAAACCTGGACGGCCGCGCCCGTTGGGACGCATGCACACCTTCTCGCGCGAGCCGAGCAGCACCTTTCGGAATTCCAGCGCCCCCAGCGGTTCGCCGCTCGACGCGTCGATCGCATGAAAATTGTTGAACACGTCGACGAGCAGCCACTTGCCGCGTTGCCGGTCATAGATCTCGACCACCGTGTGGCCGTGTCCGCCGAATCCGTCGAAGGAAAACCCCCACTGCCGCACCGTCAGTCCCGCCGTGTGCGCGAGAGCTAGGAAGACCTTGACGAAGTCGGCGCAGTAGCCGTATCCATCCTGGATCGCCCGGTAGGTGGTCAGAAGGTCGGCGCGCACCGGCCCCAGGTCCCCCGCGCGCTCGATCAGATGAGAGGCGAGCGCCAACGCCTTCTCCCAATCTCCGTTCAAACGGTCCAGATCGAGACCGGCCACGATTTGGCGGAACTCGAGCGTCGGCGGCAGGCGTTCGGCCCTGAACCCGACTGGAAATTTCGGCGGAATCCAGTCGAAATCCTCCGAGCGTCCCGGCGACAGCAGCAGCGCATTGCGCAGGCGCACCGCCTCGGTTCCCGGGTAGGCCCGCCAAAACACGTAGCCGACGACGGCGGCAACGGCGACGAGATTGGCGACAATGCCGATGCTCATCACGCTACCAGCACAATCCCACGTACTCTCCGCGCAGCGCCCTACGATCGGCGATGTTGACCAGGTCGATGATCGTCTGCTCGGGCCGGGTGTGCTGCGCGAGGGCGGCAACGACGCCGGCATCGCCCAGACCGACGACCAGCACGTCGGATCCCGCGATCACTTCCGCGATGTCGTTGCGGATCAGCGACCCGATGTGCGGCAAGTGCTGTTCGATGTAACGCCGGTTGGCGCCGAGCAGGTTGGACAGGTGCACTTCCGGGTCGTAGACCAGGATCGTGCAACCCTTGCCGATGAAATGCTCGGCCAGCAGCACCAGCGGACTTTCGCGCAGATCGTCGGTCCCGGTCTTGAACGACAGCCCTATCATGCCGATCCTGCGCTTTGCAGTCGCGGCCACCTTGGCTATCGCGAGCTCGATATGCGCCCGGTTGGACGCCGTGATCGCTGCCTGCATCGGCAATTCGACGTCGTGCGTCTTGGCCAGATGGATCGTGGCGCGAAGGTCTTTCGGCAGGCACGAGCCGCCGAAGGCGAACCCCGGCTTCAGATACGCAGGCGAGATGTTGAGCTGCCGGTCCTTGCATACGAGGTCCATCACCTCGAAGGGGTCGACTCCCAATGCGTCGCACAGGCGCGCCGTCTCGTTGGCGAAGGTTATCTTCAGCGCATGAAAATTGTTGCAGGTGTACTTCGCCATTTCCGCCGCGCGAATCGACGTGACGTGGAACTCGCCCGGCAGATGGCCGAACAGCTCGCGCAGCTTTGCCGCCGGCTCGGCCGCGTTGGCGCCGACGACGGTGAACGGCGGCTTGTCGTAGTCTCGAATCGACGTTCCCTCGCGCAGGAACTCCGGCTGGAAGCAGACGTGGAAATCGACGCCGTCCTTCTTGCCCGACTCGGCTTCGATGATCGGGCGGAGCACGTCCTCGACCGTTCCGGGCACCAGGGTCGACCGGAATACGAATACGTGCGTTACCGGCTTTTCGCGCATCGCCGTGCCAAGGTCATGAGCGAGCCGAAGCATGGCGGTCTGATCCTGGCTGCCGTTCGGCGCCGATGGCGTGCCGACGCAGATCAGCGAGACGTCGGTCTCCAGCACCGCCCGGCGAGTGTCCCTGCTGACCGAAACACGTCCACTGGCAACCGTATCGGCCATCAGCTGCACCATGCCCTCCTCGACCACCGGTGTCCGGCCGGCGGCGATCAGGTCGAGCTTCGCCTGGTCGACGTCGACGCCGACGACGCGATGGCCATCGCGCGCCAGACAGGCGAGCGATACCGCGCCCACGTAGCCCAGGCCGAAGATGCTGATGTTCATGCCAGTGCTCCAGCGGTCGCGCGCGTGTCCCGCGATGTCCGGCCCTGGCTTGCCAGACAGCGATCGATGATGGCGTCGAGGCGCTGCATCGACTTGTCCCAGGAGTGATGCGACAGCATGCGAGCACGCCCAGCGCGCGACAGGCGCTGACGCTCGACCGGATCGTCGACGATGCGCAGGATCGCCGCCGCGTACTCGTCAGGCGATGACGCCGCGAGGAAATGTTCGGGATCGGCGGCGTCGACGCCGCCGGCAGCGACGCGGCTGGTCACGACCGGAACGCCGCTCGCCATCGCTTCGAGGATCTTGTTCTGTGTCCCCCGTGCGATATTTAGCGGCGCGATCATCAGCGCCGAGCGCTGCAGGTACGGCCGAACGTCGGCCACCGATCCGGTCACGCTGACACCGGGGAGCTCTCCAAGCCGTCGCACGCGCGGCGAAGGATCGGCGCCGACGATCATCAGCTTGAGGGATGGGCGGCGTGCGTGCAGCAAAGGCAGTGTCCTGGCGCAGAAATCGAACATGCACTCCTGATTCGGGTAGTAGTCCATTCGGCCGACGAAGACGATCGTATCAGCATCGTAGGCTTCGCCGCTCGGTGCGAAATATTCGCCGTCGACGCCGTTCGGGAACCAGTCCGAGGCAACACCGGTGCGATAGCTTTCGAGGGTTTCCCATTCGGCTCGCGTCGTCGCCGTGCACAGGTCGAAATGCCGGGCAAGCCGCTTTTCGGCGCGCTCCATCTTGGCGCCTTCCAGCCGGTAGCCCAGCGACAAGGGGAAAGGCTTGAAGCGCGCGTACTCGAGCCACTTTTGCGAGTCCATGTCGCCGAAGTCGAGGATCTTGGGCGTGCCGCGGACATTCTCGACATACGGCGCGACCGACGAGCAATGCACGAAGATCAGGTCGAAGCGTGTGCCGGCGAGCAGTGCATCGATGCGCTGCGCCAGCTGCGGCGAATAAAAATATCCAATCGACGACGGATTCGGCGTTGGAAGGCGAACCAGCATCCGCATCGTCTGTACCGGATTGTTGACTCTTCCGATGTCGTAGCTTGCGCAGTGCGCTGCCAAGCCCTCACCTTCCCGCGCTTCCTCCATCGAGCGTGCGATCGACGCGACGTGGACTTCGTGCCGGGCCGACAAGTGGCGGATCATGTTGAACGGACGGATCTTGCCGCCTCGCTTCGGCGGAAACGGAAAGCGATGGCAGACGTAGAGAATCCTCACGACGTCACCGCCTTGAGCTCGTCGGCGACATCGGTCGGCTCGCGGCCGTCGAGATACATGCGCGCCCAGATTTCGAGGTTGATCAGAGTCAACAGCCGGTCGGTCCCGTCTATGCGGTTGGCGCGATGCGCCGCGATCAGCGCGGCGACTTCCGGCGGCCGGAACAATCCGCGGGCCTCGATCGACGCGGGCGACAGCAGCTCGCGCATCAGCGGCGCGAGATCGCCCTTCAGCCAAGCCCCCATCGGCGTGCCGAAGCCG
>Ga0070666_10002538_pt1 | contig 11045 bp, 10 predicted proteins | sample KBSS23metaG_FD_64677 | JGI IMG/M metagenome (GOLD analysis project Ga0070666, IMG submission 64677) | Switchgrass rhizosphere microbial communities from Kellogg Biological Station, Michigan, USA - KBS S2-3 metaG | ecosystem: Host-associated > Plants > Roots > Rhizosphere > Soil ... | reverse complement strand
AGTTCTTCAAAATGGAAATGGTTACGGATACGAAACTCATCATCGGACATGTTCTTTGGTTCGGCAACATCGGTACCCGAAGAGATATAGAATAGTTGTGCATTTACCAGCTCGCCAATATCACCCTGCTGAACTCTTCTCACCATTTCACCGTAAACAGAAGCATAACGGATCTGGAAGCCGATCACAACGCTCAACTTGCTGCTTAGCTTTTCTCCAACCCGTAATACTCTTTTACAACCTTCAGTATCGGGGGCCACAGGTTTTTCGCAGTATACATGCTTACCGCCATCGACCGCAGCTTCCAAAATAAAAGGATGCGCATAGGCTGGCGTTGAGATCAACACGGCATCGACATCTTTGTTTTCGATCAGCTTCAAATAAGCTTTTGATCCCCTGTACATGTAGGACGAACTGATGGCGGGCAAAGTTTTAGCTGAATTCAATTGGCTGTAAACCGGCAATCCTTTTTGCAATTTGTCTTCGAAAAGATCGGCCATGGCAATAATATGTGTATTGGTGTTCTGCGACATGGACGTGATCACTGCTGTGCCCCTTTTGCCGCAACCGATGATCCCAACCCGGATCGCAGAATTAACACGCGATTTAAAAACGATATCTGGTTTCAGAATAGTAAATGCCGAAACAGTGGCTGCGTTTTTGAGAAAGGTTCTTCTTTGCATGTCTGAGATTTTATGAAATGAAATTTGTATCTGTGAGGGAAGATACAAAATCAAAGATTCCCGTCCCTAATTGGCGACCCTAACCGTATAAAGCAAAACTTTATCTTTTTTTCCTTTTAGGAAGATTTCTCCCAAAGCCATTTGCTGATATTCGGCATTTAGTTGGATCCGCTCAACCAGGTCGGATGACAAAAGTAAGTTTACATTATTATTATTACACTCAGCCTGTATTCGTGAAGTGGTATTCAATACGTCTCCCGAATAAACGATATCTTTTTTTACAACGCCTATCTCACCTACAGTCGCCTCGCCGATATGCAGCCCGGCTTTAAATGAAGGAAGCAGGTCATACACACGCCTGTAATGTTCTTTCCTTTGTTCCAATGCCTGCTGAACGCGGAAGAAACACTGAATGCAATTATTTTCTGCAAGACCTTTTTCAGCGGGCCACGTCACCACCACTTCATCTCCTACATATTGGTATATCTCTCCCTGGCTGTTTAAAATGGATTCAGTAATATCATCAAAAATCTCTTTCATCAACCCAAAGAATTTTTTACTGTTCATTTTTTCAGCTATAGTTGTCGAAGACCTGAGATCGAGAAACATAAATATCCTTTCTTCCTGCCGCGGATGATAGTATTTGCCGGTAATAAATTTCCATAATATGCCGGGGCCAAACTTATCATTGACCTGGAGCATAAACTGGGTAACTGAAGCTAACGATCCAAATAGAAAAACATTAATAAAAAAAGAAGGAGAAAAGATATTGAACAGCACATTATGTACCGACTCTGATAAGGCAAAATAAAAACTTCCATTGAAAGAAAAATAAACAAAATCAATCAAAAACACCCCAACCATTGCCAGGCTCAAATAGGTAATGATAAAGAGAAGGCCTGCGTTGATGATCCCGAATGCAAACGACCTTCTGCGATAACGGGAGCCCAATTTAAAAACCAGCAGCCATCCACCAGCAAAACCGCCAAATATTCCAACCACAAGGGTTCCTGCAAATTCATTCCAAAATGGAATTGACCCTGAGAGTTTTTTCAGTGCAATGAAGTCATAAATAAAAAAATATTGACTGATGAAGGAAATGCAAGCGAACAGCGTCCAGCATAAAGTAATGATCATCACTGTCCGCATCTTTTTCCGGAACCCGGTTTTCTTTGTCATTAGTAAAACCCCAGGTTTCAGGATATGAAACCGGCGGGTGTATACAATTTAAATTATATAGTTGAATATATTTTTCCCGTTCTGCCGTTTTTTGCAGTCGTCTATAAGTCAAAAGATCTTCGATGCGTGAAGACACGCATCGCGGCAATTGGAGAATTATCGCCGGGCAGGTCCGAAGGACCCGCAGAAGGAGTCATTGACCTTTGGAGGGGCCAAAAACAATATAGGACAGAAAAATATTTCTGTCACCATAAAAAATCTTACCTTAATGATACTTTAAAAATTAGAGCCACATTTAAGCTATCTCAGTAGCATTTCGACTCTTCTTCTTTATTGGTTTTACACACCTATTTATTAAATTTTCTAACTCCCACTATGGAACAGACTAAATCTACGCCATTGGCTGACCAACTAATTAATGAGATATTTTCGTTGACGGAAAGGTACAATGACAATATCAAAAACGGCGGCAAATTTTCAGATGCAAAAGAGATTCGCAGGAACATAAAAAGGCTGACAGAAAAACTCAGGAAGATATTAGCGCAGAGTGAAGATTGAGAACCCGTCCAGGCCGGAGATCGTTCTCCGGCTTTTCATTTATTGTAAATACCACTTCCGAATAAAATTCATTGACGTTCAGGATCTCCACGCACCGGAAATAAATATAAAACGGGAAGTGATGCGTGAAGACACGCATCACAAAGATCCGGTCATTTAAAACTAATTGGCTTTTCCTGTAACCGGTGAAACATCAGATAAGGACCGCACCCCAGACGATCAGTGAAATGATTGCCCCGATCCACGCCCACCTTATTCTTGATTTATTATCCTTCCCGATCAGGTACGCAATTAAAACGCCTATTAAAGACAGGAATAAACCCAACAACAGTCCCCCGAGACTGAAAACACCTCCCCCTCCTACAGGCGGCTTTGTGAGATATTTTTCAATGCTTTTCCTGCTGAAAGTTCCGTCCTCATTTATACTTTTTTTCAACTGGCGCTGACTTAGCTTGAACTGCACCTTTTCGGAAAATTTCATTTTTTCTCCACTCAGCGTTTCAAAATCCTTCACACTGATACGGGAAAGATCCATCAATGAGATCAGGTGGCCAGTTTTTCCAACAGGCAGATAAACCTCATCGGCTTTTAGTGGAGGCTTGGCCGCTGATGAAGGAATTGAATTCGTTGTGGAGTTGATTGAAGAAAAACTGGCAATAAATGCAAAAAGAATAATGACCTTTTTCATAATGCTAAAATTTTGGTTTACACAAAAACAATTTATCAAACTATCCGTACACATAATGATCGGGCATGCTCCGCAACAGCGGCGCAGCGAACCAATTTTCTAGAATGCAGTAAACTTAAATTTCTGGCCGCCTACAGAAGCTTCATACATCAATCCGCCTTTCTGCTGCGTGTATATCATGACTCCATCCCTGTATTGCGCGTTTGCAGAAGCACCCGCTTTTGCAGCAACTGCTGATGCCTGGGCGGAAAATTCGAATTTATTTTTTTTAAACCGATCCAGTGACTCCTTGTTTTCAAAGAATATCAATTCCCTGTAGGCCTGGCCTCCCAGTTGCAAGCCTACGGTTACCTGCGACATCTTTGCCTTGCCTATCATTTTTCCTTTTTCATAAACAATACCATTCCCGGATGCGCCACCTACCCCCACCGCGCCTTTGCCGACATTAGGAAACATAACATAGCCGGCAGCACCGTCAAATAATTTGCTCAATAATTCATCAGTTTTAATGAATTCTGCCTTCGCCGTATTACAGTCTTCGATTAAATCTTTTTCCTTATCGGATTGGGCACCGGCGGAATTTGTAAAAAATAGTACTGATGAAAGCAACACTGATTGCATGATCAGCGTGATGTTATACTTTTTCATTGTTGCGAGATTTAAATTTCAGAATATAAATTTTATATTTTTTCAGAACTACATCGATGATAAGATATCAGGACCACTTTTCTTTTTTTCCACTTCATTTACAGGAACCGGGGTATTCACCTCCTGCTTCGGTAAAGAATTTTGTTCACCTTCTTTTTTAAGAGCTTCATCAATGGCCTCAATTGCATCACTTTTTATTTGGGTCCAGGTTTTAAAATCTTCGATCCAGAATAAGATCCTGATATCGATTGAACTGCTGTTGAAATCCTTTATTAATACTACCGGTGGTGGGTAACCGATGATCCTTTTATCCGCGGCTAAAATATCCAGTACCAATTTTTTGGTTTTTTCCAGGTTGGTACCGTGAGCTAGTTTGGTCGCTATTTCCACGCGACGATTGCTGTTTCCTCTTGTCCAGTTTATCACGTTCTCGCTCAGGAAACTCCCATTAGGGATAATGACATCGGCTCCATCCCAGGTTGTGATTATACTGCTTCGGAAGCCCATTGACTTCATAGTCCCTGATTGTCCTCCGAACTCAACCACATCCCCCACCCTGATGGGCTTTTCAAAAGCGAGGATCAATCCGCTCACCAGGTTATTGATCAGAGATTGCAAACCAAAACCGATACCTACACTTAATGCTCCTAAAATGACCGTTAGCCTGTCCATGGGAATGCCGGCGGCAGCAAATGCCACCAACACACCGATAGTTATTATTGAAATTCGTATCAGCAGAAGCCAGCTACCAACGCCTTTCTTTTTTTCACGACTGCCCGCAACACCCTGGTCACTTGAAGCAAAGAATGTAACAATGCTGGAAATTATACCTGACAAGAAAAGGATCAGGAAAAACTGAAGAATATTTTGGATATTAAAAGTGGTTTCGCCAATTGTTCTCTCTTTCAAAAGGTAATCGGTGAACTGCCAGCCAAGCTTCCTGAAGAAATAGAAGCTGCGTCCAAATAAGATAAACCAACCGATCACGAGGAGATAATAAAATGCTGATGGCACTTTTTTGACTACTCTTTCAAAATCAACATACAAGGTTTTTCTATCCGGTGTTTGATATGTCGTGGCAGCGATGGTCAGCATTTCATTAGTGAGCCTTATCACCCAGAAAAAAAGTATCCCATTGACCAGGCCGAAATTGCCACTGGTTAAAAGAGATTTCGAAATATTGTACCTCCCGTAAAGGTTGGCTACGGTGGACAGAAGTTCCATCAAAATGAAGAAACCGATGAAAATCCGGATCCCTCTTTCTCTTAGTTCCCTCCGGCGGCGGCTTATTAAAAAAACAACACCAAAGATCACTCCCATTGATGACAGCAAAAGCATTCCCCATCTCTCAATGCGGGAAGCCTGTAGTGTTAAGTTGTCAATAGCTGCCAGGACGAACATCAACACCGTTATGATCCACGCAGACCTCCAGTATTGTGTAATGAAATTCCGGAAAATGAATGTGAGCGACGCAACTGAAATGATCCATAACATAATACTGAACCCAAATGGCGGAGCTGGGAAGATGAATTGGAAAACACATAACACGATCAGTATCGATGACAAAAGGGGATAACGCAAAACAAGGTATCCCTGTTGATCGGTAGACGACGATTGAGTTGCACTTAATTTTTTCTTCAAATTTCTTAGAAACAGCGTTAAGCCTGCAATCAATAACAACACGAATGCAATCCGGCCTGAATTCTCTCTTGAATAAAAAGAAAAAACCAACGTCGCTTTTTCTTTTGACATGTGATAAATTTCAGCAAGAGGCCTTCTGAAGGCTACCGGCTGCCAGAGATTGACCGTTTCCCGGTCTGACAAAGAAGAGGAAAGATCATCCCTGTAAGTTTGAATCTGCTCAATACCATCTTCCAGCTTAATGGTAACAAAATTTACCCTGGTTTGTAATAGCTGGACCTTTTGAATCGCCTTTTTTAGCAGGCTATCAGCGGGTCTCATTTCATTTGTCACCCGTGTTATTTTGCTGATCAAATGAATGAGGCTGACAGAATCTGACGGTAATTCAACAAGAACGCTGTCGCTGGCCAGTGAGTCAATTTGGTTCCGGAAACCCACCATGCTTTTAAGATAGGAATCCAGTGACTGTTTCGCAATTTCTGTTCTGTTAAGCAACTTTCTCAAAAGAGTAAATGAAGTAGCAAGGTTTCTGTCTGTTTGTGTGGACCCCTTATTTGTGAAAATACCATCGCCGGCCACATCATACAGGCGAAGCAGGTAATCCAGTTCTGATGCTATCCCTGCGGTATCAATTCCCTTTTCTAAATAATCATTTGCTTTTTGGGAGACCTTCATGATATTATCAAGGATCTCATTTTGTCTCGCAGTGATCTTATCGGCATTGAACTGCTTAAGGTTATTTTTGATCTCATCTGCTACCCGCTGTCTCAACGGGATCAAAACCTCCCTGGTTACTGTATCTGTTATGATCGTATCATGGGCAGGCGCTTCCTGCTGGGCCGATCCAATAATGCAAAATGAAGACGCAAGGATAAACAGGGAGATGTGCGGTAACTTTCTTGCCATTAAAACCTTTTAGTTCATGATTGAAAAGGTTACAAAAAGCAGCAGACAAAGGAATTTACGAAGAAATTGTTTATCCCCTTGCTGTCAGCAGTGATCTTTCTTTCGGTAAAAGATAGCAAGTTTCAGGTTTCATTACAATAAAAAACTGCCGGGATTTATAGTATTGAGCAAGTAAATGTGAATTCGGTTTGTTTAAATCTTCTGCAATTCTATTTGATACGGATGAATGTGAGCAAGGGCGGTCAATATCAAACAGGTTTGAGCACACAAACTGCCTCCTAAGGTCAACCCGATCAACCGCAACAACATGTTAAAACGATTCTAACCGATGTATCTCGTGGTTGCAAGCGCATGAGATACCCAACTATTATTTCTTAAAGAAGTAGGAGTACTTATTTCGCCGTCTCTGCCGAAATAAAAACTTTCATTATTGCAATACCCGTTTTCCGCTAAATGTTTCATTGCCTGCAGATCTTGTGATCTTATAAAAATATAGGATGCACAAGCCCCTGGCAATGGTTAGATCCAGCTTCGTTCCGACGACGGCAAAGGTGTTTATGGATGTTTCGATACCAGTATTACGAATCCTGCTATCAGGAATACAGAGAGAATAACAAGCGTACTCTGTACATTTTCGTTGGCTAACAATGAGTGGATTTTTTTCATAACAAGGTTTTTCAGTTAAAAAATAGGATTTGGATTCTCCGAGTTGCTCGGACAAAAAATTCAGTTTTGTGAAAACTGTTAGGGTAGGATTAATGTAAACCTAAAAAATTAAAGTGACCGGGTCAAGTATAGGTAATGAGTTTTTTATTGTGTAATTCAGGAGAAATAATTTTTTATCAGCCGTGCGAGTGCCGGTCCTTCTCAGCTTTTTAATCTAACTTTCAAAACAGGCAACGCCAGCTAAATCTTATTTTATTATCCTTCAATAAAACCAACACATGATGAATACGAATAAGTTCAAACTGCTTCTCCTTTGCATAGCGATAGTAAATACGGTAAGCGCCCAGGATATGTGGACATATTTTTCTCCTGATGATTTTGCCAGGCGAAGAGCCAAACTGATGGAGCAGATCGGCGACGGTGTTGCTATCATGCAAGGTGCTGAGCTACCCGAAGCCTTTGTAAAATTCAGGCAGGATAATAATTTCTATTACCTCACAGGAGTTGAGATGCCCGGGGCTGTTTTAATCATAGATGGCAAAGCCAAAACATCTTTGTTATTCGTGCCGGATAAAATACCCGGTGATATAAAAGAGGAGGCCCGCATTGTTCCCGCTGCAGCATCAGCTTCATTATATAAAATGGATGCAGTAAGATCTCTTACTGCTTTTACCGGCACATTGAATCATTATGCCTTGCTTGGCCAGCCTTTCTATCTTATTTCTTCACCGGAAGAAACAACCGAAATGACAAGGGACCGGGGTGATGCATTGCGGGTAAGCCGTATGAATGATCCCTGGGATGAACGTCTACCCAAGGAAGTAAATTTTATACATAAAATAAAGGAGCGATACCCATTAGTGGCTGTCAAAGATCTTACCCCTGTCCTGGATATAATGCGTTGGGTGAAAGATGAAAAAGAAATTAAAGTGATCCGTGAGTGTGGTCGCATTGGCGCCCTTGGTTTTGATGAAGCCATGCGGGTGACGCGCCCGGGAATTTATGAATACCAGGTAGTGGCAGCCTGCGATTTTGTTTACCAGAATGAAGGCACACAGGGTCCGGCTTATTTTGCCATTGCCGCATCAGGTGAGAGGGGATTGAGCTGGCATTACAATGCCAACAATCATCTGCTGAAAGAAGGGGATGTGATCCTGCTTGACTACGCCCCCGATCATCATTACTATACTACCGATATCACACGTACATGGCCCGTAGCCGATAAATTTTCAGATGTGCAACTAAAATATTACAACTGCATCAGGGAAGCAGAAGAAAAAGTAATTGCAGCAATGAAGCCGGGTGTTACGGTGAACGATCTGAAGAAAATAGCCAAAGACGTTTATATAAAGCACGGCTATGAAAAATTATGGCTTGATTATATCGGGCATTTTGTTGGCATGGCCGTTCACGACGTGGGTCCCTATGATAAGCCCTTTGTAGCCGGTGTGGTGTTTAATGTAGAGCCCATTATTGAAGACAAAGATCTTAAAATTCACCTGCGCCTTGAAGATACGATCGTGACCACGGCCACCGGATCAGAAAACCTGACCGCAGGCACAACGGTAATACCCGAACAAATTTATAAACTGATGAAAGAAAAAGGTGTGGGAGAAAAAACCGCCTTTTGACGCCATTACCACTTTGATTTGTTTCCGCAATAAGAACCACGTCTAACAATGAATAAATTGTTGGTGGTACGCCAATGACTGCTTCCTGTCGTCTGTCCCTATCGATCATTTCAGTCGTGATTCATTTCTTCATGTTGTTCGTTTACGATAACCCGTTGTTGATTGACAATCGCATTTAGCACATTCATTCATGAAGTATTCTTGCTAACGGATCTGCAATAGATCTGCAAATAAAAATGTCAAATAAAAAAACACTATTATGAAATTGCTCATTTTTTCCATCACCATTGTTCTTACTACGATGCTTTTCTGTGGGTGTTAGCTGCGGAAGAAACAGAATAAGCGCAGAGTAAAAAGAGTAACTGCTCCCGGGTGAATACGGGGATGTTTCAGCATCCCCGTTATTACCTTTCGGTAACAAAAAATGCTCAGTGTAATTTCTTGTGGTAAAAAAATAACAAATGAATAAGATCATACAATTCGGAGAAAATATAGAGGGAGCCGATATCGCGGTTTTAAATGAAAGAGAAATAAGGGCCGCAGCAGGCATACTATTCTTAGCCACTTTCATCTCCGCAATGTTTGTCTCGTTTAAAAATAATTTTTTGCCGATCAAGTATGTTTTAACGGTGTTCCTTTCTGATTTCATCATCCGTGTTTTTATTAATCCTAAATTTTCACCTACACTGATAATCGGACGTTTGATCGTAAGTAACCAAACACCCGAATATGTCGGAGCACAACAAAAAAAGTTCGCATGGGTCATTGGCGTGATCCTGTCAGCCATCATGTTCATTTTAATCGTCGTCGCCAATTCCTATAGTATTATTACAGGAGTGATCTGCCTTGTCTGCCTGGCATTCCTGTTCTTTGAATCTGCATTTGGTATTTGCCTCGGGTGCAAATTTTATCCGCTATTATTTAAAGAAAAAGCCCGGCGTTGCCCGGGTGAAGTCTGTGATAAAAGAGCAAAACAAGATATTCAAAAAGTATCTGGGGTCCAGTTTATTATTGTAGTTGCATTTGCGACACTTATCATTATTGCCGCCTGGTTCTTTAACGATCAGTTTCATAAACAACCATCTGACCTATTTGGAATTTTTGCCCGCTCTCCGGGTGTTCAATAGAAAAGAAAAACCAGGTTTGCTTGTCCTGGGTTGCACATGATGTGGGCACTCCCCATGTTGTGGTGAGCCATTATGAAAGTGAAGAACTCCACTCTAACTTATAAACACTGCTCTTACTTTTAATACATGTAAAAACAAAACAAGTAATGAAACGCGTACTGATCTGTGCATCTGGGTTATTTATCACCACATTACCACTTACATGAGTTTCGACAGAAGAAGTTTCAAGCGCTATACGGTTAGCCGGTATATTTTGTATGCCGTATCCCGGATCATGATGACGGTAAGCTAATTGTTCGATCTTGTCCTCAAGAAGCCCAGGCTGATCAATTATGGCGATAATTTGTAGTGAATTTTTCATAATCGTGATTTATATGAATTGTGATCATCGTTCTCCGGCAACTGCCGGCATCCTGATGCCCGCTACTGTTTGCCGCTTTATCATATCGCTTTTGTGATCAAAATGGTTAATAAAGAAAATGTGAAAAATTATTTAAATCGGCGGCAAGGTTAATTCAATTGGAAATATTTTTCAGCCGCCATTTACCCATCGGCGTTGTTTTCCATACTGAAGAGCGTTTACAGCACATCACCAGTGCTTCAATCCAAAAAAATCAAAAAATTAGAATTTATGATTAGTCTCCTGGCAACTCCACGCCCGGATCGCGAAAAGCTGTGACTCTTTTTTTATTGACTTTTGAACTCAAACAACAGGATGAACCTGCCAATAAAATTCGTTGCTATAACAGGCACAAAGATTGAGGCAAGGTTTTAGACAGTGGTTGGAAATTTTTAACCCCAAAAAAATTTATGGATAAAGGTCTTGTTGTTAAAAAATCCATTTTCGTCAATGCGGATGCGGCGAATGTATGGGATGCGCTGGTGAATCCTGAAAAAATAAAACAATACCTGTTCGGCACGGACACTGTTTCCGATTGGAAAGTAGGCAGCAGGATAACTTACAAAGGAGTTTGGCAAGGCAAGGAATATGAAGACGGTGGTACTATTTTGCAATTGGTACCAGGAAAAATCTTTCAATCCACTTACTGGAGTTCGATGGCAGGCACTGAAAATAAACCGGAAAATTATGCGACAGTCACCTATGAGTTAGCGAAAAAAGACGGCGGTACTTTAGTCTCGCTTACCCAGGATAATTGTAAAACTGAAGAACAGAAAAAACACCTGGAAGAAAATTGGAGCATGGTACTGGAAGGGTTGAAAAAAGTTGCAGAAGAAAAATAAAAAAGGAAAATATTTCCCCGGGCCAGGCCCTGTTCTTCCTTTTGATCCCAATAAACACCTGCTTCCCGAGCGCTGT
>Ga0070666_10002535_pt1 | contig 11048 bp, 9 predicted proteins | sample KBSS23metaG_FD_64677 | JGI IMG/M metagenome (GOLD analysis project Ga0070666, IMG submission 64677) | Switchgrass rhizosphere microbial communities from Kellogg Biological Station, Michigan, USA - KBS S2-3 metaG | ecosystem: Host-associated > Plants > Roots > Rhizosphere > Soil ... | reverse complement strand
TGGATCGTATCGCCATTCGCCGTCTTGCCCTGCCACGCGATCGCATCGCTCTGTGCGAATGCAGCGGCGGACAGGCCGGCGAGGAATAGGCAAAGCAGTACACGTTTCACGCGGGAATCTCCGTCTTGGCGGGCGCCGCAGCCGCAGCGCGCACCGGTGCTCAATAGACAAGGTTGCGTCGCAAAACCTTACGGCTGGCGGAAAACTTCCCGAGCCGGCATGCTAGCGGGCATCGCCGATCCGACCCCTGCCATGTCCGCACCCGCTCCCGCGCCGCGCACCTATCGCTATTACGACTTCATCCTTGGCGCCTTCGTCTGCGTCCTGCTCTGCTCGAACCTGATCGGCCCGGCCAAGGTCGCCAGTGTGCATCTGCCGGTCATCGGCGAGTTCACTTTCGGCGCCGGCGTGCTGTTCTTCCCGATCTCCTACGTGTTCGGCGACATCCTTACCGAAGTCTACGGCTACGCGCGCGCGCGCCGCGTGATCTGGTCCGGACTCACTGCACTCGTGTTCGCCTCGATCATGGCCACCGTCGTCGTCAAGCTGCCGCCGGCCGCGGGCTGGCACGGCCAGGAGGCCTACGAATCGATCTTCGGCCAGACCCCGCGCATCGTGTTCGCCTCGATCACCGCGTTCTTCCTCGGCGAGTTCGTTAATTCGTATACTTTGGCAAAAATGAAATTGTGGACGAACGGCAACGCGCTGTGGTCGCGCATCATCGGCTCGACGATCATGGGCGAAGGCGTCGACTGCCTCGTGTTCTATCCGGCCGCGTTCCTCGGCGTCTGGGAAACCCAGCTCGTGATCACGGTGATGGTGTCGAACTACGTGATGAAGGTGGTCTGGGAAATACTCGCGACGCCGCTGACCTACCGCGTCGTGGCCGCGCTCAAGCGCGCGGAGCGCGAGGACTACTACGATCGCGACACGCAATTCACGCCGTTCACGCTGCGCACCTGATTCGACTCGCCGGCGCTGCGGCGCGTGCCCGTGACTACGAACGCAGGCGGCGCGCGATCGCCGGCTTGGACACGAGTGCGAACAGCAGGCCCGCGGCGAAGCCGGCGATATGCGTCCACCACGCGACCGGGCCGAACGCCGGGCCGACGAACGTGAAGGCGACCTGCAGCAACGCCCAGAAGCCGATCAGCAGCGGCGCCGGGATGCGCACGAATTCGAGGAACATGCCCAGCGGTAGCACGAGTCCGAGGCGCGCACGCGGAAACAGACCGAGGTAGGCGCCGATGATCGCCGACACCGCGCCGCTCGAGCCGACGATCGGCGTGCTCGTGCTCGAAAGAATCAGTGCCGCGAGCAGGTTGGCGAAGGCGCCGCCGAGCAGGAACAGGAGCAGGAAGCGCCACGGCCCGAGCGCACGCTCCGCGGGTACGCCGAAGATCAAGAGGAACAGCAGGTTGCCGACCAAGTGCAGCCAGCCGGCATGGATGAACAGCGCGGTGAACAGACGCAGCCAACGCAGTTCCACGAGCTGCTGCAATGCCGGTGCGTTGGCGTCGAACAAGCGCGTCGGCACGGTGCCCCACTGGCGCAGGAACTGCCAGCGCGTCGCGTCCGCTGCGAGCACGAGCCAGAGAAACAGCGCGATGCAGGCCGCGAGGATCGCGAGCGTGGCCCACGGCAGGGGCGATGGCCGCTTTCGGTCGACGGTGACGAACACGGCGCTCAGGAACCGGGCCGCGGCATCAGCATGCGCCGGCCGTGGAATTCGAGCACGAGCCCGCTCGGGCGAATCTCCACCAGCGTCACGCCGCGCACGTTCTCGCCCTCGGTCACGCGCGTTCCCTCGATGATGGCGAAGCGGCGCTTCGGATCGGGCGAGTAGACCTGCATCGTGATCGGCAGTGCGGGCAAGGCGTTGCGCACGTCGGGGGGCATTTCATCGATCGTGGGCACATCGTTTGCGGCAGGCGCAGGTGGCGCGGGGACCGCCGGAGCCGGGGTCTGTGCTGCCGGCGCTGGCGCAGCAACGGGGGCAGGCGGCGGTGCCGGCACGGGCGCGGCCACCGGCGCGGGCGAAGGAGCCGGCGCGCGGGCGGGTGCTGGCGCGGGTACGGGGCTTGTCGATTCCTTTCTTGGCGGCGGTGCAGGGATTGTCGCCTGCGTGGTTTGTGTCGGCGAGGAGACCGGTTTCGGTGGCAGCGGCCGCGGCGTGTTCGTGATGCCGGGCTCGGTCGCCGCTTTCGTCGTCGCCTTGACCGAAGCCGCTTCGCCCGGCGCTGTGGCCGGTGCTTGCGCCGCGTGCTGGCGCAGGTAGCGCCAGCCGCCGGCGGCGCCGAGCGCGAGCACGACCACCACGGCCAGCCACGGCAGCGGGCTGCGCCGCCGCCGTGTCGCCGTGACTGGCGTGCCGAGGTTCGGCATCTCGCCGAGCCGGCGCTGCTGTTCGGACTTCTTCAGGGCTTCGAGGATCAGCGACATGGACTTGTCAACGGGTATATTTTTATCTTTCTGTACAAATGCGGCGCGCGCTCACTGCACGCTGCGAGTCAGGTGCGGGCCGGCCGGATCGAGCGCAGACAATGCGAACAGCGTCTCCGGGCCGACGATGCCGTCGGGCTTGATGCCGTAGGCGATCTGCAGCTTGCGCACACGTTCGGCGAGGGCGTCGTCGAAGAACGCCGGGCCGGCGTCGGCAGCGCCGCCATCCATGTGCGCGAGCTGGGCCTTGACCCAGGCCACGCCCGGGCCGGCGTCGCCGTTGTGCAACCGCGCTGGTACATCTGCCGGCAGACGCCACAACGCGATGAATTCGCCATCCCACACGCTGGCGAGATCATCCTTGCCGACGCGGAAACTCTCGCCGCCGAGATTGAGCTGCACCTGTTCGCCGGCCACGCCCTGCAGCAGTGCATATGCACTCGCGTTCTGCCACTTGACCGGCAGGATCAGCGGCCGGTCGAAGCGCGCAAGCTGCGTGATCGCGCCATGTCCGCGCAGGCAGTTCATGCCGGGAAAGACCACGGCACGGCAACGTGCCGCGTCGCGCACCGAGGTCTCGGCCGACGTCGCCTGCCAGCGCGCGAGCAGTTGAGTCCACGCGGTCAGCTCGGAGTCGGAGGCATTCTCGGCGAGTTTGGCGAGTTTCTTCTCGGCCGGATTTTCCTGCGGCTTCGCCGGTTCGGCCGCGGCCGCCGTCGTCGTCGCGGTTGCGCTCGCGGCAGCCGCTGCGGCGGGCGGCGGAGTGGCAACGGCGGTCGGCACCGGTGCCGGCTGTTGCAACTGGTAGAAATACGCGGCTGCGCCGAGCGCGATCACCGCGCAGGCCGCGGCGGCCCACGGACCGTAGTGGCGCAGGCGATAGCGCGTCGTGCCGGGCAAGGTTTCGTCGGCCGCGCGATCGACCAGGCGCTCGCCGATCGAGTTCTGTTCGCGCGCGTAGCCGGCCATGAGAGCGCGGTCGCCGATGACGTTGATCAGGCGCGGCACGCCGCCGGAACGCTTGTACAGCGCGCGCAGGCCGAGGCGCGAGAATGGCGAGCGCAGCGCGCCGGCGATCGCGAGGCGATGGCGCACGTAGGCTTCGGTCTCGTCGCGGTCGAGCGGCGTCAGGTGATAGCGCGCGGTGATGCGCTGGGCGAGCTGGCGCAGCTCCGGGTCGTTGAGCTTGTCGCGCAGTTCGGGCTGGCCGAGCAGGATGATCTGCAGCAGCTTCTGCGTCGGCGTTTCGAGGTTGGTCAGCAGGCGCACCTGCTCGAGCGATTCGGTCGACAGGTTCTGCGCCTCGTCGACGATCAGCACCACGCGCAGGCCCTGCGCGTAGGCGTCGAGCAGGTAGGCGTTGAGCGCATCGACGAGCGCCTTGAGGCTGCCCTTGCGATCGGTGGTGTCGATCTTGAGTTCGTCGCAGATCGATTCGAGCAGTTCGAGCGGCGACAGCTTCGGATTGAGCACGAGCGCGACACGCGTGTTCTCCGGCAGCTGTTCGAGCAATAGCCGGCACAGCGTCGTCTTGCCGGTACCGACCTCGCCGGTGAGCTGCACGAAGCCGCCGCTGCCGCCCTTGCCGATGCCGTACAACAGGTGCGCGAGCGCATCCCGGTGGCGCTCCGACAGAAAGACGTAGCGCGGATCAGGGGTGATCGAAAACGGGGCCTCTTTGAGGCCGTAGAACTCCAGATACATACAGCTACTTTACCTTGGGAACCCATAAAAGTTTCGTGCGTGAGCCGGCGGGGCGGGATTTCCCGTATGAAAGGGCGAGCCCGGGTGGGTGCTCGCCCGCAGGCGGGCATCCGGGAGTAGCATCGCCGGGCGTTCCTGTTTCGGTCTGATCCATCATCCAGAGGATTCCGCCATGTCCAGGTTCACGCTCTCCGCTATTGCCCTGACCTGCCTGCTGTTGCCGATCACCACCTTTGCCGCCGGCACCGGCACCTGCACCTACAAGGACAAGAAACTGACCCTCGTCGACGGGGTGGTCTATCAGCGCCCCGATCACTTCGAGCCGAACAAGAAGGAAACCACGGTCGCACTCGCCTCGCTCAAGCTCGACCCCGGCAAGATCGCCGCAGCGAAGGATCCGGAAGACGCGGTACGCGAGCAGGTCTGGAAAGCCGACGACGGCGGCCAGGTGCGCATTACGCTCGGCGAGGGCGGCGTGACCGCGATCTACGCCTACCTGCCGCCCGGCGCCAATATCTCGCAATCGGGCACCGCATTCGGCGATCTCAAGCTTTCGCGTAACGACGCCAAGGGCGTGGCCGGCCACTATACCCTCAAGGGCAAGGCCAGCGACGATCTGTCCTGCGATTTCGGTTTCGATCTCGCCTACGCCAAACCGGGCGCCGCGGCAGCAACGTCAGCGGCACCCGCCGCTGCGGCCGCGCAGGGCGGCAAGCCGATACCCCCCGGCGGCGGCGAGGCCGGCAAGGTGCTGCAGGCAAATCTCGCGGCGATGCAGAAGGGCGACGTCGACGCGATGCTCGCGACCGTGTCGAAGCAGCAGGCCGACCAGATGCAAGCGCAGCGCAAGGATGCGCAATTTCCGGCGATGCTCGAAATGATGAAGGCATTTGCGCCGAAGAGCCTCACAGTTACCGGTGGCCAGGACTTCGGCGATCACGCCGAGCTGACCCTCGAAGGCGTTGAACAGGGCGGTGGCAAATCGACCGGTACGGCGCAGATGGTCAAGGAAGGCGGCAAGTGGAAGGTACAGAAGACGTCGATGCAGTCGAAGGGCGGCTGACGCAGAGTTGCGGTTGGAGCGTTCCATCGGGCAAACGATGGAACGCCCTGCCTATCAGCCTTCGGCTTTCGCAAGCGGCTCAGATCCCATTCCCGACCTGCGCCATACGGCTGGCGGCACGCCGAATTCGCGCTTGAACGCGCGGTTGAACGCCGCTTCGGATTCGTAGCCGCTGTGTTCGGCGATGCGTGTGATCGCCTCGTTGCCCGAACGCAGCCGTTGCGCGGCCAGCGCCAATCGCCAGCGCATGAGGTATTGCATCGGCGGCTCGCCGACCAGCGCGGCGAAGCGCTCGGCCAGGGCCGAACGCGACAGCGCCGAGGCGCGCGCGAGTTCTTCCACGGTCCACGGCTTGGCCGGGTCGGCGTGCATCAGCGCGAGCGCGCGGCCGACGTGCACGTCGCGTAGCCCGGCGAGCCAGCCGCGGCCCTCGGGCGGCAGGCTTTCGACGTAGCGGCGCATCGCCTCCACGAGCATGAGTTCGGCGAGCTTGGCCAGGGTCGATGCGGTGCCAGGGCTCGCATGCAAGGACTCGCGCACACCGGCCTGCAGCAGTTCGCGCAGCAGCGCCGCGGCGTGGCCGTCGCCGATCGGAATGCGCAGCATGCGCGGCAGCGCCTCGAACAGCGGCCGGCACATGCTGCGGCTGCAGAGCAGGTAGCCGCAGACGAAGCGTGTCGCATCGCCACCGCCGCCATAGCGGATCTGGATGAATTGCGGATCGTCGGTCACCTCGGCAGCGCCGGTGCCTTCGTCGCCGAGTGCGGCGATGTGCAAGTCGCTGCCCATCAGGTGGCGATCGTCCTGCGGAAACAGCACGAGATCGCCGGCGCCCGCTTCCACCATCTCGCCGGTGTCGCGCAGGCGCAGCTTGCAGCGCCCCTGCATGATGAAGTGGAAGAACACCATATGCTCGGCCGGCGCGACGCGGTCGCGATAGATCGCCCAGCCGGACTCGCCGCGCACGCACCACGGCGCGGTGAATTCCGCGTTGAGGAAAACGGCGCCGTCCATGTGCACGGATTTGAGTACGTCGGAAAGCGCGTCCATGGAGTTTCGATCAAAGAGTTTCGATCAAGAACTGGAGAGTGTTGGCGAAGTTCCGCGCCGGCCCGAAGCGGATACTAGTGGCGTCGGGTGAAGCGGGCAATTCAACAGCCTGCGATCGCCTGCATCGGTGCTTGCCGCCGAAACCCTAAGCGCGTTCAACCAGAGGAACCTGCCATGAAAATTCTCGCCATCGCCGTGAGTCTGATGTTGACTGGCGCCGTCTGCGCCGCCGATACCGCCCCGTCATCCGCAACGCATCGCTACATGATCGAGCGCACTTTTCCGAAAGGCGCCCTCGACGGTCTCGATGCCCAGGCCAAGCAGAGCGTCAACGCGACCAACGCCAAGTTCGGCGTGACCTGGGTCACTTCGTATGCGAACGCCGACAAGACCAAGACGTTCTGCGTCTACGAGGGTCCGAGCGAACAAGCGGTGCGCGACGCGGCCGTGGCCAACAAGATTCCGGTCGACTCGGTCACCGAAATCCCGGTGACACTCGAATCGAAGTAACGCGCAGCGCGCAGCCGTCGCAAAAGAGGATAGAACATGAGTGCGAATCATCAAGGCCGCTGCTTCTGCGGCGCGGTGAAATTCACCATCAGCGGCGAGCCCGTGGCGATGGGCTACTGCCATTGCGAATCCTGCCGCGCCTGGTCGGCCGGGCCGATCAACGCTTTCACGCTATGGCCGCCGGACGCGCTGAAGATCACTGCGGGCGCCGACAACATCGGCAGCTACGCGAAGACTCCGGCGAGCGAGCGCCAATGGTGCAAAACCTGCGGCGGCCACCTGTTCACCTTCCATCCGGCGTGGAACCTCGTCGACGTCTATGCCGCAGTCATTCCCGATCTGTCATTCCAACCCGGCGTGCACGTGCACTACCAGGAGACGAAGCTGCGCATGCACGACGGCTTGCCGAAGATGAAAGACGTGCCGGCCGAGATGGGTGGGTCGGGCGTGGCGCTGGCGGAGTAGCCCGTAGCCCGTAGGTTGGGGGTGAGCTTGCGAACCCCAACAAGCTGCATCACCATTGTTCAATGCGCTACCGACGAGCGAACACACCCGGCGGAACGTATTTTTTCACCGTGAATCTCGCCGATCGATCCAGCCGTTTGCTGGTCGATCGCATCGACGATTTGCGCGCCAGCGTGCGCATGGTTAAGCAGCGGCATCCATTCGAAATCGTCGCGTGGATCGTCTTGCCGGAGCACCTCCACGCGATCTGGACGCTACCGCAAGACGATGCGGATTACTCAACACGCTGGGCGTTGATCAAGGCAGGCTTTTCGCGGCGCATCGAACGCAGCGAGCCCATCCGCCCGAGTCGGCGCGCGAAGGGAGAACGTGGCCTGTGGCAACGGCGATTCTGGGAGCATCAGATTCGCGACGAAATCGATCTGCAGCGTCATATCGAGTACGTCCATTTCAATCCCGTGAAACATGGACATACGTTGCGTGCCGCGGATTGGCGGTTCTCCTCAATTCACCGGTATATGCGCTTGGGCGATTTGCCGGGTGATTGGGCGGTGATGCTGGAGTGATGTTGGGGTTCGCTGCGCTCACCCCAACCTACGGGCTACGGGCTACGGGCTTTCGAAATCGCCGAGCCTGTGGGAGAGTTGACTCTGGCCCTGTTTTGACGGTTCTCGACCGATCCCGTTTCACATACTTCATTTCTTGCTGCGCAGCCAATCGATACAGAGCCAGACCAGACCTACCGCCATTGCCAGACCGAGAATGGCCTCGAACACGCTGCCGAAAGGAAGACCACCGTGTTGCCCGCGCGCCCATGTAATGGATGTCGTAGACAACAGTGCACCAAGAGCCAGTAATCGTTTCGGCATAGCAATCACCGAAATTGAAGAACTCACTCGCCAAGGGTGAGCAACGACGCATTGCCTCCCGCTGCCGTCGTATTGATCGTCAACGTGCGCTCGGTGACGAAGCGCGTGAGGTAGTGCGGGCCGCCGGCCTTGGGGCCGGTGCCCGAGAGCCCTTCGCCGCCGAACGGCTGCACGCCGACGACCGCGCCGATCTGGTTGCGGTTGACGTAGCAATTGCCGACCTTGGCGCGCTGCGCGATGTGCGCGATCGTCGAGTCGATGCGACTGTGGATGCCGAGGGTGAGGCCGAAGCCGGTCGCGTTGATCGCGTCGATGACTTTATCCAACTCGTCGGACTTCCAGCGGATCACGTGCAGGATCGGGCCGAACACTTCCTTGGTCAGTTGCGACAGCGACTTCAACTCGTACGCGCTCGGCGCGAGGAAGGTGCCGTTTGCGGTCTCGTCGCCGAGCTTCACCTGTTTGATGAGTTTGGCTTCGGCGTCCATGCGCGCGGCATGGTCGGCGAGATTCTTGCGCGAAGGCTCGTCGATCACCGGGCCGACGTCGGTCGAGAGCAGGCCGGGATCGCCGACCTTCAATTCGTCCATCGCGCCGGCAAGCATATGGATGACCTTGTCCGCGATGTCGTCCTGCACGAACAGCACGCGCGCGGCCGAGCAGCGCTGGCCGGCGGAGTCGAACGCGGAGGCAACGACGTCCTTGACGAGCTGCTCGGGCAGCGCGGAGGAATCGGCGATCATCGCGTTCTGGCCGCCGGTCTCGGCAATTAAACTTGCGATCTGCGCGTTGCGCGCGGCGAGCGTGCGATTGATCGTCCACGCGGTTTCGGTCGAGCCGGTCATGCAAACGCCGGCAATGTCGGGCTTGGTCAGCAGTGCGTTGCCGATCATCGAACCCTTGCCGGGCAGGAATTGCAGCACGGCTTCGGGCACGCCGGCTTCGTGCAGCAGCTTGACCGCGGCATGGCCGATCAGCACGGTCTGGTCCGCCGGTTTGGCGATGACGGCATTGCCCGCGGCAAGCGCGGCGGCGACCTGGCCGGTGAAGATCGCGAGCGGGAAGTTCCACGGACTGATGCAGACGAACACGCCGCGCCCGTGCAGCGAGAGCTGGTTCGATTCGCCGGTCGGGCCGGGCAGGTTCTCGGGCTGGAACAGCTTGCGCGCGATCGCGGCGTAGTAGCGGCACATGTCGGCGGCTTCGCGCACTTCGGAGATTGCGGCCGGCAGAGTCTTGCCGGCTTCGCGCACGAGCAGCGCAACGAATTGCGCGCGGCGTTGTTCGAGCAGGTCGGCCGCGTGTTCGAGGATCTTCGCGCGCGAGGCGACGGGCAGCGCATCCCAGGCCGGCTGCGCGGCGACGGCGTTGACCAGCGAGCGGTCGATCGTGGCCGCGTCCGCGTGCTGCATCGTGCCGAGTTTCTGGCGGCGATCGGCGGGATTGGTCACGTCTTGCAGCGGCTCGGTCGATTTCGCGCCGGGCACGAGTGGTGTCGCGGTCCAGTCTGCTTTCACTGCGCCGACCGCATCAGCCAGCGCCTTCAATTCATTGTCGTTGCCGAAGTTCACGCCCATGGAATTTTTCCTTTGCTCACCAAACAAGCCAATCGGCTGCGGAATACGGGGATGCGGTTTGCTGGCGAAGCCGCGCACGACCTCGACCGGGTCGGCGACCAGGTCCTTGATCGGCGTCGACTCGTCGACGATGCGGTTGACGAACGAGGTATTCGCACCGTTCTCGAGCAGGCGGCGCACAAGATACGGCAGCAGGTCCTCGTGCGAACCGACCGGGGCGTAGACGCGGCAGGGCACGTTGAGGTTGTTCGCGCCGATGACTTCGTTGTAGAGGTCGGCGCCCATGCCGTGCAGGCGCTGGAATTCGAACGGGCGGCCCTTGGCGATATGGTGAATCGTCGCGATCGTATGCGCGTTGTGCGTGGCGAAGGCTGGGTAGAACGCGGCCGGGCCGTGCTCGAACAGGCGCTTGGCGCAGGCGAGGTAGGACACGTCGGTGTTCGGCTTGCGCGTGTACACCGGATAGCCGGCATGGCCGCCTTCCTGCGCGCGCTTGATTTCCGAGTCCCAGTACGCGCCTTTGACCAGACGCACGCAGAAACGGCGGCCGGTTTTTTTCGCCTGTTCGGCGAGCCAGTCGATCACGAACGGCGCGCGCTTCTGGTAAGCCTGTACGGCGAGGCCGAAGCCCTGGTAGCCGTCGAGCGACGGATCGGCATGCACGGCGGCGATCAGGTCGAGCGAGAGTTCGAGGCGGTCGGCTTCTTCGGCGTCGACGGTCAGACAGATGCCCTGCGCCTTGGCAAGTTGGGCGAGCGCGAGTAGCTTCGGCTGCAGTTCGGCGTAGACGCGCGCGCGCTTGCCGACTTCGTAGCGTGGATGCAGCGCGGAAAGCTTGATCGAGATCGATGGCGCGTCGAGGATGTCGGCAAACGGACCGCGTGCACCGAGCGCCTTGATCGCATCGACATAGGCCTGGTAGTAGCGCTCGCCATCGGGCGTGGTCAGCGCGCCTTCGCCGAGCATGTCGTAGGAATAGCGATAGGCGCGGTTTTCCTTCTCCTGAGCACGATCGAGACCTTCCTTGATCGTGCGGCCCATGACGAACTGGTGGCCCATGATGCGCATCGCCTGGCGCACGGCGAGGCGGATCACCGGCTCGCCGGCGCGGCCGACGAGGCGCTTGAACGCGCCGGTGAAGTTGTGCTGGGTTTCGTCGGCCAATTCGATGAACTTGCCGGTAAGCATCAGGCCCCAGGTGCCGGCATTGACGAACAACGAGTCGCTCTTGCCGAGATGCGATTCCCAGTTCGCTTCGCCGAGCTTGTCCGAGATGAGCTTGTCGGCCGTGTCCTTGTCCGGGATGCGCAGCAGCGCCTCGGCCACGCACATCAGCAGCACGCCTTCCTCGCTCGACAGGTCGTACTG
>Ga0070666_10002534_pt1 | contig 11049 bp, 12 predicted proteins | sample KBSS23metaG_FD_64677 | JGI IMG/M metagenome (GOLD analysis project Ga0070666, IMG submission 64677) | Switchgrass rhizosphere microbial communities from Kellogg Biological Station, Michigan, USA - KBS S2-3 metaG | ecosystem: Host-associated > Plants > Roots > Rhizosphere > Soil ... | reverse complement strand
AGATTAGCACTCCGGGCGCGCGGCGGTCACGCTATTCTCCGGCAAAGCGGCCAGCGCCATTCGCATAATTGACCCGTCTGACTTCGTGGATTCTGTTGCGGCCGATTTCGCCCTCGACCAGCTCGTACCCCATCAGCGCGAAGGTCCGGTTCCCCATGAAGATCGGGCGCGCATTGCCATACCAGTCGACGCAGGAAGCCACGCAATGATCGTCGACCGCGCCGGCGTCATGCGCCGCGATCTGGCCGAGCGGCGACAGGTTTCCGCCGGTGCGGCGCAGGAACGTCATCGCTGCGGATGTCTGGAACAACTGGCGATAGGCGGGATTGGCGGGCATTGACACCGGCAAGCCCAGCACCCCGCTGTCGGGGCCGGCGTCGGGCCGATAGAAGAATCCATGGCTGCGGGTTTCGGCCTGGGCGGCGCCCTGAAGCACATAGCGGCTGCCTTCGACCGGGCGCCGTCCGCCGAGATCGACAGTCGAGAAGGTCACATTCGCCTGGTCGCTGCCGACCACCATCGCGTCACGGCCCATCACCTCGATGCGGTCGATGCCGTGCGGCATGTTCAGCGTGGTCACGGGCCCGCCGGTCAGCGGTGCGGCGATCAGGCCGGATTCGCCATCCCGCGGCGAACCCCAGCCGTTGCCATTGCCATAAAGAATGTAGTTGCCGACGAAGCGGTTGTGGAAATCGCCACCGTCTTCCGGTAAGGGCAGGCCGCGATAGTCGGCGCGCGCCGCCTCGCGTGAGCCGTCGCCGAACTCGCCAGCGGAGACGCGCAGCAGCGCGATGGCGCCGGCAGAGTGCTCCGGTACCCACATGGCGTCGCCGGCGGTGTTCGCACGCACCAGCACGTTCAGGACATTGCCGTCCTCGCGGAAGCTGAACTGGTCTACGGGACCGCCCCGCGTCGCGATGGCCGACGGCGCGCTGGCGTCCAGCGGCAGACGGTAGAGCAGGGAAGACGGTTTGTTCTTGTGCCGGTCGTCGCTCCACCACGGCGTCACCCAGACATAGACGGCGTGGGTCGAGACATAGAATGTGCGGCCGGCCGGCCCCAGCACGCTGGTCGCCTTGCAGTTCAGCTGCGGCGCGGTCAGGTCGCACGACATGATGGTGTGGATGGTATCGACCTGGTCATCGTCGATGCCGGGCGATTGGAACACCATGCGTGCGGTGCCGATGCGCTGGAAGCCGGGCGCATCGCCATTGCCGTTCCACTTGCGCAAGCCCGGCAGCGCGTCCAGCGGATCGCCGTAGCCGATGTAGCGCGGCGAGTAGAAAATAAGCGTGTGTCCGATCAAACGGGACGCATAGTTTCGCGACGAGTAGTAGTCGTTGGAGCGAAGCTGATAGGCGTCCTCGAACGTCAGATGCCCGTCGGCGGAAATCTTGAAGCGGTTCACCTGCGTGCCGCCGCGGCCGTAGCTGTAGCCGATCACCACAACGCGGTCGCCGCTCACCAGCATCTCGTCATACCAGTCGGACGATGCGTTCACGCGCGGCGGATAGGCGTTGATGGAGGCCACGGGCTTCATCCCGCCATTGGCGAGCGAGACGGTGAAGAGCCGGCCGCGCCTTAAGATCACCATCGTGTCGCGGCCGTGCATCTTCACGATGTCGCCCTCGTCAACACCGGCTTCCTGGTTGTTGGTGATGGAGGGCGTGGTAGCGCCCGCGACTGTCGCGGGTTGTGCTGGGGCGTTCGCAACCGGTGGCGCGGGCATGGCCATGTCGGCCACCGCCCCCTCCATCTCTCCGCGGCGCACACGCCGCTTGGCGATCTTCTTCAGATAGATCGCAAGTTCATCATCGGAATGGAACGCGGCCAGCGTGTGCCGCGCCGGGCCGGGTTGACCCGGTGCGGCGGCGGTCGATGCGAAGGTCAGCGAGAAAAGGGCGGCAATGGATGCCGCGGTGACGGTGGAAAAGCGCATGACAAGCTCCCCATGAACAAGCGCGGTGAAACTCGGTGCGAATGACGGCTGAACTGTGCCGGCCCCGTGTCGAACCCGTGCGCATGGATCACGCTCGCGCGAGGATCATGTTGGTTGTGTGCAAGGGGCGTGGCGTGGCGGCTACTTCGCCCGCCAGCAGACAAGATGGTGCCGCAGGTGAGAATCGAACTCACGACCTATCCCTTACCAAGGGATTGCGCTACCACTACGCTACTGCGGCACAAATGGTATTAGTTTCAGTATCTTAGCCGCATGACGCCGGTCTGTGCGCCATGCCGCCTTATCAAGGTGGGGGTGTTTGCCCCAACTGACGCAGCCTGTCAAAGGCGATTGTTTTGCGTGCCGTGCAGCGTCCGCTGACACCCTGTGCGGCTCTCGCCCCACTATCGCCGCGTTTGCCCGACCTTCTTCATGTAAGGGGGCGCACGAGAGGCTGATTTGAAGTTCTTCGGCGCGCGTTTCGCTATCGTATTTTCCGTCACTTTATTGGTGTCATCGGGTGCGCAGGCTGCCAGGCCGCATATCTCCTGGCAGGGAATCTATGGCGGCTTCTATTTGGGCGGCGACTGGGCATCGGGAAACGCCGCCACGACCGACATCTTCAAGACCGCCTTCCCGGTCCCGGCCGGGCTCGCCGGCGGCGGGCTGCTGGGACTGAACCTGGCGTCCGGTTCATTGGTGTTCGGGCTCGAGAGCGATCTGGCGCTTCCAGATCTTACGCGCAGTTCGTGCGTGCAAGACCTGGACTGCGCGGACGCCTTTGGGCGTGAGTTCACAGGCTCGGTGCGCGGCCGGGTCGGGATCGCAGTGGATCGTGTCCTGATCTACGGCACAGCCGGCTATGCGTTCTCGAACCTGAGCGACTATTCCCTCGGCTGGCGCGACGACTCTCCGACGGTCTTTCAGAAGGGTTGGACCGCCGGCGCCGGTATCGAGTTCGCCCTGGGCGATCATGCGCGCACCGGCCTCGAATACCGATCGACCTTCTACGACCCGATCGCCGCCGCGGGGACACACTTCCAGCCCCGGTCCAATGAGGTCATGCTGCGCCTGACGTTTCACTGATTTCGGTCTTGTCGCATGTCGAAGAAGGTTCCCGGGCGCGATGAACGCCTCGCCGCCGCCCTGCGAGCCAATCTCAAGCGCCGGAAGGAGGCGCAGCGAGCGGCTTCCAAACCGGCGAAGCAGGCAAGCGCGGAGAGCCCTGTGGACGGCCCGAAATCGGTCAAGAAGCCGGGCTAAAGCGGGAGCCTTCGGCACCGCTATCCGTTGGCATGCCGCCACGCTACAAGAGGCCGATTGCGGGCCGGCCGGGCGAAAGGCCCAAGAGGGTTCATGGACAAAATTCGCGTACGGGGCGGCAACCGCCTCAAGGGTGAGATTCCGATCAGCGGCGCCAAGAACTCGGCGCTGAAACTCATGGCCGCGTCGCTCCTGACGGACCAGCTGGTGACGCTCACGAACGTGCCGCGCCTGGCGGACATCGGCGGCATGGCCGACCTGCTGATGCAGTTTGGCGTCAACCTGAACATCCGTCGCGGCCAGGCGCTGGGCCAGACCGACACGATGCGTCTGCATGCTGCGACGGTCGATTCCGCGTTTGCGCCGTATGATCTCGTCCGGAAGATGCGCGCGAGCTTTCAGGTGCTGGGGCCTCTGCTGGCGCGGCATGGCGAGGCGAAAATCTCATTGCCCGGCGGCTGTGCCATCGGTGCGCGGCCGGTTGATTTCCATATCCAGGGTCTCGAAGCGCTGGGCGCGAAGATCGAACTCGAGGATGGTTACGTCATCGCAAGCACGCCCGACGGCCTGAAGGGCACGACCTTCACCGTCCCACGCGCGTCGGTCGGCGCGACCGAGAACATCATGACGGCCGCCGTGCTCGCAAAAGGGCGCACCGTGCTCAAGAACGCGGCCCGCGAGCCCGAGACGGCCGACCTCGGCGCCTTCCTGAACGCCATGGGCGCGAAGGTCGGTGGTCTTGGCACCAGCGAGATCACGATCGAGGGCGTCGATAAACTGCATGGCGTCGAATACGCCGTGATGCCCGACCGCATCGAGACCGGAACCTACGCCATCGCCACCGCGCTGGCCGGTGGTGAAGTCGAACTCGTCGGGGCGCGGGCCGGCTCGAACAACGCGCTCTATCACTTGCTGCGCAATGTCGGCACCGAGGTGACCGAAACCAATCGCGGGATGGCGATTCACCGCAATGGCGTGCGTCCTCTTTGCGTGGATGTCGTGACGGATGTGTTCCCGGCCTTCCCAACCGACCTGCAGGCGCAATTCATGGCCCTGATGGCCGTCTCTGAGGGCGTGTCGCACATCAAGGAAACGGTGTTCGAGAACCGCTTCATGCATGTGCCGGAGCTGGCGCGCATGGGCGCCAACATCCGGATCAGCGGCGATACGGCGACCGTAACGGGTGTCGATCGCCTGCGTGGCGCCCAGGTCATGGCGACGGACCTGCGCGCCTCGGTCAGTCTCGTTCTGGCCGGCCTGGTGGCGGAAGGCGACACGCTGGTGAACCGCGTCTATCATCTGGATCGTGGTTTCGAACGCCTGGAGGAAAAGCTCTCCGGCGTCGGCGCAGAGGTGGAACGCATTTCGGCATGAGCAGCGCTTTGACTTTGGCGGCGGAGGACGCTGCCGACCTGGAGATCATCTCGGCTCGTCTGCAGGACGCGGTCGCGCAGATGAAGGACCTCGTCTATCTGCCCAAGAAGCGGCGCTTCGCCGCCTTGTTCAACCGCTTCCTGTGGGAGAGCGACGAGAAGAAGGGCGATCTGCGCGTACGCAGCGGCCTGCATTTCGACGGCGTGCTGTCGGTCAAATCGCACAAGCTGAAGCTCGGTGCCCCGGACGCCGTCGTGTCGCTGCTGGCGATCCAGTTCACGCCCAAGGGCGGCGAGGATCCGGGCGGCTCGGTCGAACTGGTGTTCGCAGGAGGGGGTGCGCTCAAGCTCGATGTCGAGGTACTGGACGCGGGCCTGACGGATCTGGCCGGCCCATGGGCGGCAATGGGCCGCCCCGAACACGAAGAAACGTGAGATGGCGCGCCGCCTCGATGCCAGCGCGCCCGATTTCGCGGCGCAGTTCGACGCACTTCTGAACGCCAAGCGCGACGTGGAAGAGGATGTTGCGCAAGCCGTGCGCGGCATCATCAAGGATGTGCGCACACGCGGCGACGACGCGCTGGTCGAGCTGACCAACAAATTCGACCGGGCCAGCGTGACGGCGGCGTCGCTTGGCGTGACGCAAGCCGAGATCGGTGCGGCCGAAGCGCATTGCACGAAGGCGCAGCTCGACGCCCTGGACGTCGCGGCGGACCGCATCGAGAGCTATCACCGGCGCCAGTTGCCGCAGGACGCGTGGTTCACCGACACGACCGGCGCGCAACTCGGCTGGCGTTGGACCTCGCTGGACAGCGTGGGCTTGTACGTGCCGGGCGGTACCGCCGCGTATCCGAGCTCGGTGCTGATGAATGCCGTGCCGGCACGTGTCGCCGGCGTGAAGCGGGTCGTGATGGTCACGCCGGCGAGCCATGGCAAGATCACGCCGCTGGTGCTGGCTGCCGCGAAGCGGGCAGGGGTGGCGGAAATCTACCGCGTTGGCGGTGCGCAGGCCGTCGCCGCGCTCGCCTACGGCACGGCGACTATCGCGCCGGTCGACAAGATCGTCGGGCCTGGCAATGCCTATGTCGCCGCGGCCAAGCGCGACGTGTTCGGCAAAGTCGGAATCGACTCTGTCGCGGGTCCGTCGGAAATCCTCGTCGTCGCGGACGGCCACAACAATCCGGACTGGATCGCGGCCGATCTTTTGAGCCAGGCCGAGCACGATGCGTCATCGCAAAGCGTGCTCATCACAGACGACGCGGCGTTTGCCGCCAAGGTCGAGGAAGCCGCCGAGCGCGCACTCAAGCTTCTGCCGCGTGAGACGATCGCCCGAGCAAGCTGGACCGACTATGGCGGCATCATCGTCGTGGCGAAGCTGGGTGATGCCGCGCCGCTGGTCGACGCCATCGCGCCGGAGCATCTCGAAATCGCGACTGCCGACCCGCAAGCCTTCGCCGCCAAGGTCCGCCACGCCGGTGCGATCTTCCTCGGCCGCTTCACGCCCGAGGCGATGGGCGACTACATCGCCGGTCCGAACCACGTCCTGCCGACCTCGCGCACCGCCCGTTTCTCGTCCGGCCTTTCGGTGCTGGATTTCATGAAGCGGACCACGCTGCTCCAATGCGAGCCTGGCACCGTCGCCAAGATCGGGCCCGACGCCATCGTGCTGGCGGAAGCCGAAGGGCTCGATGGCCATGCCCGCTCCATCGCGGCGCGTCTGAACCAGGGCCGATAGCGTGGCGGAGGATGCGTACCGCCTCGCTGCCATCACGCTGGATGAACGCTCCATCGTCCGCCGCACCCGCGAGATCGAGCAGGAACGCGACATCGCGATCTACGACATCCTGGAAGGCAACAGCTTTCACCCGGAGGGTTCGCATGGCGGCCCCTACAAGCTGGTGCTCAGCGTCGACGAGAACCGGCTGGTCTTCGACATCCAGCTCGAGGATGAAACGCGGCACGGCAAGGTGATGTTGTCGCTCACGCCGCTGCGTCGCGTGATCAAGGACTACTTCCTGATCTGCGAGAGCTACTACAAGGCGATCCGCACGGCGCCGCCTTCGCAGATCGAGGCGCTCGACATGGGCCGCCGCGGCCTGCACAACGAAGGTTCGGACATCCTGACCGAGCGCCTGAAAGGCAAGATAACCGTCGACCACGACACGGCGCGCCGCCTTTTTACCCTCATCTGCGTCCTGCACATGAAGGGCTGACGCGCGATGCGGGGGCCGAACGGGGAGGAGCTGCCGGGCGCGGTGCTATTTGCCTGCACCATGAATTCGGTGCGCAGCGTCATGGCATTCTCCATCATGAAATATCTGTACGGGAAGTTCGTTTACGTTGACGCCGCTGGCGTCCGCGCCGGCGAACTCGACCCCATGATGGTCGAGGTGATGGACGAGATCGGCATCGAGGTCGGGAAGTATCGTCCCAAGCGGTTCGAGGACATGGAGGACAGCTCCATGTTCGACCTCTGCATCACGCTGTCGCCGGAGGCCCAGCACCGGGCAGTCGACCTGGCCCACACCTCTGCCATCGACATCGAGTACTGGCCGACCATGGACCCAACCCTCGTCGAGGGCTCACGCGACCAGCGCCTTGACGCCTACCGGGCCACCCGCGACGGCATCATGAAGCGCATAAAGGAGAGATTCGCCGAGAAGCGGGCGTCGGACACATGAGATCAATCGCATTTACCGTCTGCTTGTCCGTACTAGTGGGGACGACTGCCGGGCAGGCAGCGCGAATTCCGTTCGTCGGCTGCCCGTCGGACGGTCAGAACGGCCCGCAGCCTGTCCCACGGGGAAAGGCAAGGGCTGTCGACATTGTTCCCCGGTTCGCCGCACGTCTTGCCTTCTATAGAGGGGCGTATGATGGCGGCGTGATTGCGCCTCGCGGGTGGCATTGCGTGAGCTTGTACGGCTCCAACGGCGCCTTTCTGGTCGTGACGCCGCAAGCCCGGACGGCTAATGACTTGCTGTTTCACCACCCCCTCATTACAGGGCCCGCCATTCAGATGAGCTATGTGCTCGGTGGAACATCAGGACGTTTCGAGGTCGCTTCGGTCGCGGCGCGCTACTTCCCCAAATATCGGGCGTTCGTGGACGCGATCATCCGGGAGAAACTCGTGCCGGCCCGTGACTTTGTCTTCAGCCCCTATCCCGCAGATCGCTTTATCCACCGCGAGGACCGGTGGGTCCAGGTCGAGACGCCACCACACATGAAGGGGCTTGGCACCAGCAGTCGTCTTCGCGCTGACGACCTTCCGATCCGCTCGGTTGCCCACATCGACGACAGGGATGGCGATCCCAACTTGACCCAACTGACGATAAAGCTGCTGCCGGAAGCCCGCGACCTGCTGCCGATAATTGCCGGACAGGTCCGGCAAAGCCCCGAACCTTGATTTTTGCCGGTTTCGGTGCCATTTCCCCGGCCCAGACAGCCACTTGAGGATAAATGGCAAAAGAAGAACTACTGGAATTCGAAGGTACGGTCAGCGAGCGGCTGCCCAACGCCACATTCCGCGTCATGCTGCAAAACGGCCACGAGATCATCGCGCACACGGCCGGCAAGATGCGCAAGAACCGCATCAGCGTACTGACCGGCGACAAGGTCATGGTGGAGATGACGCCCTATGACCTCACCAAGGGACGCATCACCTATCGCTTCAAGTAAGCCTTTGCTGGTCCTCGCCAGCGAGAGCCCGCGCAGGCTCCAGCTGCTGGCGCAGGCGGGCATCATGCCGGACGCCGTCCGCGCCGCCGACATCGACGAAAGCATCCACAAGAAAGAGGAACCGCGCGCCTACGCCGCCCGCCTGGCGGCGCAGAAGGCGGGCACGGTTGCGGCGCAATGGAGCGGGGCACCGGCGGTCTTCCTGGCCGCTGACACGGTCGTCGCGCTTGGCCGCCGCGTGCTGCCCAAGGCGGCGGACGCGGAGCAGGTTCGCGAATGTCTCCAAATGCTGTCGGGCCGCGCGCATCGTGTGCTGACCGCCGTCTCGGCCATGGGATCAAACGGAAAACTCCGCGCACGGATGGTCGAGACGAGATTGATTTTTGATCGACTCGATGCGGCGGCGATCGACGCTTATGTGCAGTGCGGCGAAGGCGTCGGCAAGGCAGGCGGCTATGCCGTTCAGGGGCGCGCCGAAATCTTCGTGCGCCGTATTGGCGGTTCTTATTCCAATGTGGTCGGGCTTCCCCTACGGGAAACGATCTCGCTGCTTCGGGCTGCCGGATATCCGTGTTAGCGTTTTACCGTCGCTATTGCCTGAGCACCTGAATGTCCAAGGACGTCCTGATCAACGCGGGGGCGGGGGAAATCCGTGTAGCCGTCGTCGAAGACGGCCGCCTCCAGGACCTGATGCTCGAGCGCACCATCGGCCTGGACGACGGCCCGCGAAAGAAGAGCGACGGCCGCAGCGGCCACTCCCTGATCGGCAACATCATGCTGGGCCGCGTACAGCGCGTACTGCCCGGCATGCAGGCGGCCTTCGTGGATGTGGGGCTGGAGCGCGCAGGCTTCCTGGGCGCCCGCGAAGCCCGCTGCCTCGCCGACCTGCCGGGGTATGATGAGGACCGCGCGCCCAAGATCAGCGAATGCGTGCACGAGGGCGAGGAGATCCTTGTCCAGGTCGTGAAGGATCCGATCGGCGACAAGGGCGCGCGCCTGTCGGCAAACATCACCATTCCCGGCCGCCTGGCGGTGATGGTGCCGAACACACCGGGCATCGCGCTCTCGCGCCGCATCGAGGAAGAGGGCGAGCGCGACCGGATGATGAAGCTGGGCGAGACGATGATCGCCGAAAGCGGCGACCGCATCGTGCCTGGCGCCGGCTATATCCTGCGTACCGCCGCCAGCGAGGCGACGCTGGCAGACCTAAAGGAAGATGCCGAGCGCCTCGCCGAAGCCTGGCGTCCGGTTCTCGCGCGCCGCCAGAGTGCGCGTGCGCCCGCGACGCTCTATCACGACCTCGACCCCGTCGAGCGCACCATGCGCGACACGGTCCGCAGCGACACGGGCCATGTGATCATCGACGATCCGGTCGCGTTCGAAGCCGCCAAGGCCTATTGCCGCCGCGCCATGCCGGAAGCCGAAGGCAAGGTCGCGTTGTTCGCCGGTCCCGGCTCGTTGTTCGATGCGATCGAGGACGAGATCGAACGGCTGACGGTGCCGAAAGTGCCGCTGCCGTCGGGCGGCTGGATCACCGTCGAAGGTACCGAAGCGCTGACCGCCGTCGACGTGAATTCCGGCAGTTTCACCGCTTCCACCGGCCTTGAGGAAACCAGCTATCGCGTGAACCTCGAAGCGGCGGACGAGATCGGCCGCCAGGTGCGTCTGCGCGGTATCGGCGGGCTGATCGTGGTGGACTTCATCCATCTGAGTGAAGCGAAGAATATCGAGACGGTGCTCGACACGCTGGCCGAGAGCCTGTCGAAGGACCACACGCCGATCCAGATTTCACCGATGTCGGAGTTTGGCCTGGTGGAGATCACCCGCAAACGGGTGCGCGATCCGCTGGTCAAGCTGATGAGCGAATGCTGCCGCTCCTGCTCCGGCCATGGCCGCAAGCGTACGAGGGACAGCGTCGCGTTGGAGGTCATCCGCAGCGTCGAGCGCGCGGCCGCTGCCGCGCCGGGCAAGGCCATCAACGTCCGCGCCTCCGCCGAAGTCGTGCGTTGGCTGGAAGATCACGGCGAGGAGGTTCGCGCGGCACTTGCCCGCCGCGGCGCCGCGCGGGTTGCATTCGAGGCGAACGATGCCTTCGCCCGCGAAGGGTTCGATGTCACAACCGTCTGAAGGCGGCGTCTGCCCGATCTGTGGACGGCCGCGCGATCCAAAGCTCAAGCCGTTCTGTTCCAAGCGCTGCGCCGACATCGATCTCGCCAAGTGGCTGAGGGGGGAATATTCGATTCCCGGCGCGCCGGCGGACGAGGGCGACGAGCCTTCGCCCGACAGCGAAGCGCCTGAAATCCATTGATTTTTCCCTGCTGGACACCGCCCCGGCTCTCGCCTAAAACACGCGGCCTTTCCGGCAATTTCCTGATGCCCGGGTAGCTCAGTCGGTAGAGCAGTGGATTGAAAATCCACGTGTCGGCAGTTCGATTCTGTCCCCGGGCACCATCTTCAACCGCCGATCTTCCAGCGCGCCAACCGCTCGTAATAGGGCCGTGCGGCGTCGGCGATCGCCTGCAAATTCGGCGACAGGTTGGGTGGTGCCGACTTCGCCCTGGTGACGAAGCCAGTGGATTGCTCAACCTGGTCGTACCAGGCCGGCGCCCAGACTCCGTCGCTGGCGCGGCGTCCTTGGGGCCAGGACAGCATGCGATCCGTGAACGCAATGCCGACGGCAGAGCATAGGGCGCGCAACATCGGTTCTGGCGCAGCGGAGACGTCAGCCGAGTCGATCACGGTGGGCGCGCGGCCGAGGCGGTCGGCTTCCTGATCGAACAGACGTGTCTGCTGCGGCAC
>Ga0070666_10002531_pt1 | contig 11053 bp, 8 predicted proteins | sample KBSS23metaG_FD_64677 | JGI IMG/M metagenome (GOLD analysis project Ga0070666, IMG submission 64677) | Switchgrass rhizosphere microbial communities from Kellogg Biological Station, Michigan, USA - KBS S2-3 metaG | ecosystem: Host-associated > Plants > Roots > Rhizosphere > Soil ... | reverse complement strand
CTCGTCGCCGCCCAGCCCGGCGATCTTCACCGGGATGGTGATCTTCTGGCGCGGCAGCACCTTGTTCGGCCCGCCGATGGTCGTGGTCAGCGTGCGCTCCGCGTTGTCGACCTGGAGCCACGCCAGGCCGATGGCGCGTACCGGCTCATGCCCGCTCGAGCCGTTCAGCGGCTTGTAGTCGGTGACCAGCACATAGGCGCCCGGACCCCAATCGGCCGAGACCGGAATGTCCACGCTGGTGCCGCCCGCCGGCGCGTCGATCATCTGCGAGGAGAAAATGCGGTTGCCCGCGACCACCACCAGCGCCTTGCCGTTCGAGGTCGGTTTGATGTTGATGTGCGCGGTCTCGCCCACCTTGTAGCTCGGCTTGTCGGCCGCGACCGGGATGCGGTCGGGACGATCGCCTTCCGAGCTGGCCGCCCAGCCCGAATAGAAGCGGTAGGACGATGAGGCGCCCGAGTCGGGATCGGTGACCGTCAGGCGGTAGGAGCCGTACGGGAAGTGCTGCTCCAGCTTGGCCGGCACGCCGGCGCCGATGTCCATCTTGCCCGACGTGATCAGACGGTCGCGCGTGACGGACTGGTACTTCCACGAACCGTCCTTCTGGTACCACTGATAGGTCGTTTCCTCGCGCACCCACGAGAACGTCAGCCCCGACAGCGCGATACGCTTGCCGTTGCCGTCGATCGCGATGGCTTCGAAACCGGCGCGCGCATTCTCGCCCACCGAGCTGTAGTCGAAGCCGGGCCGCAGGCCGATCAGCTTGTCGTGGATGCGCACCGGGATGTCGACGGCCTTGTCGGTCGTGCGCCCGCCGGGCTCATGCACCGAGATCGTCACCGACGCCTTGAGCGGCAGCGTGGTGTCGGCCAGGTCGCCGACCGAACCGGTCGCTTCCGTCACACCCGCAGCATCCGTCTCCGGCACGTTCATCTGCACGTCGACGTCGGACCAGCTGTCGTCGGCGCGGCCGAACGAATATTCGTCGAACTCCGGGTAGGGGTGATAGTCGCGCACGATCTTGGCCGTGCCCTCGCCCGACAGGCCGGACGCCGGCGCGCCGTATAGGAAGCGGCTTTCGATCTTGATCTTGATGTTCTCGCCGGTGTGCACGACCGGGGTCGTGGGCGTCAGCGTGACCTTCAGCTTTTGCGGCACGAAGTCGGCGACGTCGAACTGCACGCGTCCAACCGGATCGGCCTTGGGATCGATATACGCCGCCACCTGCCAGCGGCCATGCGGCGCGCGGGCATTGAGCTTGAGCCCCCACGTCGCGGCGCCTGCCTGAAGGCGGTCCGCCGACACCACCACGCGCTGCACTTCGAGGCCGTCGGGCCGCGTCGCCACCAGCGTCACCGGCGCGGTCAGCGCGTTCAGCGTGTCGCGATCACGGATCATCGCTGTCAGCTGCACCGTCTCGCCGCCGCGATAGACGCCGCGCTCGGTGTAGAGATAGGCGTCCGTGTTGGTCGCCGGCGTTTCGCGCCCGCCAACGCCACGGTCGGTCAGGTCGAAGGCCGAGCGGCGCAGGTCGATGAAGCTGAAATCGTCATTGGGGCCGTAGGCCATCACCACGACAGGCGAGTCGCCGCCCTTGCCGCGGATCAGTCCGGCCGGGAATTCGGCCTTGCCGCTGCCATCGGTCGTCACCGTACCGACGACGTTGTTGTCCTTGGCCACGAGGGTGAGCTTGACGCCGCCCATCGCGTTCGCCGTTGCATAGGAGCGCGCGAACACCGTCAGTCCTGCCGTGCCCTGGAACGTGGTCAGCGCGATGTCGCTGTCGACGATCCACTGCGAGGCGATGGTGCCTTCGTCGTAATAGTCCTGGGTATCGTCCTTGGTCGCATCCATCGCCACCAGCACATAGGCGCCTGGCGGCTTGCCCTTCAGCAGGTCGTGGATCGGGATCAGCGTGACGACGCTGTCGTTCTTGACGTTGTTGACGTCGACCGTGCCCTGCCAGATCAGCGCGCCCTGATTGTTCTCAAGATCGCTGTCGTTCCAGGAATAGAGCGTGCTCGAATCGACTGTGCCGCTTTCGATCTGCGACAGCAGGCGGTCGCCGACGCGGATCACCTTCAGGCGCAGCTTGGCGACGTTGACGGTCGTGACCGGCACGCCTTCGGAATTGTTGCGCGGCAGGATGATGCCGCCGGCGAAGCGCACCAGCGAGGGCTTGTCGCGCAGCTCGACCGGAACGGTCTCGTCCTCGGTCAGCTTCTCGCCGGTCGCGGCGGGGAGGCCGCTCTTCAGCGTCACATTGTAGGTCGAGTTGAAGCTGAACCCGGCAAGGCAGAGCCGGTCGTCCACCACCCGCACGACGACACGCGTCGTCGGGTCGACGGAGATGTAGTCCTCGTAGTGGGTCTTGCCGGAGTGATCGAGGCTGCGGGTGAAGACCAGGCACGCCTCGGGAGCGGCGCGGGTGGTATCGACCTCGACACGGCGGAAGGCAAAATAGGGCGACTCGGCCATCTCGCCGGGGGTCTGGGTGCCGGTGATCGAGGACACGCCGCCGGTGATCCGCTCGAAGAAGCCGCCGCCGCTCGAGCCGTTTCCGCCCACGAAGTAGAGGACGCCGACCACGACCGCGACAACCGCCAGCACGCCGCCGCCGATCATCAAGAACAGACGATTGTTATTCACGGACTTCCCCCACCCCGAGACGATGTAAACACTCTAGCCGCGCACCCTTTGCGCAGCAATCAAGTGCGGCCACAGAATCGGCGTCGAAAGCGGCGGGATGTTGTCAAACCGGCGGAGAATTTTGCGCCAACGCAAAAATAGTCGTTGCAGTTCGTTACAGGACGACGCAGCGCGCTACTTCGGCTGAAGGCAGAACACGCGCTGGCCGTCGAACTCGCACTGCTTCTCCGGCGTGCCGTTCGAATCGTAGAGTTGGATCATCCAGCCCTCGCTGCCCTCCTCCCGCGTCAGCATCAGGAAGCCGAAGCCGCCGACCGACAGGCCGGTATCCACCTGCACACCGGAATCGCCTTGGTAGATCGTGCCGCGCAGGTCGACCGGCGTGACATCCAAGTTGTCGCCGCCGTGCCCGGCGACGATCTGGGGCGGCACCTTGTGGTCCTTGTAGTTGATCGCCTCGAAGGTGTGGATGTGCCCCGACAGCATGAGCGAGATCGCATGGAACGCCGACAGGTCACCCGCCGCCTTGATCATCGTCGCGTTTCCGCCCGCCGGGATGCCGTTGTAGGTGATCACGCCCCAGATCGGACGGTGGCTGGCCAGCCATAACTCCCGGCCCGGCCCGATATTGGCCATCGACTTGAGCGCCTCGAAGTCCCGCGCGTAGTCCGGCACCGCCTTCTCATCCAGTGGCGTGTCGGCCGCGCTGGCGTTGTCCATGACCGCCACGATCTGGCCACCGAGGCTCACCGCGTAAGGCGCCAGATGCGCCGTGCAGGGCGCAGCGGGATCAAGCTTCTCCGGTCCCAACAGGCGCAGGAAGCCAGGCCCGGCGCGAAAGCAATCCTCGTGATTGCCGCGCACGATGATCCACGGCGCGGCCTGCAACAGCGGCGCTGCCGGGATGAAGAAGTCCGCGGCCCAGGCCGGCCAGTTGTCGCCCCAGGGCGAACCGGCGCAACCCGCATTACCCTCCGGACACGGGCTTTCGCGGTACTGATAGTCGCCCAGGTGCAACACGAGATCCGGCTTCAGCGCCGCGGCCGCGCGCGACAGGCCGGCGAACGGCCACGCCTTGGGATCGTTGCACGCCTGTAGATACGTGCCCTTGATGCGGCAGCCCGTGTCGCCCAGCACCAGGATGCGGTTTGGGTGATCCACCGGTACGCCCAGCACCTGCCCGCCCACCGATAGCGAAGCGACATGCTCCGGCAAGATCGCGGCGCAGACTGCCGGGAAGTCCTTCGTGGCGGGCGCCCGCAGGCCCAAGGTCAAACGCTTGCCGTCGACCAGCGCCTCCGGACAGCCCTTGGCGGCAACGTCCAGCGCCCGCACCTCGGCGCCGCCACCGGGGGCATATTGCACCCAGGCTGTCGCCGGATTGCCGGGTACCGCCGCGACGGGAATGGACGGCGGCGGGTTGGCCGGGGGCTGGTTGACCGACCGGACGCAGCCCGCGAGCAATGCTGCGGTTGCGAGAAGAAAAAGAGCGCGTTTCATGGGCCTACTATGCCCAAGTTTCGACTGCATCCAAATGACGGCAAGGCCGCATCTCGTCCGCAGAAACCCGCCTGAAAGAGGCCCGCATGTTTCACATCGACTGGTTCTGGCTCTTCATTCTCGGCATCAGCGTTGCCGGCGTCATCTCCTCCATCATGCGTACGAACGCGCGCGAGAAGACGATCCGCGCCGCGATCGAGAGAGGCGTCGCCCTCGATCCGGGCACGCTCGACGCGTTGCGCAGCCACGCCATGGAGCCGCAGAGCCCGCGCTTCGGCCTGACCGTCGGCGCGATCATGACCTTCTTCGTCGGCATCGGCCTGGTGCTGCTCGGCGTCTTCATCCACTTCGGCGAGAACCAGATCGTCTGGCCGCTTATCGGCGTCGCGGGCCTTCTGTGGTGCATCAGCGCCGGGCTGTTCGTCGCCTCGCGCGTCGCACCGGGGCCGCGCAATCCCTGACCGCCCGCGCAAGGGGCGCAGCATGTGAGCACCAACTATGGCGATATCGCGGAGGCCAATCTCGTGACGCTGGCGGCGCTGGGAGACGAGCGGGCCTTCGCGGAGCTGGTGAAGCGGCGCCAGGCCACGGTGCGTGGCCTGCTTCGCCGTTTGTGCGGCAACGCGGCCCTCGCCGACGATCTCGCGCAGGATGCGTTCGTGCAGGCGTGGCGTTCGCTGGCGCAGTTGCGCAACGCCGCCGCGTTCGGCGGCTGGCTGAAACAGGTCGCCGTGCGCACCTGGCTGCAACATGCGCGCAAGGCGAAGCTCGCACTTGAGCCGCTGGATGACGCGAGCACCGTGGAAGCCGCCGTCGCGCCGCAGGGCGAGCGCATCGACCTCGACCGCGCCCTGGCGCGACTCAATCCGGCGCAGCGGCTGTGCGTCACGCTCTCCTACGCCGAAGGTCTGAGCCACGGCGAGATCGCCGACGCCACCGGCTGGCCGCTTGGAACCGTCAAATCCCACGTTGCGCGCGGCGGCGCGCGTTTGAGAGAATGGCTGCAATGAGCGAAGACACCGGCCTCGCGCGCCTGTTCGCCGAACAACCCGAACCCTCCGATGGCGATGCGTTCGCCGCGCGCGTGAGCGCGCGTCTCGCCAACCGCCGCCGTCTGCGCCTCGCATCGCCCTTCGCCGCGGTCGCGATGCTGCTGCTTGCGGTCTGGGCGACGTGGCCGGCGGCCAAGACCTTCGCCGTGACCTCGCTCGGCAGCATCGACCTGCTGGCCCACGGCATCAGCGGGTTCTTTACCTCCGACATCGGCACGGCCGTTGCCGGAGCGATGGCGCTCAGCCTCGCAATCTGGGCCTTCGCAACCGGCCGCCTGCGCAGCTTCCTGCGCTAGATCGCTTAGGCCTGCCGCCAATTCCCGTGGAAGCCGAACGGCACGCGCCGCGGCAGTTCGGCCACGCCGATCGGGCCCTTCGCGACATCCATCGCGTCGTACACCACGAAGTCGGAGCGATCCTCCGCGCCGCGATAGATCAGCGCCACCAGCCAGCCTTCGCCTTCCGCTGCGCCTTCGTTCTTCGGCACGAAGATCGGCTCGCCCGGCACATCGCCCTTGGCAAGCTCATGCACGACGCGCTTGCCGGTCTTGAAGTCGATATGGGCGATGCCGTTGAAGATCACCTTGCCGGTGTCCGACGTGTCGGCGGCGAAATAGCCGTGGCGATAGGAGAGCCCAGCGCGGCGCTCATCCAGCCGCGGGAATTCGCCGGCCATGTCGTCGATCTTGGTCTGCTTCACGACGTCGGTCTTGCCCGTAAGGTCGATTTCCCAGCGCACCAGATAGGCGGACACCGGCTTGCCCGGCGACCCGTCGGCATTCGGGAATAGCGGCGCCACTGCATACTGCATGACGTCGGCATAGAGCGTGTCGCCCTCTTCCCACGCGTTCATCGGATGGAACACGTAGCAGGGATCGGTCGTCAGCCAGCGGATGCTGTCGATGCCCTTGTTCCGCGCCATCAGGCCGATCTTCGCGCCAAGTTCCGGCTCCCAGCCGAAGGGCGGCTTGCCGCTCATCGCCCGCTGCATGCTTCCGCTCAGCGGCAGCACCGGGAACAGCACGTGCTTATCCGTCACGCAGAAATCGTGCACCATCGCCGAATACGGCGTGTCGAAGATGTCGAGCCGCGTGACCTTGCCGGCCTTGTCGACCACGCCATAGGCCATGCCCTTGGAGAACGGCATCGGCCCGACGCCATAGCCGAAGAACACCATCTCGCCAGTCTCGGGATCCATCTTGGGATGCGCCGTGAAGCGCTTGGCCTCGCCCGCGTACTCGACATAGCCCTTGGTCGCCAGCGTGATCGGATCCATCTCCAGCGGCTGGTGTCCTTCCTCCAGCGCCAGCAGCTTGCCCGCGTGCCACACCACATTGGTGTTCGCGACGCCGCCGGTGTCCTTGCCGATCACCGACGGATCGGACGTCATCGGATTGCCGAACGTGCCCCACAGCGATTTGCCTGCCGCGTGCTCGATCTCGTATTTCGGCGTGCGCATGTAGCGGTTCTTGTAGGAGACCTTGCCGTCCTCGACGAAGAACGCATGCAGCATGCCGTCGCCCGCAAACCAGTGATGGTTCGGATCGCGCGGCGTGAACTGCGGATTGGGGCCGTTGCGATAGAACGCGCCCCGCAGGCCTGAAGGAATTTCCCCGCGCACCTTGAGGTCTTGGAAGTCGTCCTCGGTCGAGAGCGGGCCAAAATTGCCGGAAAGGTATGGATTGATGCGGACCGGTGCGTTCATGGCAGCGCCTCCTTCGAACGTGATTGCCTCACGTCTGTACTTACAATGTAAATTCATCGTATCAAATCGTCAAGTCGGGCAAGAATGTTAGTTGCAATGGAGTCGCAATGCCCCGCGTCCTTACCCAAACTGATGTAGCCGACTTCCGCGAGCGCCTGTGCGAGGCCGCAACCCGGCTGTTCGACACCCGCGGCCGTGAAGGTTTCACGATGCGCGAGCTGGCGTCGGAACTTGGCGTCAGCGCCATGACGCCCTACCGCTATTTCAAGGACAAGGAAGACATCCTGGCCGCGGTACGCGCCCGCGCCTTTACGCGCTGGTCCGAGCAATTGGAGGCCGCGTTTGCCGGCGCCGCGAGTGCGCCGGAAAAGTCGCGCGCGGTGTTCGAGGCCTATACCGCCTTCGCCTTTAACGACTCCGCCGCCTACAAGCTGATGTTCGACCTCTCCCAGCCGGACGAGGCCGAGTACCCCGAATTGGTCGCCGCCAACACCCGCGCCAAGCGGACGATGACGGCCTACGTCCACGAGCTGGTCGATAGCGGCGTGATCGAGGGCGATCCGGAACTGATCGGCCGGGTATTCTGGTCCGCCCTGCATGGTGCCGTTGTGCTGAAGCTGGCCGGCAAGCTCGGCCCGGACGGCTATGACTTCGAGCGCGTCGCGGGCGAATCCTTCCGCGTCCTGTTCGAAGGCTACCGCAAGAAGTAGCCGCTAGTTTCCGATCACACCCGTGATGGCGTCGTCGCGTTCGGCAAGCGCCGCGCGAATGTCGTCATGCGCCTTGGCGTCGAGCTTGTAGCCCCACAATGCCCACGCCCCGACGAACATTGTCAGTACCGGCACGACGACATAGCAGGCGACCAGCGCGTCCAGCGCCACGCCGCTGTTCACCACGCCGTCCTTCGCCACAAAGCCGAACGCGTCCAGGATCGTGAACGTAATCGGGATCGAGATCGTCGATCCCACCTTCGATGTCGCAGTGATCAAGCCGTACAGCAGCGCCGCGCGGTCCTTGCCGATGTCCAGCCGCACTTCGTCGGAGATGTCGGCCACCATGGCGCGGATCAGGAAGGTGAAGGAACTTACGATGAATCCCGCCCCGAACATCGCCGGGATCATGAAGCCCATGTTGGCGCGCGGCGCCACGAACACGATGGCCTGCGCCAGTCCATAGAGCACGCAACCCAGCATCACGGTCTGATGCTTGCCGATGCGCCGCGAGATCGTCGCCCAGGTCGGCGCACCCACGAGCCCCGCGGCGATATAAATCAGCAACAGCGACGTCGTCTGGTTGCGCGTGAAGCCCAGATATTGGGTGAAGAAGAAGATGTAGAGCGCCGCCGTGATCGCCGGCCCCAGCGCCAGGAACAGGTCCGACGCCAGGATGCGCAGCAGCGACGGCCGCGCGATCATCGTCCAGTAGTCGGCCAGCGTGATGCGCTGCGGCTTCTCGACCTGCTTCGGCTCCGCGACCACGAAAGTGCAAAGCAGCACGGTGAGCGGCGTGATCGCGATGATGAACCAGCCCATCGCTTGCACGCCCTGCGGGATCGTGAAGCCCCATGCCTTGCTGGTGATCACGGGAATGGCGAGGACCAGGACGATGGCGATCACGCCGGCCGCCTGCATCCAGCCGTAGACCCAGCTTCGCTGATGATACTCGGGCGCCAAAGCCGCCGCCCAGGACGAGTGCGCCAGCGTCAGCATCGAAAAGCCTGTGTAAAGCACCAGCAGAACGCCCACGAGATAGGGGAGATGCACGCCGGGCTCGGCCATGAACAGCAAATAGGCCGCCAGCATCAGCAGCGGCGCGCCTGCCGCCATCCATGGCCGGAAGCGCCCGAAGCGCGACTCGGTCGCGTTGATCGCTACGCCGATCGCCGGGTCGAAGGCGATGTCGATCAGGCGCACGATGGAGAACGCAAGACCCACGGCCGTCAGCGAAATCCCGATGTGACTCGCATAGTAGTTCGGGAGATAGACCGTCAGCGGAATACCCAGCGCCGACACCGGCATCGAGGCGACCGCAAAAGGTGCCAGCACACCTGCGGACAACTTCTTCGTGGCAGGTGCCGTCGCCAGCGTGCGCGCATCCATGCAGGCTCTCCCTTGACGCCCTCTCTACGGGGCTTTCATGACAGCGAGTTCACACGGTAACGCGCTGTACGCGCAACTGAAATCCGCGAGAGCGTCAATTCGCACGCGTGGCAAGTGCCCCTATTCGCGGCAATGCGCGAAAAAGAAATCGCGCCCCGCCCGTCTTGAAACACGTGGCGGCTACATTACTCGCCGGGCTGAAGCACGCCCTGCTCCGGCGCGGGCGGATCGGCGGTGATGCTCTGCACCGTATCCTTCACGCCGGTGATCGCGGAATTGGCTGCGAGCTGCGCGCGGATTTGCGAATGGCGCTTCTCGTCCAGCTTGTAGCCCCACATGGCCAGCCCGCCGAGCAGCACGCAGATCACGGGCGGCGCGAGGTAGCAGGCTTCCAGTCCCCAGATCGCATCGGCGGTGTTGGCCGCGCCCTCCTTCGCGATGAAGCCGAACAGCGGCAGGATCAGGTACGCAATGCCGACTGACAGCGTCGAGCCGACCTTGTTGGTGCTGGTGACCATCGCATAGAGCATCGCGGTGCGGTCCTTGCCGCTCTCCAGCCGCACTTCGTCGCTGACGTCCGCGATCATCGCGCGCACCAGGAACCCGAACGAGCTCGCGACAAAGCCCACGCTGAACATCGCGAACGTCATCCAAACGAAATGCGCCTTCGGCAGCGACACCAGGATCGACTGCACCGCCACATAGCAAAGGCTCGAGATGCGGATCGTGATGTGCTTGCCGAACCAGCGCGCGATCGAGGCCCACAGCACCGGTCCCACCAGCCCGGCCACCACATAGATGAAGAGCAGGATCGTCGTCTGCGGCGGCGTGTAGCCCCGCGCCTGCTGGAAGAAGAACAGGTACATCGGCGCGGTGATCGCCGGGCCCAGCGTGCAGAACAGGTCCGCCCACATCAGGCGCCGCAACTCCGGCCTCTTGAAGAGCGGCAGGTAGTCCCGGATTCCGAAACGGTGGACCTGCGCGTCGCCTGCCGTGTGCTCCGGCGCGAGGAACACGGTGATGAGCGCGCCGGTCACGATCGACGCCAGCACGAACGCGCCCATCATCGGCACCGTGCCGTGGAACGGCTGCGCCGGCCAAAGCCTGGGCAGGACCAGCGGCACCAGCAGCACGCCCAGCGCGCCGACCACGCCCACCGCCTGGATCCAGCCATAGACGCGGCTGCGCTGGTGATACTCGGCGACTAGCGCCGCGCCCCATCCGGCCTGGCTGAGGGTCAGCATTGAATATCCGGCATACACGACCAGCAGCCAGCCGATCAGGTAAAGCGCGCCCGCGCCTTCCGGCGGGAAGTAGATCGCGACGCCGGACACCAGCAGGATCGGCGCCGCCGCCGCGAGCCACGGTCGGAATTTGCCGATCCGGGTGCGGGTGCGGTCCATCGCGATGCCCAGCATGGGATCGAGCAGGATGTCGGCAAAGCGCACCGACATGAACGCCAGCCCCACCACCGCCAAAGGCAGGCCGACATGGGCCGCATAATAGTTTGTCAGGTAGACGCCCAGCGTCGTGACCAGCGCGCCGACCGGCAAGGCGGCCGCCGAGAAGGTCGCGATCTGATAGGGCGGAATCCGGCCCGAAGCCGGAGCGGCGGTCTTGGCGTCCATCTGTTCACTCCCCGGGCGCCTCTGCCGGGCGCTGCTCCGTAGTCAGATGGTTTTCGCCGTCCGGTGCAACCAGAAACATTTCGAATCGCCGGGGTTCCTCCGTTGCGCCCGCGCCGTTGCCCGCTAAGGTCGATTGTCACAGTTCTGCGAAGACGAGCCGTTGAGCGACGCCAGACCCGCCCTCCCCAAGCCCTTCCCCGCAAGCCCCCATCCCTTCATCTATCTTTTGCTCTGCGTGCCGTTCGGTGCCTCGAACGGGTACCTCGTGGTCACCCTCGGATTCCTGCTGCATCAGGCCGGCGTCAGCGTGGGCGCCATCGCCGCCCTCGTGGCGATCGCCTTCATCCCGCAGACCTGGAAGTTCGTCTGGGCGCCGATCGTCGACACCACGCTGACCAGCAAGACCTGGTACCTGCTTTC